>JAEEGI010007206.1_pt1 | contig 24931 bp, 18 predicted proteins | sample 8958751 | NCBI WGS metagenome assembly JAEEGI01 (sample SAMN16246545, study PRJNA631951) | gut metagenome | biome: gut microbiome; feature: rumen; material: KS-attached | host: Bos | place: Iran: Karaj | collected 2018-10
TTATTACTACCTTTAGAGCCTGACTTCCCCCTCGGAATAGTCGGAAGGTGCTTAATGTCACAAAGTCACATGTCACAAAGTCCCAAAATCGAAAAATGAATAAATAAAAAGTCGGAAGGTGCTTAATGTCACAAAGTCACATGTCACAAAGTCCCAAAATCGAAAAAATTATAGTGCTGCAGACTTGTTGGTTTCGAATTTAAGTCGTAACTTTGCCGGGCTCTTGCCTGGACGGGGTTCAATGCCGGGACAAGCGCGCATATGAGAAACATAATTGCAAAACACAACCGAAATGACAAAGATAACAACCGCCAGCCAATTGCTGGCACAGATTGAGAACGATTTCTTCGGGGGAGCGGGCCTTGCTGAGGCTTGCCTGACGAAGGGTGAGGAGCGCAGGGCTTACAGGCTGGCGCAGGTGGAAAGGCTGCTGACGGAGAGGCAGGGGAGTGGTCAGATGGCCATGCTGCTGTCGGATATGTTCTGGACGGCCGACGAGGGCAGGGTGCCTGCCAAGCCCAATCCGCTGACGATGCCCGGACAACCGGCGCTGACCGACGATGAAAAGAACCGCCTCCAACTGATTACCGAGGTAGCAGCACTCTGCCACGACCTTTGCCTGCACTTTACGTTCGACCTGAGGCAGACCATCGGTGTCGCCAACAACTTCAGCGTGTCGAACAAACGGCTGGTGGAATGGCTCTGCACGACAAAGCACGAGCGGATAGCCATGCACACGGCCTACATCATGAAAAAGCAAGCCACCGCCATGTATGCCCGCTGCCACTACCTGCCTGCACAAGACTGTCTGGCCGAACTCTTCTCCGTGGAGCACAACTGCCTGGTGGGCGACCCCGACAACACGAAAATGCCCCCGCGCGCATATATAAATAAGGTTATCGAAACGATGCTGCAGATAGAGCGCCATTGGAAGCAGGGCCGCCGGAGAAAGCTGAATGCCGAGGTGGTGATACTGCACGACGAGATTTACGGCATGGTGCAGCAGAGGTTCTCTTCCGAGGTGCTGAAGGCTGCCCAGTCGCTCTACTACTATATGGACAACGAGGTGCAGGGGCGCGGAGCCACAGCCGCGACGATGGACGGTTTTGCCGCGATGGTGAGCCAGGTGCGAGCCCGGTATCTGGGTAAGGGCTGGCTGACCGACGACTCGCTGGCATTTGGCTATCTGATGGCTCATGCCGAACGGTGCGCGCAGGGCAGCTGGTGCGGGGAGGATGCCTTATGATGAGCGTCCGTAGTGCCTATGGCTCGGCTATGGAATGGCTCTCCGACGTCAGGCGCGACGACTCCTGGCTGAGTCAGCGGCGGCAGCTGGAAACGGCTGCAGCGGCCGATATGAGCCGCCATCGCGAGGATGCCCTCAGACGAATCGGAAGAGGCCCTGCCTTTGAATACTTCGAAATCTACCGCCACGAGGTGGAGCACACGGTCAGGGAGGTTTGGGAGGACAACGAGGTGTCGCTGCCCAAGCTGAAGATTCAGACCATCGGTATGCTTTCGATGGAGTGGATTGAGCAGCATGCCGGCAAACCGGCTGCCGATGAAGGCCGTAATCCGTTGGAGGGCCCACTGGCTTCAGACAAGGCCATGAAGTATTGGATACGTCTGCAGAAGGCGGGTTTCGTGGATGCAAACCGCATGTTGAGGCAGGAGACCACGCGCCAGCAGGCGATGTATATTGCCGATGCCTTTGCCGTGAAGCTGGGCATCAAATCGAAGTGGAAGACGTTTGAGCAGCTTTGGAGCATCAACCATTTGGCTCAGGAGAAATACGAGATGCAGGAAACGGGCAAGATGCCACACCGTTCCCAGGAAATAGACAAGATATTCGAAGACTGACGTAACTGACTGACTATCAGTATTTACATCCCCTATATAGGAGCTATTTGTAGGCGCTATATAGGGGATTTTTTTCGTTTTGTTGCCGTAAATTTGCAACTGATTTCAACGGGCAAATGCCCAACAGCCAATCGGGAGGAGAAAAAGGACGTCCCTCCAATCCGGGAGGCAAAATCAACCAAATTTCAAACCAAAATCATTGATTTATGATGGCAACAAAAATTCAAATTTACAACCATGAGAAGTTCGGTGAAATCCGATTGATACTTGACGAGAAGGGCCAGCCCTGGTTCTTTGGTAAGGACGTGGCAAGAAGCCTGGGTTATACCAATCCGCAAAAGGCTTTGCGCGACCATGTTGACGATAGAGACAAGGGAGGGCACGTTTCGTTCACCGTCAACGGAACTCAACCGGTTCTGATAAATGAGAGTGGAGTCTGTCAGCTGATTCTCGAATCGAAGCTGCCACAGGCAAAACTGTATAGACGCTGGGTAACCGCCGAGGTGCTTCCACAAATCAGGAAGACGGGCGGCTACATACCTCTGAAGGATAAGGAAGGCAAGGAGATGTCTGACCGCGAAATCGTTGACCTCGCCATGCAGATCGTCGAGAAGACCATGAGGCAGAAAGAGCTGTCAGCAACCGAAGTCCGACCTTAGGCTACATTATTTATTTATTAACCATTTAAACCTTTAATTCAACCTGAGACGAATGCCGAGTGAGGGAAGCCTCGCGAGTAAAAAGACCGGTCAATTTCAGCACTTCGCTTCATCTCGCAAATTGTTTCAGTATCATGAATAATCAATTGAACAACACGTATTTTACAACTGTAGGCAGGAGCCATGGTGCTCCTTGCATCCCCGCCAGACGCGAGGATTGGGAACAAATGAGAAAGGAACCCTGGCTGAAGGAGATGTGCGAGCGCATCGAGAACGGCGAGGACGAACTGAAGCACCGGCTGCCGGTGTGGACACCCTCGTGCGCCGAGTTCCGCAATAATCACAGGGCGATTGCCGATGCCCTGAAGCCGCTGCCCCGTCTGATGATGGACTTCGACGAGAAAGGACACACGATGGAGATTCTCTCCAAGTTAAGAGTTCATAGTTCAGAGTTAAGAGATGAGGCTGCGCCCATGCTTGGCGGAATGACCATTCTGCTCGTTGAGGAGAGTGTGCGCCGCGGAACCCACGTGCTGGTGGAAATGCCCGAAGGCATGACCCCCGACGAGGCTCAGCGACTGATGGCCGAGGCCACCGGATTCGAGCCCGACAAAGCCGTGAAGGATGTGGCCCGCTGTATCTATATGGTACCCGACGACCATACAAAGTATGTGAATGAGAAGCTATGGAGAGCCCCCTCCATCTCCCCCCAAGAGAAAGGAGCCCCCTCCATCTCCCCCCAAGGGGGAGAGCAGGAAACAACCTCTCTCCAACAGTCAAATGCCGACGAGCAGGAAGCCGGAGGGCAAAAAGCCTCTCCTCGGGGAGGTTTGGTGGGGGTTCCTGCTGGTGGAGGTTTGGTGGGGGGTCCTTCCTTCAAAGGCATCCCTTACACCTCTATTATTAACGAGTGGTGGCTCCATAACGGCGGGGAACCACAGGACGGTGAACGAAACGTGAAGCTCCATAAGCTGGCTGTGAACCTCCGTGCCATTTGCGACAACCGCAAAGAGGTGCTGATGCAGGTGATGCCACGGTTCGGACTCTCTGAGACGGAGATGAAGAGCATCGTCGACTCGGCCTGCAAGGAACCGCCAAAGGGCATCTCGAAGATGATGCAGCAGATATTGAACGTGTTGTCCTCCGAGAGAGATTTGTCTGACGATGACCCACAAGACTATAGTAGTCCCCTCGAGGACTTGAAAAGGGGATTACCCCTCGGCTTGCGCGAATCGTTGGCGGGTGTTCCTCCTTCGATGCAGATGCCTGTGTTGTGCTCGGTGTTGCCCATCGCGGCTGCCTATGCCGACCAGCTGGAAGTGGAGTATTGCGACGGCCAGCGCCAAAGACTCGGACTGATGTCAATCATCCGCGGCGAGCAGGCTTCAGGCAAGTCGGTCTGCAAGAATGCGGTCGACATCTGGAAGCGTCAGTTCGACGAGGAAGATGCCCTGGCCCGCAAGCGCGAAGAGGAGTGGAAGGAGCGCAAGAAGGCGCGCAAGGCCAACGAGAAGGCTCCCGACGACCCCAAGGTGCTCATCCGCATGCTGCCCGTAACGGTCTCGTGCTCAACGCTCTTGAAGCGCCTGAAGTATGCCAACGGCCATTGCCTCTACTCTTTCTGCGAGGAGCTGGACACGCTGCGCAAGACCAATGGCGCCGGCTCGTGGAGTTCGAAGTACGACATCTACCGCCTCTCGTTCGACAATGGCGAATGGGGTCAGGACTACAACTCCGATCAGGCAGAATCGGGGGTGGTAAAGGTGGCGTACAACTGGACGATGCTGGGTACCGATGGAGCCCTTCGCAAGTGCTTCAAGCAGGACAATGTCGAGAACGGACTGTCGAGCCGTGTGCTCGTGGCCGAGATGCCCGACTCGTCGTTCCAGAAGATGCCCAAGTTCGGCAAGCGTTCTGCCGAAGAGGAGGCCCGCATCAACGAGGCCGTGACCAAGCTCCGTTCTTATAGCGGATTCGTGGATACGCCCCGGTTGAGAAAAGCCATCGAAAGGTGGGTGGAGGAGAAGCGCGTGGAGGCTGCCAAGGACATCGATCGCGTGAAGGACACCTACCGCAAGCGTGCCGCCGTGATAGGGTTCCGTTGCGGAGTGGTGTTCCGCCTTCTTGAGGGCAGGGAGTCAAACAAATGCCTGGATTTTGCCCTGATGATGGCCGAATATTGCCTTCAGCAGCAGATAGCAGCCTTTGGCGAGGCCTTGAGCAAAGAGTATGTTGACGCGAAGGATGAGAGCCGCCGCTATGGAAACAATCACACCATTTACGATTCGTTGGCTCCTGTGTTCACCTTGGACGACATTCGCGCGCTGAAGCGGAATCTGTGCGGAGAGTCAGCGCTGAGGAAAATCATCAGCCGCTGGTATCGCGACAAGTGGATAGAGAAAATCGACAAGGCGCATTGGAAAAAGACTTTGTGAAACGTGACTTTGTGACATGTGACTTTGTGACATTAAGCACCTTCCATACTATCCGTCCGCATGAACGGGGTGTCAAAAAATGAATGGGGGCAGGTGGAAATAGTTCCGCTTGCCCCTTTTTTCTTTCTTGCAATCGTGTTGACTCGGCAAACGGGTTATTGCCTGAGTTTAAACTCGCCCGTGCGGATGCTGGCAATCACTCCACCGTCGATGAGCAGGTCGGTTCCGGTGATGAAACTTGCATGCTCGCCAAGCAGGAAGGCCGCGGCATCGGCAATCTCGTCGCTGGTGGCTACACGCTGGGCGGCTGAGGCATCAATCATGGCCTGATAACCCTCGCCACTGGCACGGAACTCGTCGTAGGCCAATGGGGTAACGATAATGCCCGGGCTGATGGTGTTGATACGTGCCCGACGCTTACGCCACGAGGTGGCTGCTGCCCGCTGAGCCTGCAGATGGTTCATGCGCTTGGCAATCATATAGGCAAAGCCGCTGTTCTGCATGGCCACCTCCTGAATGAACTTCACCTCCTTCAGACTCTCCGTGGGCGTGTTCACCAGTTGCAGCTCGATGTCGTTGGGAATGGGATACATATAGGCCGCCTGACTCGAGATGATGAGTCCTGCGCCACCCTGGGCCATCACCTCGCCGAAGGCATCTACGGCATAGCCCGTTCCCACCATATCGAGGTCGACGATATGCTCCGGTTTGGCCTGATTGGGCGATGCGCCAGCCGTATCGATGAAGTACATCACGGGACCCAGTTCGGCTGCCTTCCGGGCAAATGCCTCCACACTTTCCTTCTGCAAGGCGTTCACCTGGATGGTCTCCACATCATAGCCTGAACGGCGGAAATCCTCACCGACACGCTCCAAAGCCTTCTCGCTGATGTCGCCCAGCAGAATCTTCTTGCCGGCACCGATACGGCGCACAATGGCTGTTCCCATACTGCCGGCACCCAAGAGTGCCACTACCTGTTTCTGTTCGTTTCTGTCGAAAATCATATTATGTCCTCCTTGATTAAATGTTTTTAATGAATTTTGCGGGATTACCGCCCACGATGGTGTTCGGAGCCACATCCTTGGTAACTACTGCACCGGCGGCCACAACGGCATTTTCGCCAATGGTTACACCAGGCAAGATAATCGCTCCCACGCCAATCCAAGCATTACGGCCGATGTGGACAGGCTTGCATCGTAGTACCATACGGTTTGCGAAGTCGTGGTTGTCGGTGACAATACGCACGTTAGGACCTATCATCACGCCGTCGTCGATGGTAATGCCGCCAGCCGCCATGCACGTCAGCGAGTGGTTAATGAATACACCTTTGCCAATCTTCATCTGACAACCGAAGTCTATCTGCATAGGTGGCATGATGTAACTTGTAGCATCAAGTCCGCCGTCAAATAGAGTTTCCTCTAACGGACGAATAGTTTCCATGTCTGGCTCGGTGGTATTTATTCGGAAACAAATCTGACTGCAACGGCCCATCTCCTTGATAGCCTTTGCATACTCGGGCTTCGCCATATCAACATCAGTCCCCGAACTTAACTGCTTGAAAATATCCATAATCGTTCACGTTTTTAAATTTCACGGTGCAAAGGTACGGCGATTCTCTGATACTTTGGTTTCACAAATTGCACCGTTATTTTCACTTTTTGCATAAATTGTTTGTTTATATATATAATAATGTGTATCTTTGCGCTCAAATGGAAACTTTATGGGAAAAAAGAATCATTTAGCAAAATACTTCCTATGGATGCTTGGCTGTTCTATGGTAGCTATGCTCTTGAATCCTTTGGTATATATTGACGCATGTTTCTGTGGAGGATTTATTTACAAAGAAGAACCTCTACTTGCTATATTTTATATTCTGTCGTATACCATTATCGGAAGTCTTATTTGGTTTCTTTTGAGAAATAAGAAATGGAGCACACAGGCTTTGTTTTTATGGTTGGCTACAAGTGTGGTTTTGCTGGCTTTACTTATATTCTGGCTGAAAAATATTAAGGATGGAATGACTGCGCTTATGATACTCACCTCTTTTCTTGTTGGGGTGTTTTTGTCCTCAATTCCAATTGGGTTAAGTTGCCGTTATAATCAGATTCGCGACAAACAAATGCAATAGTTTTTATGAACCTTGATTTCCTATATTCAACAGACTTCTACGGGATGAATGCGCACGAGTTGAGCCGCACTTGTATGCACCTGCTCTGCACGGCTGGTGAGGGCAGTTTTGTGTTCAACGAACATTGCTATCATATTGCGAAGAACGATCTCGTGGTGATACCGATTCCCAATAGGGTGAAGAACCTTGCTGCCCATGATAATCTGCGGGTGGAGTGGTTTGCCGCCGACTACAAGTTTCTACAGAACCTGTTGACGTCGAACAACTACAGCATCGGGGGCAGCATCTCGCTCAACCAGGACCCTGTCATCAAACTCACCGACGAGCAGGCCAAGCACTTGTTGGACGACTTTCACCGGCTTCGTGACCGCATGGAAGATCGCCACCTGCAGTTCTACCATGAGCTGATGGGCAGTCTTTGCCTGACGATGATGTACGACATCTTCGAGGCGCATGCCCTGCACGAAACGACCAAAACACATAGTGATCGCACGGCCTACATAGTGAAGCAGCTCATGGCCCTGCTCGCCACGGGCATCTGCCGCACGGAGCGCGACGTGAGCTACTATGCCGAGCGCCTGAACGTTTCGCCCAAATACCTGTCGGCCACTATCAAACGCTTAACGGGCCATAGCGTCACCTCATATATTGACCGCCACACCATACCAATATTAAAAGACTATCTGAATGACGATCGTTTGTCGCTCACTCAGATAGCCGAACTTATGAATTTCACCACCTTGTCGTATTTCAGTCGCTACTGTACCAAACATCTGGGCGTGTCGCCCAGCGAGTACAGGCAGAGTTTTCAGCCGAAAGAATAGCAGCTTAGAGAACAGGCAGGTAGTCACGTCCTACAGCCGCTGGTATCGCGACAAGTGGATAGAGAAAATCGACAAGGCGCATTGGAAAAAGACTTTGTGAAACGTGACTTTGTGACATGTGACTTTGTGACATTAAGCACCTTCCATACTATCCGTCCGCATTAACGGGTGTCAAAAATGAATTGGGGCAGGTGGAAATAGTTCCGCTTGCCCCTTTTTTTTCTGTCTGACTCCATCAAGCGTGTGGATAGCGGGAGTTGCTCGTCCGTAGCGCACTCATCCAGAAGCCTAACAAGTAGAGCACTCCCACAGATATGACGGCAATGGCTCCCGACTGGCTGCCTATGGCATCGCTGGCGGCTCCCATCAGCATGGGGAAAAGAGCTCCGCCGCAGATGCCCATGATGAGCAGACCGCTGACCTCGTTCTTCTGCTGGGGCACAACGGCCAGGGCGCGTGCAAAGACGATGCTGAACGGATTGCCGTTGCCAAAGCCCATGAGCGCCACAGCTCCGTAGATTTCCCATTGGGTGCTGCCTACGTAGAGTCCCACCAGGGCGATGAGCATCATGGCGACACTCACGAGGAGGAAGGTCCAGTCCCTCATGAACTTCATGATGAAACTACCGCTGAAGCTGCCTGCCGCCTTGGCCACGAAGTAGACCGTTGCGATGTAGGCGGCATCGTTCAAGTGCATTCCCAGCCGCTCCATCAGCACCTTAGGCGCCGTCACGCTGGTGCCCACGTCGATGCCCACATGGCACACGATAGCCAGGAAACAAAGCAGCACGAAGGGTGTCTTAAGCAAGGCAAAGCAATTGGCAAACTGCTCGCCCACGGGCTTCTGCTGCTGGGTGGCGGGAGACTCGTGGATGCGCGTTCCGAAGAGTAGCAACGTGGCCAGCACGCCCACGCCCAGATAGATGGGGTAGAGGGCTCGCCAGCCAAAGCCGAACGCGTTGGTGGTGGCTCCCCACGAGGCGATAATAGGCGCCAGGAACGAGGCGATGCTCTTGATGAACTGCCCGAAGGTAAGGGTGCTGGCAGAGGCCCCGCCCTTCATGACGGTATCGACGAGCGGGTTGAGGGCTGTCTGCATGATGGCATTTCCTATTCCCAGGAGAGAGAAGGAGAGGAGCAGCATCGGGAAGCTGAGCGTGAAAATGGGAACCAACAGGGCCGCCAGCGTCATCACAAGGCTGACGAGCACGGTATTCTTGCGCCCTATCTTGTTCATCAGCAGACTGGTGGGAATACTGAAAATCAGAAACCACAGGAATACGAGCGAGGGCAAGGTGTTGGCCATAGAATCAGACAGATTCAGGTCGGCCTTTACGTAGTTGCTGGCTATGCCCACAAGGTCGACAAACCCCATGGCGAAGAAGCACAGCATGACGGGGAAAAGCTTCTTGATGTTCATGTCCTTAATATTTATCAACTGGCGTTGAACCTAACTTGATTTTCAGTTTGCCGCCCTTCACCACATCGGCGAAAGAAAGGCGGGGCTGGGAGAGTTTACGGCCATTGAGGCGGTACTCTTGGACGTATGGGGCCTGGTCGGCATTGCCCTCGGTGGTAATAACGAAATTCTTACCGGAGTAGTATTTGTCGCTAAGACGGATGCTGATTTGACCGAAGAGCGGGCTGCCTAAGCCGAAGGTGGGCTGAATGTCGTTCAGACCCGTCACGCTGAAAAGACCTATGCTGGAGATGACATACCAAGCACCCAGCTGGCCCTGGTCCTCGTCTTGTCCGTAACCATAGCCGTGAATGCCGTCGGTACCATAGAACTCATTCAGGATGGCACGTACCCACTTCTGCGTCTTGGAGGGCCGGTTGGCCTCGTTGAAGAGCCACGAGATGTGCAGGCAAGGCTGGTTGCCCTGGTTGTAGAGCGTCTTCAGACCGGCAAAGGCGCCCACCTCTGTGCCTCCGCTGAAGATTTTGGGCTGCGAGAGCGTGAAGATGCTGTCAAGACGGGCATTAAACTCCTCCTCGCCGACCTTGGCCACCAGCGCCTTGGCGTCGTGGGGCACGTAGAAGGTGTATTGCCATGCATTACCCTCTTGGAATCCGCGCCATACCTCCATTGGGTCGAAGTTGGGAATGAAGCGGCCCTCGGCATCCTTTGGGTGCATGAAGTTCTCCTTGTCGTCGTAGATACGTTCCCATCCCTTTGAGAGGCTCATCAGCTGGTCGTACTCGGGTTTGCCAAGTGCTTTCGCTAGCTGGGCCGTTGCCCACGAGGTGAAGCTGTACTCGAGAGTGTGGGAGGCGGAGAACTGAAATTTCTCGGCTGGTCCGTCGCCATTCTCAATGTGTGGCACATAACCATACTGCACGAACTCTTTGGTGTCCGACTTGCCTGCTCCAAACGGACGGTTCTCGCCATCCAGCTCGTTCTTGCGGCAAGCCTCGTAGGCCAGTTCCACGTCGAAGTCGCGAATGCCACATTGGTATGCCGCGTTGATGAGTAGCGGCAGTTGGTTGGTTCCCACGCCCGACACATAGCGGCTGTTGGCAAGGCCGTCGCCCATCCATCCGGCATCCTTGAACACCTGCAGGTGGGAACTGATATAGTCGGAGGTGTACTCGGGATAAGCCAGAATCCACAACTGGCCGAGGTTCCATTGGCCGCCCCAGAAGGCGTCCGTATTATACATATTGTGCAGGGGTTTGCCGTCTTTCATGGGCAGCTGGCCGATGCCGCCGTCGTGACGCGGATAGGCTCCGTTGACATCGCTACAAAGACCACGTCCCAGGATGGCATGATAGAGTCCGGTGTAGAACTTCTTCATATCCTCGTCTTTTGCAAACCTCACATCGATACGCCCCAGCATCTCCTGCCAGGCTTTTCCGCTTTGAAGCTTAGCCTCGTCGAAGGTCATATCCTTGGCCTCCGTCACTCGGTTCAGGCGGGCATTCTCAACGGAAGTGTAGGAGATGCCCACGGCTACTGTCACCTGCTCGCCCTCCTTGGTGGGGAAGTCGACGTAGACACCCGCACCCAGTCCCTTGGCCTCTCTCGCGCCCTTGTGTACTTCGGCGCCATTGAAAGCTCCAACGGCAGCAACCTTCTTGTCGACAACGGCAGAGAAATAGATAGGCACCTCTGCACCTGGCTGGTATTTCTTCACATACTCAGGCAACGTAATGACATAGCCCTCGATGGTTCCGTCTTCACGAATCACGACTTGGGCATCCTTCACGGCACCACTCTCACCCGAACGGTTACCGATGTCGAAGAGGATGCGGCTCTGTTCGGATTTGGGGTAGGTGTAGCGCTGGAAGGCCACACGCGGGGTGGCTGTCACCTCGGCCTTGATGCCGTAGTCCTGCAGAACGACGGAATAGTAGCCTGCTGTAGCCTCTTCCTCGTCGTGAGAGAATTTGGAGCGGTAGCCCTCGCCCTCAGAATCGACTGCTCCGGGAACGGTCTTCAGCTCACCACAGGCAGGCATGAGCACAATGCCGCCCACCTGGAATTCATGGGTGCAGGGGAAACCCTCGATGGAGCCGTCGCGATAGTCATAGCCCGTGGCCTCCCAGCCGTCCTTGTTGCCCAGATGCCCATTGGTGCTGGGACCAGGCTTTGCCATTCCGAAGGGCATAGCACCTGGGGCAAAGTGGAAATAACGACAATGAGCCGTACCGATGCGCGGCTCTACAAAACGGGGATACCATTGGCCGATGGTCTCAGGAGTGTCGCAGCTTGCTGTGGCACATATCATGCATGCAAGCAACAATAGCGATTTAATGGTTTTCATGAATATATTAATCTTTGAATATTGGCAATTAAACATAGAGTGGGGGCTTTACTTTCCTATCTGATTGATGGCAAAGTTGTAGGCACCCAGATTGATGGCCTTGCTGGCTCCCAGCTCAGAGACGGTAATGGCCACCTTGCGCTGGGCGCAATAGAGCACTTCCTGGTCGGTATGGGGAACCTTCAGATAGACATCCTTGTCCTCAAGGAAAGCGGCTCGTTGTCCGGGGTCCTCGAAATTGTAAACCTCCGACTGCAGGGTAGGCATCAGATGGCCCGTGAAGGTTCCTACCGGACGCGCAAACTCTTCCATCATGCCGGGCAGGATATGGCGGGCTGCACCTGCCAAGCCTCCGCCAATGACCACGATGCCGTCGATGATATTGAGCACATTCACCAGAGCTGCTGCCGTAGCCTGACCCAACTGGCGGAAACTCTCCTTCGCGGCTTTCATGTTGCCTGGGCGCGTTCCGTCGGCAATCTCGCATATGTCTTTCGGGGTAAGGTCCGAGGCATCCTCGCGCGACATCTCAGCATAGACACGCTTCACGGCCCGGATGCTGACACTCTCCTCGGCAATCACAAAGGGATACATGCCGTTGCGCATACACCACACATCTCCACCACAACCGTTGTCGCCTGTCAGCAACACCTTATTGATGACGACACCACATCCGAATCCTGTGCCCAGCGTGATGCCAACCAAGTTCTTATATCTGCGCTTGCAACCCGCTTTCTGAAGAGCCTGGTTCACACGGGGAAGGGCTCCTGCCAAGGCCTCACCATAGGCAAACAGATTGCCGTCGTTGTTCACAAATACAGGAATGCCGAACACGCTCTCCAGATATGGTCCCAATGGCACTCCACCTCGGAATGAGGGGAAGTTGGGCAGGTCGCCAATCACGCCATGCTCATAGTCGGCAGGACCAGGGAAGGCAAAACTGATGGCAATGGGCTCGGTATCAAGCATATCCTTTACAGTCGTAAAGCCTTGCTCCAGCGTCGCCAAGCAGCCCTCTGTGTCGGTAGTGATGGCCTTTAGGCTGACGGGGTTTACTATCTCTTCGTTGTCGCAGATAGCGGAAAACACGAAATTAGTCCCGCCAGCATCAAGCGTCAGTACGATTTTCTTGTCGTTAGTCATATGTTTAGGTTTTTATTAGTGCATGCACAATCCGCTCTTTCCTCAGCTTCCCCGCACGTATGCCTTGATGGTCTTGCACACCTCATGGTGAAGGGGAGTGATGGTGTAACGACCTACGCAGGCGGGAATGATGAAGGTCTCGGCATAATGAACCGTAAAGGGCTCGAACTCGCCCTCCGGACTCTCCACCACAGCCTCGTATCCATCCACGAGGTTCAGCACGTTCACGCCTCCGTTGGTGTTGTGCTCTACGGTCTTGGTAAAGGTGTGACGACGGGTCTCGATGAATTCGTTAGGGTGCAGGCCGGTACGCTCCTCCATGATACCCTCTTCCTGCGAGAGCACTTCGAAATGGTTGCGGATGTTCTTGTTCACCCACTCCGTCGTGCGGTCCCATTGGATGACATGCTTGCCCCTTTCCACATTGATGGGACGAGGCTTTCCGTCAAGTCCCAGTCGGTTCCAGTCCCACAACTTGAACGTGAAGATGCTGGGCGTGCTGCTGATCTCCAACACCATGCTGTCGTGACCGCTGCAATGGATGGTTCCGGCGGGGATGAGGTAATGGTCGTGCTTCTTGGCGGGAAATTTATTCACATACTTCTCGGCAGGGAAAGACATCTCGCCTCGCTGGGCAGCACGCAGGTCCTCTATCATCTGCATATCGTCTATTTCCTGTTTTAATCCCAGATAGACGACGGCATCCTCACCAGCATCCAGCAGGTAGTAGCTCTCGTCCTGGGTGTAGTGGAGCCCGAACTCACGATGGGCAAACTCGTTAGTAGGATGAACCTGCAGGCTCAGATTGCCGCCCCCCATGGTGTCGAGGAAATCGAAGCGGATGGGAAACTCCTTGCCAAAGCGGGCCCAGACTTGTTCGCCCAGCAGCTCCCGGCTGTGGGTGAGCACAACATCCTGGGAGGGGAACTCCACCAGCATGCCGTCGAGGTTCAGGTAGAGGCTGTTTTCTTCGGGCACACAATCGAAACACCATCCGTAGTTGACCTTCTCACGCGGAAGGTCGCACACCTCCTTCATCCATTGGCCTCCCCAGGGGGCTGGGTCGAAGAATGGAACCACGCGGAAGGGCTTATGTGCTGTTCGCTCCATGTCCTGACGGAACTGCTGTTCGCTGATCATCTTGGGCATTATGCGGTTGTTGCTGTCTATCCAATACTGAATGCGATGAGCCTGCATCAGCTCGTCCTTATGACGGTCGCAAATCACCCAGTCGTTGAAATACCCGCGTTTATACTGCCGAGAAGGTTCCTCCTGACTATTGTCAATGCCCAACGCCTTCACCTCGTGGCGACGGAACCGCTGCTGAATCTCCCAGCGGGCCATATCGGCGTAGGCGAGGGGAGTGTTCTCTGAAACAAAGCATGCCGCTCCCGTACCGATGATGATGCAGGATTCTTGAGCTCTTGTTTTTTGAAACTCTTGAACTTTTGAACTATCAAAATACTCGGAGAGTTGGATGTTCGACATGTAGCCAAAGAGCACGTCATCCGTCATAAAACGCTCAGTAAGCTGACGTATCTCCTCTTCCGGCCGCATCAGCGTGCGGGTATCAATTATTTTGCGTCCAGTCTTGGCAAAGGCGCTGATGACGTCCTCCTCGTAAGTACCGCAGTAGAGGTCGATGGCCCACACAGGCTCTTCACCCCATTGTTCTTCCAGCGTTGATATTATTTTATCCCAGCCCACAATAGCCATACCGTCGGTTTGGGTGCTGGGGAACTTGTCGTAATTTCTTTTTCTCATTAGGTCTGTTTTGTTCTTTGTGTACAAAAACTCTTTAAGATGAAAAAAAACTGCAGGGGCAAAAGCCTGTATTGTTATTTATCATTTAACGCTGATTTCATGCATTTATTATCATTCTCCCATATATATTTGTCAATTATTGTTCATCTACAGGTCTGCTCGCTCGGTTCGAGACTTGCTCCCCCAAAAAAGATGCTCGGTTTGTATAATTATAAAAACAGGGGACATAATGAAAAACAAAGAAAAACCAAGAAGAGACAGAAGGAATACAAATTGTTATTCCTTGTTTCTCTTGGCTTTTCTTATCATCAGATTCTTGGTTTCCGCGTGTATAGTCACGCTATAGTTTCCGCGAAAGATAAACGCCTATTTGTAGCATTCGAAAATCTGGTCTACCCGCTGGCGCGACATCTTCGGCGAAAGCAGGCTTACTATCCACACTACCACGAAGCCACCCACCATAGCGATGGCGCCGCAGTTGATGGGGTTGATGGGGTTGCCGGCAAGCATATTGACCACCGTGAGACCCACACCCCAAATGAAGCAGGCCCACACCGAGGCTGTGGTAACTCCGCGCCAATAGAGGCCCAACATGAACGGAGCAAGGAACGCTCCTGCCAAGGCACCCCACGAGATGCCCATGAGCTGGGCGATGAATGTGGGCGGATTGAGGGCTATCATCAGCGAGATGACGATGAAGAACACGATGAGCACACGCATTACCACCACCTTGCGAAGCTCCACTTTCTCAGCTACAACATCGTCGATGGCTCCTTCTTCCACTTCACCGGGCAGCGACTTCTTGTCTCGATAGATGAGGTCGAGTGTCATGGTAGAGCTTGAGGTGAGTACCAGCGAGGCAAGCGTTGACATAGAGGCCGAGAGCACCAACAGTACCACCAAGGCAATGAGTATATCGGGCAGGGTGACAAGCATAGAGGGCACAATGGAGTCGAAGTCCAACCGTCCGTTGGGAAGCGTCGGTGGCGTACCAAACAGACGCCCGAAACCACCCAGAAAATAGCAGCCTCCGGCCACGATGAAGGCAAAAAGCGTTGAGATAACCGTGCCGCGATGAATAGCTTTCTCGTCGGTGATGCTATAGAATTTGCCCACCATTTGAGGCAGTCCCCATGTGCCGAGTGAGGTAAGCACCACTACGCCCAGCAGGTTCCAAGGGTCTGGACCCAAGAGCGAGGCAAAACCGCCATTAGTCTCGGCAGCCGCTGTTCCGCCAGCCACAGTACCGTCGGCGGGAAGTGTTGCCAGCTTTTCGACGGCCGCTGTCAGTCCGCCTTGCGCGTTGAGTACGGCAGCAATTACGACAATAATACCAAAGAGCATGATGATGCCCTGAATGAAGTCGTTCATGGCTGTGGCCTTATAGCCGCCCAATATGACATAGACGGCGGTGAGGATGGCCATAATAATGACGCAATATTCGTAAGGAATACCGAATCCCATCTCAAAAAGCGTTGAAATGCCCTTATACACACCTGCTGTGTAGGGGATGAGAAACACAAAGGCTATGACCGAAGCCACCACGCGCAGACCCTGACTGTTGTAACGGGTACCGAAAAAGTCGGGCATGGTACGGCTCTCTATGTGCTGCGTCATCAGTTTGGTGCGACGTCCCAACAATATCCACGCCAACAACGAGCCAATGACAGCATTGCCCACGCCAATCCACGTGGACGAAAGGCCGTATTTCCATCCGAACTGCCCAGCGTAGCCCACAAACACCACAGCCGAGAAATAGCTGGTGCCAAAGGCGAAGGCCGTGAGCCAGGGGCCTACTGCTCGTCCACCGAGCACAAATCCGTCAACACTACTGGCCTGCTTGCGGGAATAGAGTCCTACACCCACCATGACGGCCAAGAAAACGATGGTAAGAAGTATTTTGATAAACATTTTATGATTTCGTTTTTACGTTATTTCGATATTTCGTTATTATAGTTTTGCAAGTTCATCTTGCAGGTTGTTCTCAATTGCTAATTCTCAATTGTCAGAACGCAACCTGTATTTGCGACTGAAGCCAGTTGTAGTCGTTGCCCAGCATGTCGCCACAGAGGCAGCGTGTGTATTGTACCTGAAAGCGGCATTTCTTGTAAAACCAGTACTGCAGTCCGGCTGTGAGGTTTGTCTGACACCAACCGTCGACGGTTGTGTTGCGGTTGTAGGTTTCGCCGCTGGCAACGATGTCAAGACTAGGGGCTACAGGTACACAAACCGTCATGTAGCCTCCGCGGCTGCCAACGTCTCCGTCTTTGCCGCCAAGCCATTCGGCACGTATGCTTACGGGGCGGGCTTCCTTATATTTACCGGGCGCATATTGGCCCGTCTTATATTCTGCTCCAATGCTATAGCGGTCGCGTGTGTAGTTGTCGCCCGCATGCACGCCCGGGTTCCAATCTGCTTCACCCACGGCGTGGCCTTTGCCTTTCTGCCCAGTGGCAACGACGTGCAGCCCGTCAAGTGGGCGCACCTCGAGTTTGGCAATAAGGTCTTTGTTGTTGTTTCCGTCACGGCGGTTTATGCCCTGTCCGTTCATTACGGCCAGCTCGTAATGCAGCAGGCCTTTGGCCAGGTCGCCGAAAATCATGGCTCCCATGTCGCGCCCGTAGTTAACGCCGTTGAGCGGGTCGGGTCCTTCACCAGCCAGATAGAGCACGGCTTGCGAATAAACGTCAATCAGCTCGAGCATGGTGGGCGAGAGCGGATTTTCCATCGAGTAAGAGTGTTTGAACTGGCCCACGCGGATGGTGAGCGCTTTGTCGTTAGAAAGCCGATAGTCGGTGTAGAACTCTTGCACTACGCTCGAAAAGTCGTGCATAAACAAGAACGACCATCGGTCGGTGATTCGGGCCTTGGCCCATAAGAGAGTGCGTTTCAGATTGAAATCGTTGCGCTGAGTTCTGTTGGCATCCTGCCACGAGTAGCCCCCTTGGGCATAGCCATTGAAAGTGATGCGGCTTGTCAGTTCTTTCAGCCAATCAGTGTTTTGGCCTTGGGCATGTTGGCCCATGGCGTAGCTGCTGCTCATCGCAGCCATGAGTACGGCCAGCGTGGCGAATTTCCATGTTTGTTTTTTCATTTTTTACTTTGTTTGTTGAGTCATTGGTTCATTGGTTAATGGATAAAATAGTCTTTGCGCGGCAAAGGTAATACATTTTTGCGGAACAAAACAAAAAATGAAAGAAAAACGTCCGTTTTTCCGTCATTTTGTTCATCGTTCGTCAGTTTTTGCTTTATTTCCGTCACTTGCCCTGCTATCGGTCAGCCTTCATCCGCACCAAGATGCACGTTGTGGTCTGCAAAATGATACGAAACGATTCTTTTAGATTCATTCCTTATTTTGCGCAGATTATTAATTATAGATCGAAACCTGGAATTTATTTTTTATGCAACTATAACAGCAGAAATATGTATCTATGTGCCATAAAACGTATAATAATAAAACCTTTTGCTCTGATGAGATATCTTTTATTTTTCCTGATGTCATGGTGTTCCGTGGCTTGTTTTTCCAAGATGGATCCCAAAGACTATGAGTTCCTGAAAGCGAAAACCGATGTTTATTTAAATAAGGTGCAGGCTCAGTCCGACAGGCTGCTTTCCCGACGCAGAATGTTCATTTACCCACGCAGAATGTGACAAGGGAATTTTGTAAAGCATTGATAATCAATCATCTAGTATTAAATATCGAGGGACAGATTTTGCATCGGGGGACGAAATAGGGCCGGAAAAATGATAAAAAACGACAATTTTTGCCACACAAAAAACAAAGAATGATAACAAATGACAATACGATTTGTCGTTTCTTATCATATAAACACTTTTTAACACTGATTTTGTCATTTGTTGTACCATTTTTGAGATGGAGTTTGTCCCTCCAAAAATTACTTCCTTCAATTGTTAATTTTATCCTATTTCGTTTTTTATCATTTAACGCAGATTTTATGCGTTTCTTATCATTTCCATTTAGAAAGTTCATATTTGTCAACTTAATTATCCTTCCGATATACCACAATTAACAATTCCTGATCAAACATAGCAGACTGTTTTAGTTGTATCCTCAAGGGCAATATGTGTGGCTCATTTGATTTTGCAAAAGTAATAAATAATATTGTATAGGTTTAGTTTAGGTTATGGATATTTAATATCGGTATAAACTAAACTGGCTACCTTGTTCTTATTTCTTCTTTTGTCGGCAATGTGATGATACGCATACTCAGATATCAAGCAAGAGTGCCTTGCCGATGGCTTCTATGTGTTCTGGCCTTACGCCGCAGTCTTTCGCCGTTTCCGGCCAGGAGGCAACAGACGAACGAATCTCCTCAACGATGTGGTTGGCATCGCGTATGCCGATGCTCTGTGCCACCGCGAGCAGATCCTCCCGTGTAAAGCCGTCGGTCTTGCTGTTGAGTGACAGCTGATGACGGCTCGTCCATCGTCCGGCTGGGTTATAGGAGTAGCAAAGGTCGTATGCAGGAGCAAACGACCAATGGCCTTTCTTGTCCATCAGGAAGGAGAAGTTCTTGGTGTGGTCATCGTGGTTGCGTGCAATGACATTGAACACCATCCGTCGATACAGCTGCTCGAAGTCTTTATAGTGCAATCCCAGTCGGCGCAATACGTCAAACAACTCTTCGTATGAGTGACGCACGTCTCTGTCCAGATGGGCGATGCCTGCTGCAGTCTGCATGTGGATTTTCTCTCCTGAAGGCGTGCGGTCAAACCGGCGGGTCATGAAGTGGTTGCAGTCACCCTCTGGCAACAGACGGCACTCCGACATGGTGATGCCGCAAGCGGTAGCCATCTTGTAGTAGGCGTAGCTCCGAAAGATACGGTTTTGTTGATGCCATCTACATTACTGACGGCACTGACTACGGTTTTTATCGCACTGCCGATGGCGAGCGGCATGACATAGGTAACGCTGTCGACTATCCTCACAAGAAATGGAAAGGTACCATCCCATAGCTTGTGTTCCGACGTAGTTGATTGTTTTCAAATTAGAAATAATAATTGGCGCAACCACTGCCGGATCTTTCCTCGCATGGAAAGATGAGGAGCAAAAGCATTGTCATGCAAGGTGGAAATGACAGAAACGGTGATGTTGTCATAACCTCCACTATTAAGTGCAAGGCTTACTAACTCATTCGTACATTTGACAACATCAGTATAGCACTTGAACATGATACGCTCTATCAACCCATCGGAACAATAGCCGCACAATCCATCAGAGCACAAGAGGAATACATCGCCTTCGTTAACCTTGAAGGTCTTGACCTCGGGAACGGAAGACGCATCCACATCACCTAAGCAGCGGGTGATAAGGTGAGCATCTGGGTGACCTATGGTCTCTTCTTCACTGATTTCTTTACGGTCTATCAATTCCTGTACGTAGGAATGGTCCTTGGTAAGAGCTACCAATCCGCTTGCAGGGTTGAAACGATAACAGCGGCTATCGCCACACCAAGCAATGTGAATCTGATCCTTTAGCAACCATGCCACCACGATGGTGGTACCCATGCCAGCAGACTCAAGATTCTCTTCTACATAAGACAAGGCTCCTTCGTTGACCTTTTCTATAGCAGATGCTAAGAAATCATGGATTTCTTTTTCGGAATGGAGAGACGATATGGCGAGCCTATCTTGAAAAGCGTTTTCGAGACAGGAGACAGCTATACCTGAAGCTACCTCACCTGCATTAGCGCCTCCCATACCATCGGCGACGATTGATACAGCTCCAAGCTCGCCTAGGGGCACATAATCTTCAGAATAAATACTCCAGGGTAGCGCATCCACATCCAGACAATAGGTAAAGGCATCCTCATTGTTCACTCGTTCTTTGCCGACATCGGTTTTGGAAGAAATTTTAATCTTCATGGTTCTGCTATTAAATGTCCAAATGGGGGGTTGCTTTCTTTTTGATTTCCACTTTCTCAGAAGTCGTCGTCCTGTTACCTGGTGTCGCAGATGGCTTGGAGTAAGTCACGTCGAAAGGATATGTAACAGGAGGACATCCCTCCTCAAAAACCTGCACATTTATAACATTGAGGCCATTCTTCAGTCCTTTAACCTTGCATTTATATTGGGTTTCCGTAATCTTCTCAATCTCAGTTTGTAGATTATCTGTCTGGATAGCTACTATATAAGGATACAACTCTTCCCCTATAAGTCGGTCGGCATGAATGTCAAATGTAAAGTTCACTTCTCCACCCTTGATGGTCGTTTCCGATTCCTTGACATCAATATTATAGTATTTATAATGCCAAGCGTTGGCTTTTACATCCAAAGTCGGAGATAATAGTCCCTCATATCTCACTTTGACAGGATAAGAAATCTCTTTCAGCTGATCATCAGGGAGAGATTCAGGAATAGTAAGTATACAATTATACTGAATGTAGTTGCCCGAATCTGTATCTCGCCCTTCTACAGAAGTCAAATCCACCTCACATCCTGAGTCGGGATCCACCTCTATCTGTGTATCTGAAGAGGAAATACCCACAGGCATATCCAGGCGGATGACAGTCTTTAGCTTCTGATGTCTGAAAGGTACATTGTCTCCTCTGTTCAACGTTAAGCGGAAGCCCTCATCCAGATTCACTGCCACCATGCCATACTTCCTGCCCACTTTCACAAAAGCCCTGTCTTCATAGAGCAAAGGCACATCAGTGAACTGGGGAGGAAGAACCTCGGCATTGTTAAGACTAGGCCACACGATGCCCAGCTTTCCATCTTTCTCAACTGTCTGTAAGGGTGTGTTCACTGGTTCATCAGCTTTCTTCTGATACACATATTCCCCACTATCATACATCACCGAAAGAGGTATCATGATAGCATCGAACGTAATGGATACTTCCTTACCATTTTCTGCATTGGCGTACAACACACTTGACCCATCTGGCTGTTTTAGCAGAGCCTTGTTCATTCTACCATCTATTTTCACTTGATCTGCTTCATCATTCTCTCTCTCAGGGGATACTGGCGTGAGCTTTTGGTCATCAGCGTGAAAGAAATAGACCTTCTTTTGAGCCACCACCACACCTATGCCCTCATCATTCACAGATGAAATGAAGTCGATATCTTCGTCGGAGAGTTCTTTACCATCGGCATTCAGGACTACAGGTTCATGTCTGGCAGTAACGAGTACCGGATAAGGATCTTTCTTTCTGTCGGGATCCTTATAAGCCGTGCCTGCGGCATAGCCGTTGGAAAAAGGGTAGGCGTTTTCATAGGTTAGCCCCACCGTCTTAGCATCGGTATTGACGAAATGCAACGATGAGCCCTCTTTCACCAACAAGAATCCATTCTCGAAATACGGATAATTATGGGTTATCGTGCAATTCCTAAGTGACGTGAAGTTTCCATAGCGATCATAAAAACCCGTGATGGTTTCCCTAGTAGGCCTTAACGTAACGGCATAGTTATTCTTAAAATGCATCAAAGAATCTTCTGTAACCGCAAGTCGCCTGGCATTAATCGACCATAAAATTTGGGAAAACACAGAATCGGTGACAATCACATACCCATTGTTCTCCATCCTAATGGTATCATACACAGCTGGTATCATCCACTTCGCTACCTGAGCATTTGTACTTATTGCTTCAAAAAAAACTAGTAATAAAAACAATTTCCATTTCATTTCTATCCCTATATTAATGGTTATTCAAATGTTGTCAAATTCCTGTCTATCTGTTCCACCATGGCAGTGTCACCGGCTTTTACTGCCCATTCTCTGGACTTTAGTAGGAAATCTTTACCTTTATCAGCATCTTTCTTAAAGATTTCGTTCTCCTCTACATAATAACATGCCAAACGATAAATGGCCTGTGCATTGATGGCTGCATAAGAGGCATCGTTCAATTCCATGATTTTGGTAAAATACCCCACTGCCATATGGCTATAGCTATCCACCAAAGGCATGTATCCATCGCCAATCTCTATGCCTAAAACCTGCTTCCGCCTTACCGACTCCTGTGCAGAGTACCACCCGTAAGTGAATCCCATCTGATAGATGGCTGGGACATAATTCAGGCTACTCAAGCTATCCATCTGCCTCAACCCCAGATTCAAAGTATCGGCATTTTCGCTGCTGAGGCGGTTTAATGCTGCCTCATAGCGATCTTCTACAGGTGTTTCAGGAACCAGCACCGGTAGTTCATCTGAGGTAGTGCGCGCCAAGAAAAATGTGAGTGCCGTTATAGCTAAGATTCCTATTACTGACAATGCGATATAAAATGGTTTCTTAGACTTAACAGGGAACTGCTTCGCCTTGGCCGCCTCAACCAATTGCTTAGCTGTAGGTCTGTCGCCAGGCTCCTTTGCCAAACAAGCATGAATAAGTTTTTGAATGTCAGGTGACACGTTAGGGATAGCAGGCATCACAGCATCAGACTTCAACTGATTGCTACCGCCCTCTTCTCCAAAAGGCACATTCCAGGTCAGTATTTCACAGAGGGTGGCACCGAAAGCCCAAATGTCACTCTGAGGCATTGGCTCTGCACCATCCATAAAGCGTTCTGGAGCCATATATGCCAGAGTGCCCGTGTTTTCATCATCATAATAATAGCTATGCGCCCCATCCCGCTTTGAGCTGATGCCAAAATCGGTAATAGCATAATCATGATTATTATCTATCAAGATATTGCCAGGCTTGATATCCTGATGGATAATCTGGGGGGTATTGGAATGAAGCCTCTCAAGGCCAGATGCCACATCCTGTATGAACTTCCAGATTTCATCATCAGTCAGATTCTTACTTGCCAGATTTTCTGCCGATCCATTCTTGCAAAAAGGAAGAACAAGATAAGGAATGCCTTCAAATATAGAGAAACTAGTAGGTTGCAGTAAGTTGGTATGACGGCATTCATAGACTATCTTAAACTCGTCCCTGAAACGTTGTTCTCCCTCTACATCAAGAGCATTCTTGGGCCTGTATATCTTTATAGCCACAGTCATACCAGTTTCTTCAGCACCCTTTTCTTCCTCTCCATCCTCAAAAGACGTGTCGATAGTATTAACATCTATAGCCAGCCAGACATCTGCGGTTCCGCCCTCTGTACTCAAAGGTTTCAGCAGTTTATAATGACCGTCGAACAATTCTCCTGAGTTTGCAAAATCTTCAAAATTAATTGCCATATCTGATTGTTGTTTTTTATTTATTTCAACTTAAGCTTTTCCCCTTCAACCAATGTGGAGAACAAGTTTTTATTGTTCATTTTCGTCAAGTTGGCCAGTTTAATACCGAATTGCTGAGAGATGCCGTACAATGTATCTCCCTCTTTCACTCGATAATAATCTTGAGCACCCTGATACTTACCTTTCTTCTTGTCCAGAAAAACAATATCACCTTCATTCAGATCCTCATCGCTGGTAGTTTCATTAAACTCCAACAATTTGGATTTAGGGATATCGTATTTCATCGCTATAGAAGAAAGCGTTTCACCTGGATACAGGATAGTGCATCTGACATCATTGATTTCCACAACAAACTTCTGGATGGTATTGGTGACACTCTCCTGTTCTTCGGAAACTTCCGACTCGTTCAATTGAAGTTCCTTCATCTCACTCAGTTCTTCCCTGGTAATGGTCTTGGTAATGGTAACCGTTTTCCCAGCACGGAGCTTCACCCCTCCATTCACTGTATATAGCTGGTAGGCATCAATATATCCTATAAGTGCCTTAGCGTAATTAGTGGCTGTAGCATATCCTGCTCTCTGCAAGCCATTGGCCCATCCTCGATAGTCATAGACACTCTTGGTAAACAAATCCCTATATCTACTGTTATTCTTCAAGAACTCCGAATGATCCTTGAACGATTCAGCGGCAGAATCATAACACCTAAAGCGGCTTTTCTCCGTTTCATCGTCCCACGCCAGATAAATTCGACCGCTCCATCCGCCTAGAGCCTTTATACCAAAATGGTTATTGGAGTTCCGCGTCAGTTCACTCTTCCCCGCTCCCGACTCCAAAATACCTTGAGCCAAAGTAATCGGGGCAGGGATGCCATACGTTCGTTCTTGTTCCAAAGCTATCTGTTTATATTGAGAAATGTATGACTGAATATCCGCTGATGATTGAGCCATGCCTAAGAAGCTATAACTCATGAACAGGAGAAAAAGGAGTAAAGGCCGCCATTCTTTCAGAAATCCCTTTCGTATGCGTTTTTTCTCATCGAATGACTGACTAAAGTTCATTTCATAGGTTCTTCCAGAGTCAAATTTCAACATAAATAAATGCTCTTTGATTAGTGTCTCCACTCTAGGCATCAATCCATATATACTATTTGAGACAGAATCGGCAACATTTCGCTGGACTTTCTGAACCGCATTGTTATTTCTGATATAAG
>JAEEGI010007207.1_pt1 | contig 24930 bp, 21 predicted proteins | sample 8958751 | NCBI WGS metagenome assembly JAEEGI01 (sample SAMN16246545, study PRJNA631951) | gut metagenome | biome: gut microbiome; feature: rumen; material: KS-attached | host: Bos | place: Iran: Karaj | collected 2018-10
GTTCGGGAGTTGCGGAGATTACCGCAGATTAAACAAACAATCGGGAAGAAAAAATGTCGGATTTCATAGAATCTGCCCATTGAAATGAACCCCTCTGTTCTGCGATAATCAAGGCATTCATTTTATTATTTCAAGGGTGATGAACAATGTCTCTGATGCTCAGCGGAATAACGGTTATCGATTTTACCAACAACATTGCCGGGCCGGTCTGCTCTGCCATGCTGGCGGATCACGGCGCCGAGGTCATCCATATAGAAAAGCCGGTGTGGGGCGATGACAGCAGGAACTACTTTCCCACTTATATGGGTACCAGCTGCACGTTTTCCTATGCAAACCGGAATAAAGAATCTCTTGCGCTGGATATCCGGGACCCCAGAGGAGTTGAGGTTGTGAAGGAGATGATCCGCAGCGCGGACATCTTCCTGGAGAGCAACCGCCCCGGCGTGCTGGAGAGATACGGCCTTGCCTATGAGCAGGTCCGGGAGCTCAATCCCCGGCTGATCTACTGCAGCGTCTCCGCCTTCGGACAGAAAGGTCCCTACCGGGAAAAGGCCGGATATGACGTCATCGCCCAAGCTTTTTCCGGCATGATGTACTATACCGGGTCTGAGGAAAACGGACCGACAAAGAACCATTACTGCGTCGGCGACTATGTCGCCTCCTACAACGCCTTCGGGAATATCATGATGGCGCTCTTCCACAGGGAGAGAACCGGCCGCGGCCAGTTTATCGACATCTCCCTTGCGAGAGGCCTGACCGTGATGAACGGCTGCCTCTACGGTGAACTGGTCGGCTTCACGCCGTACAAGACCGGGAATAAGGATTCCCACCTCTGCCCTTACGGCGTGTACCAGGGGCCAAACGGGGACGGCGTTGTCATCGCGGCGGTCAACGTCAATCTCTGGCTCAGGCTCTGCAACGCCATGGGCCGCCCGGAACTGGCGAACGACCCGCGCTTTATCACCAACGACAAGCGCTGCGAGAACCAGAATGAAGTGACGGAAATCATAGAAGGCTGGCTGCAGAGTTTTGACCGGATTGAAGACGCCGTGCAGATCCTGAATGAATACGGAGTTGCCAACCACAAAGCCTATACGGTCTATGACATTCTCAAGGATCCGCATGCGCGGTCTCAGGGCTGGATCAAGGATCTGCCGCTCCTGCACAGTCAGGGCGACCAGACTGCGCCGGCCATCATCGGCACCGCTGACTTCTCGGAAGGAGAGTATGTGCTCCGCCGGGCGCCGGAATTCGGCGAGCATACGGAAGCGCTCCTGAAACGCTATGGGATGAGCGAAGAGGAAGCCGCATTCTTTGCGGAAAAATGGAAAGGGAAAAAAGACTGATAACAGATTTACAAAGGACGGAGCGCCGGCTCCGTCCTTTTGTTTTCACAGATATAAATGGGGAAAGGCTCAGAACATGGCCTTGACGGCGTCGATGTCTGCTTCGGCTTCGGCGACCATCTCATCAAGAAGCTGCTTTACCGGCTTCACATCGTGGATGAGACCCATTGCCATGGAGGTGCAGAAGGTCGCACTGCCGACGTCGCCGGACTTGAACGCGTCTCTGGTCTTGTCACCGGAGATGACCGGGAACTGCTCCTTCAGGATGCGGGCGGCATCATAGCCCATGCGAAGACCGCGGTCCTCGATCTCGTTGGCGAGCATGGCGGCGTTGTTCTTGGTGATACGCATCATGGAGCCGACAACACGCTGAGCGAGGACGGTGTCCTTCTCCGTGTGGTCGATGATCCACTGCTGATGGTTGTGGTGGATGGGGCACTCAGTGGTGTTGACGAAGCGGGTGCCCATGGCAACACCGGAAGCACCGAGGCAGAGAGCGGCAGCCAGGCCGTGGCCGTCCGCAACACCGCCGCAGGCGACAACGGGGATCTTCATATCGGCCGCGCAGCGGCGGGCGATAACGAACGTGCCGACACCGTCAGCGGAGGGATGGCCGCCAGCTTCATAACCGGCAATATAGACGGCGTCAAGACCCTTGCGCTCCATGGAGAGGGAGACCTTGTAGTTCGGGCACTTGTGGATGTGGATGAGCTTGGCAGCGCGGATGTCTTCCATGTAGGGGACGGGGCTTTCCGCGGAGGTCTCGATGGCGGCAACATGCTTCTCGCCGCAGAGCTTGATGGCGGCGCGGATGATCTCGTCGGTGGTGCGCTGGGACGGAGCCAGGGAGATGTTGACGATGTAGGGCTTGGAGGTGAGGGAGTTCATCTCGTCCAGAGCATCAGCGAACTCTTCCAGGGTGGGCCAGCAGGTCAGGTTGATGGTGCCGATGCCGCCGGCGTTGGAGACTGCGGAAGCAAGCTGGGGAACAGCGAGCCACTGCATGCCGCTCTGAATGATGGGGTACTCGATGCCAAGAAGGTCGGTCAGTTTGGTTTTAATCATTTGTTTTTTCTCCTCTATAAAAATTTTGTTGTGAACGGTGGGATCAGGTCTTCGCGTACAGATAGTAGGTGATGTGAGCGGTGGCAACGTGGTTGCCTTCCTTGTCGCACACGGGGACATCCAGCGGATATCTGCCCTTGCCGCGCTCATCGATCTTGGCGATCTTCTCAGCGGCCTCTTCCTCGGAGATGGTCAGGTCAACGACCAGGTCGGAGGTGGCAGGCTTGAGGTAATCGATGGAAACATTGGCGATGATGGGAGTGTAGCTCTTCTCGGGGGCATAGGCGGAGAAGATCAGGGAGGCGCCTGCGGCCTCGGCGACCACGAAGAAGCTGCCTGCGTAGACGATGTTCACGTGATTCATGTGCAGGTCCTGAACGGGCATCACAAAACGGACGTGACGCTTTTCAATGACCTCGGGGATGATGCCGGCGACCTTCAGATACGGGATCTTGCAGTGCTCGATGAAAGAAATTCTTTTTTCTTCAAAGACATCCATGGATAATTCCTCCTTATAATATTTGCTTATTCAACGACTTGAATCAGTTGAAACGGTTCAGGCGCTCCACGCACTCAGCCATGGTCCGCTCGATCACTTCGGCGCAGGTGGGAACATCGTGGATGTTGCCCAGGCTCTCGCCGATGCAGAGGGAACCATCCTGGAACGCGAACTCACCGGTCACGAACCCGCGGGTACGGTAGCCGGCGACCAGCGGGCCGACCTTCTCGAAGGGCTCGCCGGCCTTTTCGAGAGCCATGACCTGCTGCATGAGGTCGTTCTTTACGAAACGGGTGGAGTTGCGGTACGGGCGGAGACCGATGTAGGTGTCGAGCTCACCGTAGTTGTTGACCAGGGTCTGCTTGACCTCGTCGGAGGCGGGGCACTCCTTGGTGCAGAAGAAGCGGGAGCCCATGTAGGCGCCGTCGGCACCCAGCATCAGGGCGGCAGCCAGGCCGCGGCCGTCGACGACGCCGCCGGCGGTGATCACGGGAATGTCGAGCGCGTCAACAGCGCGCGGGGTCAGGACCATGGTGGCAGTGTCGAACTCGCCGATGTGGCCGGCGGCTTCGTAACCGTCGATGACGACCATGTCGCATCCGATGGACTGGGCCTTCAGGGCGTGCTTCACGGCAACGCACTTATGGAACACCAGCATCTTGGCTTCCTTCAGCTGCTCCATATACTCGGTGGGAGCGCGGCCGGCGGTCTCGATGATCTTCACGCCTTCCTCGGCGGCGACCTTGATATGCTCGGTGTAGCCGACGGGGTTCAGGGACGGGAACAGGGAAAGGTTCACGGCGAAAGGCTTGTCGGTCATGGTCTTGCAGCGCTTGATCTCCTCGCGCAGCTCTTCGGCGGTGCGGAAGGTCGCGGAAGAGATGACGCCCAGACCGCCCGCGTTGGAAACGGCGGCGGCCAGATCAGCGGTGGCGAACCACTGCATGCAGCCCTGGATGATGGGATACTTGATCCCCAGCAGTTCAGTTGCTCTGGTTTTGATTTCCATATTCTTCTTGTTCCTCCAAATATATTATGATCAGAATGATCAGATCTCGCTCAAACGCTGCTTCAGCTTCGGGAGAACATCCTTCAGATCGCCTACGACACCGAAGTCGCACTCGCTGAAGATGGGCGCGTGCTCGTCCTTGTTGATGGCGATCACACGACCGGCGGCGACGCCGGAGGTGTGCTGGATCTGGCCGGAAAGGCCGATAGCGATGTACAGGTCGGGTTTGATGGCGACGCCGGAAACACCGATGTAGCGGTTGGTGGGAAGCAGGTGGTCTTCCTCAGCAACGGGACGGGTGCAGCCGAGCTCGGCGCCCAGGCTGGCAGCAAGTTCCTCGGCAACGGCGAGGTTTTCCTCGTTGGCAATGCCGCGGCCGACACAGACCACGCGGCGGGCGGAGCCGAGATTGGTGCGCTGCTGGACCTTTTCCTTCTTTTCAACGAAGGCGATGCCGGCGTCGTCAGCGGCGATCACGGCGGGATCGGCGCAGGGAGCCTCATCGGCAGCTTCGAACATGCCGGCACTGACGCAGAGAACAGCCGTCGCGGCGGCTTTCTCGACCTTCTCAGCCAGGCCGCCGTAGCCGGCGCGCTTGGTGACGAAGCCGTCTTCGGCTTTCAGTTCGGCGATATCGGTCTGGGCGCTGGTGTCGAGAGCAGCGGCCACAACACCGGCCAGCAGACGGCCGTTGCGGCTCTGCTCAACGAGCACGAGCTCGGGAGCCTGCTCTTTCACGAGAGCGGCAATGGCTTTGGCGTAGAGAGACACGGAACCGGCGGGATCGGCCAGGACATAGACCTTGTCGACGCCGGCGGCGGACATGGGCTCGCCCAGGGCGATCAGGGAGACGCTTTCAGCGAACTGAGCGGCGCCGCCGGCCAGTTCCTGAACAGCCGTTTTACCGGCAGCGATTACAAAACAGGATTTGACTTTTTCCATCTTATCCACCTCAAATCATCTTGCGAATTTCAGCGGCGAGCTGATCGATGCCGGCATCGTCGGCAGGGACGACAACGCAGTCGCGATGCGCCTTGCTCTTCTCGGTGAGGCTTACGATCTCTACGCTGCTGACACCGTCGGCCTCGAGGTCGCCGAGCGCCTTGATGGTGCTGGGCTTCTTGCCGGCCTTCAGGATCTCCTTCATGCTGGCCAGACGCGGCAGGCAGATGTTGCTGGTGACGGAGACGGCGGCGGGAAGGGAAACGGTGAGGGTCTCGGTGCAGTCTTCCAGGCTGCGCTCGACCTGCAGCACGCCATCCTGCAGCGCAACGGCGCTGACAGCGTTCACGGTGTTCCAGCCGAGGAGCGCGCCGACCATGTTGCCGACCTGCTGCGCGTACACGTCGCCGGAGCCTTCGCCGAAGAACACGAGGGAGACATCGCCGATCGCGTTGATGGCTTCGGCCAGGACTTTCGCGGTGGCGTAGCTGTCAGAAAAGCCGAGCTTTTCGTCCTTGACGGCAACCATCTCGTCCGGTCCGCGGGAAAGCACGGACTTCTTCATCTTGGAGTTCTCCACGATCTCTCCGCCGGCGGTGAGGGCGATAAGCTGGCAGCCTTCCTTTTCGGCGAGCTGGGCAGCCGTCTCGATAGCGCAGAGATCATACTGGCCGATCTGCCACTCGCAGGCGGACAGATCCGGCATGGCGCCCTTTCTGAAGCTGATCTTCGCTTCGTCGGGAACCAGTTTGTAGCATGCTACGATCTTCAAAGCTTTTCCTTCCTTTATCTTTGATTTTATTACTCCCGCCCGAGCGCTTTCATGAAGAGCTTCTTCACGTCGGGATGGGAGATCTTACCCACAGATGTGGTTGGGAGCGAATCTAAAAAGAGAATGTGCTTGGGGCGCTTGTAGCGTCCGAGATGGTCGGCACAGTACTTGAGGGCGCGTTCGTCGTCAAGGTCCGACCCGTGTTTCTTCACGATGGCCGCCGCGATGGCCTCGCCCCAGTTCTTGTCGGGGATGCCGACCACGCAGACAGCGTCGACATCATCGGCCATCGAGAGGAGGCAGGCTTCCACTTCCTGCGGATACACGTTCTCGCCGCCGGTGATGATCATGTCGTCCTTGCGGCCGGTGAGGAACAGGTAGCCGTTTTCGTCGAGGTAGCCCATGTCGCCGGAGTAGTACCAGCCGTCGCGCAGGACGGCGGCGGTCTTTTCGGGGAGGTTGAGGTATCCTATCATAACGGTGGGCGTTTTGATGGCGATCTCGCCGACCTCGCCGGCGGGAAGCTCATTCCCGCTCTCATCCACGATGCGGACGCTGACACCGGGCATCGGTTTTCCGACGGAGTTGAGGAGCTCTTCGTGGTGGTGGTCTTCCGCTTTCAGCACGATGCAGGTGCCATAGGTCTCCGACATGCCGTAGCCCTGCTGGAACTTGCAGTCGAACACGCGGAAGCTGCGCTCCAGAAGCTCCTTGCTCATGGGAGAGGCGCCGTAGTGGATGAAGTGCAGGGTGTCGCTCGTGAGGCCGTGGTCTTCCATATAGGTGACCAGGCGCTGGAGCAGTGTGGGCACCAGAACGGTGCGGGTGATCTTTTCGGCAGTGGCGATGGTGTAGATCGAGCTGAGCCGGCGGGTGATGTCGGAGGGGCAGAGCACAAGCTTGCCGCCTACCATGATCAGCGTCATCACCGTGAGGCCGATGGAGTGGAACAGCGGGGAGAGACAGAGGTAAACATCCTCGTCGGTCCAGCTGCCGCTCTCCATGCAGGAGATGGCCTGCTGCACCACGGCGCGGTGCGACACCATCACGCCCTTGGCGGCGCCGGTCGTACCGCTGGTGAAGAGGATGAGGCCCAGCTCTTCCGGGTCAGCTTCGTAAGCGGGGAACGAAGGCTCCTCGCTGTCGCGGAAGGCGGCGTAATCGGAAGGCAGGATGGGGTCATAAGGCGTCAGGACCAGGTGCAGGGAATCACCGGCGTTAGCCTGCAGACAGCTGACTGTGCGCTGTTCGCTGTTGGAGACGAACACCACTTTGGCCCCGGTCTGACGTATGCTGTTGAGGATGCCGGAAGGGGCGACCTTCCAGTTCACAAGCGCGGGAACTGCACCGAGAAGCGAAACAGCAAACTCGATCTCGATGTATTCGATGCTGTTCCGGCACACGATGCAGACCACTTCGCCGGGCTTCACGCCGGCTTTCTGCAGCGCGTTCGCGGCGCGGCAGCAGTTTTCGTATAATTCCCGATAGGTGAGGCCTTTGTCCAGATACTGGATAGCGGTCTTTTCGGGATATTTGGCAACGGATCCGAGCAGCAGATCACTGATACGCATATCGATCTCCCGGTTACATACGCCGGCATCTGTTTGATTTTCGGATGCCGGCGTAGGATTAGGTGTGATGACGGAAGCCGTTTACTTCTTCGCAGCGGCCTCTTTTATAAGCTGTCTTGCGCTGGAGTGGACCATGATCTCTTCGCTGCCGGCGAAGATGCGGAAACCGCGCTGATCACGCCACAGACGGTCGATGATGCAGTCCTGGGTATAGCCGATGCCGCCCATGATCTGCATGGCGTCGTCGATGACTTCGAATGCGGCTTTGCCGGTGTAGCGCTTGAGGAGGGAAATGTCGACGCCCATCTTCTCGCCCTGCATCTTTCTCCAGGCGCAGTTCAGGGTGAAGTTCTCCATGGCGAGGATCTTGATGCGCATGTCGCAGACCTTCTCCTGGATGATCTGCTTGTTGCCGATGATGTCGCCGAACTGGACGCGCTGGCCGGCGTAGGCGGCAGCCACGTTGTAGGCGCACTTGGCCTCGCCGACATTGACGGCGCAGGACATGAGACGCTCGGTCTCGAAGTTCTTCATCAGCTGATAGAAGCCCATGCACTTCTTGCCGACCAGGGCGCCCTCGTCGAGCTCCACGTCGTCAAGACGGACTTCGCAGGTGGGGATGCAGTGGCAGCCGACCTTGGGGATCGGGGTGATCTTCACGCCGGGGGCGTCCAGGGGAACGAGGTACCAGCTCATATCCTTGTAGGGATTCTCAACTTCGTACTCGCGGGCCATGCACATCATGTACTTGGTAACGGAGGCGCCGGTGTTGAAGGTCTTGCAGCCGTTCAGGATGACCTTGCCGTCCTTGTGGGTAGCGCGGGTCGCCATGGCGCTGTTGTCGGAACCGGCCTGCGGCTCGGTAAAGCCGAGGGTGTAGCCCTTGCGGCCGGCAACGGCTTCGCCGATGACCTTGTCCTGCTGCTCCTTGTTGCCGTAGGCAAGGATGTTGTCTACCTGCAGGAAGCTGCCGGGCAGAGCCAGTGCGGGCCAGCCGAGCTCATACATCTTCATCGTCATGAGGACGTTGGAAACGAGATCGAGCTCGTCGCCGCCGTACTCTTCGGGCAGGGGGAGGAGGTGATAGCCGGCTTCGATATAATCGTTGCAGGCCTTCTCGGGATACTTGTGCTCATGGTCGCACTCTTTGAAGTACTCCATGTAATTGCCGCGGGCCATGAACTCCTCAAGGCTCTCAAGCAACAGTTCCTGCTCTTCGGTCATGGAAAACTCGTACATAATTTGACTCCCTTTCAGTTATTTGATAGATCTTGGCTATTTTTTGACTGTCAACATTATAACAGTAAAAGCATTTTTTTAACAAGGGTCGAAAGAGACGATTTTTCGCGGTTTCCGACCCCTGTTTTCGTCCAAAACGGACGATGGTTTTTGGGGTGTGGACAAAATGAACACTATGAATGGAAAAAAGCGGTCGGATTTTCAGCTAAAGCGGACGAAAACCATGCCGGGGCGGGAGTGGGGCCCTTCCCGGCCGGGCGGGATCAGGCGTGCTGCTTTACAACGCCGGCTTCCAGCCAGCCCTGGATGGTGGCTTCGTCGGCGCCGAGGTCCTGCAGGATCGCAACGGTGTCGGCGCCGAGCATGGGACCGGGGATGATCTCGGTCAGGCCGGTCGCGTCGGTGCGGATGGGGGTGCGGATGGTCTTGTATTCTTCGCCGGTGGGATACTCCATGTCGACAACGTAGCTGTTGGCGAGCGCCTGCTCGTCCACGAGCACTTCGTCGTAGGAGGCGAGCCGCTCGAAGCTGAGGTCGGCGGCGCGGAAGAGGTCGCACCATTCGTCGGAGGTCTTGGTGAGATAGATGCTGTCCAGACGCTCCATGACAGGCCTGTTGAAATCGGGGTCGTTGTAGCTGCCGCGGACGCAGTATTCGGGCTTCTCCAGATAGTCGTCCAGGCCGAGAAGCTTGAAGTACGGCACAAGATCCTTGGCCACGTTGACGACCTGCGGCATGAACCAGCGGCCGTCCTTGCACAGGAACGGAGCGCCGAAGGGACTGGATGTGTGGCGGTAACGGGGGAAGTCGTACCCGAACTGGGAACCGCAGATGAGGAGGTTCATGAGATAGCAGGCGGCGCCGTAGAGCGGGACGGAAACGCGGTCGCCCACGCCGGTCTCACGCGCTTTCAGCAGCGCGGCGAGGCAGCCGCCCATCAGCAGGCTGGCACAGGCGGTGTCGCCCACGCCCATGGGGATATAGATGGGGATGGCCTGCTGCTCGCCTTCGCGTTCCACTTTCTGGCCGTACATGAAGCCGCTGCGCGCCCAGAACGCGGTGCTGTCGTACCCGGGCTTGTCCTTGTCGGGGCCGAGGGGACCGTAGGCCTCCAGCTGGCCGACGACGAGCTTCGGGAACTTCTCTTTCAGCACATCGTACCCCAGACCCATGTGCTCCAGACCTTTGGTGCGGACGTTGGTGATGAAGATCTCCGCCGTGCCCAGAAGCTGATACATGATGTCCAGCCCTTCTTTGGTCCTCAGGTTCACGGAGATCGACTTCTTGTTTGCGTTGAGATTGTCGAAAATGGGGTTGAAATCTTCCCGGGTCGGCGCGCCGATGGTGCGCGGCCAGACGCGGAAATTGTCGCCGAGGGCGGTGTTTTCCACTTTGATCACTTCGGCGCCGAGGTCCGCCATCATGCGGGTGCAGGTGTCGGGCGCGACCATGTTGCCGAGTTCAATGACGCGGATGCCGGTCATAGGTCCTTGAATAGCCATCTCTCAACTCCTGTCTGGATTTTAGGTTCGATATTATATAAATAACTATAGAAACACTGTCTATATTATACCGTATCGGAGGGGGAATTGTCAGCGCCTTCACAAAAGATTTCACAGGGTAATTCTTCTAAAAATATCGGGAAGTTTCGCCTGATGTACTGGCCAAAAAAGACGAAAAAAGATTTGACGGTTTTTCCCCTTTCCGATATAGTAGGAGCGGAAGAAAAAGACAGGTGAAAGCAGGCACTGCCGGCAGGCGGAAAAAGCGGAAAAAGGACGGAAAAACATGACTTACAGCATGAAGATGATCGAACAGTTCCTCTCGGGTTTTCAGATCGAGACACGCTTCAAACGTGACGCATGGGAGATCGAGGATTTCCATGTGACGCAGGAAGCTGCGTCAGGTTCTTCGTCCGAACTGTACATATTCCCCGGGCAGGACGGCGCCGTGTATTGCCGGCACGGAAACAACGAGATCCTTGTGTTCGGGAGCGACGTTTTTACCGTGGCCGACCGGATCATGGAAAAAGTGCAGTACTACAACAAATGGGAACGACGCGCGCTGCAGATGCTGGGAGAACAGAGCACCCATCAGGAGAGCTTCGCGCTGATCTCCGAGCTGTTTCCGGATTTCACCGTCAAGGTCATGACGCCGGAGGGACGCCTTTTATATGTGGACGGCGAGCAGTCGTTCGAGCCGGTCAATCCCCGCCTCATCTACCTGATGAAAAACACGCCGAACTGTTATGCCGTTGTGCAGGGGAAAAAGAACATCTCGGTCTTCTGGTCGAAGGAGTACTATCTCAAGCACATCCTCTTCGGCCGCCTGATCTACGCCGACGGGGTGTTCCTGATGTTCTCGGTGATGGAAAAAGAGGGCGAGTCGATCACGGATGTGGAGGTGCATCTGGCCGAGGTCCTGCAGAAGCTGTTTGCCCGGATGAGCTTCAACAAGGCGGACGAGACGCTGTCGACCAGCGCGGGCGTTTTCGTGAAGCTGCTGGACGGCGAAAAAACGACGCCGACCGAAGTGGAGCTGTTTGAGTCGGTGTGGAACAACAGCGTGAAAGATGGCGCGATCCTGGCCGTGATCAGCAACCCCGCGCTCGACCGGTTCAGCGAGAGCGCGATCGTCTATACGCTCACGGAGAAGATCCCGGCGGCGTTCTCTCTGCAGCACAACGACTATACGTTCTGCCTGATCCCGGCCGCGCGGGAAGCGCAGGAGATGCCCATGCTGAAGGCGATCATCGAGTCGATCGAGCTGAACGCCTGCATCTCCGACAGCATCTATTCCTGGGACCAGCTCAAACCGACATTCGAGCAGGCGGAATACGTGCTGAAGAAGAACGATCTCAGCCAGTCGCCGGTCTGGTGCCGGGACTATATGTGGGAATATTACCTGCACTGCTTCCGCAGCATGGAAAAGGAACTGCCGATCCAGCAGGATCTGCTGCGGCTCAAGGCCATGAAGGAGGAGAGCGACAATGCCCTGCTGGAAACGCTGTACTGCTTCCTCAAAAACGGGGGCAGGATGTCGCAGACAGCAGACGAGCTGCACATCCATCTCAGCACGCTGAAATACCGCATGCAGCGCATCGAGCAGACGGTGCATTTCGACCTGCATGACTACAACAGCCGCATGGTGTTCCTCCTGTCGTACGAGATGCTGAAAGAGCGGGAGAAAGAGCAGAAAAAACGGCGATGACAGGCTGTGGTATCTTTGCACAGTGATTTTTCGGAAAGACTTCGAATATTTTAGTTACTCCGTCTCTATCGGAGAGGGAGAAGTTCCGATAAAATAATAACAAGCAAACCACGCATAATGAAAACTAAAAGAAAGAAGGCTGACATATGAAACCTCTGGAAGGCATTACCGTACTGGAACTCTCCACGTATATCGCAGCTCCCGGCTGCGGCCGTATCCTGAAGACCCAGGGCGCCCGCGTCATCAAGGTGGAGTCCCCGAAGGGCGACATCGAGCGCAAGTTCGGCAGAACGCTGCAGGAGCCCATTTCCGATGAAGAAAACCCGAATTACGACTTCCTGAACGGCGGCAAGGACCACATCGTTCTGGACCTGAAGCAGCCGGAAGATTTTGCCCGCCTGAAGAAGCTGATGGCAAAGTCCGACGTGTTCATCACCAACAACCGCATTCCCGCGCTCAAGAAGATGGGCCTGGATTATGATTCGATTAAGGATGAATTCCCCCGCCTCGTTTACGGCATCATCCTCGGCTACGGCGAGATCGGACCCAAGGTGGACTTCCCGGGCTTTGACGCCATTGCCATGTTCGGCACCGGCGGCATGCTGCGCGACCTTATGGTCGACGAGCCGGGCGCCTACCCCGTCTACATCCCGATGGGCTTCGGCGACCTGATCTGCGGCACCATCCTCTCCGGCGCTCTCGGCACCGCACTTTACAACCGTGAGAAGACCGGCAAGGGCGACTATGTGTCCATCTCCCTCCACGGCGCCGCCATGTGGCTGTTCGCCGTCATGTCCACCGCCGGCCAGTACGGCTATCCCTGGCCGCGCAAGCGCTATCAGGGCGGCCCGATGGGCGTTCCCTACAAGACCAAGGACGACCGCTGGCTGCTGCCGGTTGTGAATGAGTACGAGCGGTACTGGCCCGGCTGGTGTAAGGTCACCGGCGCCGACGATATCGTGAACGACCCGCGCTACTGCACCAAGGAAGCGACCTTCGATCCGGTGAACCGCGAGAACTGCATCAAGTACTTTGAGAAGAAGATCGCCGAGAAGAATCTCGACGAGCTGCTGCCCGGCCTCGAAGCGGAAGACATCATCGTCAGCGAGCTGACCCACTTCAAGGACAACCACCACAGCGAGCAGGCGCTCCTGAACGGCTACATGAAGCCCTTCACCTACGCCAACGGCCGCACGATCACGCTGGCCCAGCCGCCCGTGCACTTCGGCTGCTACGAGCCGCCCGAGGCGGAGCAGTCGACGCCGCTCGGCAACGAGACCCAGAAGGTGTTCGAGGAGTTCGGCCTCTGAGTTCTCAGACCATATAAAACACACAGCGGACCCTGCATTTTGCAGGATCCGCTGTTTTTTGTTGTCTTTCCGCTTATTCGGCCAGGGAGCGGCGGATGGCGTTGAATTCCGCCATCGTTTTTTCCACGATCTCCCGGCAGGTGAGCACCTCGTGGATGGCGCCGATGCCCATGCCGGCGGAGATGTAGCCATTTTCGAGATCGCCCTGGAAGAGAGCGGGGACGCTCTTGCCCTTTGTAAACTTCTGATACTCGGGGATCGTCATGCCGGGCAGAGCTTCGTAATCCAGCACCTTCTGCACGCCGGGACACATCACCACACGCGCGTTCACCTTGTTGCCGATGCGCTGGCCGAGCACCAGCGTCTCGCTGCCGTCACGGGAGAGCAGGAAGTCTTCGGCCTCTTTGCAGATGCGGGCCTCTTTGGAGAGCATGAAGCGCGTGCCCATCTGGATGCCGCAGGCACCCAGCGCGCAGGCTGCGGCCATTCCTCTGCCGTCGACAATGCCGCCGGCCGCGATCACAGGGAGGTCCAGCCCGTTAGCCTGCAGTGCGTCCAGCACGGCGGGGATGAGCGGCATGGTGGTCATATGCCCGGCGTTGCCGCCGGACTCCATGCCCTCGGCCACAACGGCCGTCACGCCCGCCTTTGCCATTTTCACGGCCTGACGGGGCGCCGCCACGACAGGAATGACGCGTACGCCCGCTTCCCGGAGCATGGGCAGAAACCGCTCGGGGCTGCCGGCACCGGTGGTAACGGCAGCGATATTCTCTTTGCAGACATAGTCCATCAGCTCGTCCACGATGGGGGCGACCATCGCGACGTTGACGCCGAAGGGTTTGTTTGTGAGGCGCTTGCACTCCTGGATGCCCTCCCGGACGGCGCCGATGTCACCTATGTGCATGCCGCTGGCGTAAATGCCGAAGGCGCCGGCTTCGGAGATCGCGGCCGTCAGGGTCGGGTCGGAAACGCCGGTCATGGCGCCGCCGAAGATCGGAGCGCTGATCCCCAGCTCTTTGCAGAGATCGAATTTCATTATGTACCCCTTATTCGCCGGTGAACTCCGGCTTTCTCTTTTCCAGGAAGGCGTTGACCGCCTCGGCAAAATCCCTGGTGCGGGAGCACTCCAGCATATACACGGATTCGGCGATCGAGTACGCCTCATAGTTCTCCCGGAAGAAGGCATTCTCCATCATCTTCTGGCGTCTGTACGCCTGCAGCGGGCCGTGGGCGAGCTTTTTGGCGAACTTCACGGCTTCCTCTTCCAGCGCGTCGTCCGGAACGAGCTTCGTGACGAGGCCGATCTCATAGGCACGCTCGCCTTTGATCGGCTCGCCGAGACGCATGATCTCCACGGCGCGGGCGCCCCCGACCAGCCGGTTCAGGTTGTACATGCTGCCGGTGTCGGCAGGGAGGCCGATGTTGATGAAGCTCATCACGAACTTTGTAGAGGGAGAGGCGACGCGGAAATCGCAGGCGAGGGCAATGCTGAACCCGCCGCCGGCCGCGGCGCCGTTCACCATGGCGATCACGGGCTTGGTGCAGAAGGTGATGGCCCGCGTCATTTTGCCGACGTGATAGATGCCGTCGGAATACAGGCCTTCGCCCGTCTCGAGCAGCTGCTTGAAGCGGTTGACGTCGCCTCCGGCGCAGAAGTTTTTGCCTGCTCCGCTGATGAGGATCGCGCCGACGTCGGGGTCGTTCTCCATCCGGGTGACGCATTCCTCGATCTCGTCGAACTCTTTGGTGGCGAGCGCGTTGCTGACCTCCGGGCGGTTCAGGATGATCCGCGCCAGCCGGTCCTCAACGGTCACGATGATATAGTCGTACTGGTAGTTTTCCATGTTCGTTCTCCTGTTTACCGCTGCACGGCTTTGTGTTCCGTGCCGTAGAACGCGCCGATCTCATGCAGGTGTTTGATCTCTTCCTCGGAGTACCCCAGCGACCGGATGATCTCCTCAGAGTGCTCGCCCATGATGGGGGCCAGATTGTATGCGGGAATGCCGAGATTTTCCGAGACGATGGCGGGGCGGGGCAGCCACGCGGACTCTCCGTTGCGGAACGTAACTTCCTCCAGGAAGTGGTTGGCGCGAACCTGTTCGTTCTCCCAGACGTCCTGATAGTGGACCAGCACATCATGAACGAGGTCGTATTTCTCAAAGATGTCGTTCCACTCCGCCGCGGTCTTCTCCTGGAACTTTGCCGTGAACTTCTCCAGCAGCGGGAGGCGGTTCTCGTCGAGCATCATATCATCGTAGGTCAGATAGCGGGGATCCGTCGCGAGCTCGTCCATACCCAGAGCCTTGCACAGACGCGGGAAGTCCCGCGCGTGCTGAACGGCGCAGACGATGATGTATTCCCCGTCCTTGCATTTATAGTAGGTAGCGGCGGGCTTGGCTTCGTTTCTCTTGCGCGGGTAATGGTAGGTGTAGCGCGGCTGCACGACCGCGTGCATCATGCCCATGAACCACACAGCTTCGCCCAGCAGGGAAACGGAGACCTTGTCGCCTTTTCCGGTGCGGTATTTTGCCGCCAATGCGGCCATGACGGCGCCGAACAGCAGGCTGCCGGCTCCAATGTCGCCGGTCGCGATCGGGATGTTGATGGGAACGCTGCCGGGCTCATCCTGCTTCATATCGGCCAGGAAGCCGCTGTACGCCCAGTAGGTGACGGCGTCGTAACCGGGACGGTTTGCCTCCGGGCCTTTCTCGCCATAGCCGGAGAGCTGCGCGTAGATGATGCCGGGATACCGCTTGCTGACCGACTCGTAATCGTACCCGAGCTTTTTGAGAACGCGCTCGCGGGTGTTGGTGATCATGATGTCGGACTGGGCGATCAGCTTTTCCATGATCTCGTTCCCTTCGGGGGTGCGGAGATCCAGCGTGATGCCGCGCTTGTTCGCGTTGGTGATATCAAAAATCGGGTTTTCGTCGTCTTCCGCGGGCGTGCCGACCTTCGGCCCATAGATGCGCCAGTAGTCGCCTTCCGGGGTCTCCAGCTTGATGACGTCGGCACCCCAGTCCGCGAGCATCCGTCCGCAGACGGGAGCGGCAATAAAGGTGGACCACTCGATGACTTTAACGCCCGCCAGGGGCTTGAATTCTGACATTTCCGTTCCTCCTTATAGCAGGGATGATCTGTTCGCCATTATTTTATCATAGTACCGGGCGGATGGATTCGGCTACGGATACAAATTATTGATTCCCCACAAAAAACAATTGGTGGGCAAAATGACCAAAACAGCGCTTCCCCGCAGGAACAACAAATGGAAACTCTGGGGATTGACAATTTTCCGGACCTTTACTAAGGTAAAGAAAAAGACCAACGGGAGGTATCATTATGGGAATGCTTGACGGACTGCGTGTGATCGATCTGACCCTGAACGGAGCCGGACCCGGTGCCGGAGCCCTGTTTGCCGATCACGGCGCGGAAGTGATCAAGGTGGAACGCCCGGTCGTCGGTGACGACTGCCGCCGTTTCGGCCCGTTTCTCGACGGCAGCAGCCTGGCCAGCGCCTGGACGAACCGCGGGAAGAAGTCGATCACGCTGGATCTGACCGATCCGGAGGGCAAACAGATCCTGGCGGAGCTGATCAAAACGGCCGACGTGTTTATGGAGAGCTTCCGCCCCGGCGTCATCGGCAGGCTCGGCTTCGGTTATGAGAAGGTCAAGGAGCTCAAGCCCGACATCATTTACGCTTCCCTGTCCGCCTACGGCCAGACAGGGCCCTACGCCAAGCGCCCCGGCTATGATATCATTGCGCAGGCCATGTCCGGCGCCGCGCATATCACCGGTGACCCTGACGGTATGCCCGTCATCCACGGGATCGCGCTGGGCGACCTGTTCGGCGGCGTGAACATGTATCAGGCGATCATGACGGCGCTCTATTACCGCGAAAAGACCGGCATCGGCCAGTTTATCGACGTTTCGCTGGTGCGCGGCATGATCTACATCAACGGCCAGATCAACCAGTATGCCGTCGGCAAGAACCCCGGCCGCATCGGTCCGCACAATCCGGTGATGGCGCCTTACGGCATGCACCGCGGCAAAAACGGCCAATACGCGGTGGTCGCCGCGGCCGGCCAGAAGCTGTGGGAGATCCTGTGCGACGTGATCGGCCGCCCCGAGATGAAGAACGACCCGCGCTACACGCCCGTGTCCATGCGTGTGAAGAACCGCGCAGAGGTGACAGCCGCCATCGAGGAATGGCTGTGTCAGTTCGACGATATCAACGAGGCCGTCGATCAGCTTCAGGCAGCCGGTGTGCCGGCCAGCAAGGTGTACGACATCAAGGACGTCTGCACCGACGAGCACTTCCTGAGCCAGGGCTTTATCGTGGAGCTGCCGGTGCCCGACGATATCACCTCGCAGGAGACCTACCGGACGCGCGGACCGCTGGTGAAATGGACGGTAGAGCCGCCGGTGATGGGCAAAGGCCCGCTGCTCGGCCAGCACAACACCGAGATCATCACCCGCTGCGGCTATATGAAAGAGGAAGCAGCAGCCCTCGAAGCGCGCTGGGCGGATGAGGCTAAATAAAGGCCGGAACAGCACAAAACGGACCCTGTCGAACATTTCGGCAGAGTCCGTTTTCTTTATGTGTTTTATTCTATGCCGGCGGGAATGTCGGGAGGATCCGCGGACGTGAGGTCCGGCATGAGGTGCCCGTCCAGCAGTTCCAGGATCTTCAGCGAGATCAGCAGCCGCAGACGGACATCGGGATCGTCGAGATCGACGCCGAGCGTTTTCTCGATCTTGCCCAGGCGGTAGATCACACTGTTGCGGTGCAGGTGCAGCAGCTGCGCTGTGGACGAGATGCTCCGCTCGGAAAGGAGATAATACCGCAGGAGATGGAGGTTGTTGTAACGGCCCTCCTCCGCGTTATTCAGCAGGCTGAGCTTCTGCACATACATGTCTTCCAGCTCGAACTTCTCGCGGTAAGCGTCGGCCATGTCGTAGATATACATATGGGAATAGAAGTACATCATCTTCTCCGGCGCCAGCATGCGGCCGTACTTGATGGCGGAGCAGGCCTGTTTGTAGGCGACGTCCAGCTTCATCAATGAGGAGACCTCCGTGGAAAAACCGAACCGGCCGCCGCCGATGGAAAGAAAATCAAAAGCGGCGTCGGCGGTATCGCGGATGTTCTCGAACAGGAACGCCAGGGAAGCGTCGCCCCGCAGGATCAGAAGGATGGCTTCGTGATAACGCATCACGAGGAAGGCCGGCATCACAAACACGCTGCGCAGCCGCCACAGCACATATTCCGCCTGGTCGCGGGAGTAATCGTCCCACTGCACGAGGCCGAGCCGGTACGTCTCATCGGTCGGCAGGTTCAGCTGGCGGGCGCGGTCGGTCAGATAAAGCTCCTCCTCATGCGTGTGCATGAGAAGATCGTCCATGAACAGCTCCAGCAGCGAGGGGTTGGAGACGGCGCCTTTCTGCATGCTCTCGCAGTACTTGCGGACATAATGGGCGAAGAGGCGGAACAGATCCAGCTGGCCGTCGGTGGGAGAACTTGCGACGAAGTAGACGGCAATGAATGCCGCGGGCTTCAGATGTGCGGGGAAGGTGATCAGGAAGAAAGGACAGCCCATATATGTGGGCAGATTGACCAGTACTCCGCTGCGATATTTCTCGCGGTGTGCCTGATAGCCCATGCTGGAGAGCGCGTCGGACTCCTCTTTGACGAAGTATCCGCGCTTCAGAACGGCATCCACCTTCTCGTTTTCCGGGGCTTCTTTTCGGCTGCAGCCGAGGATGTTGTAGGAGGAACTGCAGATCAGCAGCGGATTGCCGTCGAACACGCGTCCGGCGATATCAGCCAGCGTTTCCAGACCCATCCCGGAAAGGAGGGCCGTGTTCAGATCGCTCTCCCAGTCGTTGAGCTTCCGGAAGCCTTCCAGCAGATGGTTGGCAACAGTGAAGAGGTCGGAATCTTCCGGTAAAGCAAGCAGATTTCCGTTATAGGAAGGGAGAAACTTCTCCAGAGAGGCCGGCTTGCCCGCACAGACGATACAGACGTCCGGGAGAGACGGATCCTTCAGCGCTCTGACCTGGGAAAGACGCCCGAGGTACAGAACGGAAGGCGAAAGCGAAGGAAGCGAATCGGACAGAAAAGCAACGTGATCGAACGCAAAGGAGCGCTCCGGCTGCAGATACGGCTGAACACCGTAATCCCGCAGCATTTCCAGAACAAGACTGATCGAAACCTGCATGAAATCACTCCTTTTTTACAGGACAAAATACACAGTTTTTCTGTGGACAATTTAACCATAGATAACCGGAAAATGCAAATTATTTTTTGTGCTGTCTGCCATTTTCTTTTTGTGAATATTTTGTTAAGATGCTACTGTGTCAATAGCTGCAGAGGCGAAAAAGTAAGAGCGGGTGCGGATTCGCCGAAGGCAGCAAAAGAATTCAATAGAGACAAGAAAGGAAAAACCAAATATGGTAAGTATTCTTGGCATCATCATTGGCCTTGCCGTGTTCATCATCATGGCATATAAAGGCTACAACACCATCTTTGCTGCCATCATCGGCTCCATCATCGTAGCCCTGTTCGACGCGCAGGATCCCTTCACCATGCTGGGCGACGCCTTTATGACCAAGGCCGCCGGCTTCCTTAAGGGCTACTTCATGATCTTCGCATTCAGTGCTCTGTTTGCCAAGGTCATGGGCGACTCCGCAGCAGCCGCTTCCATCGCTGTCAAGGTCAGCCGCCTTGCCCGCAAGGCCAAGAGCCCCCTCATGGCCAAGTTCCTCGCAGTCGGCTGTGTTCCCCTGGTTCAGCTGATTCTGACCTGGGGCGGCGTCAACGTCTTCGTCGCTGTGTTCATCGTCGTTGCTCTGGCACGCGCCCTGTTCAAGGAAATGGACGTTCCCTGGTGGCTGTACTCCTGCTCCTCCCTGGGCTCCTCCACGGTCACCATCGGCATGCTGCCCGGCTCCATCCAGATCCAGAACGTTATCCCCACTGAGTACTTCGGCACCACCACGATGGCTGCTCCCGTGCTCGGCATCCTGAGCGCCATCATCGCACTTGTTCTCGGCTACAGCTACATCTGGTTCCGCGTAAAGCAGACCGACAAGCGCGGTGAGGGCTTCCTTCCCACCGGTACCGAGATCATGAAGGAAAAGCTGCCCGAAGCGACCGTCGAGAACGAGAAGCCCCTGTGGGCCTGCCTGCTCCCGATGATCATCCTCTTCGTTGTGCTGAACGTGCTGAAAAAGTCCCCGGTCATCTCTCTGACCTGCGGCATCGTCTCCGGCTACATCATCTTCTCCCTGATCGAGAAGAAGCCCATGGACGTCAAGGCTCTGTTCGCCGGTGCTATCCCGATGGCTGTTATGCCTCTGGTCACCGTCTGCTGCGCTTCCGGTTTCGGCGGCGTTGTCGGCGCTGTTTCCGGCTTCAACTCCATCGTCAGCGGCCTGACCACCCTCGGCGTCAACGCCTTCACCATCGTGCTGATCGTGAACATCTGCTCCGGTATCTGCGGCTCTGCCTCCTCCGGTGAGAACATTGCCCTCCAGAACTTCAGCGACGTGTTCATCTCCACCGGCATCCCGGGCGCTCAGCTGCACCGTCTGGTTGCGATGTCCTCCATCGGTCTGGACACGCTGCCTCACTGCGCCGGCATCATCACGATGCTGTCCACAACCAAGCTGACTCACAAGCAGGCCTATGTCAACAGCTTCTGGCTGTCCGTCGTCCTGCCCATCGTGATGGCTCTGTTTGCGGCCACGCTCATCAGCCTCGGCTTCTACTACTAATTCAGCAATTCGAAGTATCTGCACCCGCCTGCAGATGCTCTGCAAAAAATGTGCCCTGTCTGCCATTCGGCAGACAGGGCATTTCTTTGTTATTCTTGTTTTCCCGTTTATTCCGTTTTTTCTGCAAGTTCCGCGATGCGGTTCCAGAAGCGGCGCGCGTCGGTCATCTGGGCTTTCCCTTTCTTGCGGATCATGGAAAAATGCCAGATATAATCCTCGTCGCCGAGGCGCAGGATCGCAAGCTGCGGCAGTACGCTCCGGGGGAAGTTTTCCTGGAAGATGTAATCGGGAAGGAAGGATACGCCGGTATCCGGATGGGACAGCACATCGGCAACGCGCGAATAAAGATGGCTCATAACGACGATCCTGCCGGGTTTAAGCCGGTATTTTTCGTACATTTCCTTCTCAACATCGTGCAGGATGTATTCCGGCGCCATCTCCGTAAAGCGCAGGCCGGTCAACATATCGGGCCGGATCGGCAGCGGGCATTCAAGCGTGGCTTCGGCGCTGCCCACAATGGGGTTCTGCCGGCTGCAGACGAGCACAACGCGCTCCGTGCGCAGCGGGACTACATCGCATTCCGGGTCGCCCTCAAGCTGCGTGTGCCCGAACCCGATGTCCAGCTCATTCTGGATGACGCGGTTGCGCACTGTGGTGGTCGTGCCCTCCCAGATCGAGTAGTTGATGAGCGGCCAGGCCGCGGTAAAGTACGGCAGGATCGTTTCGGTGACGTTCTGGCTTTTCTGCAGCGGGATCCCGATCCGCAGCGGCATCCGGTCGCCTGCCGTGACGGCAGCGATCTCGGCATGCATCTCCTGCTCCTTGGACTGCGCGTCCCGGAGGTAATCATAATAGATCTGGCCGGCAGGTGTAAGGCGGAGGGGAGAGTATTTCCGGTCGATCAGCTTTGCGTTGAGCTCCTTTTCGAGCTGGTTGAGATACTGCGTCAGTGACGGCTGTGAGATCATCAGCTTCTCCGCCGCACGGGTGATGTTCAGCGATTCCGCGATCGCGAGAAAATAGTATTTTCTGCGGGATTCCAGCATGAAATTCACCTCTTCTCCGTGTCCACTATACATAATTCTCTATGGTCTGTCAAACGGAATCCGGGGACTTTTCTGAGTTTCCGGATTCCCGTTTTGTACACCAGCGATAAAAAGGCGGTCGGATTCTATTATAAAGTGACGAAAACCATAGGCATTTGCCTATGATATGGAAAAAAGATGTATTTCTCTTTCCCGGCGATATGCAGTACAGTGTAACCAGCAGAATTATCCCCTGACAGGTCAGGGCAAAGATTAAATGAGAGAAGGTAATGCTATGGCGAAAAAGAAAATGACCGTACTGGACTTCAAGAAGTACAAAGAGGAAGGCCGCAAGTTTGCGTATGTCACGGCCTATGACTACACCACCGCTTCCATCGTCGACGACAGCGATGTGGAAGTGATCCTGGTGGGCGATTCTCTCGGCATGATCATGCTGGGATATTCCACTACTGTAGGCGTCACCCTGGACGACATGATCCACCATATCCGTCCCGTTGTCAAAGGCGCTCCCAACACCTTCGTTGCCGGCGATATGCCTTTCGGCTCCTATCAGGAGAGCCCGGAGCAGGCCATCCGCAGCGCCTGCCGCATGCTGATGGAGACCAACTGCGACTGCGTGAAGCTGGAGGGCGGCGCTGTCATGGCACCAACCATCCGGCGCATGGTCGACGTCGGCATCCCTGTCATGGGCCACATCGGCATGACCCCGCAGTCTGCCACCAGCTTCGGCGGCTTCAAAGTGCAGGGCGGCACGCCCGAGGGCGCCAAAAAGCTCATCCAGGACGCGAAGGCACTGGAGGCCGCCGGCGTGTTCTCCATCGTACTGGAGTGCGTGCCCAGCGTTGTGGCCAAAGCCGTCACCGAAGCTGTCAGTGTGCCCATTCTGGGCATCGGCGCAGGCCCGTATGTTGACTGTCAGGTGCTGGTCACACAGGATCTGCTCGGCATGTACGGCGACTTCAAACCCAAGTTCGTCAAGCAGTTCGCCCATATCCGCGAAGAGATGGTAAGAGGCCTGAACCAGTTCCACGAAGAGACCCTTTCCGGCGCGTTCCCCACCCCCGAGTTCAGCTTCAACAAGCAGGTCGAGATCCCGCCGCTGGACGACTGAGCACACCCGAAACAGACGATAAAAATCTATTAAAGGAGAAAAAACGATGAGCAAGTATGTAGAGATCGGCTATCCCATTTATGACGGCATGGGCGTATATCCCGGCCTCCCCATCCCCAAGGTGACCATCCGCGAAGACCTCACCAAAGGCGACGACTGGAACGGCTCCGTTCTGGAGATCTATCTGCACGCCGGCACCCACTGCGACGCGCCCTGGCACTACATGGGCGGCGACGCTCCCATGATGGACAATGTCGAGAAGCTTCCCACCGAGTCTTTCGTTTACAAACACCCTCTGCTGGTCAACTGCCCGTTCGAAGAGAAGAACGGCGAGATCTCCGTTGAGCAGCTGAAAGCCTGCGGCGACGAACTGTATGAAGCGGACTTCCTGATCTTCAACACCAACAGCTGGCCCAAGAGAAGCGTAGATTTTAAGGACTACGGCAGCGACTTTGCCGCCGTCGGCCCCGAGGCCGCGGAGTTCATCCGCATGGAGCTGCCCAAGGTCAAGGCAGTTGCCATCGACACGCTGAGCATCGAGAATATCGCAAACGGCCGCGGCAACGGCTTCCGCACCCATAAGGCGTTCCTGGATCCTGACCGCAGCGATCACACCGTCCGCATCTTTGAGGACATCAACCCCGAGCCGATCATCGGCAAAAAGATCCTCAGCGCCTTCACTGCGCCTCTCCGCATCCACGGCGATGCCTGCATCTGCAACATCGTCTGCGAGATCGAGGACTGATCGTACGGAAAGGAACGCACAGATATGAAAATTGCTGTTATCGGCGCCGGCGCCATGGGCTGCATCTACGGCATGTATCTCTCCCGTCAGAACGAGGTGCTGCTGGTTGATGTGGTCCAGGCTCATGTCGACGCAATCAACGAAAAAGGTCTGGAGTTCACTCATCTGGACGGCGAGACCGAAATGGTAAAACGCCTCTCCGCCACGACCGATACCACCGGCTGTGAGGCGAAGGATCTTGTGATCCTGCTCACCAAAGGCTACCAGAGCGGCGAAGCGCTAGCAAAGAATGCCAGCCTGATCGGACCGAACACCATCGTCTGTTCGCTGCAGAACGGCTACGGAAACGCGGACGACATCGTGAAGTATGTCCCCGAAGAGCAGATCGTTCTCGGTACCAGCGGCGGCGGCGCGATCGTCGCCGGCCCCGGAAAGATCCTGCACAAGGGCCAGGGCCCGACACAGCTCGGTTGCCTGACCGAGGATCAGAGCAAGGCCGAGGTCGTAGCCGCGGCTATGAACGCGTGCGGCGTGCCCGGCGTGGAGCTGATCCCCGATGTGAAGACGCTGCTGTGGAGCAAGCTCTTTGTGAACATCGGCATCAACCCCATCTGCGCCATCACGGGCGAGACGAATATCTCCATTGTAAACAACCCGTACTCCCGTGCTGTCTCCGCCATGGTGGTGAGAGAAGCCGTCGAGGTCGCAAACGCCACAGGCATGAATTTCGACAGCGATGAGATGGTACAGCACACGCTCGATATCGCCGAGGTCACGGGCGGCAATATCTGCTCGATGCTGGCGGACGTGAATCACAAGCGCCGCACAGAGGTCGACCGCATCAACGGCGCGGCTGTTTCCGAAGCCGCAAAGGTCGGCATGAAAGCCCCGCTGAACGAAATGATCACCGCGCTCATCCACGCCAAGGAGCAGACCTACTGATCTGTTAATTCCCAAACGACAAAAAGACCACATCTTTGGTGCGTATCACACCACGGATGCGGTCTTTTTTCGACTGGCGAAAGATGTCTATTCGCCCAGATTAAAAAAGTCCTTTTTAAAAATTCTGAGCTCCAGCTGATACAGCTGCGACACGGCCTTCACTGCCCCCATGATGATCTCGTCCAGTTCCTTTGCGGGGCAGGCGGCGTTCGCGTTCAACACGACGGCGATATCGACGCAGGGATTCAGGAAACGCCGTGCGATCTCGATCGGACGGTCCACGCCAAGCAGGTCGACTTTGCCATAGTCTCCTTCCGGCTCCCAGGCCAGCAGCTTCATGTGCGGGA
>JAEEGI010007211.1_pt1 | contig 24917 bp, 26 predicted proteins | sample 8958751 | NCBI WGS metagenome assembly JAEEGI01 (sample SAMN16246545, study PRJNA631951) | gut metagenome | biome: gut microbiome; feature: rumen; material: KS-attached | host: Bos | place: Iran: Karaj | collected 2018-10
GAATTATGCCTTCCGAATGTATCAGAAGGCAGGATTCGAAGTGATGAAAGAAACCGAAGAGGAGTATTTGATGGTCTGTACAATCAAGAATCAATAAAACGACTATGGACAAGAACGGACTCTTCCTGCAAGCCTTCGGCAAGTTTCTGCTCGGGGTTGTCGTCATCGGCCTGCTGCTCTTCCTGCCGGCGGGGTCGCGGCAGTATTGGCAGGGTTGGCTGCTGATGGGCATTCTGTTCGTGCCGATGTTCTGCGCCGGCCTGGTCATGATGGCGAAGAATCCGGAACTGCTTCGCAAGCGGCTGAACGCCAAGGAAGAAGAGAAGGAGCAGCAGACGGTCGTCAAACTCAGCGGCCTCCTGTTCATTGCCGCGTTTGTCGTGGCTGGCCTCAATTGGCGTTTCGGCTGGTGCGTGCTGCCTGACTGGGCCGTTTGGGTATCGGCTGGACTTTTCCTGGTCTGCTATCTGCTCTACGCGGAGGTTTTGCGGGAGAACACCTACCTGTCCCGGACCATCGAGGTCCAGGAGAATCAGAAGGTCATCGACACGGGGCTTTACGGAGTCGTCCGGCATCCGATGTACATGGCCACGACCGTCCTGTTCCTGGCCATGCCGCTGGTGCTGGCGTCTCCCCTCTCTTTCCTGATTATGTTGCTGTACATTCCGCTGATCGCCAAACGTATCAAGAATGAAGAGCTGGTCCTGGAAGAAGGGCTGGAAGGTTACAGGGAGTACAAACAGAAGGTGAAGTACAAAGTGATCCCTTTCGTCTGGTAAATTCCATTTCTCGGTCAAGCCTTTGCCAATCAGCGAAAAAAAGATTATTTTTGTAAATACTCTGAAACGAGCCATGCTTTATCTTCGAAAAACACTCGCCCTTCTCGTCCTTTTACAGGTCTTTTGCGTTCCGGCGCATTCTCAACGGCCGGATTCTTTCTGGGGGAAGATTGTCAACTTGATTTCTGCTCCGTCCATGGAACTGGACACGAATGCAGTCTATCAGCCGGCGGCACGCTGGAGCGTCGCGGTGTTGGGCGAACTGCACCAGGCGGGAATCACCCAGGAAAACACGCTCGATTGCAAATTTACGTTCGGCGAAGACGACTTCGGCACCATCCAAGGATTCACCGCGACCAAGCTTCTGGGCGGTCTGGACAAGGTAATCGGCCTGCAAGTCGGGTACGGCAACCTTTCCCTGGGTTGGAACCAACGGATCGGAGGCGACAGGACAGGTTCCAACACGTCCTTCTCATTCGACTATCTCGCCCCGGGCTACGCCCTGCAGTTGCAGTATTTCGACCTACGCCGGCCGATCGACTATGAAATGAGAGTCTCGATGGGCGACGGGTGGGAAGACCTGGAAGGTTCCGGCCAGACCGATAAGCCGGGACGCATGACCACCTTCATCGCCGATGCGTTCTACGCCTTCAACCGGCGCAGTTTCGCCTATTCCGCAGCCTACAAAGGGAATGTGGTCCAGCGGCGGTCCGCCGGGACCTGGCTGTTCGGGGTCAAATACCTTCAGGGATCGGTCGCGTATGATCCGGACGAAGACATCGTTTCCGATATGTTGCTCGGGCTGGTCAAGCAAGACACCCGGCAAGTCTCCTTCGGGGGCGGTTTTTCGTACAACCTGGTTCCTTTCCACCGGCAGCCCGGAAAGGACGGGAAAGGGCTCCGCAACCTGACCTTCAACGTGACGGCCATTCCCATGATCACCCTATTCAACCAGTTTTCCTCCACGATGAAGAACAACTTTATGGGAGATGATCCGGTCATGATCAAGAATGTCATCAACGGCAAGCTGCACGTGAACTATGTGTTCAAGGCCGGGGCCATTTATTCCTGGGACCGGTTTCATATCGGCGTTTCGGGAAGCTATGACAGCTATAACTACAAAGGGGCGACCGACATTCCCGCCGAATATTCGGATGACGGGGTCGATTTCGACAAAATACACTCCTCCGGCCGTTTCAGCCGGTGGTCCGCCAACCTCAAGTTTTGCGTGAAGTTTTAACGAGCCATCGGCCCGGGAGGGCTACAGAAGGCGGGAGAGGTCTTTCTCTTCGATGACGCGAAGGCCGTTCGAGGCAATGACCTCGGCGGCCTTCTCGGTATTGTCCGTCCGGAAGATGAGGACACCCTTCCCGTTCAGCAGGAAAGAATACAGGTAAGCGATGCTGATGCCCTCGCTCGCGAAGAGCTCGATGGCGTCGGCGGCCTGGCCGGGACGGTCATCCAGTTCGACGGCGAACACCTCGCAGAGCGAGACGGCGACCCCGGCTTCCTTGAGGACGCAGCAGGCCTTCTCCGGCTGGGAACAGATGACGCGGAAGATACCGTAGTCGAGGGTATCGGCGATGGTGGAGGCGATCAGCTGGATGTTCTCCTGTTTGAGGAGCCGGAGCACGCTGACAAGGGCGCCGGACTTGTTCTCGATGAAAACGGAAAGTTGATGGACTGTCATAGTGTTTGTCGGCTGTTTAATACTTCTTTCTGGTATCGACGACCCTCACGGCCTTTCCCTCGCTCTTGGGCAGGGTGTTCTTGGGCACGAGGCGGACCCGGGGCGTAATCAGGATCTCGTCGCGGAGCTGGCGGGTAATCTCCCGGGTGAGTGCCTGGAGCTTGGTATAGTCGTCGATGAAGAGGTCCTTCATCTCCACATCGACGGTCATCGCATCGTTGCCGTCCACGGTCTCGAGGGTGATGAGATAATCGGAGGCAAGCTCCTGGAACTGCATCAGGATGGTTTCAATCTGGATCGGGAAGATATTGACACCCTTGAGGATGATCATGTCGTCGCTGCGGCCCTTCATCCGGTCAAGGCGGATGTGATGGCGCCCGCAGGGGCACTCGCCCGGCAGGATGCGGGTGAGATCACGCGTCCGGTAGCGAAGCAACGGCATGGCATCGCGCTTGAGCGTCGTGAGCACGAGTTCGCCGACCTCCCCGTCCGGGACGGGTTCAAGGGTATCCGGATTGACGATCTCGACGATGTAGTAATCCTCCCAGATGTGCATGCCGTTCTGCTCGGGGCACTCGAAGGCAACGCCGGGGCCGCACATCTCCGACATTCCGAAGGAGTTGTAAGCCTTGACGCCCAGCATGTTCTCGATGCGCTTGCGCGTATCCTCGGAGTGCGGCTCAGCTCCAATCACGAGGGTACGGAGTTTCGTGTCCTTGCGGGGGTCGATTCCCTTCTCGCACATCACTTCATAAAGACGGGCTGCGTAAGAAGGAATAGCGTGCACCACGGTGGTGCCGAAATCCGTGAAGAACTTGAGCTGGCGCAGGGTGTTACCGGCGGCGGCGGGGACGGTCAGCATGCCGACCTTCTCGGCCCCGTACTGGAAGCCGAGGCCACCGGTGAACATACCGTAACCGGAAGTATTCTGGAAGACGTCCTCCGGACGGCAGCCCACCATCCACAGGCAGCGGGCGACGGCATTGGCCCATTCATCCAGGTCCTTCTGCGTATGCAGGATGACCGTGGGATTGCCGGTGGTTCCACTGGAAGAGTGCAGGCGCACGCATTGGTCAAGCGGAACCGCAGCCATCCCGAAAGGATAGGTGTCGCGGAGGTCCTGCTTGGTGGTAAAGGGAATCTTCTTGAGGTCATCGAGCGTACGGATATCCGAAGGCGACAGCCCGTATTGGCGGAAACGCTCCTTATAGAAAGGAGAATCCATGCAATGCTTGACCGTGGCTTGCAGCCTCTCCAGCTGCAGGGCCTCTATCTCTGAACGTGAGTATGACTCCTCCGGATTGAAGTACTTCTGGTAAGATATCATGATGGCTAGCTGTATTATCTGTTGATCTGGTTTTCAGGCAGGCTCAAATCGGAACTCCGTCGCGGTTACCAGTATTTGAGCATGACCGCATCGTGGTTCTTCTTGAGTTCCGGGATGTTGTCGAGCACCATCGTAGGGTTCTCATCGGGATTGAAAGGCTCCCACTCGGGAAGTTCCTTGCAGTTCGGATTACCGGTCTTGATGAAAGCGATCCAGGCGCTGCTGACGACATCGCCCATCTTGTAGGCTTCGGCCGTTCCGCCGGTCATCTCGCGCTGGTTGGCGACATTATTGAACATGAACGGAAGCTCCATCCCGTGACAGGCGGCAAGCGCCCCGTCATTGACAGCCGACTTCCAGGCAAAGAGATAGACATAGGCGTCAGCACCCCCCAGGGCATGCTTGGCCGTCGCCTGACGAATCACGTTGGAACGCGTCCGGAAGTCCGTATATACCAATTCTTTGGGTTCCTGGCCCGGGTAGACGGTCTCGAAGTCAGAAAGGAAAGACTGATACTTTTCCTCGCCCAATCTCGGAAGCAGGGATGCCTGGACCTGGTCCATGGTGAGGGCGACATCATTGGTATAGCAGAACTCGTTGAGATTCGATCCGATCAGCATGGGGACCTGTTTGCTGCATTCGGCTGCGACAGGATCGAACGGATGCTGTACCAGATACTTTCCGTCAACGACCGGAGAGAAACCTCCGCGGCCAAACCGGCGTGCTGCACGGTTCCCTGCCGCAACCAGTTCCTCATAGGAGAATGACTCCAGATCCACGTCCGGCCCCGGCTTCAGACCCAGTTCCTCGACAACGGCCAAACCCAGAGCCTGGCTCTGCGCAGGCTCCTGCTGACGCAGGGTGGAACCGCTTTGAACGATGGCCCTGTGGAAAAGGCCCTTCGCTGCGGGCATGGCCATCAGGGTGGAAGTCTTGCCGCCACCGCCGCTCTGCCCGCCGATCGTGACGCAGCCCGGATCGCCCCCGAAGGCCTCGATATTGGCATGCACCCATTCGAGGGCCTTCACCAAGTCTTGCTGGCCGAGGTTGACTGACTCCGAATACTTTCCGCCCAAGGCGGTCAAGTCGATATAACCCAGGATATTGAGACGATGATTGACCGTAACCACTACGATGTCGCCTTTCCTGGCAAGGGCAGTTCCCTCCTGGGCCGGCAGGAAGATGGCGGAGCCGGAAGAATAACCGCCTCCGTGGAACCAGAAGAAAACCGGACGCTTCCTGCCATCCAGGGCCGGAGTCCATATATTGAGCATCTGGCAATCCTCGGAACTCTTCTCATTCTTGAATTGGAAACCAAAGTCATAGTCGCTGGGTTGACCACCCCAGTTCATGTTCTGGCCCTGCCGGGCCTGCGGGCCGTAAACCTGGGTTTTCCGGACTCCTTCCCATCTGTCGGGGTCGACGGGCGGCATGAAGCGGGCTGCCTTGGCATAAGGAACGCCCTTGAATGTGTAGATGCCGGCATCGTTGTATCCCTTGATTTTTCCGAAACTCGTTTCCACGATACAATCGTCTCCGGTGGTGATGGGGCCGTTTCCCGCAATCCGGCCCTTGTCCTTACAGGCGCAAAGGAGCGACATGACTCCCGCCGCAACAAGCAATGATCTTCTCATGGCATTCATTTCAATTCGTTTTTACTACCTGCAAGTTACTCATTATCTGCGATATCACCAAAAAAGTAGTATCTTTGTTCCGAAAAAAAACAATCGTCTCATGATCGTGTTGATTATCCTGGCGGCCCTTCTGGCCATGATGGGCGTTGTCATCCTCATCGGAAAAGGGGACAATCTGATAGCTGGTTACAATACCGCTTCCCGGGAAGAAAAGGCTAAAAGCAATATCAAGCGGCTCCGCATCCTGGTCGGCGGCCTGCTGATTGCACTTGCCCCGATGATGCCCCTCATGCTTGGGCGGGAAACGATGACGGCCGTATGGTCGTTCGTAGCCGTCACTTTCGTCCTCTGCATCCTCGTGGTCATCCTCGCGAACACCTGGGCCATGAAGAAGTAGTCATCCATTGTTTTGATCTTTCCTGGCAGACGCAAAGAATGACCCCACGCGAGTTTTTGGACATCCTTCATGTCGCCGAAAGGCTAAAGGACACGCCCCGTCACTGTACCACCACGAAGAGGAGGACCGAAAGTGTCGCCGAACACAGTTGGCGGGTCTCCCTTATGGCGCTGTTGCTGAAAGGCGAATTCCCGGAAGCCGACATGGACAAGGTTGTCAAGATGTGCCTTGTCCATGACCTCGGAGAATGTTTTACGGGTGACATTCCGACCTTCATCAAAACGGACGCCGACCGGGACGTCGAAGATTCGCTGCTCGGCCGATGGGTACATTCGCTCCCGCCCGAAGTTGCCGGGGAACTGGATGCCCTGTTCCGGGAAATGGACGCACAGGATACCCTGGAAGCAAAAATCTACAAGTCACTGGACAAGCTGGAAGCCCTGATCCAGCACAATGAGTCGCCGCTGGACACCTGGTCCGAGAATGAGTTTGCCCTAAACAAGGTCTACGCCTTCGATACGGTGTCCTTTTCCGCCTGGCTTACCGCCCTCCGGAAAGAAATCCTAGCGGACACGCTGGAGAAGATCACGGCTTCAACAGTTCAACGATGAGATAGGAGCTATACTGCTTCAGCCAGCCGTTTGCCAAGACATAATCCATACGTTTCAACGGATTACGGATTCCGGAAGGGAGTTTATGGACGGGTAACATCATGATTCCGAAACTCCGGCTTATCCTGAGCCAGGGTGCTGCCATTTCCGCAACCTCTTCCACAGTCAATTCGGTTCCCCCGTGCCAGGACGCCTGTTTGTGGTGCAGCAGCTGACGGCGCTTTTTGGAAGGGATGTCAAAGATGAACCGTCCGCCCGGTTTCAGGATCCGGGACGCTTCCTTGATGATCGCTTGAATCAAAGTGATGTCCAGATGCATCATCAAATGGAAGGTATATACGACATCGAACATTCCGTCTTCGAAACCCGAATCATCGGCGGAAGCGCTCCGGAAATAGACGTCCGGATGTCTCTCGCGCGCATGCTTCATCATCTCCTCGCTGGCATCGAGCGCATGCGTCGCATACCCGGTGAGACGCCCGGTTCCGCATGCCATCTCCAAACGCAGGGAAGCGGGAGACCGGTCAATCAGAATGTCCAGCACACGCCGCTCCTCGTAATCTATAAAACGGCCGTAACTGTTGTCAAAGCGGTCTTTGTCGTAACGGTCTGCGATTGAATCATAGTAGTCAACCACCTCTTTGTTCTGTACCATATCGCCTTCTCATAGTTGCTTCCCTAAAGGTACAGATAGTATCCGAGAATTACAAATCGGAGAAAACAGACGTATTTTGCATCTTTTTAAAAAATTTTCATATATTTGCAGAAACGAACTGAATAAATATACAAGAGATGTCCAAGATTACGATGACTTCTTCCGGTCTTCGGGTACCGGAATCGGTGACGGTCCCCTTCATCACCGGGGACGGAATTGGAAAGGAAATCATGCCGGTCAGCCAGTTGGTCGTGGACGCCGCGGTCGCCCAGGCATACAAAGGAAACCGCTCGGTGGAATGGCTGGAGCTGCAAGCCGGAGAAGAGGCTTTCCGAAAATGCGGCTCCTATATGCCCGCAGAGACACTTTACGCGCTGAACGATTATCATGTCGGACTGAAGGGGCCACTGATGACCCCGGCCGGAAGAGGCGTCCGCTCCCTGAACGTCACGCTCCGGCAGGCCTTGGACCTCTATGTCTGCCAGCGTCCGATCCGCTTTTTCTATGGTGTCACGTCGCCCGTCAAATATCCGGAGCGCATCGACGTCTGTGTATTCCGCGAGAATACTGAGGATATTTATGCAGGAATTGAATGGCCCTTCGGTTCCGAGGCGGCCCAAAAATTCAGCCGTTTCCTGCATGAAGACCTCCAGGAAACGAAGGTCCGCTTCCCGGAGACATCGGCCTACGGCGTGAAGCCGGTCTCGAAGGAAGGGACGGAACGGCTGGTACGGAGCGCGATCCGATATGCCATCGACCACCATAAGCGGAATGTGACCCTGGTCCATAACGGCAACATCATGAAATATACCGAGGGAGCCTTCTGCAACTGGGCCTTCGAACTGGCGGAAAGGGAGTTCAACTTCTACCTTTCTTCCGGTCAGATCGCCGTCACCGCCATCACCTGCGACGCTTTCTTCCAGCGTGCCATTCTCCATCCGGAAGAATTCGACGTGATTGCCACGCTGAACCTGAATGGAGACTACATTTCGGATGTGTTCGCCGCCCAGGCGGGCGGAGTCGGGATGGCTCCCAGCGGCAACATCAACTATGAAACCGGTCACGGTATCTTTGAAGTGACGCACGGGGTGGCTTCCGACATCGCCGGAAGGGGCATCGCCAATCCCAGTTCCCTCATCCTTTCCGCCGCCATGATGCTGGAATTCATGGGCTGGAAGGAAGCCGCCGCCCTCATCGTCACGGCGATGGAAAGGACGCTCCGTCAGGGCATTTCAACGGCGGACATCGCCGAATCCGTCAAGAACGGCCGCTGCGTCGGAACGCGGGAATTCGCCGACACGGTCATCCAGATGATGAATCCCGGGTTCTAGCCGATGAACAAGAAATACCTGGTTTACAAACTGGCCGACAGCGTCAAGCAGACCAGTCGGATCGACAGCACCCTGTTCTCCCGCTACGGGGTCAAGCGCGGTCTCCGGAACGAGGACGGTTCCGGAGTGCTGGTCGGGCTCACGAACATCGGCAATGTCGTGGGCTATGAAAGGGAAGATGACGGAAGTCTCCGGCCGGTGGACGGAAAACTGTACTACCGCGGATACGAACTGAAAGACCTGGTCGCTCCGCTGGAGAAGGAGAATCGCTGCGGTTTCGAAGAGGTGGCCTACCTGCTGCTCTCCGGAAGCCTGCCGGACCGGGAGGAGCTGGACGCCTTCCGCTCGCTGCTGAATTCGAAGATGGCGCTGGACCACCGGTCACTCGTCCATATCATCGACCTGGAAGGGTCGAACATCATGAACATCCTTTCCCGGTGCGTCCTGGAAATGTACACGTTCGACAGCAATCCCGACGACATCTCGAAAGACAACCTGATGCGCCAGTCCATCGACCTGATCGCCAAGTTCCCGACGATCATCGCCTATGCCTACAACTGTTACCGGCACTCGGTCCAGGGAAAGGGCCTGCACATCCGGCATCCCCAGGAGAATCTCTCCCTGGCGGAGAATTTCATGTACATGCTCAAGAACGACGGCTACACGGAGTTGGACGTCCGGATGCTGGACCTGCTCCTGATCACGCAGGCCGAGCACGGCGGCGGTAACAATTCCACCTTCACGGTCCGGGTAACCAGTTCTACGCATACCGACACATACTCTTCCATCGCTGCAGGAATCGGATCCTTGAAAGGCAGGCTGCACGGCGGTGCCAACATGATGGTGGCCGACATGTTCCGCCACCTGAGGGAAGTCATCCATAACTGGGAAAACGACGATGAAATCGACGCTTACCTGAACAAGATGCTGAACAAGGAAGCCTATGACGGTTCCGGGCTGATCTATGGGCTGGGCCATGCGGTGTATACCTTGAGCGATCCCCGCACGGAAACCCTCCGGGACCTGGCCGCCCGATTGGCCCGGGAGAAAGGACTGGAACGGGAATTCGCTTTCCTCCGGCGCATCGAGGAACGGGGAAAGAAGTGTATCCGGGAGACCCGTCACATCCAGCGCCCCATCTGTGCGAACCTGGATTTCTATTCCGGCTTCATCTATGAAATGATCGGCCTCCCCCGGGAAATCTTCACGCCCATCTTCGCCATGGCGCGCATCGTCGGCTGGTGCGCCCACCGGATCGAGGAGCTTACCTTCGAGGACCGTCGCATCATCCGCCCGGCCTACATGAACGTATACGGGGTGAAGGACTATGTCGCCCTGGACGGACGATGATACGGCTTGAACGAATCCGGGAAAATGATTATCTTTGTCACGACAAGTGATAAAGACATGAACGACGATCTGGAAATATGGTGGTCTTCCCTGACCATCGCGCAGAAGGAAAGGATTGCGCGCAAGGCGCAGAAAAAGGCATCTCCGGACGGGACGGTAGACGAAGAACTGGTACGTTATCCTGCCTGCACCCGCTGGTGGATCGCCCAGGATGCCGCCGATAAACAGCGGATCCACGACCATTGCGTGGACCGTCACGGCTATCTGCTCCAGGAATGGAATTCGGCCGATCCCTACGGCGACTGATTCCCCTAAATCTTTCCCAGCCGAGAAGGCGGAATGACGACGGAAAGGGCTTTCGGAAGAAGGTCCCATTCCATTTCCGTACCGGCCTCGAAGGGATCTCCGTCGAAATGGGCCGGTCCCGGGTGGTCACGGTGGATATGGACGTGCGTACTCCGGAAGGAACGGACATGATGGCTCGTATCGGCCTTTCCGGCCATCAGGCGAAGGGCCAGTTCCGGGATTTCGACGGTCGAAAAAGGCTGGACTACCATTACATCCAGCATGCCGTCGCATAGGGAAGCCCTGGGAGCGATCCGCGCGTTGTTTCCCCACTGGTTCGCATTCCCTACCGTAATGAAGAGAGCCTCCCCCGCCCATGCTTCCGTATCAGTCTCAATGACATACCGGTCGGGCGACCGGTGCTTCCAATCATCCCACGCCGTGGTGATATACGTGTTCAATCCCCGCTTGGAGGATTGGGCGAAATCTAGGCTCACGGCAGCATCCAGGCCCACGCCGGCCGTACAGAAAAACGGACGGCCGTCCATCCGTCCAACGTCTATCCGGGCGACGCACGCCGCATTCAGGGTCTTTACGGCCCGGACAGGATCCCGGCTGATTCCCAGGTGGAGTGCCAACCCGTCCCCGCTTCCGCACGGAATGATTCCCAGCGCCTTTTCGGACCCCAACAGCCCTTTCGCCACTTCGCTGACAGTACCATCCCCACCGACGGCAACGACGATGTCAGCACGGCTTTTCCGAGCCCAGGATTCCGCATCTCCGGCGCGGCCGGTCTGGAGCACCTCGTAAGAGCACTCCGAGAGATCCAGATAACGACCAATGGCGGCAAGGACATCCTTCTTGTCCTTGCCGCCAGAGATCGGATTGACGATAAATGTGACCCGTCTCACCTTAGAACCTCCAACCCAATGTCAGGAGGGTGTTGCAGAGGGAGGCTTGGGCGCAGATCTGGGGCGTAATGAAATCGTCGGGGTAACTGTACGGAGTGACGAATTCATCCGGGAGATACTGGAAGCGCACGGCCAGATCGACAAAGAAGGATCGGGGAGAACTGTAACCCAGACCGAAGGAAACGGACTGGCGGGGGGCCTTCTTTGCATCAATGTCCGGATTCGTGGTATAATTGTAACCCACCCGGAGGGCCAGCTCCGGCGACGGCTTGAGTTCACCGCCGACCCGGATCGCATGGACTGCCCGGCCGAAGTCACGGAGTTCCTCGTTGACGGGGGAGAAATCCGTGTACGGGTCATCAATGGAGGCCTGATAACGCACATTGCTGTAGTCGAAGTACTCGTAATCGGCACTCAGGAGCGCGACCTTACCGATCGTATAGGCCAAGCCCGCATTGAAGCGGAGCGGAGTCCTAATGTCATAGAACCACTCTTCCGTCGGGGAATCCCCGCGCATCGATTCGCCTTTGGCGACCGAACGGCCATCCTGTCCGTAGATTTCCCGGATATGCATCAGGGTAGGCGTCTGGATGGCCGCACCGATCCGGAGTCCGTCCGTGGGACGGGCGATGAAACCGACCTTGGCATAGACACCGGTGCCTTCGTCACGATAGGAGGAGCGCATCTCGAGGGATTCGAATCCCGTGGGATAAGTCACCCCGGAAAGCGCGTTCTCGGCACGGGTTTCATCCAGGCGGTACGAAAGGGTGGTGATTCCTACATTCGCACCGAGGAAGAAACGGTCGGAGAAATCCAGGCCGAAATTCATCAGCAGGTCATACTTGCTGCCGGCGCGTTTCAGGCCGTAATACTGCCCGATCTTGTTCGCCAGCGCGATCTTGCCATCGTCCCGGATGCGTTCGGTCAGGCCGATGTAGCCGTCGTTCCGTCCCGGGATCGGGTCGATGACGCCACCCTTCCAGGCAACCATGCTCTCCCAGGAGGGAGCGTTGTCGGCATAGAAGTCGCCGCTCAGCTGATCCTGGGTGTACCCTTCGGCCCAACTGGCCAGGGCGCCCGCCAGGGTGTTCTGGTCGTTCGTGCCTGAAGCGCGAAGATAGTTGTTGTAGTCTCGGGTGATATTACCCACAATGCCGAAGGAAACCCGCTTCAAGCCCCGGGAGTTCCGGGTATCGTACACCATGATGGCCCCGAAGTTCGGAAGGTTCATCCGGGTCGAGGGGGTCTTGAGGCCGTCCTCGAATCCGAAAGGAGCACCATCCAGGTAGGTACCCTGGCCGAATACCGAGGATACGCTGAGACCGGGAGTGAGGGTGAACTGGGAGTAGCTGGCCACGGCGGAACCGGCCGGATTGAAGGTAAGGGAACCGAGATCGCCGCCCACGGCGGTCATCGCGTTGCCCATGCCCACGGAACGGGCGGTGCCGAGGTAGTCATTCCCCGAAAAGTCGACGGCATCCTGGAAAGTCTGGGCGCCGGCCTGCAAGGCCAAGCCCGCAAAGAGGGCTGCTGCTAATATCCTTTTCATAGTCATGCTCGAATTTAAATGGGTTTGTCGTTATCGTCTGCCGCCACCGCCGCGGGAGGAAGACCCGCCACCGCTGCTGTGGGAGGAGCCGCCACCGGAATAACCGCCGCTGCTGCGGGAAGAGCTGCCGCCGGAGTAGCCGCCGCTGCTGCGGGAAGAACTGCCACCGGAGTAGCCGCCGCTGCTGCGGGAAGATCCGCCGGAATAGCTGCCGCTGCTGCGGGAGCTGCTGCCGGAAGAACGGCTGCTGGAACCGGAACTGCGGTAACTGCCGGAAGAACGGCTGCCGGAAGAAGTGGAAGGACGATAGTTCGCCGAACTGCCGCTTCTGGAAACGGAGCCCGAACTGCGGGCAGCCGACCCAGTGCTACGGGTGGAACCGGTGCCGTAGCTGCCGGAAGTACCGCGGGTAGCAGAGGAAGAAGACCTGCCCACCGTGGAGCCGGAGGACCGGGTAGCGGTAGTGCGGTTGACACCGGTCAGGCCGGTAGACGTGCCCCTGGAAGCGCTGCGGACCGCAGAAGTACCTCTGGAGCCAGCTACGCCGGCATTCCGTCCGGCGGAAGTACCGGAAGTACGGGAAGAACGTACCGCGGCAGTGGCGCTACGGCTGGATGAACCGCCACGCGAGACATAGCTGCGGGAGCTCATGCCGACGTCGCGGTGACCGATCATACTGGCATGCGAAGGACCGCGATGGTACGATCCGCCCCAGCCGCCGATACCGTAGTAGCCGCCATAGTAGTGGCCATAGCCATACCAGCCGGGATAATAGCCGTAGCCATAGTATCCGTAATAGGACGGACCCCAATACCAGGGATCATAATACCAGGAAGAATAGTACCAGGGATCATACCAACCCCAGTGGTGATAATAGCTGTACCAGGGACGGTGGAAGCCGCCGTAATACCAGGGATCCCAATACCAGGGGTCCCAATACGACCAGGAAGAGTAGTACCAAGGGCTGTAATAACCGTGCAGGTACCAGGGACGATAGGACCAGGAATAATCCCAACCGTAATTGTCGATCACGGTAATGTCCGTCCCCAGTTCGTTGAACCGGAGCTGTACGGTCCGGCCCTGCGGGACGACGACGGTGTCGCCGGCGCTGAGCACGTATACTTCGGATTCCTTGGACTCGCGGACCAGGGCATCCATTTCCTCCTGGGAAACGGCAGCCTTGGGGGCTGTCGACCCGGGCGTCGCATAGATGCCGTCCTCGAACTGCTGCGGCGTGGCAGCGAACTGTGCCATCGAGCCGCAGGACGTAGCGGCAACAAAGGCAACCAGGTAGAGAGCCAGATGCTTTTTCATGTCAGAACCTCCTTTTATCCAATAAAAATAAGTATCTTTGTGCCGGATTCAAGACCCGGATTGCGGGGTACAATGCAATATCCGTACCCTTTTTCGCAAGATACGGGACAATGTTACGGACAAAAATTGAAAAAAACAATCGAATTATGGCAAAAGAGGTAACGAAACGGTCCGACAACTACTCCCAGTGGTATAACGACCTCGTAGTCAAGGCCGACCTGGCCGAGCAGTCCGCCGTCCGCGGCTGCATGGTCATCAAGCCCTACGGGTACGCCATCTGGGAAAAGATGCAGCATATCCTGGACGGGATGTTCAAGGAAACCGGACACAAGAACGCTTACTTCCCGCTTTTCATCCCCAAGTCTTTCTTCAGCCGTGAGGCTGAGCATGTTGCCGGTTTCGCCAAGGAGTGCGCCGTGGTCACCCACCACCGTCTGATGAACGACCCGAACGGAAAAGGCGTCGTCGTGGACCCGGAGGCGAAGCTGGAGGAGGAACTCATCGTCCGCCCCACATCCGAAACCATCATCTGGAACACCTATAAGAACTGGATCCACTCCTGGAGGGACCTCCCCATCCTGTGCAACCAGTGGGCCAATGTCGTCCGTTGGGAGATGCGTACCCGCCTCTTCCTCCGCACGGCGGAATTCCTCTGGCAGGAAGGACATACCGCCCATGCAACCGCCGCCGAGGCCGAGGCCGAAAAGCAGCGGATGGTGGACGTGTACGCCCGTTTTGCCCGTGAGGTGATGGCCCTGCCGGTGGTGGTAGGCCACAAGAGCGAAGGCGAACGGTTCGCCGGTGCCATCGACACGATGACCATCGAGGCGATGATGCAGGACGGTAAGGCCCTGCAGGCCGGTACTTCCCATTTCCTGGGGCAGAACTTCGCCAAGTCCTTCGACGTGCAGTTCACGAACAAGGAAGGTCAGCAGGAATACGTCTGGGCCACGTCCTGGGGTGTTTCCACCCGTCTGATGGGCGCCCTCATCATGGCTCACGGCGACGATAACGGCCTCGTGCTTCCGCCGGCCCTCGCCCCGATCCAGGTGGTGATGGTCCCGATCTACAAGAGCGACGAGGAACGGAATGTCGTGCTGGACAAGATGCACGAAGTGAAAAAGGCGCTGGAGGCCAAGGGACACAGCGTCGAGGTCGACGACCGCGACAACCTGCGTCCGGGCTTCAAGTTCGCCGAATGGGAGCTCAAGGGCGTGCCCGTGCGTCTGGCGATGGGCCCGCGCGACATCCAGAACGGCACCGTGGAAGTGGCCCGCCGCGACACGCTCGAAAAGATCACCGAACCCCTTGAGGGCCTGGACGAACGGATCATCGGCCTGCTGGACGACATCCAGAAGAGCATCTACCAGCGTGCCTTCGACTTCCGCGCCGCCAACGTGCGCAAGGTGGACACCTGGGAGGAATTCAAGGAGGAGATCGAGAAGGGCGGCTTCCTGCTTTGCCACTGGGACGGCACGGCCGAGACTGAGGCGAAAATCCAGGAGGAAACCAAGGCGACCATCCGTTGCATCCCCGTGGACAGCTTCGTCTGCGAGGAAGAAGGCAAGTGTGTCTACAGCGGAAAGCCTTCGCACCAGCGCGTTATTTTTGCAAGATCCTATTGATTAAAAGGTTAGATAGAATATGAAGAAGGTTATCACCCTCGTTGCGGCCGCCCTGGCCGCTACCGTGACGCTTTCCGCCCAGGATGCGCAGAAGGTCGCGGCCAAAGTCGCTGAAACGCTCACCGCGGCCAGCGATGTGCCGGAAACCGAACCCAAGCAGGTCTATTGGAACAATTTCATCCTGAACCAGATCAACTTCGGCCAGACTTCCCTGTGGAACTGGGCCGCCGGCGGCTACAACAACTACACGCTCGCCGCCGCCGTTGACGCGAATGCCAACTACAAGAAGGACAAGATGATCTGGACCAACCGGCTCCAGCTGGACTACGGCTTCCTGTATTCCGCCGACAAACCCATCCTCCAGAAAACCAAGGACCGCATCTACTTCGAGTCCAAGTGGGGCTATGAGACGCCGGTGCGGCATCTGAGTTACTCCGCCTTCTTCGACTTCAAGACGCAGTTCAACGACAACTTCGATTACAAGACGCCCACGGACGCCCAGTTTGCCAAGTATCCCGACAATCCCGCCGCGGCGTGGACGGAGGCTGCCAAGAACAATCTGAAGTCCGGGCTCTTCTCTCCGGCTTATATCAACTTCGGTCTCGGTCTCCTGTGGACGCCGAAGCCCTGGCTGGCCATCAACTTCTCCCCGCTCGCGGCCGACTTCGTCATCGTCCAGAATCCCGTACTGCGGAACACGTATGGCATGGAACTCAGACAGGAAGGATTGGACAAGAGTGACGGGAACAACTTCAAACCGTTCCGGTTCGGTCTCGGTGCCCAGTTCAAGGCGGACGCCAAGTGGATCATCAACGACAATTTCAGCTACACCACGCAGCTGGTCCTCTTCTCCGACTATCTCCACAAACCCTTGAACCTCCGCGTCAACTGGGACAACAAGGTGTTCTGGAAACTGGCCAAGTACTTCGCCTTCACCCTTTCCACGAACCTCATTTATGATGAAAACGTGAAAGTGAAGCCTCTGGCCGACGGAACGAAGGTTCCGGTCGTCCAGTTCAAGGAATTCCTTGAATTCGGATTCACCTATACCATCGCCAAGAAGAATTAAAGAAGGATGATCCTCGTCGCCGTCAGCGGTGGCCGGGATTCGATGGTCCTGGCAGAGAAGGTTCGCCGTAGCGGCGGACCTTTTGCCATTGCCCACTGCAACTTCCGGCTCCGGGGCGACGAGAGCGATGCCGACGAAGCCCTGGTACGGGAATGGGCGGCCCGTCACGGGATCACCTGCCATGTCCAGGCTTTCGAAACCGAAGCGTACGCCGTCCGGAAAGGCATCAGCATCGAGATGGCGGCCCGGGAACTGCGCTACCACTGGTTCGGGGAACTGTGCCGGAAGCATGGCTACGAGGCCGTCCTCACCGCCCATCACGCAGACGACAACGCCGAGACCTTCTTCCTCAACCTCCTCCGGGGCACCGGGATCAAAGGTCTCTGCGGAATACAGGAGAACGGGTTCCTGCCCGATCCCGGTTTCGGGGACATTCCCCTGCTCCGTCCCCTTCTCCATACCACTCGGGCTGAAATCGACGCACTGGCGGCCGAATGGGAAATCCCCTACCGGGATGACCGGACCAACGCAGAGAACACCGTGAAGCGGAACCAGCTTCGGAACCGGGTCTTCCCGCTCCTCCGGGAGATCAATCCTTCCTTCGAGAAAACGCTTGCCGAAGACATGGACCGGCTCCGGATGGTCCGGGAAATCGCAGATACCTTTTACGAAGATCACGTCCGGTTGGTCTGGGATGGAAAGCGGGTGGATACGGCCCTCCTGCAGACCCTTCCCCAGTGGGAATACATCCTGTACCGAATCCTTGAAGGAGAGGGACTTACGTCCCTGCAATCAGCCCAGGCCGTGGAAATCGTCCGGAATGGACGGAGTGGGAAAAGGGTCGGTCCGTTCGTCAGCGCAACGGGTCGCCTGGTCCGGGAAGAGCCCGTCGGAGAACCGCAAATGCGGGTGATGGAAGAACCCTGGGAACCGGGACGGTCCCCGGCAGCACCGGAAGGGACGCTCCTCGTGGATGCCGACAAGGTCCACGGCGAACTGACGCCGGACCGTTGGGTGGCCGGCGACTGGATCCGTCCACTCGGCATGCGGGGACGGAAAAAACTGCAGGACTGGTTCAAGGACCGGCACTTCTCGCTGGAGGACAAGCGGCATGCCGTCGTGGTCCGGGACAGCGGGCTTCCGGACGCCCATCACGCTGTCGCCATCGTCGGCCACCTGATCGACGACACTTACAAGATTACCGCTGCGACACGGCGGATTTTCAGGATTGAACCTGTATAGGCGACTATAACCGTTTCAACCAGAGAAGGGAATCCGGGCCTTCATTGAAGAGAAGGTCCAGGACTGACAGGTTCGGCATGAATCCGAAACGGTCGGAAAACACTTGATAATACGGTCGTTCCAGGCCAAGGGAAGCCAGCACCCCGCAAGGGCGCTTGGGGTGGATGACATACCGGAAATCATCCGGAAGGTCCGAGGGGAGAACGAAAGAAACCGTAGGAACCAGATTGCACGAAACACCCGTCTTTTCCAACAGGAACCGCACGAGGGAAAGGTTCCAGTCCCAAAGCAGGGCGGGTTGCCGTTCCATTACCGCGAACAAATCATCCCGGTAGTACTCATAATAGGCCGATGTATAATAGGCGGCATCCAGGGACCGCTGCGTCCGGACGAGCCAGGGCGTGGAGTAATCCACCCGGACCTCGGAAATCCGCATGGACTCCCCGTGGACGACGGGAACCTGAAGCATCTGGACGCCATCTCCCGCCAGGATGTAGGAACGGTTCCGATAGGACTGCTTCTGATAAGTCTCGCAAGCTTCCAGCCACACCGTAGAAGGAGAAACCCTGTCCGGAGACAGGGTCATGTCGCGGGCCAGGAGGGCGAACCACGCCACTGGCGGGAAGTATGCGATCGTGAGGATCACCGGTTCCGGACCTTACTTGCGGGGAGCGCGCGGTTTGGAAATGATGCCCCGCTTCGAGGTGCGGATGAAGGAGATGATGGTATCCCGTTCTGCCGTTTTCGGGAAGTTCTGTTCGATGTAGGCGACGGCGTCGCTCACGTTCATTCCCTTGAAATACAGCGTGTCGTAGATGTCCTTGATCTCATTGATCTTCTCCTCGGAGAAGCCGCGGCGGGACAGGCCGACCCGGTTCACGCCCTCGAAGCACACCGGTTCGCGGCCGGCCAGCACATACGGGGGAATGTCCTTGACAATCTTGAAACCGGCACCCACCATGGAGTGCGTACCGACATGGGAGAACTGGTGCGCGAGCGTGCCGCCACCAATGATGGCCCAGTCAGCAACCTCCGTCTCGCCGGCCAGGGCGACATGGCTCACCAGGATGCAGTGATTGCCGATTTCGCAGTCATGGGCAATATGGACATAGGACATGACGAGCGTGTCGCTGCCGACCTTGGTCAGGAACTTGCCACTGGCCTGGGTGCCGCGGTTGATGGTGGCGCACTCGCGGATGGTCACCCGGTCGCCGATCTCCACCCAGGTCACCTCGCCTTCGTATTTGAGGTCCTGTGGGACGGCCCCTACGACCGCGCCAGGGAAAACAGTGCAATCGCGCCCCATTTTCACATAGGAGAAGATGACGGCGTGCGGAAGGAGCTTGCAGCCGTCGCCGATTTCGACATGGTCGTCGACGAAGACGTACGGTCCGATTTCGATGTTGTCGCCGAGTTTCGCGTGGGGACTGACCGTCGCGAGCGGATGGATCTTATTCATGGACAATGATTTATTTCAGGATGGCGCGAAGGGCTTTCGCGGCTTGGGTATTGAGGTGATGGCCAGGCTTGAACGCCGTGATGCGGGCGTTCAGCCGGCTGCCGGCGAGGCGGAAGTCGCCCAGGAGGTCCAGCAGCTTGTGCCGGCCGCACTCGTCGGGAAAATGCGGTTGCAGGTTGTTCAGATAGCCCTGGTCGGTGACCGTCAGATCGGGCATGCCCAGGAGGGTGGCGATGGAAGACAGTTGCTCCGCGCTCACGGGATGCTCCACGATGACGATGGCATTGTCCACGTCCCCACCCTTGATGAGGTTGTTCTTGAACAGGTACTCGATCTCGTGGAAGAAGCAGAAGGTGCGGCAAACGCCAATCTCGTGGGCATAGTCTACGGTCTCGTCCCAATGGGCGGACTGGACGCCGAGGATGCGGGAGCCGAAGTCCACCGTGATATCCGCGGAGGGGGCGTCGGCCGGTTCGATCCGGATCCAGGAACCGGTCTTGCCGTCCCGGATTTCCAGGGTCTGGGGAATGTCGATATAGACGCGGGGTACACCCTGGTCCACCAGGCCATCACGCAGGAACGCTTTCACATAAGGCCCCGCACTGCCGTCCAGGATGGGCACTTCGCGGTTGTCCAGCTCGATGAGGGCGTTATCCACGCCGAGGCCGGAAAGGGCTGACATGATATGCTCGATGGTGACCGCCTCGGCCCCGTTCCGGGAAATGGTGGTGCTGCGGGCGGTATTGGTGACATTTTCGGCGAGGGCCTCGACGACCGGCGCTCCGGGAAGGTCCGTCCGGCGGAACTTGATTCCGTGGTCCGCAGGCGCCGGCATCAGTTTCATATGCGAATAGGTGCCTGTATGGAGCCCCTTGCCTTCGAAACAATAAGTATTCTTGAGGGTATGCTGGTTACAATGCATCAGCGCTTATCTTCGTAATGGTTTACAAAGGTAAGGAAAAAACACGTTTCAAGCAAAAAAGCCTACTCCTGGCCGCTCTGACGGAATTTGGCGTAGGCCTTCATATACACGTGCGGGTCGATGCACGGGGACCCCAGCAGCGTCTGCCCTTCCTTGCGGATGTTGCCGATGACGCCGGCCTGGGCCAGGAGGGTCGTGTGGTCCGCAATCTTGACGTGGCCGGCGATGCCTACCTGCCCCGCGATGATGCAATACTTGCCGATGACCGTGGAACCGGCGATGCCCACCTGGGCCGCCATCACGGTATGGTCGCCGATCACTACGTTATGGGCAATCTGGCACAGGTTGTCGATGCGGACGCCGTTCCCGATGATGGTGGACTCCATCTGGGCCCGGTCCACGGTGGTGTTGGAACCGATTTCCACATCGTTGCCGATGACGACGTTCCCGAGGTGCTCGATCTTCTCCCAGCTCCCGTCCGGCTGCGGAGCGTTGCCAAAACCGTCGTCCCCGATGACACAGCCGGCGTGCAGGATCACGCGGTCGCCGATAACCATTCCCGGGAAAATGCGGACACCGGGATAGAGGATGCAGTCCTTGCCGATCTTGCAGTCGTCACCGATGGTCACGTTCTCGTGGATGACGGTATTGTCCCCGATCACCGTGCGGCGGCCAACCCTGGAGAAGTCCCCGAGCCACACCTTCTTTCCAAACTTCGTGGAGCAGTACCACTTGGCCCGGAGGCTGCGGTGGCGGCGGGCTTTCCTGGTTTTTGAAGAGACATATCCCAGAAGCTGGGTGACAGCCTCATAGGCGTTGTCCACGCGAAGGAGCGTCGCCTTCACCGGCTGCTTGGGCTCGAAGGTCTTGTCTACCAGGATGATGGACGCCTCGCTGGTATAGACATACTGCTCATATTTGGGATTGGCGAAAAAACTCAGCGTACCGGGCTTTCCGTGCTCGATCTTGGCGAACTTGGTGATGACGGCGTTCTCGTCCCCGTCCACGGTCCCATTGAGGACTTGCGCCAGCTGTTTTGCGGTGAATTCCATAGTGAAAGATCTTATCGTCTGCAAAGATAACACTTTTCCGGGTTATCTGATGTACCGGTCCCTGTCCTCCGGAGTGATCTTGCGGATGACGCGACAGGGGTTGCCGGCAGCCAGGACGCCTTCAGGAATATCGTTGATGACAACGGAGCCGGCGCCGATGACAGAGCCCGATCCGATGGTCACGCCCGGCATTACGCACACCATGCCGCCGATCCAGACATCGTCGCCGATGGTGATGGGAAGCGAGTACTCGAGTTTCCGGCGCCGCAGGTCAACGTCCAGCGGATGCCCTGCCGTATAGAAGCCGCACTGCGGGGCGATAAAGACGTTGTTTCCGATCGTGACCTTCGCCTCGTCCAGGATAACGCAGTAAGCATTGATAAAGACATTGTCCCCCACCTCGATGTTCGAGCCGTAGTCGCAGAAGAAAGGCTGATTGACGATGAAGTTCTCCCCCACCTTGCCGATGAGCTTGCGCAACAGGTTGGTTCTTCCCGCTAAATCCGTAACTCTCAATGCGTTGTAATCCTGGCACATCTCCTGCGTCCGGAGCAGTTCATCCAGGAGTTCCCCGTTCGAGGCGTCATACAGACGCCCGGACATCATTTCATCCCGCATGCTCATACTTTCAAGATATCTTGAGAGACAATAGTTTGCGTCTCGCGGGAGCCGGCCTTGGCGAGGCGAATCATCGCAGCAGCCACCTCCTCCGTGGGCATGGGCTTCCAGGAGCGCATGAGGCCGATGGCATTGAGAGCCCTGAGAATCACGACACCGGCTTTCTCGCCGAAACGGTCGCTCCCCTTCCGGATAAGCGAAGGCGGCTGGAGAATGTAGCAGGCAGGGAAGCCAAGCTTTTTCACCGCATCTTCCAACTCGCCTTTCATCCTGGTATAGAAGATCTTCGACTTCGGAGAGGCGCCGATGGACGAGACGAGGGCATAAGTGGGCACACCGTTTTCCCGTGCGGCCTTCGCCGCTTCATACTGGTAGGTGTAATCGACCTTCCACTGGGCATCCTGACTGCCGGCGGCTTTGATGGTCGTCCCCAGGCAGGAAAACAGCACATCCCCCTCGAGCAGGCGACCCCACTTTTCGGAGTGGTCGAAATCGATGATATGGACCGTCAGCTTCGGGTTCTCAAAACCGAGGGGACGCCGGACAAAGGCCGCGACGCTCTCGAAGGAATCATCCTCCAAAAGCATCTGTACCAGGTCTTTCCCGACCGCGCCGGTCGCGCCGATGACAAGGGCTTTCATGGTACTCACGCCAATTTGACGGCTGTGCCGGAAGCGGTCACCATCAGCATGCCACCTTTCTCACCGAGAACCTCATAGTCGATGTCGATGCCGACGACCGCATCGGCCCCGAGCCGGGCCGCCCGGTTGGCCATTTCATCCATGGCCTGCGTGCGCGCCTTGATCAGTTCTTCTTCGTAGGACCCGGAACGGCCGCCGACGAAATTCCGTACGCTCGCGGCAAAGTCACGGAGGAAGTTCACGCCGGAGATGACCTCTCCGAAAACGACGCCCCTATACTCCAGGATAGTGCGTCCTTCGATGGCAGGTGTGGTGGTAAGGATCATGACTGTCGATCATTGTGTTCTTTCAAAGGTAAGAATAACGGAAGAATTATCAAAACGGGAGGGGGCTCCGGGGGTTCGTCGGACTTCGTCGGCCTTCCGGGGCCGTTCCCGAGCCGTCCCCGAGCGGCTCCCGAGCCCCTCTGACGCAAAAACCGCATTTCACGCGCTGAAACGCGGCAGACCCCGGTTTGCAAAGTGGGGTCTGCCGCATTTATGCACCCACAAGCCCGTTTTTGCTCCAGACGAATCAGGGATAGATGTTCTCATTGGGGGTATCGAGCCTGAAGAATGCGAACCATCAATAGAATGCAGGCTGGCGCGTATTTCTGTACCTACACAGCCTGCATTTCGAGTTCAAATGGAAAGAAAGGTTAACGGGGCAGCGATGTGCGGAAAGATGGCCTACTTTCGATGGGAGTATCCATCCGTGCTCTCTTCTTCGTCAATAAGCTGGGACACGTCAACTAAGACTACCAGTGGTCCAAATCCTCGTAGAAGAAATATCCGCCGCAATGGGGACACCTCTGAACCGATGAGGGATGGCGCAACATCGGATAATCATGCTTCGTGTCAGACCAATGCGTCGCCCCGAATGTATTTCCGGAAGCGATGGAAAGAATATATTTGAACTTACCGCAGTGCGGGCAGGTCATCTGGTAGGATGTCCTAGTGTCATAATATGATCGGTTTTAACTGATTGATGTTTAATATTCAATGGGTATCAGCATTGCGCACTTCTTCTAGCAATCTCCTTTCCCTTTTCAGTCGCTAATCTGGCAGGATCCGGAATGATTCCAACCCTTCCCAGATCCAAACGATCAGCATCAAAGCACGCATCAATAGTCGGATTCCCTGTCATGTCCGTCTCTGTATGAAGACGGCAGGCCTCCCTCAACAGGTGGATGTCTTCGTCAGAGACATCCTTGAGAAGAGTGCCCCTGATAGTGTCGATGAACTCTGCCGCCCGCGGTCCGTGCTGCAGATCGTAACCGTCATTCTCGCGACAGGAATCATGGAGGTATGCAAACAATCCGAGGACCAGTTGATTGACCTTCGGCGTAATCAAGAGTTGACCATTCGTATAGACACGGTCCCAATGGTCTATCCCATGGCATCCCCCTGCGTGTATATGCGTCAACACATAGTCGCGCACCCGTTTTATCCTCTCATCCATATTGTGATGCTTTTATCAGTTCATTTGAATCCAGGTCTTGCGGACGGATCTCCTTATAACACTTTTTCCCGTAAGGAGGGATAGGAGTCCGATTTTCTTGCGGGGTTTGTCCATAATTCAATCACGCTATTCTTATTGACTTTGTAATCCATCCCTTACTCAAGCTCGCTCCATTTATGGAACTCACAGTAATCCTTTATGTCTTCAAACCTCAGCTTCTCCACCATATCGCAAACCAAGTACCCCAGCGATATTCCCCAGAGTTCCTTCGACGACTGATACCGTTCCAGCACGATCCGGTACTCCCCGTCTTGTTCTTGAGAGGTAATTGCGAGGGTCACCCTCAGAAGCATGTCCTTAAAGCACCGCCCCATTACTTTCCTTACAAACCTGAAAGGCTTTTTCGAGTAATCCAATTCTTCACTGATGTCATCAACCAGTTCCGCGTCAAAGCAAAATATTCCCTTCAGATTTCCGGTCCTTATCTGTTCCTGTTTCTCTTTCAAGAGCTCCAACTCACATGCAGTGCCCCCCGAACGTCGTCCACCTTGCATCCCTTCGTAAGTGTTGGAAAGGGTAATGTCAACCACTTCGGCCCTCACCTGGTCGGCGAAGGAAACCGCAAACATTCTCATACTCATCTCATCATGTTTTTATGGATTGCGAACCATGTTGGATCCTCATGATAACACCTTGCTTTCTTGTTTGACAGGAGGAAGGACCGACTGGGCTGCGAGGGCGGCCTTGCGCTTCTCTTCCACCATCTTGTTATATTCTTCGTTCATCAAGCGCTCCCCGTCCTGGATGATCCGCAGGTAGAGCGTTATATTCGCACGCAAGCTCTAGTAGTTCCGGTCCTGGGCGGCGACGAAGAAGCGCATGCTCTTTCCGTCGTCCGAAAAGGTCGCCTTCACCATGACCAGTTCGTCGGACATCTTGTGTGCGGCCTCCCTCAG
>JAEEGI010007215.1_pt1 | contig 24912 bp, 20 predicted proteins | sample 8958751 | NCBI WGS metagenome assembly JAEEGI01 (sample SAMN16246545, study PRJNA631951) | gut metagenome | biome: gut microbiome; feature: rumen; material: KS-attached | host: Bos | place: Iran: Karaj | collected 2018-10
TAATAGTGAAATTATTAGGGAATTCAGTGCCTAGATCGTCGATGATAAGTAAATCACAATCAAAAATCTGATCGTGCAAATCCTCAACATTAACGTTTCTTTTGAATGTCTGATCCTCAAATACTTTGAATAGCTCTGATGCTGTGAAGTAAATAACAGATATGCCTTCGTCCAAAAGCGCCTTGGCTATGCAATTGGAAAGAAAGGTTTTACCACAACCAGTCTGCCCAAGCAACATTAAATTACCACCTTTTGTTTTAAAATTCTGCACAAAGTTTTGCGCTCTTTCTAGGGCTATTTGTGCAGTGGCACGAGCGTTTACCTCAGAATTACCCTCATAGTAATTTTCGTCGTATACATTTAGATCAAAATAGTCGAAATTTTCTTTTGAAAGAATATTGCTGATATTAGACTGCTTGTAAACAAGATTAATGGCTGCCTGCTTGAAACAGTGGCAGCGTTTACCATTGATATAGCCTGTATCCTTGCAATCTGGACAGTCGTAAGGTGGCTCAAGATAATCTGCTGGGAACCCAGCAGACTCCATAAGCTTTATACGGCGCTCCTTAAGCTCAGAAAGCTTGCGCTTGGACTGGGCTGCAGCCTCATTAATATCGCTGCCATTGAATATGGCTGTGATAGAAGATACAGAAACTCTAGAAACCTCTTCATCTAACTGAGAGAGGGTAGGAATAGCAGAGTAAACTTCCTCTGTACGATAAGCAACGATCTGATTATTACGTGCCTGCTTGTTGTTGTAAATTCGCATAAGTGCATCGTATTGTTCGTTGGTTAATGCCATAAGAATTCCCCCTTAATTGCCAAGAATCTTTTTCTCTAATTCATCGAAATTATAATCTCTCTGTGAGAAGTTGTGGAACTTGCTTGTAGCCTTTGTCTTTGCAGCTGTATTTGAATTAGCTGCAGTATTTCTGGTGCGACTAGCAGAAGAAATCTTTGCTACGTTGGCTAAATTATGTTCCTGGTCAAGTCTTTCTATGTCATCCATTGTCTTGACGCCAGCCTTATGCCAGCTGTTTATGATTGAATCTGCGTATGGGAAAGATACATTGTTTGTCTGGAGGATTGTTCTTTTGCAAGCCTCGCAGATTATCTCTAAATCCATACCGTAGATTGATGACCATTTATTTACGTAGTTGAGCTCGGCCTCAACTAAAACACGTCCTGAAATACCAAAAGCCTTCATGATTGAGTAAACCATGTTATTGCGGGCACTAGATGTGCTGATAGCTTCGTCTACTGTAGTGATACCATCCTCAGCCCAGTTTCTGGCAACAGCATCCATATAGTGGAAGCTGCTGTGACCGCTACCGATGCATGTCTCTACAAGGTACTGGATAAGGTCCACTGAGAAGTGGAGGCTGTCGTACCAATAAAGAAGGGTAGTAGTCTCGCTGACTGAAAGTGTCTTTTTAAGATAGGTCTGAGTAGCGAAGATAAGATCCTCAACCTGTGAGTCTTCACTGAATGCCTTTAACTCGTCTGGAGTGTAGGTAGGCTTTTGTGAAGCTGTTTGTGTAGTAACAGGCTTGGTAGCTCTGTGCATAGATGTAATGTTGGATATGACAGGACTCTCGGTCTTGTCATATCCATTCCCATTCACATCTACCAAGTAGATTCCAGAAAGTTCATTATCTGGAGAGTACTCAAGGCGAAGCAAACCAACTTTCTCCCAATAAGTAAAAGCTCGCATTACATCTTTTTCTGTGTGGTCTAAACAGTCCGCCAACTGCGAGATGGAAAATTCGTATCCATCTCTATTAAGACTACGTAACAGATAAAGGTAAACCTTAACATATTCTCCATTGGCTTCTTTCATGAAATCATCTATAAAAGTATTAGGAACACAGGTGAATCCTGTGTTAGTTGTTGTGTGCAACATGATGTCTGCCATAAATTATTCATCTCCCTTTTGACTATGTGGCAAATTATAGCAAAGTAAATCCAAAAAGAAAAGGGCATGAAGTCCCGCAACCCTTGTAAATAAAGGGTTTGTGAGCATTGTGGATAATGTGGAAAAGTGTCACAGATATAGCAAAAAAGGGCGAAAAAAATCCACATTTTTTATTGGGGATACACCCTCAAAAAAATGTGGATAATGTGGATAACTATTTGTTAAGTAGATTTTCGCCTACTAAATAAACATTTCCTGCACCCATAGTTATCAACAGGTCATTGTTTAAAACATTTTTTTTCAAAAATTTTTCACAAGCCTCAAATGTGCCTAAATAATGTGCCTCTGTTCCAAGCTTTTCAAGACGGTCTGCAATGTCCTTTGAGCTGACACCATAAATGTCTGGTTCACGGGCTGCATAGATATCTGGAAGGATAACTATATCAGCGGCACTAAGTGCCTCGGCAAAATCATCTAATAAGCTAAGTGTACGTGTGTATGTGTGAGACTGGAAGCAAACTATAATACGATTGTGAGGGTAGTTTGCCGCAGCTGCGAGGCTGGCACGAATCTCTGTTGGATGATGAGCATAATCATCAATAACAGTGGCACCCTTGTAGGTTCCCTTTAGCTCGAAGCGACGATGTGCACCACCGAATTTTGAAAGGCCTGTCTTGATACAGCTGTAATCAACGCCCATTTCAAGGCAAAGAACGATAGCTGAAAGAGCGTTACTGATATTGTGGTCACCAGGAACATTAAGAGTGATTCTTTCAAGAGCCTGTCCATTGTAAACAGGAACAAAGCTTGCAAAGCCCTTTTCATTATATGAAATTTCTGTAGGAACAATATCTGCATCGCCATGAAGTGCATAAGTGATTACCTTGCACTTAAGACCTTCTGTAAAGTATGAAACATTGTCAATTTCGTTATTGATAATGAGAGCACCATCATCTGAAGTGTTCTCTGCAAATTTTCTGAAGGAAGCACGGACATTATCAAGATTCTTAAAGAAATCAAGATGGTCTGCTTCTACATTAAGAATAATATTGTATTTTGGGAAGAAGCTATGGAAGCTGTTTGTGTACTCGCAAGCTTCTGCAACAAAAATATCGCTGTCTCCAACGTGAACATTGCTGTGGATGGCATCAAGGATAGCACCAACAGTAATGGTAGGCTCCTTTGAAGTCTCAAGAAGAATCTGGCTAACCATTGAAGTGGTGGTAGTCTTTCCGTGAGTACCGGCAACAGTGATTGAGTTTGTATAGTTTTCCATAATCTCACCGAGAAGCTCTGCGCGAGTAAGCATAGGCTTACCAGATGCCTTTGCAGCCATAAGCTCTGGGTTGTCATCAGAGATTGCAGCAGTATAAACAATCAAATCAATATCATCTGTGATATTAGAAGCAGCCTGAGGGTAATTAACCTTAGCACCAAGTGCCTCTAAGTGTTTTGTAAGATCAGAGCAATCTCTGTCTGAACCGGAAATGGTAAATCCGGCACCTAAAAGTATCTCAGCAAGACCGCTCATGCTGATGCCACCGATGCCAATGAAGTGGACGTGACATTTATTGTTGAAATCTATTTTATACATTAATAAGTATTCCTTTCTTACTACATAATGATAAAGATACCCCCAATTGACGTGAGTTTCAAGGGGCAAGTTTGTGAATATTGTGACATATTTTCGTGAAAATGACAGTGAGTTGTCAAAAAATTAACAAGAAAATAGTAAAAAATTAGAATAATATTGCGTGAAAATTTGCACTTTGTTATACTAAATGCATAAGATTGTGAATTTCGTTAGATTTTACAACTTATTAAAGGGGAGTGCTATGGGTATATTTTTTAGGCACATCCTTGACTGACACCATGAGAAAGGCAGATGAAAAGGGATGATTAGAAAAGAAATGATCGCAATGCTTTTGGCTGGTGGGCAAGGAAGCCGCTTAGGCGTGCTAACGTCTGACGTGGCAAAGCCAGCTGTCTCTTTTGGGGGTAAGTATCGTATTATCGACTTTCCTCTATCAAATTGTATCAATTCAGGAATTGATACCGTTGGCGTACTAACTCAGTATCAGCCACTTGTTTTGAATTCACACATTGGAATTGGTATTCCATGGGATTTGGATCGAAACAATGGTGGCGTAACAGTTCTTCCTCCATACGAGAAGAGCGATACAAGTGAGTGGTATTCTGGTACTGCTAACGCAATTTTCCAAAACCTTAAGTACATGGAGAACTATAACCCTGAGTATGTGCTTATCCTTTCAGGAGATCACATTTACAAAATGGATTATGAAGCCATGTTAGATTTTCATAAGGCAAAGGGTGCAGATGTTACAATCGCTGTAATACCTGTTCCTTGGGAAGAAGCATCGCGATTTGGCGTTGTTATTGCTGATGATGATAAGAGAATCAGAGAATTTGAGGAAAAGCCACCTCAGCCTAGAAGTAACCTTGCTTCTATGGGTATTTATATTTTTACTTGGAAAGCATTAAAGGAGTCTTTGTTAGCACTTAAGGACCAAAGCAATTGCGATTTTGGTAAGCACGTGTTGCCATACCTTCACGAGAAGGGTTCTCCAATGTATGCATACGAGTTTAACAGCTATTGGAAGGACGTTGGAACACTTGGTTCATATTGGGAAGCCAATATGGAACTTATAGATTTAATTCCAGAGTTTAATCTTTACGAGGAGTTCTGGAAGATATATACAAACCAGAATATTATTGAGCCTCAGTTTGTTGCAAGCACAGCGGTTGTGGAAAAGGCGATTGTTGGTGCGGGTGCCCAGATATACGGAGAGGTTTACAATTCTGTATTGGGTGCAGGCGTAATTATTGAGGAAGGAACAGTTATCCGAGATTCCATCATTATGGAAGGAGTCAAAATCGGAAAGAACTGTATTATAGACAAATCGATTGTTGCCGAGAACACAGTCATTGGTGAGGGTGCCAAGATTGGTCAGGGAGAGGAAGCAGAAAGCAAGCTGAATGCCAGCGTATATGCATTTGGATTAGCGGTAATCGGTGAGAATTCTACTATCCCAGCAAATGTAACTATTGGAAAGAATACAGCTATCAATGGCGAGACTAGCGAAGGTGATTATCCTGACGGACAGTTAGCTAGTGGCGGCTACATTATCAAGGCAGGTGATCGATTATGAAAGCATTAGGAATTATACTAGCAGGTGGAAACTCAAGCAGAATGCAACAGCTTACGGACAAGCGAGCCATTGCTGCAATGCCAATAGGCGGTAGCTACAGATGTATTGATTTTGTCCTTTCAAATATGACAAATTCTCACATCCAGACTGTAGCAGTACTTTCACAGTACAATGCACGTTCTTTGAATGAGCATCTTAACTCATCAAAGTGGTGGAACTTTGGTAGAAAGCAAGGCGGATTGTTCCTGTTCACACCAACAGTTACTACAAACAATAGCTGGTGGTACAGAGGAACAGCTGATGCTATTTGGCAGAACATTGACTTTTTAAAGAAAAGACACGAGCCATACGTAATCATTGCCAGTGGCGACGGCGTATATAAACTGGACTTCAACAAAGTTCTCGATTATCATATTGAGAAGCAGGCTGATATCACAGTGGTTTGCGCTAAGCTTCCAGAGGGCGATGACATCAACAGATACGGTGTGGTTTCAATGGATAGAGATGGCAGAATCACTGAGTTTGAAGAGAAGCCTATGGTGGCAACTTCCGATTTGGTTTCTGCTGGCGTCTATATCATTAGAAGAAGAGCTCTTATCGATTTATTGGAGGAGTGCAATCGAGAGGGCCGTTACAACTTTGTTACAGACATTCTCATAAGATACAAGAGCATGAAGAAAATCTATGGCTACAAGATGGAGGGCTACTGGTCAAACATCGCAGACGTAGAAAGCTACTTCAAGGCAAACATGGACTTCTTGCGCAAGGATGTTAGAGATAATTTCTTCCACAGTGAACCGGGAGTCTTTTCTAAGACTCACGACCTTCCACCTGCTAAATACAATACAGGTTCGAAGGTAAAGAATTCGCTGATTGCAGGAGGATGTATCATTAACAGTACTGTAGAGAATTCTGTACTGTTTAAAAAGGCGTTTGTGGGCAACAATTCAGTTGTTAAGAACTGCGTCATTTTAAACGGAGCATATATAGGAGACAACGTGCATGTGGAGAATTGCATTGTAGAAAGCCATGAGACGTTGCTCAGCGGATCCACATATATTGGGGAAAATGGAATCCGCATAGTTACCGGTAACAAGAACAGATATGATATGCCAGTTGGGGAGGTATAACACAATGCAAATCACAGACATCAGAATTCGTAAAATCGAAAAAGAAGGTAAGATGAAGGCTGTTGTTTCAGTAACAATCGATGAGGAGTTTGTAATCCACGACATCAAGATTATTGAAGGAGATAAGGGACTGTTTATTGCAATGCCATCAAGACGTGGTTCTGAAGGTGGCTATAAGGACATTGCTCATCCAATCAAATCTACTACAAGAGAGCAGATGCAGACAATGATTCTTAATAAGTACAAGGAAGAGTTCCCAGAGTAAGATTTATGTATTTAATTGTAGGTCTAGGTAATCCAGAAAGAAAGTACGATGGAACCAGACATAATGTAGGATTTGAGGCTATTGATGCCATCTCAAAGAAGTTTGGAATCGAGGTAAACCACAAGGAACACAAGGGACTTGTGGGAAAGGGAATCATCAATGGGAAAAAGGTGATTCTAGCAAAGCCACAAACCTATATGAACCTCAGTGGAGAATGCGTTCTTCCCCTTACAGATTATTATGAAATCGATCCATCAACAGAGATGGTGGTTATTTCAGATGATGTATCACTTTCAACAGGAAATATTCGTGTTAGAAAGAAGGGAAGTGCAGGTGGCCACAATGGTTTGAAAAACATCATCGCGCTTATAGGTAGCAACGAATTCCCTCGAATTCGTGTCGGGGTAGGCGAGTGTGAAAATGGCGATATGGTCAGCCATGTTCTTGGTCGTTATGACAAGGAAGACAGGGAGAGAGTTGATGCATCCATGGAGAAGGTAATCGGGGCAGTGGAACTGTTTTTAGATGGGGACTTAGATTCTGCAATGAATAAGTATAATGTTAAAGAGAAATAGGGTAGAACTTACGGGCACACTTTAAAGTGTGCCCATTTTTGTAACATAATTATTTACAATGAGAATTAAAAAAATTATACTAAAAATTGTAACAACAAAGTATTATCTGTAATAGAAAAGGGAAGTGTAATGGTGAATCAAACAATTATTATCAAAGCAAGAATGTTAGGAAATGTGGAGGTTTCATATGAAGGTAAACCTTTCACAATCGAGCGAAACAATACCACTAAGGTAAATCAGCTTTTCCAGATGCTTTTGTACTACACTAACGGATTGGCTCGTGAGCAGGTTATGTACAATCTGTTTCATAACGAGGATATTGCAGATGAGTCAAACAGCTTGAGAGCGTTAGTGTTCAGACTTAGAAAGGCTCTTCCAAAGGTGGGTCTACCTGATGAAGATTATGTTCATGTAAAGAGAGGAACATATCGAATCAGTCCAAATGTGACAGTCGAATGCGATGCTATCGAGTTTGAAAATCTCGCAAAGCAGGCTTTGGCTGCAGAGGATATTAAGGAGCAGCAGAAGCTTTTAGAGAAGGCTGTCGCTGTATATAATGGAGACTTTTTGCCAGGCCTTAGCGGTGTAGAGTGGGTTGTATCAGTTCAGGTTAAGCTGAAGAAGCTTTTTGACAGATGCTTAAAGCAGCTTATGGAGATGTATGTACTTCAGGAGAAGTATGACAAGCTCTATAAGGTAAGTCACAAGGCTGATGCATTATATCCTTATGATAATTGGCAGACTTATGAGATGCAGGCTCTTATCGAACTTGGTAAATCAAAGGAAGCATTAAAGCTCTATGAAGATACAGAAGCTCTTATGTTCCAGGAATTAGGTGTATCAGTATCATCAGCAATGACTGAGCAGCTTGATAAGCTGGGAGAGCAGGTTAAGAACAATACCGATGTTATCAGTGAGGTTAAGAAAAACCTTGATACAACAAAGGAAGACATTGAAGGTGCCTTCTATTGTACATATCCAATTTTTGTAGAAAGCTACAGATATATTAAGCGAGTTATCCGTCGTTCTGGACAGTCAGCATGGCTTATGCTTTGCACTATTACAGACGGTAAGGGATTTGCCCTTAATGATTCAGACCGACTTAGTCTTCTTTCAGACGAGCTTTCTGAGGCTATCAGAACATCAGCCCGTGGCGGAGATATGTATGCAAGATACAGCAATAATCAGTATGTTGTACTTCTTCTTGATATTACTCAGGAGGACTGTGTGCTTGTACAAGCCAGAATTAACGAGAATCTTAGTAAAGAATCTAGAAAGAGATATATCAAGTATCATCTTGCTCCAGTTAATCTTGCAAGTGCAGGTACTGACAATGATACAGACGAGCTTCAGGATATTGTAAGGGGAGATGAGTAAATGGCAATTTCAGGAAGAATGAAAAGAACTCCAAATTGCGTGGGAGTATGCGTTGATGAGGCTAAATCCGGCTTTAGGGGTAGAATTTTTAATTGTTTTTCAAAAGAACCGCAAACATTCACGGATATTACAGAATTATTTTATATAATTGATAGTGTTATGGATGCATTGAGCTTTCCTGCTATTAAAACCAAGCACAGATCTTTCAAAAAGACCAAATCAGATTTTCAGCCAAAGCCAATTGACGTTGAAAATAAGGTTTTAGAGACAGAGGAACTCATTCCTGCAGATGAGGATGCAGGTTTTGTAATTATGGTTACAAGCCGAGACAACGTCACCTGGCAGGGAAAGCTATATGACAAAAAGAAAGATGTTGAATACAACTTCAACAGCGAGGTAGAACTTATAAGATTGCTGAAATAAATGGAGCAAGTGGAGGAAGCAAGTGAGAAAAGCTAAGTATTTGCTTTCACTGATTGTTCTGAGTATCAGCTTTGTGGCTTGCGGTACCCTTAAGGGTACCGTAACTATACCTGCCAATACATCCTCAGAGGGCGAGACAGCTACCTCCTTACCAGGAGGAACTCAGGCTAAGGGATCAAAAGGGGTAAGAGATAACCGTATTAGAGTATTGGAGCCTGTTGCATCAGGTGTTTACGAATTCTCCAATGCGGATGCTGCTATTGATGCCAGCAATGCCTCTGAAGGCTATGTAATGGTCAAGTATACGGGAAATGCTTCAAAGGTGAGAATGCTAATAGAGACGCCTAAAGGGAATACATACAATTATCTGATGGCTTTGGATGGGCAGTATGATGTTTATCCATTGTCTGAGGGTAGCGGGACATATAAAATCGGTGTCTACGAGAATTTACACGACGACAAGTATGCAGCAGCATTTACTCAGTCAGTGAATGTAACCCTGAAAGATGAATTTAGCATGTTCTTGTATCCTAATGCCTATGTGGATTTTAATGCGAATTCCAATGCGGTAAAGAAGGGCCAGGAGCTTGCAGCAGGAGCTAACAGCGACCTTGAAGTGGTTCAAAATGTTTACCACTACATAATAAAGAACGTTTCTTATGATTATGATAAGGCTGCTACGGTTCAGTCGGGCTATATCCCAAATGTAGATAGCACGTTGTCTACCTGTACGGGAATATGCTTTGACTATGCCTCTTTAATGGGGGCTATGCTTAGATCACAGGGTATACCAACAAGACTTGAGATTGGCTATGCAGGCACAGAGTATCACGCATGGATTTCGGTATACATAAAAGATGTGGGCTGGATTGACAAGGTGATACAGTTTGACGGTAAGAAATGGACATTGATGGACCCGACTCTCGGATCCTATGCAAGCTCAAGTATAGTTAAAAGATATCGGGAAGACGATACCTATTACCAATTAAAGTTTAAATATTAAAAGGTGGGGCTATGAGCGAGAAATCTAGAAAGAAACTAACGTCAGAAGAGTTATATGCATTTTCAGATGAAATGGGAATGATGATTTCCAGTGGTGTTTCAGCAATACAGGGACTTGCTATGATGATAGATGAGTCCGAAGGCGGGGAAGAAAAAGAGCTTCTTGTAGAGATGGAAAAGATTGTGGGACAAACAGGTTCCCTTTCCAAGGCTATCGAGGATGTTGAAGTGTTCCCTGATTATTTTGTAGAGATGGCAAAGATGGGTGAGCAGACCGGTAAGATGGATTCTGTTCTTGTAAATCTTGCTGCTCATTATTCAAGAGAAATGGCAATTAGCAGTGCCATTAGAAGCGCAGTTACCTATCCACTTATGATGGTAGCTATGATGCTTGTTATTATTATCGTATTAGTAACAGAAATTATGCCTGTTTTTGACAGGGTCTTTAAGCAGCTGGGCGGTACTATGGACGGCCTTTCAGCAGGCTTTCTTACTATTGGAAAATTCTTAAAGAGCAATGGCGTGATATTTTTGATTCTTTTAATTGCCATTGTTGTTTACCTCATTGTTATAAATAAAACTTCATGGGGCAAGGAGCACCGAAATGGAATCCTTTACAAGAGCCGTAGATTCAAGTCTATTCATTCAAAGATTGCCACAAGTCGCTTTGCATCAGCTATGGCTATGACTTTATCTAGCGGTATGGATGTAATGCAATCCTTAGATGTCAGTGGAAGAATCGTAGAGGCTCCTGATTTTGAAAATAAGGTGGAAAAATGTAAGGATTCTTTTGCAGAGACAATGGATATCGGAAAAGCCTTTTCTAATTCCGGAATCTTTGGTGGATTATATGGCAGAATGGCCATTTTAGGCGCTAAAACCGGAAATATGGAGACAGTTCTTGAGAAGGTAGCAAGTACCTATCAGGAGGAGGCAGACGAGGAAATAAACGACCTTATAGCAGTTGTAGAGCCAACACTGGTTATTATTCTATCAGTAATCGTTGGAATTATTCTGCTTTCAGTTATGTTACCACTGTTAAACATTATGTCAGGGATGATTTAGTATGGCTAAAACAAGATTTGGAAGCCTTGATGGCATTCATCAAATCAGGAAAAAGAATGTGGCCAGCACTACTCTTATATCAGCTGGGCTATTTATTCTCATATTCATAGGATTTTTGTTTGCTGTATCAAAGGCCTCTAAGGGGTCAGTTGATGAGCAAAGAAAGAACCTGGAGGGGGCTGTAGACAGGGCAGTTATGCAATGCTATGTCACAGAAGGAAGATACCCTGAGAGCTTTGATTATCTACAGAAAAACTATGGAATCATTTATGATGATGAGCTTTTCAGGGTAGATTACGTAATATATGGAACCAATATGAAACCGGATGTAACAATCATAAATATTGGAGGAAATTAAGCTTTGGCAATGAAGAAGAATCGCGTTAGAAAACATAATATCGATATCATGTTTCTTATGATTCTATTCATAATATTCACCTTTTCTGCGGTGAGTGTTCTTTTGATGGCTGTAAATTCCTATAAAGCTGTTGTGGTAGCCAACGAAAGCAACGCAAGTACCAGGGCTGCCACAGCCTATATTAGAGAGAAGGTACGCCAGTATGACGAGGCAGGAAGTATAGAGCTTTCTTCTATTGATGGGATAGATGCCATAAGGATGAAGGAAGAGGATGGATATTACCTTTATATTTATTATCTGGATGGATATTTAACGGAACTAGAAGCAAAGGATGAAGCTGGAGTAACGGCAGATTTTGGAAATAAGCTTTTAGCTGTAAAAGATATGTCGTTTAGTTGGAAGAATAGTCAACTAATAGAAGTGGCAATAGAAGAGACCACTGGTGTTAATCAGATAGTAGATATAGCTATTAAATCTACATTAAATATCGCAGAACAAACCTCTAATTCTGGGGATGATTTAGAAGAGGAGGTGAAGACAGATGAAGACTAGAAATAATGGCTCAAGAATATTTATGACTGAGCTGATGTTTTCAATTTTGTTTTTTATCATCGTATCAGCTGTGTGCGTACAGTGTTTTGCAACTGCATTTGCCAGGAGCAAGGATGCAAAGGAAATGACTGGAGCGGTAAATGTGGCAGCAAATGCTGCAGAGGAATATTTATCTAATCCTTATTTTGAGGGTTATACCCAGTATTTTGATGATAGCTGGCAGCAGGTTCCAGAAAATGGAGTATATAAGGCAACGGCGGTAATTACAGAGCCTGCAAATAGTAAGAACTGTCAATCTTTACGAATAGTGGTGGCTACAGAGGATGACCAGGAAATCTATTCTTTAATTGTGGAAAAAGCATTGAAGTAAATGGGGAATTGTGGATTATTATGGAAGCACAGAAGAAACAAACCCGATCAATTATAAATATTGGAACATCGCTAATGGTAGTTATTCTCATTGGCCTTTCTTTTGCTGTAATTGCGGCGTTGACTATATCTTCAAGCCACAATAACTATAGTCTAAGCCAGAAGCAGCTGGAACATACCAATGAATATTATGCCGCTAGCAATGAAGCACAGGAAAGGATTGCATCCACAGATTGGGCGGATCAGGAATTTACTGTTAGCATAAACGATTCGCAGGATTTGAGTGTAAAGGTGGCTGATGGAGAAATCGTTCGATGGAAGATTGTAAATAGCAGCAGTTGGGAGGCAGAAAGTACTCAGCCAGTAATAACTTTGGATGAGGGTAACTAAGGAGGACATATGGCTGTAGATATCGTAAGTTATTTAACTGATGCAGTTAATAAATATAAAGCTTCGGATGTGTTCATTATCACAGGCCGAGAGGTATCCTTTAGAGTAAATGATCAGGTTATGACCAGGTCTGAGCTGGAAGAAAGTGCTTTAGAAAAATCTGAGGCTGATGACGGGCCTATTATGCCTGACAAAGCAGAAGAACTGGTAAGTCAGATATATGCGCTTGCAAAAAGGGATATAGAGCCTTACAAGAAATATGGTGATGATGATTTTTCATTTGCTATAAAAAATGTATCAAGATTCAGAGTAAATGCTTTTAAACAAAGGGGAAGCTATGCGGCAGTAGTACGTGTAATTACATTTTCTCTGCCAGATTATAAGCAGCTGGGAATACCAGAAACAGTAATTAATCTTTCTAATGAATCAAAGGGACTGGTACTTGTTACAGGACCTGCAGGAAGCGGAAAATCTACTACATTATCCTGCATAGTTGATAAGATAAATAAGAATTATAATAAGCACATTATTACATTGGAAGATCCTGTGGAATATCTGCACAAGCACGGAAAATCCATTGTGTCACAAAGAGAAATACATCTTGATACAGAAAACTATGTCACAGCTCTTCGCGCATCACTTAGACAGAGCCCTGATGTAATTTTGCTAGGAGAAATGCGTGATGCTGAAACTATATCTGTAGCAATGACAGCAGCAGAGACAGGACATCTCATCCTATCTACTCTTCATACCATAGGTGCAGCAAATACAATCGACAGAATAATAGACGTATTTCCATCAGAGCAACAGCATCAGATTGCTCTTCAGCTTTCTATGGTTATTAAGGCTGTGGTATCACAACAACTTGTGCCTGCATTAGATGGAACTTTGGTTCCTGCATTTGAGGTAATGACAGTGACACCAGCTATTAGAAATATGATAAGAGAGAATAAAGTTCCTCAGATTGAGGGAGTAATTTATTCTAGTGACACAGAAGATATGGTTTCTATGGACTCAAGTCTTTACAAGTTGGTAAAGGATGGTAGAATTTCTAAGGATACTGCGTTAGAATATGCAGTAAATGCAGAAATGCTAGGAAGAAGATTAGGAGTGTAATTAAATTATGGAACATTTTAAACCTATGCTGTTCACCTGTATGAAAGATTACAGTAAGGAACAGCTCGTAAAAGATGTAATTTCGGGAATCATCGTGGCAATCATCGCATTGCCACTTTCTATTGCCTTGGCACTTGCTTCAGGCGTTGGCCCAGAGCCAGGTCTGTACACAGCCATTGTTGCAGGTTTCCTTATTTCATTCTTCGGTGGTAGTACAGTACAGATTGCTGGTCCTACAGCAGCTTTTGCTACTATCGTCGCTGGTATTATCGCCACAGATGGTATGGATGGTCTTATCATTGCTACCATTATGGCAGGTATTATTCTTATTATTCTTGGTGTTGTAAAGGCTGGAGCACTTATTAAATTCATCCCTTACACTATCACCACAGGATTTACAGCAGGTATCGCTGTAACAATCCTTATCGGCCAGTTCAAGGATTTCTTTGGAATGGATTTCCACGGAGAGAAGCCAATCGAGACAATGGACAAGCTTAAGCTTTTCTTTGAAAATATTGATACAATCAACTGGCAGGCAGTTTTAGTTGGAGTTGTATGTCTTGCAATTCTTATTATCTGGCCTAAGTTTTTCTCAAAGATTCCAGCATCTATCATTGCTGTATTTGCAGGAATTCTTATGGTACAGGGACTTGGATTAAAGGTAAACACAATCGGAACTCTTTACCCAGATTTAAAGGCTGGACTTCCATCTATAACAGTTCCTCGTTTCTCACTTTCAGTAATGAGAAAGGAAATGCCAAATGCGTTTACAATTGCCATTCTTGCAGCTATCGAATCACTTCTTTCTGCAGTAGTTGCTGATGGTATGGTAAATAGCAAGCACAGAAGTAATCAGGAGCTTATTGGACAGGGTATTGGTAATATTGGTTCAGTACTTTTCGGTGGTATTCCTGCTACAGGCGCTATCGCTCGTACAGCTGCTAATATCAAAAATGGTGGACGTACACCTATCGCTGGTATGGTTCACTCAGTTACATTGCTTATTATCCTTGTAGTACTTATGCCTTATGCAAAGTTTATTCCAATGCCATGTATCGCCGCTATTCTTTTCCAGGTAGCATACAATATGTGCCAGTGGAGACCTTTCACAAGACTTGTAAAGTATGCACCAAAATCAGATATTATTGTTCTTGTACTTACATTCGTCCTTACAGTTGTATTCGACCTTGTTGTTGCAATTGAGTGGGGTATGATTGTTGCTTGTATCCTCTTTATCAAGAGAATGAGCGAGGAGACACACGTTAGTGGCTGGACATATTTAGATGATGACGAAGAGTTTGTAGATGATCTTCGTCCAGTAGCTAAGGAGATTCGTGTATTCGAGATTACAGGACCACTTTTCTTTGGTGTTTCAGATATGCTTGCAGAAAGCATCAATGTAAAAGATTTCACAAAGGTTCTTGTCATTAGAATGCGTTCTGTTCCAGCAATTGATGTAACAGCCCTTAGAGCCCTTAGAGATTTAGTTGAAAGAGCGGAAAAGAAGGGCGTAACAGTTGTATTCTCACATGTTAATGAGCAGCCTCGCCATATGATGGAAAAGGCAGATTTCATTAAGATTGTAGGTGAGGAAAACTTCCAGCCAAATATCGACGCCGCTATCGAGAGAGCGGAAGCACTTCTGTGGTTAAAGTAATTTACTAGATTATTAAATACAGGTTTAACTATATGAAAGCATTTTTGGAGCCATTTGAATCATTAACAGCAGTAGAGTCTCTTAGGGAGGCTCTACTTAAGCATGGAAAGATATATGATATTACTGGGTGCGCTGATAAGGCGCACCTTATTTATGGTATAGGCTATGACGTAAAATATAAGCTGATTATTACCAGTGACGAGCTGAAAGCCAGAGAATTATATGAGGAATACAGATTCTTCGATAATGATGTAGTTTATTTCCCTGCTAAAGACTTCTTATTCTATCAATCGGATATCAGGGGTAATGCCCTCACTAGAGAGCGTATGAAGGCTATAGAGGCAGTTATAAGCAACAATAGCTGTACAGTTATTACGACTATTGATGCTTTGATGAATAAGCTGCCAGCACTTTCATATTTCGAGGAAGGCATTGTGGCAGTTTCTGATACTGATACAGTGGAGCTTGAGGCACTTCGTCGCAAGCTTGTAGCTATGGGCTATGAAAATGTAGGAACCTGTGAGCATCCGGGAGAATTTGCAGTGCGAGGTGGTATCATCGATGTTTATCCATTGACAGCGGAGTTACCAGTTCGTATTGAGCTGTGGGGTGATGAAGTAGATAGTATTCGTACCTACGATCCTAGTAATCAAAAGTCTATTGAAAATATAAATGCAGTTTTAATTTTTCCTGCGGTTGAGCTTATATTAAGCGCTGAGGAAGTTGCTGCAGGTTTGTCAAAGATTGAAAAAGAACGAGACGAAAGATACGAAGCCTATCGTAAGGAGATGAAAACGGAAGAAGCTTTTCATCTAAAAACCTATGCAGACAGGGTTATAGAAGAGACCAGAGAATGGGGACTTAGCCAGGAGCTGGAGACTCATCTGACATATTTTTGCGATAAGCTAGGCTCCTTTGCTGATTTTATGCCAAAGGGCACCTATGTATTTATTGATGAGATACAGAAGGTAATCAATAAAGCAGAGGTTACAGAGACAGAATTCGCAGATGCAATGACACGCCGTGTAGAGGCCGGATATATGCTAAAAGGCCAAATGGATATGCTGTATGGTATGTCGGAGGTGTTTGGAAAGCTAGAAAAGTATCCTATTACTCTTATGTCGGTGCTTGATGCAAAGAATAAGCTTCTGAAATCAGCAGATCACTATAGCATAACTGTGCAGGGAGTAAATGCCTATAACGGAAGCTTTGAGCTACTTACAAAAGAGTTGCTACAGTACAAGAAGCGCAAATATAAGGTACTGTTGGTAACAAGCTCTGCAACCAAGGGACAGCGACTGGCAGAGGACCTTTTAGACGAAGGATTGAACGCGTATTATACCAGCGATTTGGATCACAGGATTAATCCAGGGGAGACAATGATATGTGTCGGTAATATTAAAAGAGGATTTGATTATCCTGATTCGGCCTTTGTAATGCTGTCAGATGGAGATATCTTTGGCCATGTCAGAAAGAAGAAAAAGAGGGTAAAGAAGTACGAAGGCGAGAGCATTTCATCATTTTCTGATCTCCATGTAGGTGATTACGTAGTACACGAGAATTACGGTCTGGGTGTCTATAAGGGTACCGAGCAGATGGAGCTGGACCGTGTAATACGTGATTACATCAAAATAGAGTACGCAAAAGGCAGCAATTTATATGTACTCACGAATCAACTAGACCAGATACAAAAATATTCAGGTCCTGATGGAAAGAAGCCTAAACTAAACTCATTAGGGGCTGGAACCCAGGAATGGACGCGAACAAAACAGAAAGTTCAGTCAGCTGTTGGTGTAGTAGCCAAGGAATTAGTAGATTTATATGCCTTAAGACAGAACACTGATGGGTTTATTTATGGACCAGATACTGTGTGGCAGAAGGAATTTGAGGAAAGTTTCCCTTATGAGGAGACGGAGGGGCAGCTTTCTGCAATAGATGCCGTAAAATCAGACATGGAGTCCTCAAAAATAATGGATAGACTGATTTGCGGCGATGTAGGCTTTGGCAAGACAGAGGTAGCTATGCGAGCTGCCTTCAAAGCTGTTCAGGAAGGAAAGCAGGTGGCATATCTGGTGCCTACTACTATCCTTGCACAGCAGCACTACAATAATTTTGTACAACGTATGGGTGGCTATCCAGTTAACGTTGGCTTGCTATGTAGATTTAGATCTGCAGCAGAGCAGAAAAAAACAATTCAAGATTTAAGAAGTGGCATGGTCGATATTGTTATTGGCACTCACAGACTTTTGTCAAAGGATATACAGTTCAAGGATTTAGGGTTACTTATCATAGATGAAGAGCAAAGATTTGGTGTAAATCACAAGGAGCAGATAAAGCAAATGAAGAAGACGGTGGATGTATTATCCCTGTCTGCTACACCTATTCCACGAACCCTTCACATGTCCTTAGTAGGTATCCGAGATATGAGTGTTTTGGATGAAGCACCTATGGAAAGGACCCCAATCCAGACTTTTGTATTTGAATACAACGAGGAGATGGTTAGAGAGGCAATTGTGCGCGAAATGGCACGAGATGGACAGGTTTATTATGTCTTTAACCGCGTCCGTGGCATACAGGACATGGCAGCTGAAATTGAGCGGTTGGTTCCTGAATCAACAGTTGGCTACATTCATGGCCAGATGACAGAGGCAAAGGTTGAGGATGTGATGATGCAGTTTATCAACCATGAAATCGATGTTCTTGTGGCTACCACCATCATAGAAATTGGTCTTGATATTTCAAATGTAAATACAATCATCATACACGATGCTGACAATATGGGACTCTCTCAGCTGTACCAGCTTAGAGGACGCGTAGGTCGAAGTAATCGTACTGCATACGCTTTCCTTATGTACAAGAGAGACAAGATGCTGAAGGAAGTGGCTGAAAAGAGACTTGCAGCCATAAAGGAATTTACAGATCTTGGTTCTGGTTTCAAGATTGCCATGAGAGATTTGGAAATCAGAGGAGCAGGAAATCTTCTTGGCATAGAGCAGCACGGAAATATGACGGCTGTAGGTTACGATTTGTACTGCAAGATGCTTAACGAAGCCGTTAAGAGGGAAAAGGGCGAGGTTAAGGAAGACAGCTTTAATACTACTGTGGATATTAATATAGAGGCATACCTTCCTGATACTTACGTATCAAATGAGGAGCAGCGAATTGATATTTATAAGCGTATCGCAGCCATTGATTCTGAAGAGGCCAGAGATGATATGCTTGATGAGCTTGTGGATAGATTTGGTGAACCAAAGAGATGTGTACAGAATCTGTTGTGGGTTGCTATGCTGCGTGTAAAGGCTCACGATTCCTATGTTACTGCAATAGAGCAAAAGGGCGATATCATAAAGATAGTAATGTATGAAAAGGCAAAGATTGATGTGGCGCAGATTCCTGCCCTGTTAGAACGGAACAATCCACATATTACCTTTGCTGCAGATCCTAAGGCTCCGGCATTTATATTTAATACAAAGGCGAATACCAGAATAAAGCCTAACGAAATTTACGATTATCTACAGGACTTTCTATCCGACTTAAAGTCTATAAAAGTTGATAATTAGGCAAATATTAACTATAATCGAAACGTTAGAAAAAATAATGGGTAGGGTTTACCCAGGAAGAAGGAAATAATGAATAAAAGACAGGTAAAGACAGCTTGTATTGCAGCTCTTTCAGCTTCTGTATTGCTTTCAGGCTGCGGAAAAATTAATCCAAACGAAACACTTGTAACAATAAAGAATGGAGACAAGACTGAAACTATTTCTCTTGGCCTTGCAAATTTTGCAGCTAGATATCAGAAGTCAATGTATGACCAGTTCCTCCTTTCATATTATGGAGAGGGTATGTGGAATTCTGATATGACAGGTTCAGGCTCTACACTTCAGGAAGAGACTAAGGATGGCGTTTTAACAGACCTTGAGGATCAGTACGTTGCAAAGATGCATGCAAGTGACTACAATGTCAGCCTTTCAGATGAGCAGGAAAAAGCTATTGATGATGCAGTAGATAAGTTTCTTGCTGATAATGATGAAGAGTCTCTCAAGATTATGGGAGCTACAAAGGATACAGTTAAGGAATACCTTGAGTATAGAACATATTATAATCTTGTAGGTGATGCAGCAAAGAAAGAAGCAGACAAGGACATAACAGAAGATGATTGCTGGATGCGCTCATTCACATATGTATTATTTAAGACAACAGGCAACACTGATGAGGATGGTAAAACAGTAGAGCTTACAGATGAGGAAATCACAGACCTTAAGGCAAATGCAAAGGCTCTTAGTGTAGCTGAGGATTTTGATGCTGAGGTTGAAGCTCAGGGACTTACTACTTCTACATACTCATACCTTAAGGGTGAGACAGAAGACAGCACAATGGATATTTCCATTATTGAGGCTGCTGAGGGTCTCAAGGAAGGTGAGGTTTCATCAGTTATCGAAGTAACAGATGCAGGCTATTATGTAATCCGTCTTGATAAGGATCACGATACAGAGGCATCAGATAACAAGAGAACTTCATTACAGACTGAAAAATTCAACGAGCTTGTTTCTTCTTGGAAAGAGGAGATCGAGTGGACAGTTGATGAAAAGGTTTGGGAAAAAGTAAAGTTTGATACACTTTTTAAGGCTGTAGAAAAAGAAGATACAAAGGAATCTACTGAGGAAGGCACAGAGGAAAAGACTGAGGAGACAACTGAAGAACCAGCTGAGGAAACAGAGGATACTAGTGCAGAATCAGGTGATGATTCAGATGCAAATTAATCTATGAGCTTTATAATTAACTATTTAAAAAAATATAAAATTAGAGCGATTTTAGCCCCACTATTCAAAATGCTAGAGGCGATATTTGAGCTTTTGGTTCCCCTTGTTATGGCTTCCATAATCAACAAGGGAATCGGAAGTTCAAATACCCACTACATCATTGAGATGAGTGGGGTTTTAGTTTTCCTTGCTGTAGTAGGATTGGCATTTTCCATTACCGCTCAGTATTTTAGCGCCTATGTGGCAGTGTATACAGCCGCTAGAATCAGAAGAGATTTATTTAAAAAGATTCTTTCTCTGTCACAGGGAGCAAAGGAAAAGGTAGGCGAAGAGGTTCTAACCACCAGAATAACAAATGATATAAATCAGGTTCAAAACGGAATAAATATGGTGCTACGCCTGTTTCTAAGATCTCCGTTTATTGTTGCAGGAGCCACTATTATGGCGTTTATTGTAGATGTTAAATCTGCTTTAATTTTTATTTTGGTGGTGATTCTACTTTCAACTGTAGTGTATTTTATTATGAAATACACTCTTCCAAGGTATAAATCAATAGCTGCAAAGCTTGAGAAAATACTTCACGCTACTTCAGAAAACCTGGATGGTGCCAGAGTGCTAAGAGCCTTTTGTCAGGTGGAAAGCGAAAAGACCGGCTTTAATGAAAAAACATATGAACTGACAAGAATGCAGATAGGAACTGGCAGAATATCTGCTCTCCTTAATCCTGTAACATATGTAATTGTTAATATAGGAATAGTTGGTCTTATTTACATTGCTATGAGAAGGGTAGATTCTGGGTTTATTTTACAGGGCGATGTAGTAGCACTTGTAAATTATATGGGCCAAATTCTTATCGAGCTTATTAAGCTGGCTAATCTTATTGTTCTTTTGATGAAGGCATATCCATCTGCAATACGAGTGCAGGAAATTATGGAGATGAAATCAGACGAAAGATGTAAGGAAAAGATACCAGATGAAGATGTGATTATTGGTGGTTCTCATCAGCTTGGAAGTATATCTGTAAAGAATGTTTCCTTTAGCTATAACGGCGGAAACGAATACGACCTTGAGGATATAAGTGTTGAGATTCCAGCAGGCTCAACACTTGGAATCATTGGAGGTACAGGTTCCGGAAAGAGCACATTGGTAAAGCTTCTAAATCATACCTATGATGTTACAAAGGGAACTATAGAGCTAGATGGACAGGATGTTAGAAAGCTGAAGGATGACCATTTGGCATGGAAGTTTGGCATAGTTCCTCAGCACGCCTCACTGTTTCATGGCACAGTAAGAAGTAATCTTACAATGAAGCAAAATGAGGCATCCGATGATGAAATTAAATCAGCATTAAAGACTGCTCAGGCGCTGGATTTTGTAGAAGCAAAAGAAGGAGGAATAGATGCTGAGGTTGTTGGACGAGGAAGCAATTTCTCTGGTGGTCAGCGACAGAGATTGACTATAGCCAGAGGACTAATGGGAAAGCCTGATATATTGGTTTTAGACGATTCTGCATCAGCTCTTGATCTTGGCACAGAAGCCAAGTTACGTAAGGCCTTATCAGAGTTGAGCTGGAACCCAACTAAAATCATCGTATCCCAAAGAGCATCCTCTGTTAAGGATGCAGATCAGATTCTAGTACTGGACGATGGCAAATGTGTGGGACTTGGAACCCATGAAGAGCTTATCAAGACTTGTGAAACATACCAGGAAATCTATTATTGCCAATTTCCTAGAGAGGAGGCTAAATAATGAAAAATAAGCCTCAATCAAAAATATTAAAACGTGTTTTAATAGAGTTAAAAGCGTACTATTTTGATATTATCATCTCGATTTTATGTGCTTTAGCTACAGTTATATTAACACTTAGGATTCCAATCCTTACAGGTCAGGCGGTTGATTGCATAGTGGGCAAAGGTGTTATCGATTATGATAGATTAATTTCCGTTTTAAAGGAGATTTCTATTACTGTTGTGGCAACATTCTTTACCCAGTGGATTATGAATAGGGTAAACAATCGTATTACCTACAATATTACTAAGAGCCTGAGAGACAGAGCTTTTAGTAAGCTTCAGCATATTAGGCTTTCTGTTATTGACAGTCATCCTCACGGTGATTTTGTCAGCAGAATTGTATCTGATGCTGATACATTTTCTGATGGTTTGTTAATGGGATTCACACAGTTGTTTACAGGTGTTCTTACTATATTTGGAACAATTTACTTTATGATGAGAATTTCCTGGAAGATAGCGCTGATAGTCATTATCGCTACACCATTTTCATTATTGTTAGCTAAATTTATATCTGAAAGAACCTATAAGTTTTTCGGAGAGCAGGCAAAGCTAAGGGGTGCAGAAACTTCTTATATAGAAGAAATCATCGTAAACAAAAATATCGTTAGAAATAATGATTATGAAGATGATGCATTAGAGCAATTTGAAATAATGAATGATCAGCTGGCAGATGCATCTATGAAGGCTACATTCTATTCATCTACTGTTAACCCTAGTACACGCCTTGTTAATAATCTTATTTATGCGGCAGTTGGTGTATTTGGTGCTATGATGGCCATTTCTGGAGGCATTACAGTAGGAGGTCTTACATCATTTCTTTCTTACGCCAGCAGTTACGGTAAGCCATTTAATGAAATATCAGGAGTAGTTACCGAGTTTCAAAATTCATTAGCTTGTGCAGCTCGTCTATTTGAGATGATTGATGCAAAGGAAGAGCTGAATGAGGGCGAAAAGAATATTGACGGTGCAAAAGGAAAGATAGAATTTAAGGATGTAAGCTTTTCATATGATAAAGATAAAAAGCTTATTGAGCACCTGAACCTTACAGTGGAGCCAGGTAAGAGGGTTGCAATTGTAGGCCCAACTGGAGCAGGAAAAAGTACAATCATTAATCTATTGATGAGATTCTATGATATTGATGCTGGGGAAATATTAATAGATGGTGTTGATATTAGAGATATTGATATAAATAATCTTCGAAGCAATTTTGGAATGGTGCTTCAGGAGACCTGGCTAAAAAATGCCACTATTAAAGAAAATCTAAAGATGGCAAATCCAGATGCTAGCGACGAGGCAATAATAGCTGCAGCAAAGGCTACTCACGCTCATAGCTTTATAAAAAGAATGCCATACGGCTATGATACGATTTTATCTACAGACAATGGATCGCTGTCTCAGGGGCAGATGCAGCTATTATGTATCACCAGGGTAATGCTTAATATTCCACCTATGCTGATTTTGGATGAAGCCACTTCATCAATTGATACTCGTACAGAGCAAAAGATACAATCGGCATTTAATAAAATGATGGAAGGCAGAACTACATTTGTTGTAGCCCACAGACTGTCAACAATACGAGAGGCTGACGTAATTTTGTTCGTCAAAGACGGACAAATTGTTGAGCAAGGTAATCACTCAGAATTGTTGCAGAAAGACGGCTTTTATGCTAAATTATATCGGAGCCAAATCGCTTAGGGATAACTATGCCCTTTTTTGGCTAATTGGATGAGAGAAATGAAATTGTAGGAGACAATATGGAACAGTATGTAATTAAAGGCGGCACACCACTATCCGGTGAAGTGGAAATCAGTGGCGCTAAGAATGCGGCACTGGGTATACTTGCAGGTGCCATAATGACAGACGAAACTGTTACAATTGAAAATCTGCCAAATGTCAAAGATATAAATGTACTTATTGGTGCTCTTGAGGATATCGGAGCTTCAATTAACCGCGTAGATGATCACACAGTTAAGATTAATGGTTCAAGCATATCAAGACTGTCAGTAGATTACGAGTATATTAAGAAGATTCGTGCATCATACTATTTAATGGGTGCACTTTTAGGAAAGTATAAGAACGCTGAGGTTGCACTCCCTGGTGGATGCCTTATCGGTGCTCGTCCTATTGATTTACACGTTAAGGGTCTTAAGGCTCTTGGTGCAAATGTGGATGTTTCCTATGGACTTTGGTCAGCTAGAGCAGACAGACTGGTTGGTAACCATATTTACCTTGATAAGGTATCTGTTGGTGCCACTATTAATATTATGCTTGCTGCAGTTCTTGCAGAGGGCAAAACAACAATCGAGAATGCAGCTAAGGAGCCACACGTTGTAGACGTTGCTTCTTTCCTTAATTCAATGGGTGCTAACATCCGTGGAGCAGGTACAGATGTTATTCGTATCGTTGGTGTTCCAGCACTTCACGGTACTACATATGCAGTTATTCCAGATCAGATTGAGGCTGGTACATATATGTGTGCAGCAGCAGCAACTCACGGCGATGTTATGGTCAAGAATGTTATTCCTAAGCACTTAGAGGCTACATCAGCCAAGCTTATCGAGGCAGGATGTATCATCGAGGAGTACGATGACGCAGTTAGAGTAATTGCCAAGGGGCGCAAGCTTACCCACACTCACGTTACTACATTGCCTTATCCTGGCTTCCCAACAGATATGCAGCCAGAGATTACAGCAGTGCTTGGTATCGCTGAGGGTACAAGTACAGTTACTGAGTCGATTTTTGAGAATCGTTTCAAATATGTAGACGAGTTGGCTCGCATGGGTGCCAACATCAAGGTTGAAAGCACAGTTGCTATTGTAAATGGCGTTGAGCGTTATACAGGTGCTCAGGTATGTGCACCAGACCTTCGTGCAGGTGCAGCCCTCATCATCGCAGGTCTTGCAGCAGATGGCTTCACAGTCATTGACGATATCAACTACATCCAGCGTGGATACGAGGATATCGTAGGCAAGTTCAACAAGCTTGGAGCAACATTTGC
>JAEEGI010007216.1_pt1 | contig 24906 bp, 15 predicted proteins | sample 8958751 | NCBI WGS metagenome assembly JAEEGI01 (sample SAMN16246545, study PRJNA631951) | gut metagenome | biome: gut microbiome; feature: rumen; material: KS-attached | host: Bos | place: Iran: Karaj | collected 2018-10
AATCTAACATTGGTGAATTATCCATTTCACTATTTGATGAAGGAATATTATTTATATAATTAAAATTATTTAAAGCATTTATATTTTCTAATCTATTATTTTCTATTTTTAAATCACTACACATTTTTACTAATTTTTTATTTTCTTTTTTTAATTTTGAAGATAATTCTTTTTCTCTTGCTAATTTTAATTCATAATCCTTTCTTATTTTTTCTTTTTCTAAATTAAATTGTTCTTCCATTTCTTCTGTTCTTTTCATTAAATTTTCTACAATTGTTTTTATTTCATCTTCTTTATTTACTTTTTCATTTAATTCATTTATTAATTCTTGATTTTTATTTTGTAAAATTCTTTCATTTGATAAATATTCATTTTGTATTCTTTGAATTTCCATATCTTTTTGTTTAATAATAGATTTTAATTCTTCAATTTTTTGTAATAATTCATTATTATTATTATTATTATTTACATTAGGACTTTTAAACAATTTATCATCATTTTCATCAAAAGAACCTTTAGCAAAAAATTTCATATAATCAACAGAATCATCCATTACTTTATTAGGATTTAAATTATTTGTATTTATTGAACTTTTCATTTGATTTGTTTTTATTTCTTTACTTTCTTTTAAAGATAAATTTATATTTGCTAATTTAGTTATTTTTTCATTTAAATTTTTATTTTCATTTTTTAATTCTAAATTTTCATCATTTAATCTTGTTATTTGATCATTATAATTTTTTAAAGCTATATTATTTGCATCATCAATTGATGTTTTTTCTTTTAATAATTTATCAATTGTTACATTTAAATCATTTACTTTTGAATTTAAAATTTTTATTTCAAATTGTCCTTTCTCAACTTCATATTGTTTACTTTGAACATTTTGTTTTTGAGTAAAAACTTCATTTCTAAGTTCATCAATTTGTTTTATATAATTTTCATTTTTAGAATTTAAATTTGTCACATCTTCTTTAGTTCTATTTAATTCTGTTTCTATAAATTTTACTCTTTGATTTGCTAAATAAACATTTGTTGTATTTTCTTGTTCTTTTCCTTCTAAAATTTTTACTTTATTTTCTACTCCTATTTTTTCTTTTATTAATGAAATATTATCATTATTTAATTTTGATATTTGAATATTTAAATTATCTAATTTTTGTTTTTGTTCATTTGTTTGTAATGATAATTTTTCTTTTTCTTTTACTAATAATTCAATTTTTTCATTTAAAGTATCTTTTTCATTTTCATAAATTTTTTTTTCATTTTTTTGATTTATTTCAAATTCTGAAATTTTATTTTTTAAATCTTCAATTTCATTTTTTAATTTTTCTGTATTTTCATTTAAATTTTTTACTTCTTCTTGATGATTTAAACTCATTTTATTTTGTGTATATTTATTAAATTCTTCATTTTGCATTCTTTGAGATTTTTCATATTTTAATTTATTATTTAAATCATCTATATTTTCATTTAATTTTGATATTTCTAAATCTTTTGATGATATTATATTTGTAATTGAATCAAATTTTTCTTCATATGCTTTTAAGTCATTATCTCTTTCTTCTATTAATTGTAAATTTGATTGATATGCTGATTTTATTTTATCTATTGATTCTTTCATATTTTCTATTTTTTTATTTTTTTCTGATATTTCAGTTTGAAGTGATGATATTTTTTGAAGTAAAATATTTTTAATTTCATTTTCTTTTGTTGTTATTAAAGATTTTATATCATTAAAATTCATATCATTTGGATTTTTTAATAATATTTCATAATTATTTTCAGGATTCATATTTTATATTTAAGTAAATTAATTTCATTTTTTTTATAAAATAATAAATTAAGTTAAATTAAAATCAAAAAATATATTAATATATTTAAATAAATAATATTCTAAATATAATTATAACTAATATCTTTAAATAATATTATGATAAAATCAAATATCTAATATTTAAACTTCAAATTATGTTTTAATTATATATCATAATTTAATAAGTAAACAAATAAATAAATCAAAATTAATATTAATATAAAATAAATACATAAAAAATAATTAATCTAAAAAAAATAAATTTAAAAAAAAAATCAAAAAAAAAAAATTATTTTTTTTTAATGAGGTAACAAACTATAAGCCAAATCTTCAAAGAAGAACTTACATTCCAAAGGTCCATCCTCACTTAAATCAGTACAATGAACAGCATTTTTGACTCTATCAATTCCGAATTTAGCTCTAATAGTATTAGGTCTTAGACTTTTAGCAATTTCAGGATCATGAGGACCAACTAAAGCTCTTAATTTATTAACACAATCATCTTGTCTGACTTCCATAGCAATCACAGGACCACAAGTAATATCTTCAATCATATCACTATATTCAGGTAATACACCTTTATAAACTTCGAAAAATTCTTCGGCATTAATTTTATCTAAATAAAACATTTGCATACTTGAAATTTCAAAACCTTCAGTTAATATAATATCAATAATTTTACCAGCATTTCCTTCTGAAATAGCATGAGGTTTAATAACTAAACAAGCACAATTAGTTAACATTGGTTTATGAACAATTTTATTAAATACTATATTACATTCTCTTAAAACACTTTGTGGAGAATCACTTCCATGTACTGTGTTTTTTTCTCCATTTCCAAATATTCCTCTTAATGAATTTGGTGCTTCTGCTTTTGCTTTTGCTACATTTGTTGGTCCTATGAAATTTCTCCATGCTTGAATTGCATCTTTTTTTACTAATTCCAAACCAACAATAAAATCACTTGTTATATAATTTACTAAGAAATCATAAAAACTTTTTCCTTTGTGTTCACCATAAAATTCAGCTGCGTTTTCTAAGGACATTTTGCATAATTTTAATTTTACTATTGTAAAATTACCTGCATTATATATCATATCTATTATTTTTCCTATATTTAAATATCCATCTGGTTTAATCATTCCATATGTACTTGATCTAATTTCTTCAAAATGATTTTTTGTATATTCATCTCCGTAATCTATTAATTTATGCTTTCTAGAAAATATATTTACATCGCTTCCTTTGTATAAGTCTTTTATTGATATTTCTGGAACTACTCTTCTTTTTAAAAAAATTTTCTGATTTTTTATGTCATACATTTCTATTGAACCATCTGAAGGATAATAAAATAATTGGTAATTTTTTACCAAAGATGCTAAACTGTCAAAGTATTCAGTTAGGAAACAATAACGCTGGAAAGACATTTTTTTTTTTTATTTTTTATATTTTCAGTTATGAAATTTTATTTATTTTAAATTTATTAATTTTTTTTATTATTAATTGATAATAATTTTTTTTGTATATTATTGATTTTAAGTTTTTGAGTTTTTATATAAGTAAAATTATAATTATTTTACTTCATTTTTTGATTTTAATTTCAAGACATAAAAATAAATGTTTTTTATTTATTATATATTGAAGTTTATTTTTGCATATTTTAATTATTGAGTATTTATTTTATGTACATTTTTTATAATTCTTCTTCATATTCTAAATATCAATTTTTTATAATAATTTTTTTTTCGAATTTTGTGACAATTATTTTTAGAGGAAAATAATGGATAAAGAAGTTAAAATTTTATTTAGAGATATAATTAAACCAATGAGTTTTTCAAAAACATCAAAAAGAATTCCTTATTTAATTGGCGATAATAATAGTTTAGAATCTTTTATAAAAAAAATAAACAAAAATCATCTTATTAATTTAAAAAAATACTATTCACCATTTCATTATATGGATGATAAAGAAAAAAGCTTTAATTTTGGTGTTCAAATAAATAATAATAAATATAGAAAAGAATTTAATCTAGTAGAATTTAAAAAAAAATTAAAAAAAATTGAAGAAAAAGAAAAAGAGAAAATTAAAAATAATAAAAAAAAAGAATATAAAATTGCAATAAATGATAGAACAAAACATAATATTGAAATTTGGAAAAAAAATAAAATGTTATCAAATATAGTAAAAAGTTATAATCCAAAATATAAAATAATATATAAAAGAATTCCAAATATATTTTTTGCATATCCAAAATCAAAACAAAAAAAAAAAATAAAAAGTTTTAGTGTATCAAATAAAAAAATAAAAAGAAATTTCGAAGAAAATATTTTTGAAAAAATAAATGAAAGTAAAATTCAAAATTTAAATAATAAATCCGTTATAGAAACTCTTAAAAACAATTTCAAAATTAAAAATAATATAATATTAAATTCGAAAGCAAAGACAACAAAAAATATAATGAAAAAATTTTTGACAAATGAAATTAAAAAAACTCCTTCAACAAAAATAAGAACATACATTAAATATAAATCTCAAAAAAATTTCAGAAGAAATAATAATTTATTATTCCAAAATAATTCATTTAATAAAAGTCATTTATTTGAAAAAAATTATTATCATCCAGATTATAATAAAATGCCAAGAAGTGAAAGATTATCTTTTTTTAAATCTTCTAAAAAAAATGATTATTTATTAAATCAACCAAGTATTGGAGCTTACGAACCAAAATATGAATATATTTTCGAAAAATCACCTAAAATTTCTTTTGATAGAAGTAATAATTTTGATTTATTTTCGTATAGAAAATATATTCTAAGAAAATTATGGAGTGGATTTAATAGATATTTAAATGAAGAATACGAATTGGTTGATTTTCCACTTTCTGATTCAAAAAAAAATATTATTTAATTTAAAGGTATAAATAAAAATTAAATAAATATATGTGTATATATTTTTTTTTAAGTAATACTAAATAGAAGAGAAATTTTTAATATCTTAATTTCATTAATTACTATAAATATAATTTTTAACTTGATTTTTCATAAATTTTTTTTAAGTTTTCAAAATAAAAAATCTCATAAAAAAATTCTTTCCTTAATTGAAGAAAATAAATAATGAAATTCATTAGTTTTATTCCAATATTAGCATCTCATCTTACTTTTAAATCAAATTCCCCCTTTTTAAAATTTAATATCTTTTCATTTCCTTTTTGAAGAACAATAAATTGAATAATATTTCCAGATTAATAATGTCTTTCAAAAAGAACTTCAAAGTATTTTTAATTAATATCAATGGATTTATCTCTTCCAATATCTTTATAATTTTAGGATATTCATTTCTTAAAAATCAATTATAAAAATAATGAGATATTGAAGATGTAATATAATTTGCATATTTAATAAAACAATATCAATTTCTAAACAATTCCACCACAAATACCATTTATATATGGATTCATTTTATTTCTTTTATAATTAAGTAATAAATGAAGAAGTTAATTCAATTAGACCTAAAAATGGTTTATTATTAGAAGATAAATTATCTTTTGAAATCATTTTGTTTAATTGTCTTAATTTCTTGCATATTTGAATATTCTCCTAAATGTCTATTATTGTTCAATTTGTTAATTTAAATAACCTTTCTGTATACATTATTTTATATAAGAAATTATAAATTAATTTTGTTTCACTTACATTTATCATTCCTTTTTCATATTTTATACCTTTATATTTTGTCCTACATATATTGCATCTGTTGTTTGTGTTAATGGTGATTTTCGGATTTTGGCAAAAGTTCATTGTTTTATTTTAATTTTTTTAATCTTATATTTTTGAATTTTAAAAAAATGCTTTTTAGCTTTGATTGCATTATAAAGATTTTTTTCACTTTTTATTTTTATATCATTTTAAATTAATTAAAATTGATAATTAAATTTGTTTAAATACTATATTATTCATATCTATATATTTATATAAGAATCAGAGAACAATTTAATTTTTAATTTAAGACAATATCCTCATTATTTATTATGTTTTGGTTTTGATTTATTTCACAATCTTTTTTTAAGCTTTCTTCTATTTTTGAAGAATCATAATTAAGAGGAAAAAATTTATTTGAATATTTTTGAATATAGTCAATATTGATTGATTTATCAAATTCTTTAAAAAAAGGGAATTTTTCTTTATTAATTTTAATTAATACACATTCAAATTTTAATTTTGAGTAAATCGTCTGATTTTTTTTTTCATCCTTAAGGTCTGTCGTATCAATATCATTATTTAAATTATTTTTGTCAATATGAGATTCAATTTCAATTATTTCTTCATTATTATTATCATGAACATAATCATTGTATTTATTGTTATCATTTTCATTTTCATCATTAATCATACAAATATCATCATTATTATCCATATTCATTGAATCTTTTTCAATACTAATAATTTCATAATTATCATTAATCTCTAAAACTTTTCCTTTATATTTTTCTAAAAGGTCCAACATTTTTATATCAAGAGAAACAGGTCCAGTATTTTTTTTACAGATAGGACATTTAAATAAATGATTAATTGTATTTTGAATAAGAAAAGTTTCATAATCAAAACATGATAAATGAACACAATTAACACCTTTTACAGGGATTTTAATATAATCCATTTGAGATAAAGGTTCAATAAAATTGATTTTTTCAATAATATTGCTATTTATTGGAAAAATTCTTGAATTTTCTTTAATATGAATATTTTTTAATATTTCATCCATTGTTAATAATTTTACTAAATCAATTGAAATAACATATATATTATTTAAAGTTTTTTTATTCCATATAAAAGTAAAATTTAAATTATTGTTTCCATTCACCAAAAAATTATCAAAAAATAAGTGTCTAATTTTATATAAATTATTATCAGGTTTTTCTTTATTACATCTTAACATTATCCTCTTTTCAAAGCATTTATTAATATTTTTCAAATTCAATTTTGAAATTCCATTAAGTGTTAAATTTAAATCTCCAGGCCATTGAAATTTAAAACCAGTTTCATCAAGTAATAAACAAGTAAAAACTATAAAATTATTTTTAGAATAATTTATTTCTGGAAGAAATATATCAAGAGAAAAAGGAAATAAAATATTGTTATTTTGAAATAAATAATGATTATTAGGATTAGAGACCATCATTATTTTTTGATTAGATAAAACTTGATTAAATTCTAAGAAAGGATTACTTTTTCTTATTTGACATTTAGGACAAATGTAATTTGGTTTCATATTAGTTAAAGAATTCATACAATATTTATGTTGATAAGTTTTACATAAAAAACATTGAATTATTTGATTCATTTCAAAATCTGAAAAAAATCTTTCTTTTGATGACATACATGGACATGATAAAATTATTTTTGGTTTTAACTCCATTTTTTTAATTAAATTAAATAATTATCAATGGACAATTTAAAGGAAAAAAATAATGCAATTTTTTTTTATTTTTTTTTCACCTCTTTGATTATACTTAATATTTAATATTTAACCTCTTTACGCTAAATTTTTATAAACATAATAATAAAGTAAATTGTATGAGTCTTATTTGTCAAAACAAAATTATAAACCTAAAAGAACTTGAAATTTTTTGTTTAGAAAATAATTGTGACTTTTTAATGATTAACATTTATTCTCCAATTTGTCTTTTAGATAAAAATTCCCGTTTAATTATTTTAGAACTTTTAAATCATCAAAAAAATAAAAAAGAAGTAAGTAATATAAAAGAAACAAATAGATTAAAGATACAAAAAGTTGAAAATATAGAAAACCTTGAAAAATTAATTTTCAATCTTCAAATTAAAGAAAATTTTGCTGAATGTGTGAACAAAGAAAAACAAGATTTAGAATTTTTAGTCCATTCAGTAACTAATATTCAAAATAATAATCTAACCGATAAATGTTTATGTACAAATAAACCCACACTGAGCTTAAATGTAGCAAATACCAACAAAAATCATAAATCAGAAATAAAAAATGAAATCCAAAAAATTAAATATGTTTATGAAGAAGAAGAAAAAAAATATTTTTTAGAAATAGTAAAATATCAATTAAGTTTATATAAATCAAGGTGTTTATTCAAAAAAAGAAAAAAATTTTCTTTTTTTCCCTGATTAATTAGTTTCTTAACACTTTTCATAATAATAATTATTTAAAAATAAAAAAAATTAAATTAATATTTATTTATTTTTTCAATTATTTTATAATCATGAGAAATAAGAAATATTATTTCCATTTATAATAAAGTAATCCCATATCTTTCATTAAATAATAATTATCAATATTAAAAATAATTATATCATATTTTTTTCTTCTTAAAAAATTTTTTCTTAATTTCTTCATCCATTATTTAACACAAGGGTATTTATCCTTTCTTTAAAAGTAATATACAAAAATATATTAGTTCATTTTTACAAACAAAAAATAAAGTAAAAAAGTTATACCTTATTATCAATGATAAATTTGAGTTTTAAAAAAAATGATTATTATAACATTCTAATTTAGAAAGTATTTTCTGTTCAAAATTATAATTTAATTTCTCAAATAACCAATGACAATTATTTCTTTTTGCTTTTTTATATTTTTAATTAATGATAAATTATTTTAGTAAATGATTTTCCATTGATATCTATATTATATTAATAAATAGAAATAAAGTATTATCTTCACTTTTATTTAAAAGAGGTTACTCAATTACTATATTATTTACAAAATATTTTAGTATTATTTTAGAATTCAATCAATGAAATTGAAGCCAATTTAAATGTATTTATTTATTAAGTGAAGTGTATTTATGAACTTTTTAATTTTTTTTTAATAACCTATAATATTCATTCCTTTAATTTATTTATTAAAAATCAATTTTATGCTCATTTAAAAATAATGTTTATTATATTAATAATTAAAAAACATATGTTTTTACTAATTCATAATCCAAACAATAAAATCATATAGGTGTTATTTCCATAAATAGACAAAATTTAGTTCTGATGTTACAAAACTTTCATCATTAATCTTTCTCATATACCAATTTCCTGAACTTTTTTCATTAGAGTATAATTTATTTTTTACATTTGCTTTAAATTTTTTTTCTTTCTTTTTGTCTTTATTGTCATCAAAGCAGTTTATTTCCAATAAATCAACACAATACATACTTTTTTTACTATTTAATGCAGCAACCAAAATATTTTCATCATTTAATCTTTCCATTGCTATAATTTTATAGTTTTTTCCAATACACAATTTATATAGAATAACTGAAAGTTTGATTGAAATAAAATAAATATTATTTCCTCCTCCAAAACAAAGAATATCTTCATTTAACATTTGAAAAATTTCAGTACAAAACATTGAAATCCCTATTTTATAATTTATAATTATTTGATTTGTTGTTTTTGATACTATTCCTAAAGAATCATTATTTACATATGCAATTTTTTCTTTATCAATTTCAAGAATATCTTGTAAATAAATTAGTCTAATTATTGAAATTAATTTTCTTTTTATAAAAATTTCTTCATTTTCATTTATATATTCTAATTCATCAATTTCAATAATATTCATATTCATACTTATTAAAATATTTTCAGTAAACTGAGATAAAATTGATTTCGTTATATTATTAATTTGTTTTGAATCTTTTTTAATCAGTTTTTTAAACTCAATAAAATACTTGTCATCATCTCTTTTATTTATTATAAAAGTTTCCATTCTCTCTGAAAGCATTAAAAATATATTATTTTTTAATTTTACCATCGAATGGGAATAATTTGAAAATGATATAGAAGTTATTTGTTTAAAATTTTCTAAATCATAAATTATAATAGAATCATAAAGGGTTACTATCAATATTTTTTTATTTTCAAATTCCGTCACTAGAAGAAAATTTACTGTTGATTTAAGATCTTTTGTAATTTCAATTTCCTTTTTTTTTATTAAATTGTTTTCCTTTTTTTTATTAAATAGTTTCCCTTCTTTTTGTAAAATTTTTGATTTCTTTTGTCCCATTTCTTGACAGTTTGGTTAATCTTTATTATTAAAAGAAAATTTTATTCTTTTATAATATATTATATATAAATATATGGAATGTAAAAAAAAATTCATAATTTAATGAATTGGAATAAAAAAATAAATAAAAAATCATTTATTTATTTTTTTCTTAAAATAAAACAATATAAAAAATAAATAATGAATGACAAAATATGTTCTAATACATCATGTCAAAAATCATTAGAAAATAACAATGCAATATATCAGTGTCAAAAATGTGATAAATATTGTTGTACAAGTGCTTGTTTAAAAGTTCATAAATTATCAGATCATCCAATTAACTTTCACCAAAGAAGTCAAACACAGAGATATGAAGAAGATAGTTCTGATACTTCAAATAGTAAAAGAAGTTCAACAACATCACATTTGTTATCAAAAAATCAATTTATCAAAAAGGGAGAAATCACAAAAAATATTTTAGATGATCCACAATATACAATTAATAATTTTAAATTTATTAGAAATCCAAAAAATGATAAAATCATATGTCTTGGAATTGGAAAATATAGTGAAATATTAATTGCAAATCATTTAAAAACTGGTAAAAACTATGCAATTAAACATATAATTAAAACAAAATATAATTCAAAAAAAGAAATTAATGAAATGGTCAATCAAGAAATTCAAATTCAAAGAACTTTAATTCATCCAAATATTATTAGATTATATTCATATTTTGAAGACAATAATAATTATTTAATAATATTAGAACAAGGAAAAAAAAATTTAGAAATAATATTAAAAAAAATAGGTAAATATAAAGAAGATGATGCATTTAATATTTTTATTCAAATAGTATCAGCATTATATTTTCTTCATTCAAATAATTTAGTTCATAGAAATATAATGCCAGAAAATATTTTAATAAATGATAATAATGAAGTTAAAATATGTGATTTTAGTTATGCTACAGAAATAAATAAGCCAATATCAACAATAATAAATTATAATAAATTAGAATATACTCCTCCTGAAATAATAAGACAACAACCTTATGATTATTCTGTGGATATTTGGACAATAGGAGTTTTATTATATGAATTATTACATGGTTATTCCCCTTTTGGTAATATTGAAAAGAATAATAGTGATGAAATTATTCGAAATATTATTATTGATAAATATATTATTGATGATAAATTAAATTTATCTGATGAATGTATTGATTTAATTAAAAAATTATTAGAATTTGATTGTGAGAAAAGAATTAAAATACAACAAATTTTAACTCATCCTTGGATTTTAAAATATTCAAAAAAATATGAAAGTAATTCAAATAGTGATTTAATGGATAAAATTAATAATCCTAATTCCCTATTTAAAAAAAGTGAAATATTTTCAAAAATTGAAAATGATAATAAAATTTTATTTGAAGTTAAACCTGAAGATAATGTTTTAAATGAATATTTAAATACTAATAATTCTGATGATGAAAATATATTTGAAAAAGCTATAAAAAAATCTCATAAGAAGAAAAAAAGAAACTATAGAAATGATAATAATTCATTAAAAAATAAAGAAAAAAAAGAAAAAAATGAATTAACAAATAGCACTAATACATTTGAATTACTAAAAAACAAGGAAATAAATGTTAATTCAGATAGAATTGGGTATAATAAATATAATAAAAAAGATAAAGATAAAATGCTTAATGATAATAATAATATAAATATTAATAATATAAATATATATAATTCACTTCAAATAGATAGAGAAAAAACTCAAAATAATCCAAATTTATATTTACAAAGTGGTAATTTTTATTTAGGTTTTGATACTCCAAACTCTGGCAATGATTTTAAGCATTGTAGAAAAAATGATAAAAAAAATTTAAGTGATGCAATTGGAATTTTAGAAAATGCTGAACGAAAAAATGTTATTCAAAAAAAAAATAATAAAAAAGTTGTATTAAGAGATCCTCCAAGTTTTTGGGAAAAATTATTTGAACCATTTAAATGCAGCGAAAAAAAATAAATTTTGCCATTAAGAATTTATGATCTTTTATATTTTTATCACTTATGTATTATATATAAAAATATGAATATATAAAATTAAAAAATTCTTCTGAAAAAAACTATCAATCAAAATTATAATTAAAAGATATTTAGTCAATTAATGAAGGAGAATTGATTTGTTGTAATAAAAAGAAAAATATAAATGATTATATAAAATATTTAAATATATATATGTAATAAATAAATAAAATAAAAAAACTTTTAATTCATATATTACTTAATTTAAATAAATATTATTTTTACTAAGTAAAAAATAAATTTAAATTTTAAATAAAAAAAAATGAACTTCAACATAAATTATTAAAGCTAAAAACATTAACGCCTTTTTCAATATCCTGTAAAGTACTAATAATAGAAGAAATAGGTAACACAATAGCAGAAATTCCAATAACAGCAAAAAGCGCAAAAACTAAATAACTTTGTCTTCCACTTTTTTTAAAAAAACTTTGAATAAGAAGAGTACCAAAAATGCTTCCAAGAGAAGAGAAAAAAACACTAATAAATGCATATTCAAAATTTAACATATTAAATAAAATAAATTGAAGAGTAGTAGAAGAACTAGTAATTAAAACTAAAAAATTAGTTGTAACAGTAGAAACAACAGGATAAATTCCCATAGATAACAGAATAGGACCTAAAACAACTCCTCCTCCAATTCCAATTATTCCAGCAATAAAACCACTTAATAATCCAGTTATTGATATTTTTAAACTTTTCTCAAATGTCCAATTTATATCTTTTTCATCATATGGAAATGCTATTGATATTCTATAATTATATTCATGTTGAACATGAAGAAGAGACATATAATCTATTATTAAAGATAATATAAAAAATAATATGAAAAGAAGCCAATATGATAATGAACATTTTGGAGTTATGTTTGATTCACGTAATATACTTAGGAATGCCATTATTATAAATGGAATTATTATATATTTTTGCTTATCCCAACGAAGAAAATTTTTGTCTTTTTCTAATTCTTTATTTATTTCTTCTTGTATTGGATCGTTTAAAGCATTTGAGATTATATTATTATTATTATTAATATTATTATCATTATTATTATTATTCTCACTATTAAAATTCATATTGTTATTACTTGAATTTAAATTACTGTTATTTTGATTAATTAAATGTCCATGACTTGAAGCAGGGCCACTAATTTTATTTTGAAATAAATTTTCATTTTCATATTCTTTCATTCCAACTTTATAAGTTTTATAAGTATTATAAAATAATAATAAAGTAAGTAGAAATATAATGATCACATTAGGTAATATTTTATTTAAATTTACACCTAAAACAGTACCCATTAATAAATTAGGGCAAATTAATATGATCATATTAAAATCCAAAGCTTTAGTATTTCTTAAAGGATGAGTTAATTTTAAATTGAGAAAAAAAGATGATAAAGAACCAAAAAATATAACAATTTTTGAAAGAGGAATTGCTTCATGAGTATAAAAATTCATTATTAATAATAAAACAGGAATAAATAAAGTTCCTCCTCCAATTCCTCCTGCATTAGAAAAAGCACTTGCTAAAAATATACTAATTAATCCTATTATTTCTTTTGGTTTAAATGGAAATAATGATATATGTTTACATGTATTTTTTATACAAATATTATCTTGTTTACAATCTGAGTTTTTTTTGCAAAATTCAGACTAATTTATTGTTTTATTTATTTTATTATTTTTTTATATTTACTGTGCTTTTAGTATATTCAATTAGGATTATTAAAATGAAAATTAATTGAAGTATTTTCTTTTGTTTCATTTTTTTTTTTTGAAATATTTAAAAAAAAAAGAAACTTTTTTTATTTATATTATACAATAAATATATAATAAGAGTATAAAAATTTAACTTTTATTTATTTAATCTAAAAAATGTCTAATATACTTATTAATAAACAATCAAATCAAAATGAAATAACAAAATTTAAAAATGAAAATAATAAACAAGAAAAAATATTTCAATCTCAATCTACTTCAGATAATAATAGCATAGAAGAGGAAAATATAAATGAATATATAATAAATAAAAATGAATCTATATTAATTAAAGCAAAAGAAGTAGATAATAAAAAAGAATATATAAAAAACTGGGAAATTTCAGATACTTGTGATTTAGAAAATTTTCAATTAAAAATAGACAAGAGAGTTGAAGATATTTTAATAGATATTTTTGAAAATACTTTTAAAAATTATAATAATAAACATACAATTACAAATAAATCAAATCATTTTGCAAAAGATATGAAATATTATTGTGATATACTTCATTATCATTTTGCTATTTTTATTCTTAATGTTTTATCTACTAAATTAATTTCTTTAATTAATTATGTTGCTAAAAATTATATTGATCCTTCAAATTTTCAAATTAAAAAAATTTTCAAAATTAGAAATTGTTTAAATCAAACTGGAAATGATATACTAAAAGTTTTTAAAAGTGCTTTTAATAGAACATATTATTTTGATATGGGAAGTGTTTTAATAGAAATTTTTTTAAGGAATATTTTAAGTCAAAATGAAATAAATAATTTGATCAAAGATGAAGATTTTGAAAAATTAGAAAAAGTAAATTCAATTGGTGAAAAAGATAGATTTGAATCTTATTTAAATCAATTTAAAAATGATATTTATCTTTATGATGATGAATATAATTTGGATTATAATAATGAAGAAGAAAAAGAGGAAGAAGAAGAAGAAAAAATTGAAGAATTTAAAAAAGAAGAAAATAAAGTTAATGATAATAATAATATTTGTTTGAAAGATATTGATGAGTTAGTTGAGTATATTAATTCTAATGATATTCCTTTAAAAAAAGGAAAAAGAAAAAAGAAGAAAAATAAAAAAAATAAAAATCTAATTAATAATCAAGATAATCTAAATGATTCTAGTTTAATTAATATTAAAGATGAAATTGTTGAAGATTTCAAGTATTCTATTAATGAATATACTTCAACAAATAATAGAAAAATTAAACCAAATATAAGCAAAGATTGGCTAGTAAAATATCAGAATTAAATATTTAAAAACAATTAAAATATATATTATTTAAGGTTTCTTTATAAATATCAAAAAAAATTAAAAAACATTTTCCAAATTAAACTTAACCCTTCATAATATTTATTTTTTTCATCAACATTTTTCTAATTTTTTATAGCTCTATTTTTGCGAATAACCTACTTTCATTTCATAATAATTCCTGAAGGGTCAATTTAATAAAAATGATAACAATCCATTTTAAAAAAACAACAAAAATACTCTAATTATATGATGTAAAGTATAAATGCTAGACAAGGATATTATAGAGCTAATGTTAAAATAGAATAAATTATAAGATTCCATTTTGAAAATTCAAATAGGGAAATAGATTTAAAAAAGAAAGTGAAAATCAAAAATTTATAAAATAAATTTTCTAAATTAAAAAAGAAAAAATTATATATATTCAAAATAATAATTAAAAATAAAAAACCAAAAAAAAAAAATTTAAAAAAATGGAAATAACCTATGAAACAGTTCCCCAAAGACAATATTTAATAGATGGTCACCCAGCGAAAACATATGGTGAATGGCCAGGGATAAAATCAAATCATTGGGAAGGTTCTGTAAGAATAATTCGTCCAGCAACAGTAACATCAAGAATATTTGATGATGGAATATATAAAAATCAATTTGGTAAAAGGCAATTTCCAAGAGGATATTCAAATGAAAGTATATTTAAACCAGGAAGAAGACCTTTTCCTCAAAAAAAAGGTCAAATGAATATTGAAGAAAAAAAAACAGGAATAAAGAAAGTAGATATTCAATTTACTGATATAAAAAGTGATTTTCAAAGAAGACATTTTGATCCTAAATATGGATATGAAATAATACCTCAACCATTCTATTTAAAAACATTTAGACCAAACGGAAATTATTGTTCTGAAAAAGAAACAAGTTTAGAAAAAGAAATTGGAGGTAAAATGAGAATATATAGTTTAATTCAACAAAGAAATGGTTTTGATTTAAGAGTTCCAGGAGATAAATATTATAAATTAAGTGAACAATTTCCTAGATTTTTTCACGATGGTGGTTTAATTCCTGGAAGTACTAATAGAATTAATTATAATAAAACTCAAAGTAAGAAAGGTTATAATTTTTATGAAACTATTGATTTAACTATTCCTACTTTGGATCCTAAAAAAATTTGGAAAAATAAAGTAAAAAATGAAGAAAGTGAATTTGATAATAATTATGTTGGAAAAACTATTACTGATTGGGAAAAAACTATTTTAAATGATTATTTCCCTAACATCGGAAAAAAAGAACAAGAGGTTAAAAATATTGATAAAAATCCAAAAGGAGGAAATCCTAAAGCAAAAGGGAAAAAAAAGTAGTAAAAATTTATATTTTTTCAGCAAAGTTTATTATAATATAATTTTTTAAAATTTTTTATTTATTTATTCTCTTTTTTTTTTATTGGGTTTTGATTCATCTTTTTGAGATTCTGATGTCTCATTTTTTTCTTCAAATGTTTTATTTGGTATTTCTTTTTGTTTTGCTTCTTTTTTTTTATTGATATGTTGATATGTTAAGAGAATTATAAAAGCTAAGAAACTTATAAATTGAATTATTATTAATATAATAAGGATTTTCCTAAGTTTTGGGTCTATTGTTTCAGGAATATAATTAAAAGGAAACATATTAAACAATAAATATATAAAAATTAAAATTTTAAATAAATAATTATTCTTTTTTAAAAAAAAATGTTCTTAATAAAAATATAAATATTATATTTTTTATAGTATACTTAGAATCAATTATTCTCTAAGAAAAAAAATATATAAGAAAACAACATTATTTAATAATAAAAAAAAATGAATTCAGAATCACCATCAACGATCTCAACTCCAGAAACTAAAAATTGTATAATTTGTTATATATGTAATGAAAAAATTCCAAGAGAAAATTTTTCATTGCATTATGAAGATTGCAAATCTGATTATATAATTTCAGAAAAATCAAAATATTATCCTTTAAAAGAACCTTTAAATATAAACGAAATTATTGAAAAAATATCAAACTCAAATTTTAATGACCCAAATATGATTAATGAAATTAATCATCAATTTATCGATTTACATAAAAAAATGAAAAACTATTTTGTTAATGAAAATAATAAATCAATAACTCCAAACGAGGTTTCCCATTATCAAAAAGAGTGTAATTATAGAAAATATTCTATGGATGAATGTAAAACTGAAAACACTCACATTTATAAAAAAATGTTTTTGTCAAAAAGAATAAGAAGGGCTTCTTTGAATCTAAAAAAAATAACAGAAGAAGAACTTAAAGATACTCGAAAATTTTCAATGAATTAAAATATAAATTTTGTTTGTAAATTTATATCAAATATAAAACGGAAAAATATATAAATTAATTATTAGAAATTCAAATTGAAAAATTAGAAGCCTTTATAAATGAATACTAAATATTAAAGTAATTAAATAATTATATATGGATTTTTTATTATAAATAGAAATATTATATAATAATATAAATAAATATTGAAAAGTAATATGAATTATGTTTAATTTCAAACTTATTTTATTTATTTTTTAATTAAGATAAACAATTATATTTTTTTTAAAGTATTTTTCATTTCATCGATTGAATACTTTCCTGATATGTCAAAAAAGTGATAATTAACTTTTTTATTTGAAGATAATGTTTCCATTTTCATAAAATGCATTATAAATTCTTTAAAATTATTCATTTGATTTGCTTCTTTAAAATAAGTATCAATATAATCTTTAATTATTAAATGAAAAGACTCTGATTTATAAATTGGAAAATCAGTGAAAATTAAAACAAAAATATGATATATATAATCCTTAAATATGGGGTTAAAATTAAAAAGACAATATAATAAATTTCCTCCAATAGATTTATTCATTGTAATATATTGAGAAAATAAATTTCTTAAACTTATAGAAAAATGATTAAAAAAGCAATCAAAAATTATTTGAGGAGTATTTTTATTAGATAATTCATTAGAAAATTGAATAAAATTTTCTATATAATCTTTTATATTAGTAGAAGGAATTTTTCTTTGTGAAAGTATCATTGACCATAATTTATTTTGTTCAGCTTGAGTGAGTTCTAAACTAACTTTAATAATATTATAAATATTTTTATCAAATAAAATATACCTATCATAAATTAAATCTAAATTAATTACATTAATACTTTGGAAACTTGCATATGATGTAATATTTATTATAATTTCAGATTCATCTTTAAATAATTCATTAAATATTCTTAAACCATTATTTTCAACAAAAAAATTAATAATTTCTAAATTAAATTTTTCAACACAAGTATTAAAAAATATAATAAGTTTTTCTTTGGCTAAATCAAGATCGGAATTAAAAATTTTAACATAAAATTTATATAAAATCTCATATAATTCTTTTTCTGGAATATTTTCAGATATTTGAGAACGAACACCAGTCAATAAATACATTATAAGAGAGACAATAAAAGGAGGATAAATTTCTAAAATTTTTCTAATTAAATCACAATAAAAATTACAGTTTATTTCATTAAAACTATTAAAAGCAACTTCAAAAAGTATTTGAGATATATAAAGTTTATTATTATTTATAGTATAATTATCAAAATACAGTAAAATTTCATCTTTAAAATTATTTAAAAAAAATTTTGCAAAATTAATATGACATGATGTAATTTTAGGTTCTAAAGCAATTAATTTAGATTCATAACTTGAGTTTTTTTCTTTTAGTTGTTTAAAAACTTTTTTACATAAATCCAATAATAAAACTTTAAAAGTATTTGTACTTTTCATATGAATAAAATTATTTAAAGTTGTTGAAGGAATTAAATTATAAAAATCTTGAGAAATAGTATATTCTTCATTAACATCAACTTTGTTTTCATTATTAAATATATTTAATTTATTTTCTTGTTCATCTTTTAAATTGATTTCAATGTTAGAAACTTCTTCTTTATTATAAGGAGGAGAAAATTTTATACTTGTATTAATTTCTTCATCAAAAGATTTATTTTTTGAATCAGGAGATAATAATTTTTGAGAATCAAAACTATTATCATTTCTATTATTATTTCCAATATAATTAATATTTTTTATAAATATTTTTTTATCACCAACATTATTATTTGAATTAGGAATTTGAGGTGTATCAATTAAAATTTCAAAATTAGTTTGTTGTTCATTATATTTAATTAAATTTTTATATTTTTTCATAATATCAGGTCTACTATGAATTTGATAAGTTAAATCATTTAAATTTTTAATAACTCCTTTATCTTGGCAAAGTTTCATAGCTTCATAAACACAATCTCGAATATTTTTTGAATTTTCTCTATCAAAACAATCACAATAATAATCTAAAAATTCAATTAATTCTAATGAAATATCTGGATAATCTTTTGCATTTACAAAAATTGCTAAAATTCCAGGTTCTATAACATCTATTTGGTCTTTTTGTCTTTTAAAAGTTATCCAATCAAAAAATATACTTTGTTTGACTTCTGAACTTAAAAGATTATTTTTTAATGTTTTTAAAATATAACATAAAATCAACCATCTTGGAGTAGGATCTTTTTCAGTTGGATTTTGTTTATAAAAATATGAACAAGTTATTATATATCTTGCAATATCAACTATTATAGTTTGTCCTATCGAATGTTCTATTGAAAATTTTTTTAAAATCCATTTAAAATAAATAACATAATTTCCACTTGATTTAATTACTTTTGTTAAAATATATATAATCATTTTTTCCATTAATGGAGGAATTTGCATTAATGCATATAAATTATATCCTGTATAATATTGAACATTCAATATTTCATTATATTTATTATTTTTAGATATATCTTCTAATATTTGATTAATTATATCAATATCTGCTCTTGCTAATTGAATTATTATTCTTATTAATTCTTTTCCTATTTTATATACTTTATCTCTTGCTTGATTAAAAAATTTAGTTATTATTCCTATTTGAAGTTGGTATATTTCTTCATATATTTTTGATTCTTCTGGAGATATATTTAATTTTTTATAATTTTCACCATTTTTTTTTGTAATATAAAAATGAGTTTCTGTTAATAAACGAAGGATTTTGATAAAAACACAACCGACAATATTTATATCATTTACTATATTTGATATATCTACAATAAATTGAACTTTTTTATCTAAAAATCTTAAGAAATCTAAATAATCATTTGAATTTGTTGTATTATCTACATAAAGTAATTGGCTATTAGGATAAATACATCTACAAAGTAAATTTAAAATTTCACATAATTTCCAATTATTAGAGTGAATTACTTTATCAAATAAAATATATATTTGCATAAAAATTGAATGTGGTAAATCCATATGACTTTGATCAATTAAAGTTTTTAATGCCTCTAAAAAATAATCAAAATTATCTTTATTAATTTCTAATAAATATTTAAAATATATTTCACTATTTGATGAATCATATAAAATTCCATATAATAGAGCTTCCATTATTATTATGTAGTTATTATTATCATTTTTAATACATTTTTGGATTTTTTCTGTTTTTTCTCTATTATTATTTGTATTTTTAGTTAAATTAATATAATAGTTAAATGATTTTTCAATTTGTTCTTCATATTGACTTTTTAATTTTATAAATTGAGTTTCTTTTGTATCAGTATTTCCTCTATTATCTAATTTATTACTACTAGACATTTATTGAAATAATATTTTTAATTTAAAAAAGAATTAAAAATTATTAATTTTTTTTTAGAATAATATTAAATTTCTTTATGTGCATAATAAGTTCTTTTCTTTTTTCTTCAGATTTATTATGTATATTATTTAAATGTCACTTCATAAAATTTTCTTTGTTTTCATAATCAATTATAATATTTTTTTCTTTGAGAAAAAATACTAATATAATTAATTAAGAAAAGAACAATAAAGAAGATTCGATTTTAATATTAAATCATTATAGGAGATAAAACTAAATATTTATTAAATTGTTATTAAAAAAAAAGGAATAAAAAATAAATTTAAAAACTTTTTTTTTAAAAGCTAATTTTGGCAATGATATTCTTTTTTTTACCAAAATTTCCATATATAGAATATCTTCCCTAACTTAAAATTATTTGTTTTTGTTACAATACATCATTATAATTGACATTGAATTTTTGAAAGAATTATGATTATAATATTCAGGATATTCAATGTCTAAATTAATGACATTATTTTTTTATTTTGACTTTTATTTTTAAATCTCTGATAGTCAAATTGAGTATTAATACTCAAGTATAATATCATTTTTATATTTTCAAATAAAATAAGTTTTAAACATTTCAATATCTTTAATCTTTAAATGATTAATTTCATATTTTTTATAAAATATATAATTCCTTTTTTTGATGAATTAATTTTATAATTTAAAATTTATCTGATTTAACCAAATCTAGTAAATTTAAAAACTTTTTAATCAAAAAAAAGAAAAAAAAATCAAACAAAAAAAAAATAAAAAAAAATGAATGACACCGAAGATTTAGGTACAAGCGTAATGACAATTCGTTATAAAATGGTATTTGTTGGAGATATATTTGTAGGAAAAACTTCAATTATGAATCGTTTCATATCAACAGATTTTAAAGAAGGATATGATGTAAAATAAATTTATATAAAAAAATTTAAAAAAAAAATAGCCAACAATAGGAGTAGACTTTGCAACAAAAACAATAGAATATAAAGAAAATTCAATAAAACTTCAATTTTGGGATTCGGCAGGTCAAGAAAGATATAAAGCATTAATTCCATCATATGTAAGAGGATCAAGTGTAGTTTTTATTATATATGATATTTCTAAAAAATCTACTTTTTTAAATTTAAATTCTTGGATTAGTTTTATTAAACAAGTTAATACTGATAATGCTTTATTAGTGTTATGTGGAAATAAACTTGATTTACCAAGAGAAGTTCAAGAACAAGAAGGAAAAGAATTAGCTGATAAAGAAAATTTATTATTTTTTGAAACTTCAGCAAAAACTTGTGAAAATATTAATAAAATGTTTTATACTTGTATTAGTGAATTACCCTTTTTTACACAATTAGAAATTAATGATAAAAATGCTTTGGTTAATGAATTGGAAAATACTAATAAGAATAAAGAACAAAATTCTATTTATGATATTGTTAGAAATAATAATAATGGAATTATTAATAATAATAATAATAATCCTCCTCCTGGTTTAAATATTAATGGAGTTCATCATTCTCAGGATAATACAAATAAAAATAAGAAAAAATGTGCTTGTTAAAATTTTATTTAATTTTTTTTAATTATTTTTTATTAATTAATATTGTTTTTCTTAATATTTAAATTATTTAATTATAATATTTCACATACATTATAATATTAAATTACTTTTTTATATAATAAAATCAAATTTATTATGAGATTTTTTCTTTTTTTTAATTTTACCTAAATGTTCATTTTGAACATTATTTACTTCAATAAAACTTTCATTATAATTACTTTCTTTTCCAAAAGATTTTTCATTAATATTAGTTACATTTGGTATACTATTAATCATTGAAATTAATTCTTTATTACTATCATTTATATTATTTGTTTTATTATTTTTATTATTATCATTAAAGAAATTAGATGTATTATTTTGATTTTTTTTTGGACTAAAAAGTTCTTCTTTTAATTTTTCTACATTTTCTTTTGTAAAATCTTTTGATTTAAATGATTTTTTATCATCATTAACAGATTCATAATTAGGTAAATTTATTATATTTTCAGGTATAGGAGATGTTTTTATTCTATGAAAACCTAATTTTACTTTATCTTCTTTTTTTTCTTCTGTTTTATTTTCTTTATCTTTTTCAATATTATTTCTTTTATCTTTTAATTTTTTTTCTTTTTCTTTATTTATTTCTAAATCTTCTTTTAATTTTGGTATTTTTTTTTTTTTTATTTTTTTATTTTCTTTTATTTTTTCATTTTCAATTAATTGATTTTCTTCTTCTTTTTCATTTTTAACTTTGTTATTTTTTGTTATTTTTATTACATTTTTTAATGGATTATTTAATTGATTTAAATCTTCTTCTTCTTTGTCAATTTTTTTTTCTATTTTTTTCAACTTATTTATATCTTTATTTAATGATAATATATTTTCATCTTTTTTTTTTTTCTTTTCTGATTTTCTTGAATTCAAATCTATTTTTTCAGAATTTGAATCTTTAATATAATGATTTACTTTTTTTTTGTTTTTATTTTCTTCTTCTTGAATCAAATTCATGAGATTTTTCTCATTTGTTGTTTGATTTTTATCGTTATTTTCTTTATTTTTTTCTTTAGATTTTTCTTTAGTTATATTGTTATTTTTATTTTTATCTATATCTTTATTTTTTTCTTTAATTTTACCTTTATTTTTTTCATTATTTTTTTCTTTTTCTTTTTCTTTTTCTTTATCTTTATTTTTTTCTATAGTATCTGAACTTGATTCATTTTTTTGTTCGTTTTTATGTGACTGAACTTCCAATTCAATTTCTTTATTTTTTTGTTCAAGAATTATATTAGCCATAGTTTTCTTTTTAGATGTTCCTCTTTGAAAAATAGAGTTCTTTTTCTCTTCATCTGTCTTATTTTCTTCATTTTTATATTTATAATTTTTTTTTAAATTTTGATTATCTTTTTCAATAATTTTTGGCTTAGTAAAATAATTACTTTTAACATTTATTAAATCAAGTTTAGGAGATAAACTTCTATTAGGTAAAGTTTGAACAGAATGAAATTTAGAAAGATTTTTTTCTTTATCATTTATAAGTCTATTATTTAAACTTTTAGAAGCAAATGAAGGTAATAAATCTAAATTATTTAAATTGCGAGATTCATTATTTTTAATATGAGATATTGTAAAATTATTAAATGGTTTATTATTATTTTTAGATTTTAAATTAAATATTTTTTTATCATTTTGATTATCATCATTTTTTACCAATGTTTTTGTCTCATTTTCAATATTTCTTTTATTTTCTATTGCATTTTTTAAATCTTTTAAACTAAATGAGTAATCTATATTAATTGATTCATATTTTATATTAAACAAACTTGATATTAAATTGATTGGTTTAAATAAAGGTACATTATTATTTATTTCATTAAATATTAATTCTAATTGATTAACAATATCATGAAATTCTTCCTTTTCTTCTAATTCATTTAAGTTATTTTTAAAGTTTAACAATTCTTCTATTTTTAAATTAATATACGAAATAATATTTTGTTGAAAATTATATTGGGTTTGTAAAAATTTATAATTAAATATGCATTTTTCAATTTGTTCTGCTATATCATTTAATTCATCTTCTTTAATTAATTTTGAATCAATATTTTTTTCAATTTTTTCTTTCAAAGATTCATAAGCAGAATTATTATAAAATTTGGATAATTTTTGAGAAATAATTTTAATAGTTTTTTTATATTCATTATATATTTTTTTTAATTTATTTAAATTTTCTTCTAAATTTTCCTCAAATAAAGAAATTTCTTTTATTGTATTTGAGTAATGATTTTCAAACCTTGAGAATTTAATTTTTAATAATTGAAAAATATATTCATTATTATTTAAATTAAGTGAATTATTCGTAGAATTATGATTAACGTTTGGAAAAGAATTTGTTCTTTTATGTTGAATTTTCTTTTTTTGAACATTTATTATAATATTATCATCATCCTCTTCAATTATATCTTTTAATAAAGTATTATCCGATAATGTCGTTAAATTTTTTCCATGATAATATAAATCCATAAATGAGCCTTTTCCAAAAATGTTGGAACTTAATCCTTTTATATATTCTATTGTTACTTCTTGAGGAATATCAAATTGGAATTTATTTTCTTCATATATTAGATTAATATTCATTTTATTTTTTGA
>JAEEGI010007217.1_pt1 | contig 24905 bp, 18 predicted proteins | sample 8958751 | NCBI WGS metagenome assembly JAEEGI01 (sample SAMN16246545, study PRJNA631951) | gut metagenome | biome: gut microbiome; feature: rumen; material: KS-attached | host: Bos | place: Iran: Karaj | collected 2018-10
ACGGTATCTTCCCACTTGGGCTCACCCTGGAGGGCACCCAGTGCAGAACCGCGGATGATGGGGGTGTTTTCACCGTCGAACTCATACTCAGAGAGCAGGTCGCGAACGTCCATCTCTACGAGCTCGATCATCTCGTCGTCAACGTCGGGGGAGTCACACTTGTTCAAGAAAATAACCAGACGGGGCACGTTCACCTGACGGGCGAGCAGGATGTGCTCGCGAGTCTGAGGCATTACACCGTCGGTAGCAGCAACAACCACGATAGCACCGTCCATCTGAGCGGCACCAGTAACCATGTTCTTTACATAGTCAGCGTGGCCCGGGCAGTCTACGTGAGCATAGTGACGATTCTTGGTCTCATACTCAACGTGAGCAGTGTTGATAGTAATACCGCGCTCCTTCTCCTCGGGGGCGTTGTCGATCGAGTCGAACGAACGAACGTTGTCACCAGAGATATCACCGTCCTTAGCCAGCACGGTGGTAATAGCGGCGGTCAAAGTGGTTTTACCGTGGTCAACGTGACCAATTGTACCGATGTTAACATGCGGTTTTGTTCTTTCAAAATGCTCTTTAGCCATAACTGTTTGTTGTTATTGAAAATTGAATGATAATATTACTCTATTCTATTATTGCGTAAAGCGCTCCACCCCCTTGTGATAACTGTAACCTGCAATCATTGAGAGGCGAAGCATTTTACATCGTTGAGCCGATGGCGGGATTTGAACCCGCGACCTCTTCCTTACCAAGGAAGTGCTCTACCCCTGAGCTACATAGGCAATATTCGTTTGTTTCTTGAGCGGAAGACGGGGCTCAAACCCGCGGCCCTCAGCTTGGAAGGCTGATGCTCTATCAACTGAGCTACTTCCGCAAAACATGTGGGTAGAGATGGATTCGAACCACCGAAGCGATGACGCAGCAGATTTACAGTCTGCCCCATTTGGCCACTCTGGAATCTACCCATTGTGTTATGTTCTTTGAGCCTCTTGTCGGATTCGAACCAACGACCCCGAGATTACAAATCACGTGCTCTGGCCAACTGAGCTAAAGAGGCATCTATCGTTGTGCATCGAGATACGGGGCGCTCTCGTTTGCGGATGCAAAGGTACAACCATTTTCCAAACTGACAAACTTTTTCCCACTTTTTTTTCAAAAAAGTTTTCAACGAAGCCCAATATACAACATCAACAACCTGATTAACAGCGCATTGTGCAAGGAAAACGGGCTACTGCATTTTTCGTGCCAAGCCAGCTCCGCCCCACCCCATCACATTATATATAATATATAATACCGCGAAGAGTGGCACATCTCCTGTTGCAGCGCCCCCTGCCGGCAGCAGTGTGCGGGCAGGGGGCGTGATATTTCTTCAATATGTGGGGCGTGTGTTACCTGTCGCGGCGGCCCTTCTCGAGCTGGCGCTTGAGGGCGTCGACGCAGTTGTCGATGGCCTCTTCAAAGGTATCGGCTACCTTGTTGGCAAACAGGTCCTCGTTGCGGGGCACGTTCAGGCGCACCGACGCTTCCTTGTTCATGGCAGTCTCGGGTTTCACTACCTTGAGAATGACCTCGGCATTAGAGATTTCCTCGTTGTACTTACCCAGCTTGTCAACTTTCTTGTTGATGAAGTCGTTGAGTTTCTCGGTTGCATCAAAGTGGATGGCATTGATCTTAATTTCCATAATAACCTCCTTTTTTTAGTGCCCGTGGATGGGCGAGTTCATAATTATGTTGTAGTTCACTCAGTGTCACATGGGTGTACACCTGAGTGGCCGCCAGGCTCTCATGGCCCAGCAGTTCCTTGACGTTGTTGAGTTCTGCCCCGCTGTTGAGCATGACGGTGGCAAAGGTGTGCCGCAGCACGTGGGGACTCAGCTTGCCCGTGCCGCCGGCATTGGCCAGCGAGTCGTGGACGACATGATAGACCAGCGAGGGATACAGGGGCTTGCCCCTGGACGTGAGCAGCAGGTTGCCGCACTGGGCAGGCACGCTGGCCCGCAGCCGGCGGTAACTGGTCAACCACCTGGCCAACTCGTCGCCAAAGGGGACGATGCGGTCCTTGTCGCGCTTTCCCCTCACCTTGAGCTCGCGCTTGTCCACATCGACGGCTGCATCCTGCAAGCCGATGAGCTCACTCAGGCGGATGCCGGTCTCGTAGAACAGCATCACGACGAGATGGTCACGCACCTGGGTAAAGTCATCCTTATCGACGTCGGCATCCAGCACGGCATCGACGGTCTTTTCACGAACAAACTTGGGTAAGGGTTTGGCCAGCTTGGCCAGCTCGACCTGGGCTGCAGGATTGGTTGTCACCTCGCCGTGGCGCAGCAGGTAACGATACAGTGCCCTGAGCGCCTGCACCTTGAGCCGCAGTGTTGCCGGAGCGTCGCCTCGCGCCGCGCGGTCGATGAGCCACTCTCGTATGTCGTTGGCTGTAACCGATGCCAGATCGAGCGCCCGTCCAGTGGCAGTGACTTGATCCTGCCATTGCTCCAGATTGCGGCGGTAGGTGTCTACCGTCCTCTGGGACAGGTTGCGCTCGTGGCGCAGGTATTGCAGGAAGCGTTCGACTGTTGCGTTCATAGGCATTTACTTGTATCAACCGGCACGATTTCCATTGCGGCAGAAGCGGCAACGGGAAAGGGCGATTTTTGAGGTGCTAAAGTTAGCAACTATTTTCGTGAAATGCAAATTTTGTGCCAAAAAAAATGACGGAAACCGATTTTTAACTCGGTTTCCGCCGTTTATTGTGCTGAAAAGTGCGTTGCCAGCTGATTAATCCTCACGGGTGCGCAGCTGCTGCACGTACTCGGCCTTCATCATCTTCTTGCGGTTGGTGATTGAGGGCTTCTCAAAAGCCTGACGCTTGCGCAATTCCTTGATGACACCGGTTTTTTCAGTTTTGCGTTTGAATTTCTTCAGGGCGCGTTCGATGTTGTCGCCTTCCTTAACGGGTACAATAATCATAATGAGTTTGTTTTTGTTTTAAATGTATTGTTTGTTTGTAAATAGTTTGGATTTTCTTCCTTGTTGCGGCTCTATATGGATGACACATCGCCAGCGAGCCACGTGCCGTGCGATGTCAAATCGGGTGATATGTATTGATAATCAGTCTTTTAACTTAGGATTTACAACCCCCTTTCGTTTTTTAGCGCCGCAAATTTACGCCAAATTTCCTCCACGGGCAACATTTTTACTGAATATTTTTCACATCAACGCAAAAAATGCATCAAACGACAGGCGCGGGCCGATTGACGACCCGCGCCTGCTAATGGCTTAGACATTCATCTGCCAAGGCGTGGAATGTCCTGTTATTTCTTGCGGTTGCGCACCGAGCGCACTCCGGTGTTGACACTCTGGGTGCTAGTCTTGGGCTTGCGCTCCTTGATTTTGGTCTTTTTCTCCTTGGCTTTGGCCTTAGCCGACTTCTTGTCGGAGGAAGCCGACTTGCTGCCGCGCTTGGTGGTGCGAGTCACGGTCTTTTCCTCATCGGCCGACTCTTCCTTGGCCTCTACGCCCTCCTCGCCTTCTTCGACTTCGCCTTCAGCCTCTGCCTGAGCTTTTGCCTCGGCTTCGGCACGTGCCTGCAGTACCTCCAGAGGCGGAACCCACAGGTCCTTGTTGAAGCTGCGCAGCCTCTCCTCAATGCTGTCCTGGGCGTGCTTGTAGGCCTCGGCATCGGGATAGAGCGCCTTCAGTGGTTTGTTGCGCAGGTTCTTGGTCTTGATGATCTCGCCGGTGTACATGTTCAACTTGAAGAAGTCGTCGATGCTGTAACGCGGCAGGTTGTTGTCATCGTCGGTGAAGACATACTGCTGGGCCATATAGGGGCGGATGTCGTTCAACTTCACCCAGAACATGGGATAAGGCATGGACTCGCCGGTGAAGTCGTCGACCTGGACCATCACGGGGCACAAAGCCTCGACACGGGGCCTCATCTGGTTGCTGCGGGTGTCAAACTCCCACTTCTCGATGATATAGTAGCACAACACCTCGTTGCCGCGGATGTCGGCATCCTCAAACTCATAGAGCGGGTTCTTCTCGGTGCTGCCCTTGGCCTCGGTGAAGTAGAGCTGGAAACGGGTGAACAACTCGCCCACGTCCTTGATACGGTACTCCTCGGTGAACATCTCGCGTCCGTCGGGCAGGTACTCGTATGCCGCGAGCTGGTTGTTGGCCAGCAGACGCATGATGATGAAGTACAGGTTGGAGCCGTCCTCGTTGGGAATCTCGGGATAGTAGAGCGCGGCATTCTTGCCCTTGGTCAGGTCGATGGAGCGATAGATGACCTTCATCCACTGCAGGTCAGCATCATGGGGTTCCTTGACCTCATAGAACGATTGCTGGCGGTCGGTGATCGCCACCCCACCCTCTTTCTTGTTGTCCTTCTTGCCTCGGGCGTCATTGCCGCTGCGTTTGGTCACCTGGGCACCAGCGCCCAGAGCCAAGCCGACAAGCAAGAGAGCAATAATCAATCTAAGAGTTTTCATATCTTTTATTGTTCGGTTATAATCCAGTTTTATTAATTCACGGTGACGTCCATCGGCGAGATGGTGCGAGTGATGCCGTCAGGACCTGTTGCCTTGACATTGCGAATCAGGAAGAACTTGCCACGCTGCAGGGCGCGCATGCGATTCTTCTGGCGCTCCGAGAACTGTGCGCCGTTGGACACCTCGGGAATACCGTTGCCCATAGCGTCCACAAAGACGGTCTCGAACGAAACGACCTTGTAGTCGATGTTGAGCAGGTCATCGTCGATAGCGGCATCAAGACCCCTGGCTTCCATGAGCAGGGCTTTGGAGAACTTGCCGCCCTTGAAGCGGTTGGTCTGGCCGTTGGCGTCCTTATAGGTGATGAAGGGCGACGGGTCGGGCAACTTGCGCACCTTGAAGGTGGTGCTGCCCACACTGGTACGCTGGCCGTCCATCTCGGCAGTTACCGAGATGACACACTCGGCACCCACCTTGGTGGGATGGGCCACCCATCCGTCACCGCTCTTGGTGAGCGTTCCGTTGGTCATCGTGGCGCTGATGCTGCCTTGCGGCACACCGGGCACGGCGATGCTGATGGGGTTGTTGATGCCTGCATAGAGCACATTCATCATCGTAGCGCTGATGGTTGCCAGCGGGTCGATGACGGTGTAGCTCGACTTGAAGTCACGGCGCGTTACCGTGCCGTCACGTCCCAGCACCTCGATCCAGCCCGAATAGTCGTATTTTCCGGCCTTGCCGGTACCCACCTCATAGATGCCGTTATTGTTGGCCAGTGCATGGCCGTTGACATAGACCGTGGGGCGCTGGGTGGTATCGATTGCCGCAAGTACGATTTGAGCTTTATACTTGGTGCCGCGCATCACGATGCGGGAGTCGGGCACGACAAAGGCATTGACCAGGTTCACGCGCAGGTCACCCAAGTCAATATTGGTCAACATCTGGTTCAGGACCTCACCCTCGGCATAGCGCACGTCGTTCTGCAGCTTGGTAAGCAACGTCACGGCTGCGATACAGGGCATATTATCAAACATGGTCTCTTCCCAGGTCTTCTTCTGGTCCATCGACACGCCAGCCACCTTGGGAGGCGTCGTCGAGAGCGCGGTCTCCAGGTTCTTGCGCTTCTCGGGATCCTCGAGGAACGAGGTCACGTACTGGCGATACTGGTCAATGCGCGCTTTGAGTGCCTTGCCCTTGCCGCCCTGCGGTGACAGCATGACGACACTTGCGGCCTCGGTATTGTCGCGGCTTCGGATGTTGTTCACATCGGCGTCCTCGCCGTCGGCGGTGCGTACGATCTGGAGTTTGAGCGAGTCGATATAGTCGTAGAGCTTGTCGGTCTCACCCACCACCTGCGTCGCCTTGTCAAGCCAGACCTTACCCTTCTCGGGATTCTTCTCGTTGAACGCCTGAAGCTGTCCATAGAGGGCCTGGTTACGCGCCGTGATGGTGCGGTTGGAGCGAGTCAAACCGTCCTGCACCTGACTGAAGCCGTTGAGCACGTCGCTCGACACGTTCAGGGCAAGCATGGCCGTCAAGACGATGTACATGAGGTTAATCATCTTCTCTCGCGGCGACATGCGGTTGACGCTCTTATTTTTTGAGGTTGCCATCTATATGTTTCTCTCTATCGGTTAGAATAGGATTGATGTCGTTAGTTTAATCATCGTTGCGACGCTTTCATCAAGCGTTCTGGTCGTTGCTGTCGGGCTCGATGCCGGGCATTCCGGGCATGGGACGGTACATGTTCACCGTCATCGCCTTGACCATCTTCTCATAGACGCTGTTGAGCTGCTTCATGTAGCGTGCCATCTTCTCGGTCTCGTCACAGTAGTGGGCACTCTCGGCAGCACTCTTCTCGTACATGTCGCGGATGTCCTTCAGGCCGCGGTTCACGCGGTCGATGTTCTCGAGCTGCGATGAGATGCTCTTGAGCTGGATCTCGTAGATGGTGTTCAAGCCGCTGATGTTGTGGTTGAGGGCCTGCATCTGGTCCACATAGCCCGTGGAGCTCTCGGTAATGTTCTGGCTGTTGTCGGTGATGGCGCGATAGCTGCCCAGCAGGGTCTCGCTCACCTCGTTCAATGCGATAGTGGTAGCCTCCAGCTTCTTCATCTGCTCGCTGATGCCTGCCATCTGGCTCAGATACTGCTGGGTGGCGTCGGTCAGCTCGGCCATGCGTGAGAGCTGGTCGCTGGCAGCGGCCATCTTGGCGATGCTCTCGCTCAGCGACAGGGTATCCTCCTCGCTCAGGTTCACACCCTGGGGCAGACCCACGGCGTTCTTGGCATCAGAGACGCTGACGTTGATTTCACCGCCTTCATATCCACCCTCGCCGCTGCCGCCGGCACCGCCGATGAAGATACCGCCGCCGGTATTGAAGTCGGGACGGTCCTCAGGGTCCTGGCTGGCCAGCACGGGGAAGACTTCCTCCCAGTGATATTCCTTCTCGGGCTTGTCAAATGCCGTGAGCACGAACATGAGCACCTCGGTACCCATACCGACACTGAGCAGCAAGTTACCCAGCGGCATGTGCAGAATCTTGAACAAGGCACCCAAGATAACGATGGCAGCACCGATACTGTAGGCAAAGTTGAAAAATCGCTGGCCGCTGTCACTCTTCAGGAATCGGCCTGCTTTCTTTTTATATCTCTTGATTTTACCCATTGTTGCTTGAACTATAAAATAATGAGTGTGATGATTTGTTTTTTCTTATATAATGTGCGGATTAGTCCTTGCAGCAGTTTTTGCGCTTGCCCTTGACAAGACCCACCTTGGAGCGGACGCAACGGAAGCCAATGTAGCTCCTCTGCTCGTTCTGGTACTCCCACATGCGCAGGTCGGCACGTATGTTGTGAACCACGTCCTTCCATGAACCGCCGCGAACGATCTTGCGCGACATCTTGTAAGGATCCTCCTGTGCCACGTAGTAGCGGTACTCGGGGTTGATATCGTCGGTCATGCGGTCGATGCTCTCAGTATAGGCCGTAGAGGTCCACTCGCTCACGTTACCGGCCATGTCATACAGGCCGTAGTCGTTGGGCTCATAGGTGCCCACGGGAGCCGAGATGATGTAACCGTCCTTGACGTAGTTACCCTCGTCGGGCTTGAAGTTGGCGTAGAAGCAGCCCTCGTCCACGGTCAGTGGCAGGTCGCCGTCCCACGGATACTTGTTCTTGTTCTGGCCGGCACGAGCGGCAAACTCCCACTCGGCCTCGGTGGGCAGGCGGAAAGGCTCCACATAGATGCCCTGGTTGCCCAGCGACTTCTTCAGGAACTCGGTGCGCCAGTGGCAGAAGGCGTTGGCCTGCTCCCAGCTCACACCCACAACGGGATAGTTGTTGTAGTTGCCGTTAGCGAAGTACATGCGAACGTAGGGCTCCTGGTAAGCGTTCTCAAAGTCGTTCACCCAGCACGTGGTGTCGGGGTAGATGTTGACGATGTAGGTGTTCAGGAAGTCGTAGTCGCTCTGCAGGGCGCGCGTGATGGTCTGACGAACAATGCGGCCCTCGTCATCGATATAGGCAGTGTCCTTGCTGATGGTGGGCGGTGTCAAGTCCACCTCGTGGTCGGTGTTGTAGTCACGACGCGTGGGGTCAAAGCGGTGACGGCGCTTGGCTGCCTCGGTCAGGTTATAGACCTCAAAGCGGTAGTTCATCTGCGCAGCGTCAAGTTCCTTGACACCGGTGATGGGGTTGATGCGATATACGCTCTCGATGGCACGTTCCTCGTCCTCGCTGGGGTTCTTCCAGGGGATATTCTTGCTCCAGTCCAGATGCGGGGTGACGGGGTTGCCTTCCTTATCCTCCTCGATCTTGAACTCCTCGTTGCCACCGTAGGCGGGATCGGCAAGACGCTCGCGGATGATGGAGTCGCGCACCCAATAGACGAACTGCTTGTACTTGGAGTTGCTCACCTCCATCTCGTCCATCCAGAAGGCATCCACCGAGATGCCGTGTGCCGTAGAATCGATTCCCCAAATGGAGTCTCTCTCGGCAGGTCCTTCACGCATCGAGCCGACGTCAACGAGTACCATGCCAAACGGGGTGGTCTCGTTAAACACAGTAGCTCCGACGCCGGTTACCTCACCGCCGCCGGTGCCGCCCTTGCGAATGGAACCGCAGGACACGGTCGCCACAGCGACCAAAAGTATCAAAACTAGTTTCTTCATATTTTACATTAAGCGTACGCTTTTTTGTTTATTCTTGTTCTTCTCCTTGGGGTCAAGCTTGACATGATAGGTGATAAATACCTCATGGCTGCCAAAGGTTGCCTTGCTCACTGCCGAAACGGGGTAATCATAGGCGTAGCCGATGTAGGCATCCTTCAGATTCACGCCGATGAAAGCCGTCACGGCATCTTTCCATCGGTAACCGGCTCCGATGTTGAGCATTCGGTTATAGCGCACTTTTGCGGCCACCTGAGCAGTCCAAAAGTTCTGAGTAGCGGCAAACATTCCCGAGGGTTGTATATCAAATAACGTATTATTAATGGGAATATTGCCACCAGCCATAAAATAATAGCTGCGACTCACCTGAAACTCATAGTAATCGATTGACTCGCGAGACACTTTCAACTCGATGTTGGGCGAGGTCAAATGGGTCACCGAAAAGCCCACCCAGAACTTGGGATGGGTATAATACACACCCGCGTTGGCGTCAAAGACGGTTCCCGAGACATCCTGTTTGGGGATGGCCTCATCGTTGCCCTGGTGAGCTTCGTCCTCGGGCATGATGACTTCCTTGCCGCGGAAGGTCTGCGAGAACACACCCGGCTGAATACCCACGCTGATGGTACCCTTGCCAATCTTGCGCTTCCATGCCAGCTGGGCGCCAATTCTCGTGTTGGTATAAAGACCAATGCGCTCAAACTCGGCCTTGGCTCCCACACCCAACTTCTGCTCCAGCAGTTTGTAGGGCATGTCGGCACTAAAGTAGAAGGTCATGGGCGCATGCTTGAAGTCCACCCATTGCATGCGGCTTCCCAAATTGAGCCTGATGGCGCTCAATTCTCCTGCCACGGCGGGGTTGTAGTAGCTCTGCCCCATCCAGAAGTGGGAAAATGCGGCATCAACCTGGGCATCAACGCCAAGTGCCACGACGGTGCTGAGCACGGCCGCGGCCAACAGATGACGTATGTTGCGAAACTTCATTCTCATCCCTAATCATTCAAAGAAGAACGTCACGACGACCATGTTGCTTTTCACCTTGTTCACACTCTGGGTAAAACGCAACATCTCGGGGTTATCCTCCAAGTCGGGGCGGTTTTTGTCCAGCAGGTTCTTGAGGCCGAAGCAGAACTTGACCTCGGGACAGAGCTTGAAAAACGGCATGTAGAAGTCACATCCCATGCCAACGGTGAGCATTACATCGGCATTCTTGAGCTTGAGCTGCTCACTGCGGTCCTTGGACAGGTCGTGGGCATACATCACGCCGCCGGTAAAGTAAGGCCTCATGTTGTGGTAACGCTTGGCCGACATTTTCACGTCGATAGGCACCACGATGTAGGTCGACTTGATATTCTGGCTCTGCTTGTAATGGCTCTGCTCCGCCCAGTCGGGATTGCCACGGTGATTGAGGTAGCGCACCACCTTGTTGCCAAAGTACAGGCCTGGCGAGATCCTCAGGTTGAAGTGCTCGGCGAGACGCAGGTCGGCCAGCACGTTCACACTGAAACCCGGCGAGTGGGCAGGTATGTCGGCATACCACTCCTCGCCGTCGTCGGTGACAAGGCCGTTGTTGGTGATGGCAAGATTCTGAAAATTCATGCCCACCGAGAAGCCGAAATGCAGCGGCTTCACGTCGGCATAGGGACGATTCAGAATCATGTCATTGTCCTGGGCTTGTGCCAGCGCACACCCCATCAACAACAGCAACATGCATGCAATATGTCTCAGCTTAGGCAGGTCCATTTAACCCTATTAACGCAATTTCACTTCCAATATTGCGCAAACGGACAAAAAACTATAGCCTGATATGTTTTTATACAATATTTCCGACATGTCCTCAGCACTTCTTGAGCAGACGGTTCAATGGACGCGTGAACAGGCGGTTAACTACCCATGCAAGGACAATACCCAGCGGAATAATCATCCACGGGAGCAGGTCGTAAGGATCAATGCCCAAGCGGGCCAGTCCCAAGTGACCGAAGGCCGGAGCCACCAGATAGTTGTAGATGAGTGCAGCAATGCCTTGCAGCATGAACAGCTCGAAACACACGGTCCCTATCCACTGCAAGGGCCTGGAAGCCATTATCTTGCCGATGAAGCCCTCTCGCCTGTCATAGAGGTAGCAGACCATGATGAGCAGCGCCTGCGGTATCCACCAGATGACCGTGTCGCTCCAGGGACGCACACCGGGATAAGAGCCATGAACCGTCACTGCCAACGACAGGACAGCGACGGCAACGAGCTCGGCATCGGTGCCGTTCTCGCCCTTACCGACAACAGGAAGGTTGCGTGCCACGCGGCACACATGGGGCAGCGTCATGCCGATGAGGAAATCGATGACACGCATGGGCGGGAAAACATACAACGCCGTGCGGCTGTAATCGTCGGTACCCGCAAGCACGGCTATCGCAATGACGGCCAGCACTGCCAGCACCGCCAGTTTGTGACGCAATCGCAAGGGGAGGAACCAGTGGGCCAGCAGCGGGTAGCACAGGTAGCAGAAGAGCAAGGCACCCAGGAACCACGACACCTTGACGTAGGAGTAATAGACGGGATAGGAAAGAGACCAGCAGTGCAGCAGGGTGGCATTGAGCCCCAGCGTGAGCGGCTCGATGACCAGTGTCCCCAGCAATGCCGCGGCACCGAGCCACAACGCCAAGGTGAACCAGTGCAGCGGATAGATGCGCAAAACACGCTTCCACACAAAGGAGCGGTAAATCTTGCCGTCAAGTTCGGCAAACGGGTATTTCAGCGCCAGCAGGAATCCGCTGGACATAAAGAAGTAGCATACGCCCAAACTCATCATGTCCAGCTGGTCAAGCCCCACATGATGCAGGATTATCAGCAGCACAAAAAAGATGCGCCAGCCTGTGATTGTCTTTATCATTTGTTTACTGTGTTAAGATATCGTTTGATGTATTGGGTCAACGGACGGGTGAACAGGCGGTTCACCAGCCAGGAGAGCGGCAGCAGTATCAGCAGCACGAACCACGGCAGCTGGTGGTAGATGTTCCAGCCAAGGTGCCCGGCAGCCGGGGCAACGGCAAAGCCGAAGAGACGGAATGCCACGAACTGCAGCACAAACACCTCAAAGCTGATGCTGCCCAGCCACTGCAGGGGACGGCACAGCAGCAAGCGTCCAATGGCCCCTTCCTGCCCGTTCATCCAGGCCAACACCACCAGAATTGCCCCCTGCGGCACCAGCCACAAGACGTCGTCCTCCCACGGCCGGACTGCCATGGTGGTCATGTTGACGGTGATGAAGGCAGCCAGCAGCAACAAGGCACCTGCCTCGATGAGCGTGGCTGTGCGATAGTCCACACGTGGCCAGCGCGCCTTGAGTGTCTTGAACAGATGCAGCAACATGATGCCTGTGACCAGATCAACCACATGGGAGGCAGGGTTGACAAACACCGCCTCACGGCCAGGGATGTCGAGCGGCAGCATGATGGCCCCAAGGACCAAAGCCAGCACCAATGCCAGCAGCGCCTTGTAAAGCAGGCGCCATCGCCCTATCCACCGCATTACCAGCGGATAAATGGCGTAGCAGAACAGCAGGGCACTCATGTACCAGGCCACCGGATTGATGCCGTAATGGACATCGTGCACCGAGGACCACGCGTGCAACAGCAGCGCATTGAGCGACACCGCTCCCCAGTCGATGGGCGTGACGTACAGCGTGCGGGCAATGACGACCAGCATGGCCAAACCGAGCCAGTGCAGGGGGTACAGGCGCAGGGCATGCCCCAGCACAAACCGGCCGCAAGTGCGACCGTCCAAACGTTCGAACGGATGCCGCAGGGCCAGCAAAAAGGCGCTGGAGAGGAAGAAAAACGTCACACCCGAGACGGCGACGTTATAAATCCACGCCACATTACAGTGGAACAGCACCACGGCTACCGCCATGAGTCCACGCCACGAGTTAATGGTCTTGATCATCAGATGTCAGACTTTTGCCACTAAAAGTAATACTTTAACACCGCATTCGGGTCTCGAGATGCCGTATTGAGTGGCGAAATTACAAACATTTGGCGAAAGAGAGGTCAAAAAACCAAATATTTTAATAATTTTGCAGCCGCAAAAATGACAATGACAGAAAACAATAGCAAGTCAAGCAGCCGAGGCACCAAGTTCATCAAGGACGTCGGCGTCTATGCTATTGGCAACATCGGCTCCAAGCTCATCACCTTCATGATGGTGCCGCTGTACACCTACTTTGTACACGACACGTCCGACTTTGGCTATTACGATGTGTGCCTGACCGTCTGCTTCCTGCTCCTGCCATTTGTCACCCTGCAGCTGCGCGACGGCGCCTTCAGGTTCCTGCTGGACTGTGATGACGCCACCAAACGTCAACGCATCGTCACCTTTGTGTCCCGCAGCATGTTCACCACCCTGTCACTGGCGGCACTGGTGACTCTTGTGCTGGTATTCACCACCCCCATTCATTACCTGGGTTATGTGCTGGGGCTGCTCATCGCCCTGTCGCTGCAGGAAGTGTATTCCCAAGTGTTCCGCGGGCTTGGCAACAACCGGGCCTTCGCCGTCACGGGCATCCTGTCGGCACTGGGCATCGGTGTGTTCAGCATCCTGTTTGTCGCCATTCTGGGATGGGGCATCAAGGGCATCTTCCTGGCCAATATCGTTGCCCGGCTCTTGGCGCTGATACTGGTCGAGTGCCGCGTGCGGCTCATCACCCGCAACACGCGGTGGTCGCTCAGTTCCCGCCAGGTGGGTCTCGACATCATCCGTTACACGCTGCCCTTGCTGCCGGGTTCCCTATGCTGGTGGCTCACGGGAAGCAGTGACCGCCTGTTTATCAAGTATTTCCTAGGGTTGGACGTGAATGGCATTTATGCTGTGGCCATCCGTTTCACCAGCATCATCAGCACGCTGGCCATCATTTTCTACCAGGCCTGGCAAGAAACCGCTATCCTGCAATACAACAGCCCTGACCGCGACCGGTTCTTCTCCAAGATGTTCAACAGCTACATCTTCGCGTTGGCAGGAATCCTGATCGGTTACGCTTTCATGCTCAAGGCCAACTACAACTGGCTGGTTGCCCCTGAATACCGCGAGAGCCTCATGTACATCTACCCCATGGGACTGTCGGCTGTGATTTTTGCCCTCGCGGCCTTCTTCGACATGGGTTACCAGTGCGCCAAAGACACTCCACGCACCCTACCCTCGATCGTGCTTGCTGCTGCAGTCAATGTGGCGCTGAATTTCGCCCTGATCAAGCCTTTGGGCGTTTATGGCGTGATCATCACCCAGCTGGTGACCTATCTGGTCCTGTTCTTCTACCGCTGGCACGACATGCGCCGCTATTTTATCCTGAAAATCGACCGCCGCTGCATCATTCCCGTGGCCGTGATGCTCCTGTGGGCAATACCCTTCTACTATAGCCCTAATGTGCTGTTTGACATAGTCTTTATGGCCATCGCGCTGGGATGCATCGTCTGGGCCTGCGGCAAGGAGTTGCGCGAGCTGCTCTTGTCAAAATTCACCAAAACACACGATTCCATAAAATAATTGCCAAAGTTCTTCGTTTACTAAAGTAAAAAAACGAAACATTTTATTGTAACCGTATGAAATCAAGATTAGTCATCATGATGATTGCAGCGGCAACGCTGTTGTCATGCACATCAACTAAAGACAATACCCTCGCCTACTTCCGCGACCTGGAACAACCGAGCGGCTCGCTACCTAACCCTCAGGGTGATTACAGCATCCGCATACAGCCCGACGACGAGCTGGTCATCAGTGTCACCTCGGTGGTTCCCGAGGCCACTGCCGCCTACAATGTGCCGATGGATAACCCTGCCACGCGCAGTTCCATCCGCTCCCAGACGCAACCGCGCACCCAGACCTACATCGTCGATGACCAGGGCTATATCATGTTCCCCGTGCTGGGCCGTCTCAAGGTCGCCGGCAAGACCATGAACCAAATTGCCGAAGAGATTTCAGCCCAGGTGTCTAAGGACGTCAAAGATCCCTATGTGCGTGTCGATATCGTCAACTTCAGCGTTGACGTGATGGGCGAGGTGCGTGCTCCGCAACGCGTGTACGCCGGTCACCAGAACTTCACCGTCCTCGACGCCCTGTCGCAGTGCGGCGACCTGACCGAGTTTGGCAAGCGTGACCGTGTGTTTGTCATCCGCACCGAGGAGGGCAAGCGCAACTATCACCGCTTGGACCTGAACAGCAGCGACGTTTTCAACTCACCCTATTTCTATCTCAAACAGCATGACGTGGTGTATGTCGAGCCTAACCAAATCCGCATCGACAACTCCAAGTACAACCAGAACAACGCCTTCAAGCTCTCGGTCATCTCGACCGTCGTGAGCAGCGTGTCGGTTATCGCATCACTCATTATCGCTTTAGTCAGATAATCAAGAATCACAACATGGCAAAATTCAATACACCTCCCACCGCTCAACAAGAGGAACAAATCATTGACTTTAGCTCATTCATCCGCAAGTACAAACGCTACTGGTGGCTGTTCCTGTTATCGCTGATTGCCTGCATCGGCCTGGCATACGCATATCTGAAGCTGGCCACGCCCGTCTATAACGTCAAGGCTGTCGTGCTTGTCGCCCAGGACGATAATAGTGCCGGCGCTGGTGCCAACCTGCTCAAGAGCATGAAACTCATGGGCCAGGGCAGCAAAGTCGATGACGAGATGGTCGTGTTCTCATCACAGGAGCTGTGCACCGAAGTCATCAGACAGCTTAAGCTCAACCGCACCTATATCGAGGACAAGGGCTGGTACAAACCCGAGAAAGACCACTATGGCGGCTCGCCCATCGAGGTCATTGCCCCCGAGGAGATGTTCGACACGCTGTCGACCTCGCTCAAGTTCAAGATCGACGTCGACAAGCAGGGTCTGGCCGACATCAAGGCCATGAAGGGCAAGAAAGAGCTTGCCAAGGTTGAGAACGCTACCCTCCCGACGACCATCAAGACGAGCTACGGCGTGTTTGCCATCCAGGCCACCGACCGCTACAAAGCCGGCAAGCCCTGCCACATCAAGGCCAGCCTGACCAACAACCAGGTGAAGGGCGAACTGCTGAACCGCCGCATCAAGATCAAACTCGCCACCAAAAAGTCTAACGGCATCAACCTGTCGATTGCCGAGAGCAACAAGTCGCGCGGCATCGACATCCTCAACAAGCTCATGCAGCTCTACAACGAGCGCGGACAGCAAGAGAAGGACAAAGAAGCCATCAATACCGCCAAGTTCATCGATGAGCGCCTGGCCCTCATCTACAAGGGCCTGACCAGCAGCGAGGCCGATATCGAGGCCTACAAGCGCGCCCACAAGATTGTGGATCCCGAGCTGCAAGTCAAGTCGGCCGTCACCAAGCAGGAGATTACCGACCGCGCCATTGTCAGGCTGGAGACGCAGAAGCAGCTGCTAGGCATGGTCAAAGACTTTGTTGCCAATCCCTCCAACAAGAATTCATACATCCCCTTCAGCGTGGACTCGACGGGTGCTGCAGGAGCCATCAAGGCCTACAACAACCTGCTGGCCAAGCGCCAAGAGCTGCAACTGTCGGCCAAGGAGGACAATATGGCCCTCAAGCAGCTCGATGACCAGATCAACACCATGCACAACAACGTGCTGCAAAGCATCAACAGTTCTATCAAGGGTGTAGATCTGCAACTCAGCAAGGTTTACGGACAGGCCAACTCCACCGCCGGCGACCTGGGCCGCGTGCCCACCGAGGAACGCCAGGCCCGCGAACTCTACCGCCAACAGGGCATCCAGAATACCCTGTACACCTTCCTGCTGCAGAAACGCGAGGAGAACGCCCTCGTGCTGGCTGCCACAACGCCCAAGGGCAAGATTGTGGACCACGCCTATGCCCAGTTCACCCCCATCAGCCCCAACAGGATGATGGTGATGGCCCTGGCACTGCTGGCTGGCCTGATGCTGCCGCTGTTGCTGGTCTACCTCAAGGACCTGTTCACCACCAAGTTCTCCAACCAGGAGGAGCTCGAGGAGATATCGCAGGTGCCCTTCATCGGCCACATCCATCACAACCGCCACAACACCGAACTCGTGGTCAGGGAGGGCAAGACATCGGCCATTGTCGAGTTGTTCCGCTATGTGCGCAACAACCTGCAGTTCCTGCTCAACAAAGAGGACGACAAGGTCATCCTGGTCACCAGCTCGATTTCGGGCGAGGGCAAGTCGTTCATCAGCATGAACATCGCCTCATCGTTTGCTCTGCTAGGCAAGCGCGTGGCGTTGGTGGGCATGGACATCCGCTCACCCAAGCTGGCCACGATGCTCGACCTGAACGAGATGCCCGGCGTGACCTCTTACCTGTCGCGCAGCGATGTCTCGCTTGCCCAGATTGCACAAAAGTGCAAGGAGGTCGAGGGAATGGACGTGTTTGTGGGTGGTGCCATTCCTCCCAACCCGTCAGAGCTGTTGTTGGGAGACCGCGTGAAGGACCTGTTCAAGGACCTGCGCGAGCAGTATGACGTCATCATTGTCGACTCGGCACCCGTGGCCATGGTGAGCGACAGTTTCGCTTTGGACAAATACAGCAATGCCACTGTCTATGTGACGCGCGCCAACTACACCCGCCGCAACCACATCAAGTTCATGAACCGTATCGCTGCCAACAAGCAGCTCAAGAACATGTGCATCGTCCTCAACGATACCAAGCCGAGCAACGACAACACCTACGGCTACGGCTACGGCAATACCAAGGACGAGGAGTAAGCCGTTGTGGACCAGCAGGGAAACTGACGCATGGATAGAGTACTCATAATCGCGACCCTGGGTTTTGCGCTGGTGTTCTTCATCGTTCGCCAGGGCACCCGCATTACCAAGGAGCGCGCCTATGAGATTCTCATTGCGATCTACACCTTCTCGTGCTGCTTCACCATGTTGTATGTCCCGATCTTCAAGGTAGCCACCGAGACCGAGGGCTCTTTTGGTGCCAGTCTGTCGATTTGGCCGTTCTACCTGATGTCGGTCCTGCTCATCTGGATCATTGCCCGAGAAAAGCGGTGGCGCATACGTCGACCCAATCTATGGCTGTTCCTCATCTTCTCAGCCTATGCGGCCTACACGTTGCTAAACCCCTTCAATCCGTCTCGCGGCCAGACAGTGGTTGCCACCTTCTTCTTGATCTCGTTTGCCGTTTTCATGTATCTGTTTACCAACACCTTCTCGGTCAAGAACGTGGTCAACGGCATTTTCATGGGTTTAGCGGCAACAGTGATACTGCACTTTCTGCTGGCAATGTGCTATCCTGTGCTGGGGATGGAAAATGTGGTCAAGCTTTATGTCAAGGAGGCGTCAAGCCGCTCGGTTGAGCGCATTGGCGCCAACTGTACGATGGGCCACCCCAATGTGCTGGGCACCTATGCATCTTATTACTTTATTTTCTTTGTTGCAACCTTCATCACCGCCTACAAGCGGCGCGAGAGTTTGGTCTTTGCCGGCATGTCATTCCTCGTGATCGTGCTCAGTGCAAGCCGCAGCGCGCTGCTGGCTGCGTTTTTTTCGCTGCTGGCGGTCGCCGTGCTGTATGTGCTGCGCCGCTATCGCCTGATGAGCATCCAAAGCATATTCAAGGGAATTATCCCACTAGGCATCATCATTGGCTTGCTGCTCAGCGGCCCGCTAAGCTTCCTGTTCAGCAACGTCGATGACCTTGACGAGATGACCACGTCCCGACTGATGCATTACTATTGCGGTTATGAGATTTTTCTGGACCATCCTATAGTAGGCGTCGGGCTTAACTCTCACCTGGTGTATCTGGTCGAGAACAGTTCTGCGGTCATGTTTGAGCAAGTGTTCGACATGAGCGACATATACCAACCCGAGGAATTCATGTTCAGCAATCCCATCCACAACATCTGGATTATCCTGATCGACGAACTGGGACTGTTGGGGTTCATCCCGATCCTGTGCTTTGTCGTCTGGTATATCGCGACGTTCAAGCAACGGACGCGGCGATCCCGCAACCGCTACTACAACATCCTGAACATGTCGGGCTTGGGCGTCGTGTGTTGCTGGCTGGTTCAGGGCAATACCGATTGGGCTCCGCTCACGCCCCAGGTGCTGAGCCTCTCGCTCATGTTTATCGCTCTGTCCCTTAACCGCCACTACGCCGCCGAGGTACATCCCGAGTTTGAATCGGTAGAGGCGGCCCGTCAACGACTCCTCGAAATGTCAATCGAGGAAGAGCAGGAGCAGCAGGAGCAACCGTCACTCTCAGCCATCACCCCATGAGAGACCCGGCGCGACACATATTGTTTGTTGCCACCGAGTATGCCGCAGGCATGCGGCCCTATGCCAGCGCCATCGTCCACACCCTGTGGCAGGCAGGCGACCATGTGCTCGTCGTCGCCAAGGACGACAGCGTCAAGCACGATTTTGATGACTTGCCCAGCGACAGTGTCACCTGGGTGGATTATCCCAAATCCAAAAGTCAGAAACTGGCCTTCAGGTTCCGCCCCAAGCGCTTGATAAATGTCATTGAGCAGCTGGTGACCGAACGAAACCTCCAGCTCATCTATAGCTTGACAGGAGAACTGGTACTGGCCCATTCCATACGGCGGCTGCAACGTCTGTCGCCCCTGCTGTACACCATCCATGACGCCGAGGGGCATGACTCCAAGTTTGAGGGCCTGGCCACTTGGCTCAAGCACAAGCTGCTGATTGCAAGGCCGCAGCAGCGCATCATCAAGAAAACCCAATTCCAAATCACCAACAGCCGCGCCCAGCAACGGCAAGTGCAGGAGCGTTTCCCGTACCACAAAGTTTATTTCGCACCTTTCCCGACACTTGTCACCGACGGCATCATGCGTGGAGAGGACACTGTTCCCGAGACACCCGATGTAGAAGATGGTTACATCCTTTTCTTCGGCAATCTGCAGCTCTATAAGGGCGTTCATGCGCTATACGATGCCTATATGTCCCATCCCGAGTTGCAGCAGCGCCCACTGGTGATTGCAGGCTCAGGATACATCTACTTCAAGCGCCGCCAAGACGAGCAGGGCGTGACGTTCGTCAACCGCTTCATCGACGACGCGCAGTTGAGGGACCTGTTCACCCGCGCCGCCGTAGTCGTCTATCCCTATATCTCGGCCACACAGAGCGGTGTGGCCAGCATCGCCAGCTATTTCGGCAAGCCGATGGTCGTGAGCGATCTGCCCTTCTTCAAAGAGACCTGTGAAGGGTGCGCGGGAGTGGAGTTCTTCCCGAGCGGTGACATCGAGGGCCTCGCCGATGCTATCAAGCGGTCGCTCGATGCCCCGACATCGACCCTCGACATGTATCAACGGCAATATTCACCTGAAGCGCTGCGCGAAACCCTCAACGACGTTATCGCCCGATTCCGTTAAACACAGATGACACAATCAAGTCTAAAACAACAAAAAAGGACACAAAGATATGAAACGGATAGCACAATTCATCATGCTGACTGCCCTGGTGGTGCTCACGGCATTGCCCACCCAAGCCAGGACTAACACTATCAACGTGGCATCCATCAAGGGTGACTTGGCCATGGAATTGCGCCAACTGTGCAGCACTGCCAACTATAACGATACCGTAATATTCAACTTCGGGAAAGGCACCTACACCATTGATGCCACTATCGATTGCAAGTGCAATGTAATTATCAAGGGAAAGGGGCGCAAGCAGTCCAAGATTGTATTTAACCATGGACACACCCGCAACGGCATGAAGGCCTATACGTCTGACGCTTTCATTAAGATTCATGGCACACCAAGCCATACGATCAGCGTTGATATCAGCGATATCTCATTTGACATCAAGGAGCATGACGGCATCTGGTGGGAAAATGCAGAACGATATGCGGTCAAAATCTATCATGCCAACCACGTCAATGTGCATGATGTGGACAGCTATCTGGAAAATGCCTATATCACTAATTTTGACCTTCGGGTGTGCTCTAATGTTACCTTTGTCAACAACACTATCACCAACTACAATAACTGCGAGACTGGAGGATGCTTGTGGCTCAGGGGTGAGATGCACAACATCACTATCAAGGACAACAAGTTCTACAAATACGGGAAAGATGAGACACTGGCCTTCTTCGGTACAGTACTTGACAGCTCCACCGGAAATGTCACAGGCTTTGTCACCCGTACAAACATCCTAGTCGAGGGCAACGAGTTTTATTATGGAGGCTATAAAAGAAAAGACAAAGACCCTGACGCAAACTGCAGCATGGTATTTTCTTTCTTCAGTGAGGAAGACGAGAATGAAGGACAAAGCTGTACAACACGCAATCTGACATTGCGCGATAATCAATTCCACATCAGCGACGTTGCCACGCGCAGCATATACCTGGGATTCAACCGAGCCGACAGGCATGAAAACATTCTCATCGAGAGAAACCAGATTACCAATTCAGCTGTCGGCCGAGAATACAGATACTATCACCAGGATATTGAGGTGCATGATGCCAGTTCAAGCAACGATACTATCATCATCCTCAATAATGCGGTAAAGAACAACAATGCGGTTATCGACCCCTACGGATCCAGCGCCTACGCTTTCATGCGTGTTCATGGCGGCATCTATCTTGCCCAGGGCAACAAAGTTGTCAATCAAGCGACCGTCACCCCCACCAATGGTAAAGCGGCTGGAATACGCGCCGTGTGGTGCGGGGCTGAGGGAGGCGACATCACATTGCGCGACAATGTGTTCAAGGGGTTGTATTACATAGGATACTTCAGTTCAAGTAAGGGATGCGAGCATGCGAAATTCAATGCCCAGAACAATTATTTCTCGGGCGATACGCGCATCTATTGCAACAATATCAAGCGATTTGACATCAACTTCACACACAACACTCTGGTGAGTGATAACATGAACTTCTTCTTGCAAGAATTCGCAGACCGCGGCACGGTAGTATTCAACAGCAACGTCGTCACAGTGAAGGACGGCAATGGCGAACTGATGACACACTGGGCCAAGGGGGCAACCTCCGCGATGCGTTTCGACAAGCTGGAAGTGACTAACAACGTCATGAAAGGCGTAAAGGGCGAAGCCCAACTGCTCAAGAACATCACCAACGTCAAGAAGCGCAGCTTGAAATCCAACACCTATATGCGTTAAACGACTTGCTGAAGAGCATTAACCGTCTCACAAAGTGAGGTCGCGCTGATGGTCCAGCGTCTTAATCACACTGGCTGGCACCCCTCCCACGACAGTATTTGCGGGCACGTCCTTAACGACCAAGGCGCCGGCTCCGATGAGCACATTATCGCCCACGGTAACGCCTCCAATCACCTTGGCACCGCAACACACTTCCACGTTATTGCCTATCACAGGAGCCTGCAGATCATGACTGTAGCCTAATGTAACATGGTGATAAATCTTGCAGTGCTCTCCTATTTTCTTAGCTGAGATGATTGTGCTGAAGCCATGCTGGATAATCAGTCCGCCACCGATATCCTTGGTGTTGATATACAGGTCGCGCAGCGGTCTCATCCACCAGCTGAACAAAAAGCGTTTCACTCCCATGCGCCAATATAGTAGTGACCTATACTCGGGATAATTGGCAAACAGGTAGGCAAATCCTTTCCAACCTTCCTGGAGGTGCTGCCATCGGTACCACTGGTTGCGGTCGGCGATGATGAGCCTCTTTTGCGCTCCGTTCAAGGTGAGCCAAAGGACCATCACAACTGGCAGGAAAAGATAGGCACGAAACAAAAAGAACTTTTTACGCATGACAATTCTTGATTTATCCGTGGCAAATGTACTTCTTTATTTCTGACTGACCAACACAATAGACTCCCAATTGCCGAGCCTATTGATTTTTAGTGACGCAGTCCTGTTGTATTGGTCTTTTTTTGTACTTTTGCATTTGACAAACAGCACCGCACATGAAGGTACTCATTATCAATTGCATACTCTCGACAGCCGAGAAAGGCGTCATCACTCCCAAAAAATCCATTTGGGACTGCATGATCAGTACCTTTGCGCGAGGGTTTATCGAGCTGGGACACAACGTCTCTATTCTCGCCTCACAGGAATTCAAACCGACTGAAACCGAAGAACTGCCGTTTGACGTCATCTATTTTCCGTCACGCTGGCCAAAGATTTTCAGGCCCGACCTGCTGCCGTGGCCACAAGGCATGCGCGCCTGGCTCAAGCAACACTCGGCCGAATATGACCTGGTGATCGCGAGCGAGTCGTTCCAGATTTCCTCCCTCATCGCTGCTGGCGTCTGCAAGTCCAAGTTGCTCATCTGGCAAGAGATGGTGCGACATCAGCGTCTGTTGTTCAAGTTGCCCTCCAAGTTCTGGCACAATGTCGTGGTGCCGACGTTCATGCGCGATGTAACCATTGTGCCTCGCAGTCTGCCCGCCAAACAGTTCATGAGCCGATACAGCCGTCACGTGAGCGACGTGATTGTCGATCATGGCACCGACGCCAGCGTGCTTTATCCTTGCGAAGAGCACGACAAAGCCTTTATTGTCATCGCCAGGTTGGTTCCAGGCAAGAATGTGGACCGCATCATCACAAAATTCAGCCATCTTGTAGCTCTTGAGCCATATCGGGACTACCGTCTGGACATCATCGGTGACGGTGACCAGATGCAAGAATTAAAACAACAGGTTGCCTCGTTGGGCATTCAGGGCAACGTCGTTTTCCACGGATTCCTCAGCCACGAGCAACTAGCGCCCCCCCTGCGCCGCGCTCTCGCCCTGCTAGTGGATACCAGCAATGACCTGAACATGCTCACCACGGCCGAGGCCATCACCAGCGGCACGCCCGTGGTGACCAACACGGTACCCTCGACAGCCCCGTTCATCGCTGCCAACGGCTTGGGCGTCGTGCGCGACAACTGGGACGAGAATGACCTGATTGAGGTCATCAACAACTACGACAAGATGCATGCTGCATGTGTCAAGGAGGGCAAAGAACTGACCAACGTGGCCTGTGCTCGCAAAATGCTGGGAGTCAAGAGTTAGAAGTTAGAAGTTAGGAGTTAGGAGTGATGGTAAATTGAATTGCGGCAATAAATCAACCCATTTTGCGTTTTAACAGTGTAACGGATAATCCCATTATCATGAAAAAGATTCTTACCATATTCATCCTTTCTACGGCATTTTCATGCCTGACGGCACACGCCCAGTCAGGGCTTAGACCTCGTGGAGACGTGAACTGCGACTGGGAAGTCAACATTGCAGATGCCAATGCTGTGATTGATTCCATCTTCAACGATGCCAAGTACCACAGACTTTACAGTTATGCCACTGATGTAAACGGTGATAAGGAAATCAACATCGCCGACCTCAATATGATCATCGCGGCTATCCAGGGCGAGGAATTGCCACCCATGCCATCCTATTCGGGTACCCTACCCGTACTTTACATCAATACTGAAGGACATTGCAACATCGACAGCAAGGAAGAGTATATTCACGCCGACTGGTGGCTAGATGCCATGGGCATTGACGGTATGGTGTCTGTCGGCTCTCCCGAATCCCCACATGGTATGCTCATCAAGGGGCGCGGCAATTACACCTGGTCGCTGGCTAAAAAGCCCTTCCGCATCAAGCTGGACACCAAACAGGCCTTGTTGGGCATGAAAAGCAACCGTCACTTCTGCCTCTTGGCTCACGCAGATGACCACTATGCGAAATTGATGGATGAGGTGGGTTTCGAATTGAGCCGCCGCATCGGCTTGGCTTACACGCCTGAACAACGGCCCGTTGAAGTCGTACTCAATGGACAGTACATCGGCCTGTACTTCCTGGCCGACAAAATCCGTGTTGAGAAAGACAGGGTAAACATTGAGGAACAACAAGACGAAGAGACTGACCCAGAACTGATCACTGGCGGATGGTTGCTGGAAATCGACAACAACACCGACGAAAATACCATCATAATTCAAGAGCGCAACAATGGTAAACATTGGTATGACTGGTTGTGGATTACGTCCCACTCGCCCGAGAACTTATCCCCAGAGCAGAAACACTATATCAAGCAGTTTCTTGAGAACGCTAATGCGGCTATCTATTCCGGAAACAAAATAAACAGAGAATGGGAAAAGTATATTGACATCGATTCTTTGGCCTGTTTTTATATCATTGCCGAGATGCTTGATGACATTGAGTCCTTCTCGGGCAGCTGTTACATGCACAAGCACCAAGGCGATTCCACAAAGCTGATTTTCGGGCCAGTATGGGACTTTGGCAACGCTTTCCACCGAAAGATTTATGCCAATATTCCCAACTAT
>JAEEGI010007221.1_pt1 | contig 24897 bp, 39 predicted proteins | sample 8958751 | NCBI WGS metagenome assembly JAEEGI01 (sample SAMN16246545, study PRJNA631951) | gut metagenome | biome: gut microbiome; feature: rumen; material: KS-attached | host: Bos | place: Iran: Karaj | collected 2018-10
TACAGCGGGATCTCGACTTCCGGAATCGTACTGTTTGCCTTGCTCGTTTATTCCGCCTTGATGTGGCTGGCAAAACTGCTGGCCGGAAAGAACAGCCTTGAGGGAGTTCATTCGTCCCTGGCCGGCGCTTTCACGGTCCTGATACTGATCATTTTTGTCGGCCTTGTAGTTATGCTGTATATTCAGGATGTGGTCCGGAAAAAGCATGAAGCTTCAGAGCGGGAAAAAATCCGGGCGGTTGAGGGTAATCTGGCAAAGAGCCAGTTCCTCTTTAATATGTCTCATGACATCCGCACGCCGATGAATGCGATAATCGGCTATACGAATCTTGCACGCAAAGAGACGTCTATGGAGACAGTGCAGGGATATTTGGACAAGATTGAAATCTCGGGCCAGCACCTGCTCTCCCTGATCAATGATATTCTGGAGATGAGCCGGATTGAGAACGGCAAAACAGAACTGCAGTATGAACCGGTGAACCTGTGCACAGTCTTCGAGGAGATCGGAGATCTTTTTGCCGAGCAGATGAAACAGAAAGGATTGGATTTTTCCGTTCATGATTCACAGGTTCAAGACCGTTTTGTCTGGTGTGACAAAAAGAATCTGAACCGTATTCTGCTGAATATTATCAGCAATGCGTATAAGTTTACTCCCTCCGGCGGGACTATTTCTGTAACACTGTTTGAAACCGGAACAGAGGGAGAATACAGCTCTTATGAACTTCGTGTACAGGACAGCGGTATCGGTATGTCCCGGGAATTCGTAGACAAAATGTTTACGGCCTTTGAACGGGAACGCTCCTCTACCGACAGCGGTGTGGAGGGTACAGGGTTGGGGCTTGCTATCACAAAAAGTCTTGTCGATCTGATGGGAGGATCAATTGATGTACTGACTTCTCCCGGCAGCGGAACGCAGATGGTGATCAAGCTGAAGTTCCGTCTGGCAAAAGAAGAGGATCTGTCGAACGAAAATGAAGCGGCCGGCCGGCATAGCATGGAAGAGATCGATTTTTCCGGAAAGAGACTTCTCCTGGTAGAAGATAACCAGATCAATATGGAGATTGCCCGTGTGATACTGACGCAGCAGGGGTTCATGGTGGAAACGGCGGAAAACGGTAAAATTGCGCTGGATATGGTTGCCGCTTCCGAGCCTGGCTATTTCGATGCAATTCTGATGGATATACAGATGCCTGTTATGGACGGCTATACGGCTGCGAAAGCGATCCGTGCGCTGAACAACAGACAGCTTGCAGATATTCCGATCCTTGCTATGACCGCCAACGCCTTCCAGGAGGATGCTCAGGCAGCGCTGGATGCCGGAATGCAGGCGCACATTGCCAAGCCTGTCGACGTGAACAATCTGATGGCAGAGTTGAAGAAAGTCTTGAAATCCGATGCCTGACGGACTTATGCCGACACTATAAACGAATATATTGAGCTTTGCACAGCACAATACACGGAAAATCCGGGTAAGAATTTTGACACGGATAAATTTTGTGCATTTTCACCGAAAAAAATATCTTTTTTCCTGAAAAAATTTCTTGACTTGACAGAGAGTTTTTGGTATAGTATACAAGCTTGTGCAGATCATGCACAAATGGTGCGATGAAGCGGGAGATTGCTCGTGTAAACGAGGTAACTTCCGTGGAGTATGTCCGGTGTCTCATTGTTTTGAGATGCACAATCGGGCGGCTGAGGGCTCTCGTATACACGCGTATATCGCAGAAATGAGAGAACGACCGGCCAAAAGCCGGTTTGTTTTTTCGGTACTGGCCTGATACGCACGGGTGTGTGTATGAAAAACCTCATCCGTACGCCATGAAAAAACGTACGATAAAGGAGTAGAAAGAAAAATGGCAAACCCCGGCAAAAACATGATCCGTATTCGCCTTAAGGCATACGACCATCAGCTGATTGACAAGGCTGCAGAGAAGATCGTCGAAGCAGCAAAGAGAACGGATGCAAAGGTTTCCGGCCCCATCCCTCTCCCCACAAAGACGGAGATCGTCACAATCCTCCGTGCTGTTCATAAGTATAAGGACAGCCGTGAGCAGTTTGAGCGCCGCACTCATAAGCGTCTGATTGACATTATGAGCCCCACTCAGAAGACCGTTGAGGCTCTTATGAACCTCGAAGTTCCCGCAGGTGTTGAAATCGAGATCAAGCTCTGATAGCTGACCGGATTTCTACATTATTATTTATTAATTTGTTTTGACCCGTTTTCCGCAGCTTGCGAGTGCGGAAGGGTTAAGTTGCCAGCCTCCGGCCGTTCCCCAATGACGAGCCATGCTAGGTAACCAATAACCGATAGGAGGAGAAAGAATGAAAAAAGCCATTATTGGCAAAAAAGTCGGCATGACTCAGATTTTTGACGAAGCCGGCAAAGTCATTCCTGTAACTGTTATTGAAGCCGGTCCCTGTGTGGTAACGGCCAAAATGACGGAAGAAAAGGAAGGCTACACTGCAGTTCAGCTCGGATACGAAGAAGTTTCCGAAAAGAAGCTGAGCAAACCCGAACAGGGTCACCTGAAAAAGGCCGGCGTCGGCATGGTTAAGCATCTGAAGGAATTCCGCCTTGCAGAAACCGATAAGTTTGAAGTCGGTGATGTCCTGAAGGCAGACGTCTTTGCAGAAGGCGACAAGGTTGACGTGACAGGCACCAGCAAGGGCCACGGCTACGCCGGCGTTATCAAACGCTTCGGCCAGGGCCGTACACCTACCAGCCACGGCGGCGGCCCGGTCCACCGTCATGCAGGTTCCATGGGCTCCAGCACGGATCCTTCCCGCATTTTCCCGGGAAAGAAGCAGGCCGGCCACATGGGCGTAGAACAGGTGACAGTTCAGAATCTGGATGTTGTAAAAGTTGATGCAGAGCTTAACCTCATCGCAATCCGCGGCGCGGTTCCCGGTCCCAAGGGCAGCATTGTCTACATTAAAGACACTGTCAAGACTCAGCCGGTCAAGAAGGGCGAGGGTGCAGGCATCTCCGTCAACCCGCAGAAGGCTTCTGCACGTGTCAACCCGCAGAAAGCATCTGCACGTACAAAGTAAGGAAAGGAGAGCAGCATAAATGCCTAAAGCAAAAGTTTTTAACATGGCAGGTCAGGAGATCGGCGAGATTGAGCTCTCCGAAGCCGTTTTTGGGATTGAGCCGAACAAGAGTGTCCTGCACGATTCTGTCAAGAATCATCTGGCAAACTGCCGCCAGGGCACACAGAGCGCTCTTACCAAAGGTGAAGTTGATTTCACCACCAAGAAACCCTGGCGCCAGAAAGGCACCGGTCGTGCACGTGCCGGTTATGCCGGCGCACCGGAATGGACGCACGGCGGCGTAGCGTTTGCACCGAAGCCCAGAGATTACAGCTACTCTCTGAACAAGAAAGTCAGAAAGCTGGCTATGAAATCTGCTCTTTCTGCAAAAGCTGCAGAGAATGAAGTTCTTGTTGTTGACGGTCTTAAAGTTGATGAAATCAAAACAAAGACCTTTAAAGAATTTCTGAACAAACTCGGCATCAGCGGAAAAGCACTGGTCGTAACCGAGAATGGGGATGAAAAAGTCGTAAAGTCTGCCCGCAATATTCCGGGCGTGAACACCACGACAGCTACTATTCTCAGCCCGTACATGATTCTCACAAACGGTGTTATGGTTGTCGACAAGGCTGCTCTGACAAAAATGGAGGAGGTATTCGCCTGATGAGGACAGCATATGATGTGATTATTCGCCCGATTATTACCGAGCAGTCCATGGAAGATCAGGACATCAAAAAGTATGCTTTTGCAGTTGCAAAAGATGCCAATAAGATCGAGATCGCAAAGGCTGTTGAGGAAATTTTCGGTGTCACCGTTATCAAAGTGACAACAGAAAACGTCAGGGGAAAAGAGAAGCGCCAGGGCGCCTATCCCGCAGGGAAGACCGCTTCCTGGAAAAAGGCTATCGTAAAGCTCAGCGCTGACTCCAAGAACATTGAGCTTTTTGAAGGCATGGCATAAGGAGGAATGACGAATGATTAAAACATACAGACCGACTACTCCTGCCAGAAGAGGAATGACAGTTTCCGGCTTTGACGGTGTTGACAAGCACGCTCAGCCTGAGAAGAGCCTCCTCGAGGTCCTGAAGAAGCACTCCGGCCGTAACAGCTACGGCAGAATCACAGTCCGTCACCAGGGCGGCGGCAATCGCCGTAAATACCGCGTGATCGACTTCAAGCGCAACAAGATCGATATGCCGGCGAAAGTTCAGCGCCTGGAATATGATCCGAACCGCAGCGCATTCATCGCTCTCTGTGAGTATGAAGACGGTGAACTCCGCTACATCCTGGCTCCGGTTGGCCTCGCAGCCGGCGACACAATCGTGTCCGGAGCCGCTGCCGACATCAAGCCGGGGAACGCACTTCCCCTGAGCAACATTCCGGTCGGTACCGTTATCCACAACATTGAGCTTTATCCCGGCAAGGGTGCTCAGCTCGTCCGTTCAGCAGGCGTTTCCGCTCAGCTGATGGCAAAGGAAAACGGAATGGCAACAGTTCGTCTTCCTTCCGGCGAGATGCGCAAGGTCAGAATTGACTGCATGGCAACAATCGGCCAGGTCGGCAACATTGATCATGCGAACATCCACCTCGGAAAAGCAGGCCGTAAACGCCACATGGGCATTCGTCCCACAGTCCGCGGTTCTGTTATGAACCCGGTAGACCATCCTCATGGCGGTGGCGAAGGCAAATCTCCTGTCGGCCGTCCCGGACCTGTAACTCCTTGGGGCAAACCGGCACTCGGATATAAGACGCGCAAGACAAAGAACCGCACCGATAAGTTCATTGTAAAGCGCCGCAACGCAAAGTAAGGGGGAAAAGATATGAGCAGAAGTATTAAAAAAGGCCCTTTCGCTGCATCGGAACTCCTGAAGAGAGTCGATGAGATGAATAAGAGCGGAAGCAAGCAGGTTATCAAGACCTGGTCTCGTGCATCCACCATCTTCCCTTCCTTTGTTGGACATACGATCGCTGTTCATGACGGACGCCGTCATGTTCCTGTGTACGTAACCGAGGATATGGTTGGTCACAAGCTTGGAGAATTTGCTCCGACCCGTACCTTCCGCGGCCATTCCGGCAGCAAGACCGGTAAGTGAGGAGGAGACACATGGACGAAAAGAAAATTGCATATGCCGAGCATAAATATGCCCGCATCTCTCCCCGCAAGGTTGAGATTATCTGCAATATGATCCGCGGCAAGAATGCAAATGTAGCACTGGCTATGATGGAGAATACTCCGAAAGCCGGATGCGAGCTGATGGTGAAAGTCCTGAAGAGTGCAATGGCAAATGCCGAGAACAACTTCGAGATGGATCCTGAGAAGCTCTACGTTTGCACCACATATGCCGGAGCCGGCTCAATCCTCAAAAGAGGCAGACCCAGAGCTCAGGGCCGTATGTACCGGATCAATAAGCGCACCAGCCACATCTACATCGCCGTGGCTGAGAGAGAATAAGGAAAGGAGGCTGAATCATGGGTCAAAAGGTAAATCCGCATGGGTTGCGCGTTGGCGTTATTAAAGACTGGGATTCCAGATGGTATGCCAGAGAAGACAAGGTCGGTGATCTTGTTGTTGAAGATTTTAAAATCCGTGAATATCTGAAGAAAACTCTGTATTCTGCCGGTGTTCCTACAATCGAGATTGAGCGTGACTCCTCGAAAGTTCGCATCTATATTCACTGCTCCAGACCCGGTGTTGTAATCGGTAAGGGCGGCGAAGAGATCGCAAGACTTGAAGGCGAAGTCAAAAAGCTGATCGGTAAGGATGTCAAGATTTCCATCGTTGAGGTTCGGACTCCCGATACGAGCGCTCAGCTGGTTGCTGAGAATATCGCCCAGCAGCTTGAGAAGCGCATCGGTTTCCGCCGTGCAATGAAGAATGCAATGGGACGCGCCATGAGAATGGGCGCCCGCGGCATCAAGATCAAATGCGGCGGACGTCTCGGCGGTGCTGAAATTGCACGCAGTGAGACCTACCACGAGGGCACCATTCCTCTGCAGACGATCCGTGCGGACATTGACTACGGCTTTGCAGAAGCTGATACAACCTACGGCCGTATCGGTATCAAGGTATGGATCTACAAAGGCGAAGTCCTTTCCCAGACTCTCCGTACCACTCCGCGCACGATGGATCTCAACAAGCCGCAGGGCGAACGCCGCCGCAGAGACGACCGCCGTCAGGGCGGGGACCGTCGCCAGGGCGGATACAACCGCGGCAACGATCGTCAGGGCGGTTACAACCGTGACAACGATCGCCAGGGAGGCTACAACCGCGATAACCGTGGCCAGAACGGACAGAGCAGCTATGGCAACAGACCTGCTTTCCAGAACGGCGAACGGCGCGCACCGCGTGCAGCGGCTCCCGCACAGGAAGGAGGCAATGACTGATGTTAATGCCTAAAAGAGTAAAGTACCGCAGAGTTCAGCGCGGCCGTATGAAGGGCAAAGCTTCCCGCGGCAACGTCGTAACTTACGGTGAATTTGGCCTCCAGGCTGCTGAGCCCGGCTGGATCAAGTCCAATCAGATTGAAGCAGCCCGTATCGCCATGACACGTTATACCAAGCGTGGCGGCCAGGTATGGATCAAGATTTTCCCGGATAAGCCTGTCACTGCAAAGCCTGCAGAAACCCGTATGGGTTCCGGTAAAGGCTCCCCTGAATACTGGGTTGCCGTTGTAAAACCGGGCAGAGTGATGTTTGAGATCGCCGGTGTTCCGGAAGAGACTGCCCGCGAAGCTCTTCGCCTTGCCAGCCATAAGCTTCCTATCAAGACCAAGATAGTTGCAAAGGAAGCGGCAGAAGAGGAGGGTGAATAAGATGAAGGCAAACGAAATTCGTAATATGAGCGTTGCCGAGCTTGAGAGCAAGCTTGTTGACCTCAAGAAGGATCTGTTCATGCTTCGCATGCAGCATGCGACCAATCATCTGGACAACCCGACCAAGATATCCACAACCCGCCGCGATATAGCCCGCGTTAAGACGGTTCTTCGCGAGAAGCAGAACTGAGGAGGTAGACAATCATGGAAGAAAAAAGAAATACTTTCCGTAAGGTTCGCACGGGCAAGGTCGTAAGCGACAAGATGGACAAGACAGTAGTTGTTATTGTTGAAGACCATGTTGCACACAAGACCTACAAAAAGATTATCGGTAGAACATATCGCCTGAAAGCACATGATGAAAACAATGAATGCAGAGTCGGTGATATCGTTCGCGTGATGGAGACCCGTCCGCTGTCCAAAGACAAGAGATGGCGCGTGGCCGAAATCGTTGAGAAAGCTAAGTAAGGAGGCGCCGTAATATGATACAGGAAGAAACCTATCTGAAAGTAGCTGACAATACCGGCGCAAAAGAACTGAAGACGATACGCATACTGGGCGGTTCCGGCCGCAAGTATGGCAGCATCGGAGATGTTGTTATCTGCTCGGTCCGCAAGGCGGCCCCCGGCGGACAGGTGAAAAAAGGTGACGTCGTTCGTGCAGTTATCGTACGCACTGTAAAGCCTGTCAGACGTGCCGACGGTACTTATGTCCGTTTCGATGAGAATGCAGCTGTTCTCATCAACACCGGTGATAAGAACCCCCGCGGAACCCGTATCTTCGGACCCGTAGCACGTGAGCTTCGTGATAAGGAATATATGAAAATCCTTTCCCTTGCTCCTGAAGTAATTTGAGGAGGTACCGGAATGAATATCAGAAAAGACGATAAAGTCGTTGTTCTGTCCGGTAAGGACAAGGGTAAACAGGGCAAGGTGCTGGTTGCAGAACCGAAAACCGGTAAAGTGATTGTAGAAGGCGTCAACGTTGCTACAAAGCACAAGAAGCCCACCAAGCAGGGTGAAGACGGCGGCATCATCAAGGTTGAAACCCCGATTTATGCCAGCAAAGTTCAGGTCGTCTGCCCCAAGTGCGGCAAGGGAACACGCGTCGGACACAAGGTTGAAGCCGGTAAGAAAGTCCGTATCTGCAAGAAGTGCGGCGCTGAAATCTGAGAAAGGAGATTAACAACCAATGACTACCATGAAGAAAAAGTATGTTGAGGAAGTTGCTCCTGCTCTGATGGAGAAGTTCCAGTACAAATCAGTTATGCAGATTCCCCGCATTGACAAGATAGTCGTATCTGTCGGCTGCGGTGACTGCAAGGACAATGCAAAAGCACTTGAAGCCGTGATTAAAGACATTTCCGCCATCACCGGCCAGCATGCAGTGGCAACGGTTGCAAGAAAGTCCGTTGCAAACTTCAAACTGCGTGAAGGCATGAAAGTCGGCGTGAAGGTAACGCTTCGTGCAGACCGCATGTGGGAATTTCTGGACCGTCTGTTCAACATTGCTCTGCCCCGTGTACGTGACTTCCGCGGTATTTCCGCAGATGCCTTTGACGGACGCGGCAACTACAGCCTTGGCCTGAAAGAACAGATCATTTTCCCGGAAATCGAGTATGACAAGATTGAAAAGCTCCGCGGTATGAACATTGCGATTACCACGACAGCAAAGACCGATGAGGAAGCCCGCGAGCTGCTCAGGCTGCTTGGTGCTCCGTTCATGAACTAAGAAGGAGAAAATTATGGCAAAGAAATCAATGATTCTGAAGCAGCAGGCTCCTGCAAAGTTCTCCACACGCAAGTACAACCGCTGCAAGATCTGCGGTCGTCCTCACGCTTATCTGCGCAACTACGGCATCTGCCGTATCTGCTTCCGCGAACTGGCGTACAAGGGTCAGATCCCCGGCGTACGGAAAGCCAGCTTCTGAGAAGTGACAGGAATCAAATGAGGAATGACGGAATGAAACTTTCTGTCATTCCGCATCGGATTCTTATCATATAAACCGCTGACGAAAGGCCGCGGCCAATCAAGTATTGGCGCGGAACCTCGCCACTGAAACTGCCTAAATGGGCAGTAACTCTAAATAAGGAGAAAGAAAGAATGCAAATCACAGATCCTATTGCCGACATGCTGACAAGAATCCGCAATGCCGGCAGCGCAAAGCACGAAACAGTTGATGTTCCCGCTTCCAAGATGAAGAAGTCCATTGCTGAGATCCTTCTCGAAGAAGGCTACATCAAGAATTATCAGATTATTGATGACGGCACCCAGGGAATCATCCGTATTACTCTGAAGTACCTTCCCGGCAAGGAAAAGGCTATTCAGGGAATCCGCCGCGTGAGCAAACCCGGCCTGCGTGTATACGCCGGTGCAGATGAGCTTCCGCGCGTTCTGAAAGGCCTCGGAATCGCTATCGTTTCTACGTCCAAGGGCGTTATGACCGACAAGAAAGCACGCAAGCTGAATGTCGGCGGCGAAGTCCTGGCGTTTGTTTGGTAAGGAGGAAGAAAGATGTCTAGAATTGGTCTGAAACCCATTACCATTCCGGCAGGCGTTGAAGTGAGCGTCGATGAGAACAACCGTATCACCGTTAAGGGACCGAAAGGAACACTTGAACGCGTTCTGGTTCCCCAGATGAAGGTTGAAGTAGATGCAGGCGTGATTCACGTATCCCGCCCCGATGACACCAAGCAGAACAAGTCCTATCACGGACTGACCAGAACCCTGATCGACAACATGGTCGTCGGTGTAACACACGGGTTTGAAAAGAAGCTGGAGATCAACGGTGTCGGTTACCGTGCCGCGAAGGAAGATAAGAAGCTGGTTATGAACCTCGGATACTCCCATCAGGTTATTTTCCCTGAAACCGAGGACATACAGATTGATGTTCCCGATGCAAACCATGTGGTTATCAAGGGAATAGACAAGCAGAAAGTCGGCCAGTTTGCAGCAGAAGTCCGCGGAAAGAGACCTCCTGAGCCGTATAAGGGCAAGGGAATCAAGTACGATTATGAGACGATCCGCCGCAAAGAAGGCAAGACCGGTGCCAAGTAAACGGAGGTGTGCCTGAATGATTAAAAGACCTGATACAAAAGGACAGCGCGTCAAGCGCCACAACAGAGTTCGCGGTAAGATTTCCGGCACAGCCGAAAGGCCCCGTCTCTGTGTTTTCCGCAGTGAAAACCACATCTATGCCCAGATTATCGATGACGTTGCAGGGAATACGCTCGTTTCTGCATCTTCTGTAGAGAAGACGTTTGAAGGAAACGGCAGCAACAGCGAAGCGGCCAAGAAGGTCGGCGCAGCTATTGCTGAACGTGCTCTGAAAAAGGGTATTGAAGAAGTCGTGTTCGATCGCGGCGGCTACATCTACCACGGCCGTGTACAGGCTCTGGCAGAGAGCGCCCGTGAAAACGGACTGAAGTTCTGAGAAAGGGGGATAACGAAATGGCATATAACAATGACAGAAATGACAGAAGGGACCGCAGAAACAGAGAAGAAGCTCCCTCCGAGTTCATTGAAAAAGTAGTTTCCCTCAACCGTGTCAGCAAGACCGTCAAGGGCGGCCGTGTTGCAAAGTTCTCTGCTCTGTGTGTAGTCGGTGACGGCAAAGGCCGCGTCGGATTCGGCATGGGCAAGGCAAATGAAGTTTCCGAAGCAATCCGCAAGGGACTTGAAGATGCCAAGAAGAATATCTGCAACGTAACGCTGAAGGGAACTTCCATTCCTCATGAAGTGATCGGCGAGTTCGGGGCAGGCCGTGTCCTGCTGAAGCCGGCTCCCGAAGGCACCGGCGTTATCGCAGGCGGTGCTGTCCGTGCAGTGGTGGAAGCCGCGGGTATCAAGGATATCCGTACAAAGTGCCTCCGCACCAATAACCCTGCCAACGTTGTTGCTGCAACTATGGAAGGCCTCAAGTCTCTGCGTGATGCTGCTCAGGTTGCATCTGCCAGAGGCAAGACACCTGAAGAAGTTCAGGGGTAAGGAGGACAGAAAATGGCTAACCTCAGAATTAAACTGGTCAAGAGCCTGAACGGAAGGCTTGAAAGCCACATTGCAACAGCAAAATCTCTCGGCCTGCACAAGATCGGAAATGAAACTGTACAGCCCGACAATCCTCAGACCCGCGGCAAGATAGCCAAAATCGGATATCTGCTCAAGGTTACCGAAGAATAAGGAGGGAAAAGAGTATGTATATCAACGATCTTTCTCCCGTAGCAGGCTCTACCCATGTAGACAAACGTAAGGGCAGAGGTCATGCAACCGGCAACGGCAAGACTGCAGGCCGCGGACACAAGGGCCAGAAAGCCCGCAGCGGCGGCGGAACCCGCATCGGATTTGAAGGCGGCCAGATGCCTCTTGCACGCCGTATTCCGAAGAGAGGCTTCAACAACATTTTTGCAAAGCCTCTGGAAGCGGTTAATGTATCTGCACTCGATAAGTTTGAAGACGGCGCAGTTGTTGATGCCCAGATGCTGCTTCATGCCGGCGTCCTCTCCAAGTGCGAATATGGTGTGAAGATTCTCGGCAACGGCGAGATTACCAAAAAACTGACAGTCAAGGCTGCTGCTTTCTCCGAGTCCGCGAAACAGAAGATTGAAGCGGCTGGCGGAAAGGCAGAGGTGGTCTAAGTGCTTCAGACGTTAAAGAATGCATGGAGAGTGGAAGAGATCCGGAAAAAGCTTCTCTTCACACTGGTTATTCTGCTCATCTTCCGCGTCGGTAATGCGATCCCCGTTCCGTATGTCAACACGGCAGCTCTGCAGAGCTACTTTACTTCTCTGCAGAATACCGTACTCGGACTGCTGAACGTGATGTCCGGCGGTGCATTTTCACAGGCAACAATTTTTGCTCTGAGCATCCAGCCCTACATCAACGCATCCATTATTATCCAGCTTTTGTGCATTGCCATTCCTGCTCTTGAGCGCATGAGCAAGGATGAAGGTGAGGAAGGCAAGAAAAAGATTGCTTCCATCACCAGATACTCCACAGTAGCGATTGCACTGCTGCAGGGCTTCGCATATTATATGCTGATCAAAAACAACGGCCTGCTGGAAACAGAAGCAAAGAACAGCGTATGGGCAGCAATTGTTATTGTTCTGACCTTCACATCCGGTTCTGCGCTGATCATGTGGCTCGGTGAGCAGATCACTGAGTACGGTATCGGAAACGGTATTTCCATGATCCTGTTTGCAGGTATCATTTCCCGCTTCCCGGTAAGCATTGCCAGCACCATCAGCAATGTGGTGTCCGGCAATCTCAAATGGTGGGTTGCAGTACTGATGTACCTCGGTGCACTGGCCATTATCGTGCTGATCGTCTTTGTGAACGATGCTGAACGCAGACTGCCCGTGCAGTATGCAAAGCGTGTTGTCGGCAGAAAGATGTACGGCGGACAGAGCACACATCTGCCGATGAAGGTAAACATGTCCGGTGTTATGCCGATCATCTTTGCACAGTCCATTGCCTCCCTGCCTGCAACGATCGCTGCTCTGACAGGGCACAGCAACAGTGCCTGGGCGAAGACAAATACCGTCTGGTATGCAGTGATTTATTTCGCACTGATCATCTTCTTTGCGTATTTCTATTCCACCATTCAGTTCAATCCGATTGAAGTGGCGAACAACCTGAAGAAGAACGGCGGATATATTCCGGGATTCCGTCCCGGAAAACCGACAAGCGAGTTTATTCAGAAAGTTCTGAACAAAATCACTCTGTTCGGTGCTCTTTATCTTGGCATTCTTGCCACGGTTCCTATCCTGATCAGTGTATTCAGCAAGACAGCGTCTCTGACAGGTCTGTCTCTGGGCGGTACGTCTATTATCATCGTGGTCGGTGTTGCGCTTGAAACGATCCGTGCCATTGAGGCACAGCTCATGATGCGCAACTACAAGGGATTTCTTGACTGATCGGTGAAGGCGCTATGAGGCTGATTCTTTTAGGCGCACCTGGCGCCGGGAAAGGAACCCAGGCAGAAATCCTGAGCCGTGAGCTGAATATTCCTACCATATCAACCGGGAATATCCTCCGTGCAGCGATGAGCGAAGGAACTCCGACAGGGCTGAAGGCAAAGGAATATGTTGAAGCCGGGAAACTCGTTCCGGATGATGTCATTATCGGCATCATCCGGGAGCGCCTTGCTCAGGATGACTGCAGGAACGGCTACATTCTCGACGGCGTCCCCCGTACGATTCCGCAGGCGAAAGCTATGGAAGAGCTGGGAGTGACGATTGACAAAGCCCTGTCCATTGAAGTGGACGACGAAACCATCGTCGAGCGTATGTCCGGCCGCAGAACCTGTAAAAAGTGCAGCAGAACCTACCATGTTGTCAACAATCCTCCGAAGACGGAGGGAATCTGTGACAGTTGCGGCGGGGAGCTGCAGATCCGGAAGGATGATACTCCGGAGACAGTCAGAGTACGGCTGGAGACATACCACAGGGAAACTGAACCTCTCAAATCATTCTATAAGGAGAGAGGAAAGCTGGTAACAGCTGATAATCAGCCGACCATCGAAGAGACGACGGCTGAAATCAAAAAAGTTCTGGGGATTTAAGCAATGTCGGATACGATCTATATTAAATCCCCAAAAGAAATTGAACTGATGCGCCAGGCCGGAAGGATTACAGCCGGAGCCCGCAGCATTGCGAGGCAGGCAATCCGGGACGGTGTGACTACCAGGCAGATTGACAAGTATGTGCATGATTATATCGTGAAATGCGGCGCGAAACCGACTTTTCTCGGCTACGGGGGATTTCCGGGCAGCGCATGCATTTCTGTCAATGAAGAGGTCATTCACGGTATTCCGGGCAAAAGAACAGTCCGGAACGGAGATATCGTTTCCGTTGATGTGGGAGCGACATTTCAGGGTTTTGTCGGTGACTGCGCAGGAACATATCCCTGCGGTGAAATCAGTGAAGAAGCAAAACGGCTGATTGAAGTAACCAGACAAAGCTTCTTTGAGGGCATTAAGTTTGCAAAAGTAGGATATCGGATCAATGATATCGGAGCAGCCATACAGGAATACGTAGAAGGATACGGATACTCTGTAGTGCGCGACTATGTGGGACATGGCGTCGGCCGTGAAATGCATGAGGCTCCGGAAGTTCCGAATTACAGAATCGACAGGAAAAACGGACATCGTGGGAATCCGAGACTTGTCAAAGGGATGACAATCGCGGTGGAACCGATGGTGATTGCCAGCAAAAACTGGGAAATTGAAGTTCTGGATGACGAGTGGACGGTTGTGTCAGCTGACAGATCGCTTGCATGTCATTATGAAAACTCGATTGTGATCACAGACGGTGAGCCTGAAATACTGACGATGGCAGATGATATTTAAGCCTTTAAAAACTGTGTGGAGGATATAAAAACTTTGGCTAAAGACGATGTAATCGAACTGGAAGGAACAGTAGTTGAATCTCTGCCCAATACGATGTTCCAGGTGGATATCGGAAACGGGCATATTATTCTGGCGCATATATCCGGAAAACTCCGGATGAATTTCATTCGAATTCTCCCCGGCGATAAAGTTACGGTGCAGATGTCTCCCTATGATATCACACGCGGCAGAATCGTCTGGAGAAGCAAATAACAAAAGGGAGGTTAAAAGAACATGAAAGTAAGACCTTCAGTAAAACCCATGTGCGAAAAGTGCAAGATAATCAAGCGCAAAGGAAAGGTCATGGTTATCTGCGAGAACCCCAAACACAAACAGCGTCAGGGCTGAGAAAACCTCAAGTCCCACAAAATTAAAACAGCCGCATGGATCCGTAGGGCTCCCTCCGGCGGGATTAAGCCCCGGAGACCAATATGCGGGAATGATTATCGAAAGGATGATAAAAAAGTATGGCACGTATAGCCGGCGTTGACCTGCCCAAGGACAAGAGAATTGAAATCGGTCTCACTTATGTCTATGGTATCGGCAGAACCAGCGCAAAGAAAATTCTTGAAATGACCGGCATCAATCCCGATACCAGAGTCAAAGACCTCAGCGACGAAGAAGAAAGCAAACTTCGTGAATGCATCGATCACCACTACATCGTAGAAGGTGACCTCAGACGTCAGACTGCGCTTGACATCAAGCGGCTTACAGAAATCGGCTGCTATCGCGGACTGAGACATCGTCGCGGACTGCCTGTACGCGGACAGAGAAGCAAGACGAATGCCCGTACCCGCAAGGGACCGAAACGCACAATTGCAAACAAGAAGAAGTAAAGGAGGGATATGAAGTATGGCAGCGAATAATGCGAAGAAAAAAGTCAGAACACGCAGAAGAGAACGCAAAAATATTGAAAAGGGCCAGGTTCATATCAGCTCTTCTTTCAATAATACAATGGTCACTGTTACTGATACTCAGGGCAATGCCATTTCGTGGGCATCCGCTGGCGGCCTCGGCTTCCGCGGAAGCAAGAAATCCACTCCCTTTGCGGCATCTGAAGCCGCAGAAACAGCTGCAAAAGCAGCTATGGAACATGGCCTGAAGACGGTTGAAGTGTTTGTGAAGGGGCCGGGATCCGGCCGTGAAGCAGCAATCCGCGCATTGCAGACAGCAGGACTTGAAGTCACCATGATCAAGGACTGCACGCCGATTGCACACAATGGATGCCGTCCTCCGAAAAGACGCCGCGTCTGATTTTGGGAAGGAGGATACCATATTATGGCAAAGAATACACAGCCTGTTGCGAAAAAGTGCAAAGCTCTGGGAATTTCCCCGGCGACAATGGGTTATTTTACAAAAGAGACAACCCGTAATCCCGGTGCACAGACCAGAAAGAAAAAATCTGAGTATGCTACTCAGCTGAATGAAAAGCAGAAAGTTAAATTCGTATACGGAATACTCGAGAAGCAGTTCCGCGGATACTATGAGAAGGCTTCCAAGATGTCCGGCAAGACCGGTGACAACCTCCTGATCCTGTGTGAAAGCCGTCTGGATAACGTTGTTTACCGCCTCGGTTATGCTGTAACGCGCAGAGAAGCACGTCAGCTTGTTAACCATGGTCATATTACCGTGAACGGACGCAAAGTCAATATCCCCAGCTATCAGGTAAAGCCGGGAATGATTATTGCGCTGAAGGAGAGCAGCCGCAGCATCGAGAAAATCAAGGCAAATATCGAAGCAAATGCTTTCCGTCCTGCTCCGCGCTGGCTTGAGTATGACCAGACCAACAATATTGCCAAAGTGATTGCCGCTCCGACCAGAGAAGACGTTGATCTCCCGATCGAAGAGCACCTCATCGTTGAGTTGTACTCCAAGTAATACACACCCTCAAACACATCGCATACAATTCCACAGCACGCGCTTATTTTGCGCGAATATAATAAGGAGGGTAATATATAGTAATGGTCGAAACCAACAAAATCAGTTTCGATATGCCGCATGTCGAGTGCTTTGATCCGCTTGCCGACAATTCCTACGGGAAATTTGTTGTGGAACCGCTGGAACGCGGATACGGCACGACATTGGGCAATTCTCTGCGGAGAGTGCTTCTCTCCTCCCTTCCGGGTTATGCTGTCACCAGCATCAAAATAGCAGGCATTATGCATGAGTTCTCAACGATTCCGGGCGTCAAGGAAGATGTAACCGAGATCGTACTGAATGTAAAAAGCATTATTGCCAAGCTCCACTGTGAAGGTCCGAAAACCGTATACCTTGAGGCTTCCGGAGAAGGAGTGGTTACGGCGGCGGACATCAAGCCGGATGCAGATGTTGAAATTATCAATCCCGAACAGACGATAGCCACGCTCGGCCCTGACGGCGCTCTGAGCATGGAGCTCGTGATTGACCAGGGAAGAGGATACGTTTCCGCAGATAAAAATAAATCAGCGAACATGGCGATCGGTACGATTCCGGTTGATTCCATTTACACGCCGGTTCTGAAAGTAAATTACACTGTCGAGAACACCCGTGTAGGCAACCAGACCGACTTTGACAAGCTGACGATTGAAATCTGGACAGACAAGACAATCGCTGCAAAGGAAGCGCTGTCATATGGTGCCAGAATTCTCCGGGATCACTTCAAAATCTTCACAGATCTCTCTGAGACTGCTGAAACAGAAGTTCCCACAGTTGTCAAGAAGACGGAAGAAGAGCCGGATACCATGCTCAATATGACGATTGAAGAGCTTGATCTTTCGGTGCGCAGCTTCAACTGCCTGAAGCGCGCAAATATCAACACCGTAGCTGATCTGATCTCCAAGACAGAGGATGAGATGATCAAGGTACGCAACCTCGGCCGCAAGTCCCTCGAAGAAGTGAAGCAGAAGCTTCAGGCGATGAACTTGTCACTGGCAAACGAGGAAAATCAGTAACAGGAGGAAACGCAATTATGCCCGGAACAAGAAAACTCGGCAAAACGACTGCTCAGCGCAAGGCAATGCTTCGCCAGCAGGTAACGGATTTCCTGGACAAAGGCCGCATGGAGACTACCATTACGCGCGCCAAGGAAATTAAGCCGCTCGCCGAGAAAATGATAACACTTGGCAAGCAAAAGGGTCTGCCTGCATACCGCCAGGCACTTGAGTTCATCACCCGTGAAGATGTTGCCAAGAAGGTGTTTGATGAAATCGCTCCGAAGTATGCAGAGCGCAACGGCGGCTATACCCGCATCACCCGCGTCGGCGCACGCCGCGGCGATGCAGCAGAGACCGCAGTCATCGAACTGGTCTGAACCGAATAACAGAGATAATACCCCCGGGTCACTTTAGAATGACCCAGGGGTGTTTTTTATTGATTTCAGGCTAAAACGGCACTTTATTGAAAAAAGAAGAGAAACATGATACAATCTCTCAAAACACTTATCTGAAGGCATGAAAGAGAATTATCTGAGTGATGAGAGGAGAAACTATGGAAACTGTGTTTTCAGCCGTAAGGGGAGATATTACAAGAGACCACGGTGTGGAAGCAATTGTCAATGCAGCGAATACCAGCCTGCTGGGAGGCGGAGGGGTTGACGGCGCCATTCACCGTGCAGCAGGGCCGGATCTGCTGAAGGAATGCCGGGAACTCCACGGCTGTGAAACCGGCAAAGCGAAGATTACAAAGGCTTACCGGCTTCCGTGTAAATATGTGATTCATACGCCCGGACCAATCTGGCATGGCGGGGAATACGGAGAGAGGGAACTGTTGGCATCCTGCTATCGCTCCTGCCTGGAACTTGCTGCGGAGAACGGAATACAGAGAATCGCTTTTCCTTCCATTTCCACCGGGGTCTATCACTTCCCGCTGGAGGAGGCGGCAAAGATCGCAGTCAGAACAGCAAAAGAATTTACAGCAGCAAATCCGGAAACACTTGCCGAGGTAAAGTGGGTACTCTTTGACGACCGAGCTTTCCAGGTGTATCAAGAGGCTATAAAGAAATATGCATAGAGCAGCGACAATGCCGAAACTGTGAGACATAATTAAAAACACAAGGAAGAGAGGCGCGCTTATGACAACTTTACTGAAAAATGCAAAAATTTATGACGGCACAGGCAAAGAATCTTTTATGGGCGATGTCCTGATAGAAGATGAGAAAATCAGGAAAACAAGCGCTTCTATCGACGCTGACGCAGACCGGATCATTGATCTGGGAGGCAAATCCCTGGCACCGGGCTTCATTGACGGACACTCCCATAATGACTGGTTTGCCATTAAAAAGGAGCCACTGCCTTACTTTGCTCCTTTTATCCGGCAGGGTATTACTACCTTTGTCGCCGGCAACTGCGGCGTTTCCGAAATCGGCTTTGAGGAAGACTGCCCCTATACGGACAAGCTCGGCGGCGGGCTTTTCAGCTTTCAGGATACAACAGGTAAGTACGGAATGCCGGACACCTTTTTCTCCGCAGTGGACGGAAACATGCCCTGCAATATGGCTGTTCTTGCCGGGCACTGTTCTGCCCGTGCCGCGGCAGGAGGAAACGAAAACCGGAAGCTCACAGCTGCAGAAGAGAAAGAGATGCTTGCCATTCTGGAAAAAGCTCTTCAGCAGGGAGCGGCGGGACTGTCTCTTGGTATGATGTATGAACCGGGACTGTATGCCGATGTAGAGGAACTGAAAAAGGTTGCTGCACTCTGCGTGAAATACAACCGGCCTCTGACCGTACATCCACGCGCAGAGTCCAAAGTATCCATGTCCTATCCGCAGCTGTTCGGCAGATCCCACCTTCTCAGAGCATTCGATGAGCTTGTAGAGATTGCAAAAGGGACAAAGCTGAAGCTGCATTACTCCCATGCCATTTTTGTGGGACGGAGTTCTTTCAAAGATAAGGCGGAACTGCTGAAGCTGATGGATCAGCTCCGTGCTGAAAGCGTGGATGTTATGTTTGACATCTACAATGAGTGTCTGGGAGTGTCCGTTATTACGGTTATACTGCCCGGCTGGTATCAGGGCATGAGCGATGCGGAACGAAACAAACCTCTTAACCGGCTCAAACTGGCAGCACTTGTCAAAGCCAGCAGCCTGCTGCTCGGATTCGGATTTAAAGACATTGTGGTCGCATACATCGGTCCGGGATATGAGCGTTTTGAGGGAAAGAGTGTTCATCAGATTGCAAAGGAAGAGGGAATGAGCGACCTCGATGCTTATCTGATGCTCTGCAAGGTCAGCAATTTCAAAGGCAGAGTCAATATGGGCCCTTATTCCACACCGGAGATCATCTCTGAGTTTGAGCATAATGAACACTGCCTGTATATGACGGATGCCTGGGTGGAGGATTATGGCTTACAAAATCCTGCCATTTATGACTGCTATCCCAAATTTCTCCGGGACTCCCTGCTCGGGACCGGAGATACCATGCCCAATACGATCCGCCGTATGAGCGGTGCAATTGCAGACCGCTTTATGCTTCCGGAACGCGGCTATCTGAAAGCAGGATACTTTGCAGATCTCACAGTCTTTGATGAAGAGACTATCCGGAAAGCGCTTCCCGATCAGGAAAAGCCCTTCGGGATTGAGAAGGTTTTCATCAATGGACAGCTGGTACTTGACAGTGACCGGCTGGATGAAAAAGCTCTTCAGACCAGCGGAAAAGCAATCCGCATTCTCTGAACCCCGACAATGAGTTTATATGCAATCGGTGATCTGCATCTTCACTACCAGGCGGAGCTGAAGGCACCAGGACAGCTGAAAGAAAGAGTGTGGAAAAACCACGAGGAGAAATTCAGAAAAAACTGTCTGGAACTGATCCGGCCGGGTGATACCCTTGTCCTGGACGGAGATCACAGCTGGGGGAAAAACCTCAGTGAATGCCAGACGGATCTGCAGTACATTGCAGATTTACCGGGCCGGATTATCCTGATCCGCGGGAATCATGATATGTTCTGGGACGCGAAGAAAACAGCGGCGCTGAATCAGCTTTACCCCGGGAAACTGAATTTCCTTCAGGATAATTATTTCCCATATCTCGATTATGCTGTCGTCGGAACAAAGGGATTTACATTTGAAGGCCCGTTCTATCTGAACCGGCGGGGGCAGATCATCGGGTGGGATGAGGAAAAAGAAGAGCATTCCCGAAAACTTGTAGAGCGGGAAGCAGCAAGACTTCTCAGCTCATTTGAAGCGGCAAAGAGAGACGGATATAAAAAATATATTATGTTTCTCCATTATCCGCCTACCAATATCCTGCAGGATGACAGCCGGTTTACACGGATTGCAGAGGAATACGGCGCTGAACAGGTCATCTATGCCCATTCACACGGAGAGAGCAGATTCCATGACAGCATAGAAGGAGAGAAGAACGGTATCCGTTATCAGCTCATATCCGGTGATTACCTCAAATGGAAACCATATAAGGTGCTCTAGGAGACCTACAAAAGTCAGCCGCCGGAGCCCCCGGCGGCTGATAATTTGCCATACATACTTTAGCAAAGCAGCGAATTACTTTCCCACATTCCCGCTTTCCCGGAATAAACCTATCTTTTCCATTATGATAACGCAGGTGCTTTGACCATTACTCTGCCATCTATGACTTCAAAACCGAATTTTCTGTACAGATCATGGGCATTTTTAGTTATCAGAAAACCGCGAAGCCCAGAAAGTTCAGGTTTTGACACGATATGTGATACCAGTGCAGTGCCCAGTCCTCTATGCTGAAATGCGGGATCAATAATCACATCACACAGATAGTAGGAGGTTGCATAATCACTGATTACTCTGGCAAACCCGACAAGTTCCTTCGTTTCACCAGCATATAAGCCAAAGCAGGATGAATTACGGACAGACTTTTCGATAGTTTCTCTTGAACGATTGTCAGCCCAGTATGTCATTTTCAAAAGCCGGACGATATCATCTGTGTTTATTTCAGCCGCGCCGTCAACAATCCTGAAGTTCATCGTACTCCTTCCAATTCTTCTGCAGCCACTGAACAGATCGTTTCAGGGCTGAGATGGTTTTCGTTTCAAGAACACATCTGGCATTTCTGCGTTCAGCCAGCTTCAGCCTCTCCGTTAACGGGATTTCACCATCTCCCAAGGCAAGGTGGTTCCGGGAAGGTGTCTCCGCTCCATCGTGAATATGGAAATGGAACAGATGTGCCTGATGCCCCATGATAAAAGGAACATCAGCTTCGTGAATTGCTTTTGAATGACCAATATCCCAGGTAAGGCCAAACACCGGACTTTTCAACAGATACTCGATGGCCTTCTTTTCGTAGTCGTGGAAACCATCTGTGTTTTCAATCGCAATTATTATTTCACTGCTGCCGATCCATTCCTCGCATAAAGAACGGAATGCGGAAAACGCCTGAATGTACGTTTCGAAATTCCGTTCATACATCCATACTTTCCTATCAGGCAAAGTGATATAAATGCCGGGATTCATATGCATATTCAGGAGCATCGGCTGACTGCTGTCACCATACCGATTTCGCAGAGTAATGAGTTTCCTGGCTACTTCAATTGAGCGCCTCACGGTTTCCAGGTATGCATCAGACACCAGCCAGTTGAAATCAGCAATGTTTAGGTTCTCGTCCAAATGAATGGTATAGTAGATACCGGACTGCTCTGCCAGTGAAATCAGAGAGTCGGTCTGTTCCAGCCTTTCAATCTGGTATTCCGGGAAGTTCATATTCAATTCGATAAACTTAAGGCCAAGATTATTACACAGTGCGATATTGTCCTCAAGTGTCCGATTCTCAACCAGTGTAGGCATTCCAAACTGCATTATAGAAAGCTCCCTGCTCTATAGAGGTTTCAATTCGTTCTGAATTGTTTATTCTGCCTTCAGAATTTATATTTCCTGCAGGATCAGTACAGTTCCCGTATCTCCACGGAAATCGCGGTGTCAACATGCTTCGCAAAGATTTGTGCATCATCCTGCTTTCCGACAACGCTTCCGTAATGGGTTGGAACAGCAATTTTCGGCCGAATCTCATTCACCAGTTCCGCTGCCTGTTTTGCATCCATGGTATATGTGCCTCCGACAGGCACCAGAGCAACATCACAGACAACCTGCTTTGCTTCTTTGGTTGCATCCGTATCACCGGCTATATAGATCCGCTGCCCGTCAATCTGAAGAATGTAACCGACCCATCCAGCATGTTTCGGGTGAAAAGGCTTCAGCTTGTTATAAGAAGCGACTGTTTCAAATTTCAGATCCCCGATGTTATAGGATGAACCCGGTGTTACAGTATGGATTTCATATTGTGACCCGGTTTCTTTTTCTGCCTTTTCTTTCATTCCCTCAGGAACGATCAGAATTGTCCCTTTGGTTCCGACTTTTTCAATATCCTCAGGTGAAAAATGATCAAAATGATCGTGGGTGACCAGAATAAATACTGCGTCATGGGGTTCTTCCTTCATTTTGAAAGGATCAATATAAACGGAACCGAAGCTGCTTCGTACCCGGATGCTGCTGTGCGTAAAAACATCAATTTTTTCTGTCATGGCATTTTCTCCTTATTACATTTATGATCATATGGAATACAGAGGATATTCAATACTACTTCTTTGCGTCCAGTCTTTTATTGCGGAAATAGATCAGAATGCCGCAGGTGACCATAAGGGTGTTGAGAACGTAGAAAAAGAGAACGTACCACTTTACCGTTACATACCACGGCTGAGATGGATTGGCAGCAATAAGAGCCAATTTGCCTATGATGGCACAGATGTAACCGATCCAGATAAAGCTGTAAAAGAGGATACTTGTTCCCTTTGCAGTGCGCGCTTTCCAGGCACGGGAAATATTCAAAGGCCAGGAAAGACCAAAGCAGATGATCATGATGGTTTCCATGATGGTGCTGATAACAGGCATTTATTCGTCATCCTTTCTGTCCGGGAGCATAGTCCCTGTCTGTTTATAACGTGTATGGAAGGAAAAGCATTCTCCAAGCAAGTGCGGGGTTTGGGAATAATCGCATTCCTCGCATGCCTGCCGGAAATAGGAACTCAGCAGAGGACGATAGAGCGGGTGGGCACAGTTCTGGATGATCAGCTGTGCACGTTCTTTGGGTGAAAGGCCGCGCAGATCGGCATAGCCCTCTTCCGTTACCAGGACATCCACATCGTGCTCTGTATGATCGACATGGGATACCATGGGGACAATACTGGAGATTTTTCCGCCTTTGGCAGTTGAAGGTGTGATGAAAACGGAAACGGAAGCATTCCTTGTATAGTCGCCGGAACCGCCGATACCATTGTAAATGTCGGTGCCGAGCATATGGGAGGAATTGATATTCCCGTAAATATCAGCCTCGATGGCCGTGTTAATAGAGATTACGCCGAGACGACGGATGACTTCGGCATTGTTGGAGACTTCTGAATCCCGAAGAATGACTTTTCCGCGGTATTTTTCCAGATTTCCAAGAAAATGCTGCATCCCTGCTTCGGACATGGTGAGTGAAGTTGCTGAAGCAGTGTCTGCTTTTCCGCTGTCGATCAGCGCAATGATGCCATCCTGAATTACTTCGGAGAAGAAGGAGAGATGGTCAAGAGGGGAGTCCTGCAGGCCAAGCAGCACCGCATTAGCCACGGAGCCTACCCCTGACTGCAGAGGAACGCGATCGGCTGAAAGCCTGCCGGCAGATTTTTCCGCCATGAGAAAATCAATGATATGACCGGCTATCCGTTTGCTCGTCTCATCCGGCATGGCAAGCGGGCGGGGATTTTCATGATTCTCCGTGATGACGACTGCTGCTATCTTTTCCGGAGCACAGGAGATATAAGGAACACCTATTCTCCCGTTTACGGAAGTAAGCGGGACCGGCTTCCTTTCAGGGGGATCCTGCAGACGGACGATGTCATGAAAGCCTTCCAGCTCAACCGGCTGCGTCAGATTCAGCTCAATGAGGACTTTATCAGCGAGGTCGACAAAAGTTTGTGTACAACCGACAGCTGTAGAAGGAATGATATGCCCTTCTTCTGTAATGGCTGCAGCCTCTATAACAGCAAGGTCAATGCTGCCATAAAACCCGTAGCGGGCGTTCTGTGCTACTGCACCGAGGTGCTGATCCAGATAGCATACAGCCGCTTCCGGTTTTTTGTTGATTGCCGTGCGCAGCGGCTTGCTTGTCATATACGGCAGACGGCGTGCTATGATACCGAGATCAGCCCAGGAAGAGTCAACTTCTTCACCGGTAGAAGCACCACTGAGAAGAGTAATTTTCAGACTGCGGCTGCCGGATCTGACCTGTTCAGCAAGTGCAGCGGGAATTGCTTTCGGTGTACCGGAGGGAGTAAAACCACTCAGGGCAACCGTCATCCCGTCACGGATGAGAGAAGCTGCCCCGGAAGGAGAAAGAAGCCGGTCATTGAAAAGGTCCGTCCGGAGATGCTTCCGAAGTTCAGCGTTTTCCATTACCGTATCTCCGCACGGTGTTTCCCGGAAATCTCAGGAGGAATCAGCTTTTCTCCTTCTTCAAGAGCTTTCCGGTTCAGTTCCTCTGTACCGGCCGGAATATGGCGCCGTACACCTTCCAGAAGAGAATTACGATCAAACAGGGAGAGCGCTTTATTGATTGCGCCGACGGCAACGATGTTTGCAGTAAAAGATTTTCCGACCTTTTCCCTGGCGGTTTTCAGAATGGGGACAGCAATTACAGCAGAAGGATCCAGCCATTCCGGCACCGTCAGGCTGTCAT
>JAEEGI010007225.1_pt1 | contig 24893 bp, 14 predicted proteins | sample 8958751 | NCBI WGS metagenome assembly JAEEGI01 (sample SAMN16246545, study PRJNA631951) | gut metagenome | biome: gut microbiome; feature: rumen; material: KS-attached | host: Bos | place: Iran: Karaj | collected 2018-10
ATTGAGTTGAGCCATTGTGTTCTACCTCCGGTATCGTTTTATTGTGGTGATTTAATTATACCTAAAGGAGAGCTCTTTGGCTCTTATTATTTTCAAATCAATTTTACACCATTATACGGACATTACTTTCCGAAGAAGATCCAAATGTAGTAAGAAACGCCCCCGCAAATGCGAGGGCGTCCTTCACATGCCAAATCTTACTCTTCTCTCAGACTTTGCACGGCTTCCATGCGAATCAGCACCTGCTTGGTGCCCTTCGCGCTGGTAATTTGCACAAGAATCCAATCATCGTCCGCGTCCAGAATCGTGTTGCTGCCATGTTTCGTGTTCCCGTACATCGTGATGTCCACGTCCTGGTACTCTTCCTTAAGCTCAATCACGACCTGCTTGCCGATATAGTCGCCGGCCGCGCGGATCAGCGACTGTCTTTCTTCGTATTGAGGAGTTCCTTCCACCTTACCGAGCTGTGCCTCAAGGGAAGAAACTTTTCTTTGTAGGGCGCATACTTCCCCGAAAGCAATCAGACCGAAGATTCCGAACACCAAAGCTACGTATTCCATCACTCTTCCTCCCCGCAAATCTCAATCGAGCACACGGACGATACCGGGATCATCTTCTCGATATGTCCCTTCTTCGTGTCCGCTGCGACCTTCATCCAGTTTCCTTCATACTTCACAATGCGGCATGCGTTCAACCCGAGATCGATGTCCGCCTCGCCGTCGAAGAACCTGAGTTTCACGAGTTTTCCTTCCGTCGCGGTCAGCAACCTGCCGACACCGCGGACGCTTCCGACCGGCTGCTCGTCGGTGATCCCGTCCTTTAATAAGTAATCGCAGCTCACTCCCAGATAGGATGCGATGTCCGCAATCTTGTCGATATCAGGCATCGCCGTGCCCGCTTCCCACCGGCTGACCGTCTGCCGTGTAACCGACATCTCATCGGCAAATTCCATCTGCGTCAGCCCCAGGTCCTTTCTCTTCTTTGCAATCTTATTTCCCAACTCACTCATTGCACGAACTCCTTTCGTTTGATGCCCTCATTGTACCTGTCCCCCTGCCGCCCAAACAAGCAGACAGCCTGTGCAAAATGTAACATGTCAGTTTACATTGGTCGGTTTTCGTTTGTTCTACAGCTGTCTAACGATGCTGTTTGGGTGGTTTTTGGACCGTTTTTTCACATTTGTCATTGGCAAAATCCGCCGCCAAATCTCCATATATTGTACCACACCCGGGCGAAGCCCGCTACAAAAACCGTTATTTCGGTCATAAAATTGCATAGATTACTCAAACGGTTGAAATGTTACTTGAACTGTAGTTGTTATACACAAGTAGAATAATATAATAGAACTAGTTTTGTTTGCGCGCGCGGGTATACGTATGCCCGCGCGCGACCCCGGCTTTGCCGGAAATCATCCCACACGGAGGTTCCTTTATGAGGAAAACATGGAAAAGAATCGTCAGTGTTATGATGGCACTCGCGATGGTCGTTCTCTGCCTGCCCGGGTACTCCAACCCTGTGAAGACAGCGAAGGCCGCACAAGGCGATCCTGCTATTAGTTACATTGATGCATCGGGAGAAGAAAAAACTCTCGAAGGAAAGGATTATACAAGGATTTATGAAGATACCGTATCATGGTACGGTTCATCCTATATGCCAACCACATTGCATAGTGGCATATATGTCGTTGACAGCAGTCGGGCAGGACACGGGTACTGGACGATTGTTTACGAAGTACAATATGATAATAGCGTAACCATTAATGGTGACGTAACCCTTATTCTGCCCAATGACAGCAAATTGTCAATTCCGGGCATTATTGTACCCGCAGGATCAAAGCTCACTATTTGCGGGCAAGCTCCCGCCGAAGGGCAGGAGGCCGGCAGGCTGGTTGCGGATGCATCATCCAAAGCTCATCAGGCCGGTATCGGTGGCAATCAAGGGAACGCCTTTGGCGAAATTGTTATTGCCGGCGGAAGTATATCTGCAACCGGTGGTCGCTATGCGGCCGGTATTGGTAGCGGTTACCAAGGAAAGCAGGGTTCCATAACAATTTGCGGAGGCGAAATAACTCAAGTCTCAGGTGGAAGCAGAAAAGGCCGTGGCGGTGCCGGTATCGGTAGCGGCTGTGATGCAACAGGTGTCGTTTCTATAACTATCACAGGCGGGACTATCTCCAACGCAAAAGGTGGAAATGGCGCAGCCGGTATAGGTGGCGGCAGCAACTGCTCCGGCGGAAACATCACAATCTCCGGTGGAAACATTACGGCCACAGGTGGAACCGGAAGCAATAGCGGCACAACATACAGTGGCGCTGGCATTGGTGGAGGAAGCAATGCTGATGGCGGAACGATCGTCATTAAAGGCGGAACTGTAAACGCCACCGGAGCTTCCAGTGCTGCCGGTATTGGAGGTGGCCGTCTTGGTTATGGTGGCTCTATCACGATAGAAAAAGGTGCCGTTACCGCAAAGGGCGGAAACTACGCTGCCGGTATTGGCGGCGGATATTCTCAATCTTCCGTCAAAGCGCAAACGATCACCATCAGCGGGGGCGATGTAACTGCTATCGGCGGCGCAGGCGGATCTGCCATTGGTAGTGGTGAGGCGCAGACATCTTGCGGTAGCATAACAATCTCCGGCGGTACCGTAAACGCAACCGCAGGGGATAGAGATGATGACTATTATACCGCGGCAATCGGCGGTCGTTTCGCCAACGGTGATAAGATTTCCATTAGCGGCGGTACTGTTACCACACACTTGCCGAACAATGGCAATGGTAACAGATATGTCACCGGCATTGGTTCCATTCGAAACCATGGAAACTCCAACATTGTAATCACCGGCGGTGTGATCAATGCCAATGGTACGACCGGCTCCCGTCCCGGAACAGGTATTGGTGACGGCAACGGTGGAAGTGGCGGTCACGTCTCCATCAGCATCAAATCCAACAACGACAGCGTTACCGCAAACAATTACGGCAATGCTACCGTAACGCTTGCTACACCTGTCAAGGATGTTACCAGTTCGCCGAACGTTGATCTTGATGCAGGCGTGGTTACAAATCATAGCAAGATTAACGGAAGGAAACTCGTTAAGGCGACAACTTATACAATCGAGTTTGTAAACGCCGATACTGAACACACTCCGTTGCAGGATCCCATCGAAGTTACACCCGGAACACATCCCAAGTACAGTGGCGCAACGCCTACGTTGCCGACCACCGCTCAGTATACGTACACATTTTCCGGATGGAAGGATGAGAATAATCAGACCTATGGCAATGACGAAGAGTTGCCGGCTGCGAATGGATCGATGACCTACACGGCAACTTACACGGCCACAGTAAACGAATATACTGTCACATTTGTCAAGGAAGACGGTTCTGAAATCAGTTCTGAAACATATCCTTACAACACGGTAGCGGATAACATCGCGGTTCCCACTGCTCCTGAAAAGGATCCTAGCACTGCAGAAACCTTCGAGTTTATAGGATGGCTCAACACCACAACCAATGCAATCGGCATCGTAGCGGTTACCGGTGATGTTACTTACAAGGCAACCTACAAGGGTTCTCCTCGCAAGTACACGGTTACGTTCGTGGACGAGAATGGTGTCAATATTATTGATCCTGTTGAGTATGCATACAATACCGCGGCAAATGCCATCACGGTTCCCGAGGCTCCCGCAAAGGGTCCGAGCATTGCAGAGACCTTCGCATTTACAGGATGGCAGAACACGACGACGAATGCAATCGGTGTCGTAGCGGTTACCGGTGATGTTACTTACAAGGCAACCTACAAGGGTTCTCCTCGCAAGTACACGGTTACCTTTAAGGACGACAAAGGCAACACTATCGGCCAGGCTCGCGAGTACGATTACAACACGCCGGCTGACGAGATTACTGTTCCTGCAGATCCGTTCAAGGACGCCGACGACGAATTTGTTTACACATTTTCCGGATGGTCTCCTGTCATTACCGCGGTGACCGGCGATGCAACCTATGTTGCTACCTACTCGACGAGTCCGAGACAGTATTCCGATTTGGAAGTAAAGGCCGTTTGGGACGACAATGGTGACTGCGACGGCTTCCGTCCGGATAGCGTGACAGTTACCCTGCTCGGCAACGGAGAGACAGTTTCCACGAAAGCTTTGTCCGGAGATCCCTGGACCGATACATTCCATGTTCCTACCAACGATGTAAAAGGGAACCCCATCACATATACTATCGAAGCCCCCAGCTTTGACAATTATGAAAAGACCGTAAATGGTTTCACGGTCACCTACAAGCACACCCCGGAGACGACCGAAGCCTCTGTCAAAGTGGTTTGGGTCGATTCCAACGACGAATTCTCCACTCGCCCCAATGATTTGGAAGTGTACCTTAGCGACGGTGAGGTAGTTACACTCACGGCCAACAGTTGGGCGGCCACATTAAGCAATCTTCTGAAGCGTCAGGATGGTCAGATTATTAACTACACCTGGCGCGAGTTCAGCGTACCCGGTTATAAACTGACCAATACTACAACGGAAGGCACTACAACCACATTCACTTTCACGCTGGTTACGACTACCGTAAGCGGCGAAGTTCTCTGGGAGCTGAAAGACAACAGCGTTGATCTGCTTCCGGAAAATGTTACGGTTTATATCAAAGATGGCAACACCACCGTTGATACGATTACCGTTAGTGCGAATACAGCCGGCGAATGGACCTTCACATCCATTGATCTTCCGAAGTATCGCGTCAGCGGAACCGGAACGGTTGAAATTCCGTATACGGTTTCTGAAGCCGCCGTTCCGCGCTTCGCGACAACGATCAGCGGAACTCAGATTACGAACACCCTGAACACTTGTGATGTGACGGTTTCCATCAGTTGGGATGACGCAGATAACCAGGATGGATATCGTCCGAATGAAGACGGAGTAGCGGTTACGCTTATTGGCGACTCCGTTGAAGTAGACACCTTCGTTCTTAATGCAGAAAACAATTGGACCCATACATGGACGGATGTTCCGAAGGAAAGCGACAGCGATACGGATGTCCAATACACTGTTGAGGGAGCTACGGTTTCCGAATACGATCTTACCCTTGATGACGATGATCCATATATTAAAGTTTTGAATTATCAGCACACTCCTGAAACGACCGAAGTGAATATTGAGGTAGTTTGGAATGATAAAGATAATCAGGATGGTTATCGTCCGGATGCAATAACGGTTAATCTTCTTGCAGCCGGTGTTAAGGTTGAAAACGCTGAATTGCTCGCATTCGACCAGACTAATAGTTGGCTTAATCTTCCTAAGAAAGCCAACGGCGAAAACATCGATTACACGGTAACCGTTGAAGAAGACAACCTTTCCGAGTACACCGTAGCGATTGATAAGGTTGACGCGGACGCATATAACTATACCGTAACGCTCACCCATGAAATCGAAAAGACCAATGTCGCGGTTTCCGTAGTCTGGGATGATGCGGATGATCAGGATGGTTATCGCCCTGATTACGTAACGATTCGTCTTCTTGCCGACGGTGATGAGAAAGAAGCTGTTACGTTAAATGAGGGCAACAACTGGACCCTCACCTGGACCGACCTTGACAAGAAGGCCGGCGGAGTAGATATCGATTACACAGTAACCGAGGACGGAGTTGTAAAATACAACGCTCAGATTACCAAGGCTGAAGACGGTACCTTTACCTACACCGTAACAAACACCCACGAACCCGAAGAAACCGAAGTTAAGGTTTCCAAGGTTTGGAGCGATGCCGATGATCAGGATGGTTATCGTCCGGATGACGTAACGATTAATCTTCTTGCTGACGGTGTTGAGAAAAAAACTGTCACGTTAAACGTTGACAACGAGTGGACCTATACCTGGACCAAGCTTCCCAAGAAGGCCGACGGTTCTGACATCAATTACACGGTAACCGAGGATGAGGTTGCCGAGTATTCGACGAATATTGTTAAGGCTGAAGACGGTACCTTTACCTACACCGTAACGAACACCCACGAGACTGAAGAAACCGAAGTTTCGGTTACCAAGGTTTGGGACGATGCAGACAATCAGGACGGTTACCGCCCGAATGAAGTAACCATTAATCTTCTTTCCGACGGCGAGGTTATTGACACCGTTAAGCTGAACGAACAGAACGGTTGGTACTACCAGTGGACCAAGCTTGACAAGAAGGCTGCCGGTAAGGAAATCATTTACACCGTTTCCGAGGATCCGGTTACCAATTACACGCCTTCTATTGAACAGGATGAAGACGGCACATTTACCTACACCGTAACGAACAAGCACACAACCGAGAAGGTTGATGTAACTGTTTCGAAGGTATGGGAAGACAGCAACAACAAGGAAGGCTTCCGTCCGGAAAGCGTTACCGTTCACCTGTACATTGGAAGCGAAATGATTGATACCGCCGTTCTGGGATCAAACAACGAGTGGACATTCACTTTCGAAGGCCTTGAGAAAAATGCCAACGGAGTTGCCATCAACTACACGGTAACCGAGGATAAGGTTGCAAACTACAGCACGGAGATTACCAAGGCTACTGACGGCACATTTACCTACACCGTAACGAACAGCCGTACCGTTGAGTATACTCAGGTTTCTGTTGAGAAGATCTGGGATGACAGCAACAACAAGGAAGGCTTCCGTCCGGATGCGGTAACCGTGAAGCTTCTTGCGAACGGTGCAGAAGCCGGAACCGCAACGCTGAATGCGGATAACGAGTGGAAGTACACCTGGACCGATCTTCAGAAGTATGTAAACGGTCAGGAAGTTACCTTTACGGTTTCCGAAGACCAGCTTGCAAATTACAAGGAACCTGTTATTAAGAAGGTATCTGAGACCGCATGGTCTTACACCGTAACGAACAGCCGCGATCTCGAAGAGACCGAAGCCAGTGTTGCAGTAGTTTGGGATGACAATGACAACGAAGAAGGCTTCCGTCCTGCCGGCGTTACTGTCAACCTGATGAAGGGCAACGCAGTCCTTGAATCCGTTGAACTGAATGAGGGCAACGGCTGGTCTCACTCCTGGACGAAGCTTCAGAAGTACGAAAACGGCGCCGCCGTTGATTACACGGTAACCGAGGATCCGGTTGCTAACTACAGCACCCAGATTACTAAACCTGTTGGTGACATATTTACCTACACCGTAAAGAACAGTCGTTCCGTTGAAAAGACTCAGGTTTCTGTTGAGAAGATCTGGGACGACAGCGACAACAAGGAAGGCTTCCGTCCGGAGTCCGTAACCGTGAAGCTTCTTGCAAACGGTGCAGAAGCCGGAACCGCAACGCTCAATAAGGAAAACGAGTGGAAGTACACATGGGACGATTTGAACAAGTTTGCAGGTGGCCAGGAAATCACCTACACAGTTTCCGAAGCACAGCTTGCAAATTACGATACTCCTGTCATCGTAAAGGTATCCGAGACCGAATGGGCTTACACCGTAACGAACAGCCGCGATTTCGAAGAGACCGAGGCGAGTGTTGCGGTAGTTTGGGATGACAATGACAACGAAGAGGGCTTCCGTCCTGCCGGCGTTACTGTCAACCTGAAGAAGGGCAACACAGTCCTTGAAACCGTTGAACTGAATGCTGAAAACAACTGGTCTTACTCCTGGACGAAACTGCAGAAGTATGAGAACGGAGTTGCCGTCAACTACACGGTGACCGAGGATTCTGTTGCAAACTACAGCACCCAGATTACTAAGGCCGCGAACGGCACATTTACCTATACCGTAAAGAACAGCCGTACCGTTGAAAAGACTCAGGTTTCTGTTGAGAAGATCTGGGACGACAGCAACAATGCAGAGGGCTTCCGTCCGGAGTCCGTAACCGTGAAGCTTCTTGCAAACGGTGAAGAAGCCGGAACTGCAACGCTGAATACGGCGAACGAGTGGAAGCACACCTGGACCGATCTGAACAAGTTCGCAGGCGGTCAGGAAATCACTTACACGGTTTCCGAAGCACAGCTTGCAAATTACAAGACTCCTGTCATTGAGAAGATTTCCGAAACCGAATGGGCTTACACCGTAACGAACAGCCGCGACTTCGAAGAGACCGAAGTTAAGTTTTCCATAGTTTGGAATGACGCGAATGACCAGGACGGTTATCGTCCGGCAAATGTGACCGTAAGACTTCTGGCTGACGGAGAATCTACTGCTGATTCCTTCGTACTGGATAGTTCTAACTGGAACGGCACATTTGACCAGCTCCAGAAGATTGCAAATGCTACGGAAATCAATTACACCATTAGCGTGAATGATATTTCCGAGTACACAACGAAGATTGAAAAGGCTGCTGACGGCACATTTACCTACAACATTACGTACAGCCACACGATTGAACAAACCGAGGTAAGTGTTTCCAAGGTTTGGAGCGACGCAGACGATCAGGACGGATATCGTCCGGATGACGTAACCGTTAATCTTCTTGCTGGCGGCAATGTCATTGATACCGTTAAGCTGAGCGAAGAAAACAGCTGGAGCTACGGTTGGACCAAGCTTGACAAGAAGGCTGCCGGTAAGGACATCGATTACACGGTAACCGAGGATGAAGTTCCCGAGTATACCGCCAAGATTGATAAGGCTGACGACGGTACCTTCACTTACACCGTAACGAACACTCACAAGACCGAAGAGACCGAAGTTAAGGTTAAAAAGGTTTGGAGCGATGCAGATAATCAGGACGGTTATCGTCCGGATGACGTAACCGTTAATCTTCTTGCTGACGGCAAAGTAATTGATACCGTTATACTGAGCGAGGAAAACAACTGGAGTTACGGTTGGACCAAGCTTGACAAGAAGGCTGCCGGTAAGGACATCGATTACACGGTAACCGAGGATGAAGTTCCCGAGTATACGACGAAGATTGAGAAGGCTGACGACGGCACTTTCACTTACACCGTAACGAACACCCACAAGACCGAGGAAACCGAAGCCAAGGTTAAAAAGGTTTGGAACGACGCCGATGACCAGGACGGATATCGTCCGGATGATGTAACGGTTAATCTCCTTGCTGACGGCGAAGTAATTGACACCGTTAAGCTGAGCGACGAAAACAACTGGAGCTACGGCTGGACCAAGCTTGACAAGAAGGCTGCCGGCAAAGACATCGATTACACCATTACCGAGGATGAAGTTGCCGAGTATACCACCAAGATCGATAAGGCTGACGACGGTTCCTTTACCTACACCGTAACGAACAGCCACAAGACCGAGGAAACCGAGGTAAAGGTTAAGAAGGTTTGGAGTGATGCTGACGATCAGGACGGTTATCGTCCGGATGACGTAACCGTTAATCTTCTTGCTGACGGCAAAGTAATTGATACCGTTAAGCTGAGCGAAGAAAACAGCTGGAGCTACGGTTGGACCAAGCTTGACAAGAAGGCTGCCGGTGAGAACATCGATTACACGGTAACCGAGGATGAAGTTTCCGAGTATACGACGAAGATTGAGAAGGCAACCGACGGTTCCTTCACTTACACCGTAACGAACACGCACACTCCCGAAACAACCAGCCCGTCTGTAAAGGTTGTTTGGGACGATGAGAACAACAATAACGGCTACAGACCTGGAGATTTATTGTTTATGCTTACCGATGCAACCGGAAACGGCCACGGAACAGTTACTCTGAACAGCGATAATACCTGGGAAGCAACCGTTCCGGAACCGGTTGATAAGTACGAGAATCATGGCACTGAGATTGAATACGCTTGGGACATTGTTTCAGGACTTCCTGATGGCTATTCCGAAATCAACCGCACCACTGTAGGAACAATTACGACAATCACCATCAAGTACGATCCGAAGCCCACAAAGCATCCGCTTGAAGTTGAGAAGATTCTGATTGGTCGCAATTGGAACGAAGCTGATGAATTTGAATTCACATTGGCGGCCGATGAAAACAATAAGGCAGGCGCCGAGCTTCCGGAAGTTACAACCCTGAAAGCGACCAAGGACCAGAAGACCGTAGTATTTGGAGACATCACATTTACCAAGATCGGAACGTTTACCTTTACGATTACCGAGACTGACGGCGGACAGGGCGGTATCGGTTATGATACTAATCAGAGAACCATTACTGTAAAAATTGACGACCGTGGCGGTGATCTCTATATCGCAGACATAACAGATGCCGGAAGGGTTACAATCACGAACGTCTATGAATCCAAGGGTAATATTCAGATTACAGCCAATAAGGTTCTTAACGGCCGTGACCTGACGGACGGCGAGTTCTCGTTCGCACTGATATATGACGGCAACGTGATTCAGACCAAATCCTGCACCAAGGACGGTAAAGTTGCATTTGACGCAATCGCCTACTCTGAAGAAGATATGGTGGTTGAAGGCGAAATCGTAACAACGAGAAAAATCACCTACACAATCCAAGAAGTGATTCCTGATTCAAAGGATCCTAAGATTGTATACGATGAGCAGGAAATCAAGATTGTAGTCACGCTGACGGACAACCAGGACGGAACCATCACCGCTACAGCAGACAAGACGGAAGGCATCACATTTACCAATGTGAAGTTGCCGGAAGAGTACACCATCAAGTTCGTTGACGAAGACGGAACGATTCTGAAGACCGCGACGTACACCGAAGGAACCAAGGCTGCTGACATTGCGAAGCCTGCTGATCCTACTAAGGCTTCCGATGGCAAATACGACTACACCTTCGATTCCTGGACTCCTGCTATTGCAGACGTTACCGAAGATGCTACTTACACCGCGACTTATAAGGCTACCGAGATTAAGGGCGTTTACAAGTACATCGGTGAAGGTGCTCCGAAGTACACGAAGGGTTCCAAACAGTCCGTACTCATGATCTTCAAGAGAACCGAGAACGACGAGATTACATTTGAGAAGTTCCAGGGTCTTAAGACCGCCAAGGGCGAGCTTATCTCCGGTACGCACTACACCGCTAAGAAGGGTAGTGTAGAGATCACGATCCTTCCGGATTATCTCGAAACCCTCGAGGTTGGTAAGACTTCCATCACGGTTTCCTTCGAGGACGGCGACCCCGTAACGATTGAGTTCGAGGTTGTTCCGGCACAGCAGCAGACTGATTCTCAGAATCCTGCTACCGGCGACCAGATGAACTACATTTGGATCATCTTCATTATCGGTACTGCAGCTCTTGCAATCCTGATCTTCGTTCAGGTTCAGAGACGCAGACGTGAGGAAGAATTCTAATTCAAACAAAAACCCGTGACATTCAGTCACAACAAAAGGACGGCAGGAAAACCTGCCGTCTTTTTATGTTCCATTTCGGTTACTCTTCCGCTCCTCTGCCCGGCGATGCAACTGTTTCGGATCAGGCAACAAAAAACAAAAAATGATAATTCTCCTGTTCGAAAAACGAGAAGTAATCTTTCGGACGTTGCGCTATACTCCTTTCCCGGCAAGCGCCGCCGAAATCTCATCTGCCTTCCGCTCAATCTCGCGGCAGATATCCGTCCGCCAAAACGCAAACTTCAGCAGATCTTTCCGGTTCTCCGACCGCGTAACCAGAAACTCCTTATACCCGTAAGAGCTGCGTGACAGCTGGCACAGGTAGACATACGGCATCGCCCTAAGGTCGCGCTCGGTGAGCTTCGCGTATTTCATGTATTCGCGCACATACGAAACGAAATCTTCCGTGGCAAATGCCATCCCGTCCTTACATGCCCCTCCGGACTGAACAAACGAGCGCATGATCTCCCATACTGCCGGCAGGCTCATGGCCGCGGAAAAGTCAATTACCGCCTTCACACGGTCTCCGTCGCAGATCAGCTGGCAAGCGGTGTAGTCGCCGTGGGTCGGCGTATAGGTGATTCCGTCGAAGTAAGGCCTCCAAAGCGGGAGCTTTTGCACGAGTTCCTTCTTGTAGTTGAGATCCGCGCGGATGCGGGCCAGGGTGCGAATAAGGTTCACATCACGGATCTCGTTCCGCTCTACTCCGTCAATCACCTGAATCAGTTTATCAAACTTCTCCATTGCGTCGGAAACCGAGAAACCGTCCAGCCACTTCTCGTCCATCCCGCGCTCCATCGGATAATCCTTAAGCGCTGTATGCAGCATTCCGAGGTACTTCGCGCTTTCCTTAAAAAGCGGCTTCGGTAGGTCATTCAAATACGTCTGCCCCTCGATATACTCCTGCACGCTGATGACGTGGCCTTCCGCCTCGGTGCATACCTCACCCGCGGTTGTCTTCAAAAACCGCGCCACCGGAAAATCCTTCTTCGCGAGATACTCCGTCACCGCCGCCTCCCGCTCGACTTCATCACGGGAGATTTCGCTCTGGTACTCCTTCAGGAAGAACTCTCCTTCCTTACAGCGCACCGCAAAGCAGTTGGCCGACCCGAAGGGCAGCCTGCGGCTCTCTAAAAGGTTCAAGCCGTACCCGGCAAGGATACGGCTCATCTTTTCGTTATCGATCATACTCTTTTCAAGCGGCATAGCAACTCCTTACTGTACCGTTTCGGCACTCTGCGTACCATTTTCATCAGGACCCGGTTCGTCAAACCGTGTCAGTCCTCTCCGACCAGGTGCACCGTCTTATACGTATGCCCCGTCGAGGGAAGGAACTTATTGATGATGTCGGCGGTCTTCATTTTAAGGCTCGATGTGCACACGCAGGGATGGCAGCCGAGATATTCGTCCTTCAGGACGTCCTCATCAATCAGCAAATTTACCTGATGCTCCGTGTCGTTCATCAGCCCCATGATGCTGACGGCTCCGGGCTCGATGTCCAGGTACTTCAGCATGTCCTCAGGGTCGGCAAATGAAAGCCTCGCACTGTTGATCTGCGCCGAAAGCTCCTTGGTCTTAAACTTCTTGTCGCCGGGCATCATCAAAAGATAGAAAACCGTCTTCTGCCGGTTGCAAAGGAACAGATTCTTGCAGATGATAACGCCAAGCACGGCGTCGATCACATTACAGGCCTCCATGTTGTCGGCCCTTTCGTGATCCGTCCTTTTGTAAGCAATCCCGAGCCGGTCCAGGTAATCATAAGTTCTCACCTCTCGCGGCAGCCTGCCGGCCGTATCCGCCGGTCTTCCGTCAAACAGTTCCATTTTCCTTCGCCTCCATACTACTCCAAAACAAGCTCTTCTCCGGCCGGAAGAAGGATTCTTCCGGGTCCTTCGAACAGCGACGCAATGCTCTCGTCGTACGGCTTTCCGGGCGCCATGTGGTACGGAATCGAGTGCTTGGCGTTAATCTTCTTCGCGCAATCCGAAGCCTCCTTAATGCCCATGTTGTAGATGCCGTCGCAGCACAGGAAGGCATAATCAAGCCCTCTTGCTGCAAAGCTGTCCATCTGCGGCGTCGTCGACGTATCGCCCGAAATATATACCTGAACGCCATTGGCAAATGTAAGGATGAACCCTACACACTGCGTGACGTTGTGCCCCTTATTATAGCCGGCCTCAACGGCCTCGACCTTCACATAACTGAGTTCAAATGTCTGATGCTTTCCGCCTGCAAGCGCCTCGACCCAGGTAATCTTCCTGCAGTCTGCGTTCTTCGTTGCAATCAGCTCGTCCTTTGTGTGGTCGCCGTGTCCGTGCGTCATCAAAATCAAATCGGCAGGCTTGTCATAGCCCGCTCCCGCGTACGGGTCGACATAGATGACTTTGCCGTCACCCGTCGTGATTCTTAAGCTTCCGTGCCCCTGATACAATAATGTTGCTGCCATGCCTTCTTCCTCCTTTTGGCTTTCGGTTGGTGTCGATGTTTCTGTCGGTGTCGGCGCTTCCGCTTCCTGCGTTGGCGTCGGCGTGTCCGCCTTTTGGGCCGGTGTCACATTTGCCACCGTAGGTGTTGCCGTAACGTCTGCCTTCTTCTCTCCGCACGCGGAAAGAAGCAATGCGCAAAGCAGAACGGCGGCTGTTCCGATTCGTTTCATAAGCCTGCCTCCTTACTCGCCGTGAATGCAGAACCGGTTCTCCGCGTCGGCTTTTGCGCGGTACAACGAAGCGTCCGCCTTTTTGAAAATCTCCTTGAAATCCTGCTCCTGCCCGGTGCGAAGAGCAGCGCCGATGCTGACGCTCATCTTCCGCCCGACCGTCGGCAGAATGACCTCCGCCGCGCCGTTGATGATTCCTTCTGCAATTTCACGCGCCCGGCTCTCGCTGTCAACATCTCTGACAAATACGACGAATTCATCGCCGCCGAACCGCGCGGCAATCTCCCCTTTCGTGAACAGCTTCGCAAGAATCGATCCGAACTGCACAATGACATCGTCGCCGACGTCATGGCCGTAGGTGTCGTTGATGGATTTGAATTTGTCAACGTCCATGACATAAAGGACGCCCTTTGCGGCGCTTTCCTTACGAAGAATCGTATTGACCTCACGGATCAGCGCGCCTTTATTCTTGAGGCCTGTCAGCTCGTCGGTGTCCTTCTGGATGCTGAGCTTTCGCGCGAGGACGAACTCGCGGATTCGCACGGAATCGGCAATGATATTCAGAAAGATTCCGACAACGGTGAAGATGATGACGTTGATGACGTCCACCATCCAGATTTCCGCCGGTTTTACGGCGTGCATCCAGATTAAAAACATCGTTGAGGCAGCGCAAAGCTCGATCGTCATGTAAATCGGCCGGTCAATCATGAACATCGGCGTAATCAGTAAAAGCGCGATGAAGGTTGTTGCCGGAGCCGACGGATTGTTCTTTGAAATGAAGCAACCGAATATAAACAGCAGGGACATCGAAAGGTACATGATCAGCTTGGCAACGCGTGATTCCTTAGTGCAAAGGAAGAACACGGCGATGCCGGCCGCGGCATATAAAAACGCCATCAGATAGAAGATGCTGTTCACCTTGAGCAGCCGGTTCATCAGCGAACTGATATACAAGGCAAGAAATACCGACGCCATGAAGAAATGCAGAATCCGCCAAATGAAGAAATTCGACGCGTAAACATCCTTCTTAATCGCGTCGTATTCCTCCTTTTCGATTCCGCAGTAGAAATAGTAATTCCGTAAGATTCTCAATGCTTTCATCATAATCCTCTGTCTGTATTCCCTCCGACGGCAAATGCAAATCGGCCGGTCATTTACTCGCTCCGCTCCAGCAAACAGCAGACTTCCGTGTGCTTGGTTCCGGGAAACATATCAACGGGTTGGGCCTTCTTCAGCTCATAGCCTTTCTTCGCAAAAACGGCGAGATCCCGCGCCAGCGTGACCGGGTCGCAGGACACATAAACGACCTTGGCGGGACCGAGTATTTTCACTGCGTCGATGAACTCCGGCGTGCTTCCGCTTCTAGGCGGATCCAGGATGACGACGTCCGCCCGCTCTCCGTCCTCCGCCATGCGCTTCATGAAAGCGCCGGCATCGTCGCTGACAAATCTGACGTTTTTAATTCCGTTCGCCTTCGCGTTGGCAATCGCGTCTCTGACCGCGTCGCGGTTTAGCTCGACGCCGATGACCTCACGCGCCTTGGAAGCCGCGCACATGCCGATCGTGCCGATGCCGCAATAAGCGTCGATGACACGCTCCTTCCCGGTCAGCCCGGCGAATTTAATTGCCTTTTTATAAAGCACTTCGGTCTGCTCCGGATTGATCTGATAAAACGACGAGGGCGAGATGCGGAAACGAAGTCCGCAAAGGACGTCTTCGATGTAGCCCCGTCCATAGAGGACGATATTCCGCTCGCCTAGCACCATGCTGGTGTCGCGGTCGTTGATGTTCAGAACGACGGTCGTAATCTCCGGATGGCGTCTTCGGAGCTCCTTCGTGAAGTTGTTCTTCGACGGGAAAATCGGGTCCGTCGCGACCAGGACGACCATGACTTCTTTCGTATTTCGCCCCACACGGATCAAAGCGTGGCGCAGGAAGCCTGTTCCCCTGTCTTCATCATAAACGCGTATTTTGAACGATTTTACGAGCTCACAGAGGGTCTTCAGGATGGCAGATGCCGTCGCGTCTTCAATGCCGCAGTCCTCTACCGGCACGATGCGGTGGCTCTTCTCCTCATAGATGCCCGTAAAGATGTTTCCCTTTTTGTCACGACCGAAGATGCCGTGCACTTTGTTCCGGTAGTGAAGCGGATGCGCGGCCTCAAGAATCGGTTCCGGCTTCTTGAACGGTTCTAAAAGCTTTCGGACGTCCTTCTGTTTCTTCTTCAGCTGTTCCGCGTACGGAACCCCCTGGTAGTCGCACCCGCCGCATTTTTTCGCATAAGGGCAGGCCGTGGCAAATGCCACCTCCGATGCAGGTTTCGTCGACACGGGTTGTGTATCCTTTTCCATCAAAACGATTTCCTTCCGTTTCTATGTTCCGCCGGCTTAACGGATTGCCTCGCGCCAGGCTTCGGTAAGCTTTTCAAGGCTCCAGGCGGCGTTCGCGGGGCTCGTTGAAGGCAGACAGACGGCTTTTCTTCCTACTGCCTTCTCGGTGTATTGCCGGTAGTATCTTTCGGCCGTTTTGCCGTTAACGATAATACACGAAATTCTGGCTGATTTCAATATCCGCGAGAGGTCCGTCGGCGTCACATTTTCGATGCTGACATCGGAGGAGCCTTTGATGTCGCAGGCTTCAATGACATCCCAAAGCGCGATATGATGCCTCATTAAGAATGCCTTTTTGTCCGCCACCGTGCCCGGCGTTTCGTCTTCAAAAACCCGCGCAAGCACCTTCCAAAATCGATTCTGCGGGTGCCCGTAGAAGAAGCCCTGCTCCCTTGATTTCACGGACGGAAAGCTGCCCAGAATCAGGATTTCCGAGTTCTCATCATAAAATGGCGGTATCGGATGAGTGATGTGTTGTTTCATGTCTGTCCGTTCTCCCGTTGTTTCTGCCGCAGAAGTCTTTGAAACCAATACTTTTACTCTTTATATGTGTTCACCTTTGACAGCAAAACGACCGTCTCGACGTGCACACTTCCGGGGAACTGATCAACGGGTTGGACGCAGTCGACACGGTAGCCGCCGTCTGCGAGGATTCTGAGGTCGCGGGCAAGCGTTGCCGGGTCACAGGAAACATAAACAATGCGGGCCGGTTCCATCGAAAGGATCGTCTCGAGAAGCGACTTTTCGCAGCCTTTTCTCGGCGGATCGACCACGACAACATCCGGCTTTACCGAAGGGTCTTCGGCAATCAGCCGGGGAACGACGTCCTCCGCCGCGCCGACGTGGAATTCGGCGTTAGTAAGGCCGTTGCGTTTGGCATTTGCCTTCGCGTTCTTGACGGCGTCTTCAACGATTTCGACGCCGATGACACGCTTCGCGTGCTTTGCAAGGAAGAGGGAAATGGTACCGATGCCGCAGTAAAGGTCCCATACGACCTCCTGCCCCGTAAGTCCGGCGTAGGAAAGCGCCGTGTCGTACAGCACCTTCATCTGCACGGGGTTCACCTGGTAGAATGCGGTCGGGGAGATCTCAAAAGCCACGTCACCGATGTAATCGGTAATCGTGACGCTTCCGAATAACGGTATCGTCTCACGGCCGAGAATCACATTGGTCTGCTCGGTGTTGACATTAAGACAGAGTCCGACGACACCTTCTATCTGCCGAAGGCTTTCCCACAAAAGCTCGGCCTTCGGAATGCTGCGTCCGTTCACAACAAGGCATACCGATACCTGTCCGGTCGCCGCGCCGCGGCGCATCAGAACATGGCGCACAAGCCCCTTCCCGGTCTCCTCGTCATAAGGCTTCGCACCGCTTGTAAGAAGGTACTCCCGAACTGCCGTAAGAATCTTCTCGTGTCCGGGCCAGAGCATCATGCACTCCTTCGTCGGGACGATGCGGTGGCTGTGCCCCGCGTAAAAACCGAGCACCGGCTCCTTCTTTCCGTCGCCCGCGCCTTCCTTACGGATCAGGCTTCCGACCGGAAACTGCCCTTTGTTCCGATACCCGAAGGGGTTGTCCATCCCGAGAATCGTCAGCACCGGCACGTCCGAAAATCCGCCGATCCGACGGATGCAGTCCTCCACCTTCTTCTGCTTAAGCATAAGCTGCGATTCATAGGACATGTACGAAAGCTGGCATCCTCCGCACGAGCCTGCAACCGGGCACTCAGGCTCAACCCTGCCCGCCGCCGGTACAAGGATTTCCTCCGCCTTCGCGATCGCATACGTCTTCTTCACCTTGATGATGCGGGCGCGCACGGTATCCCCCGGAACGGCGCGGGACACGAAAACCGTGAATCCGTCAATGTGTCCGATTCCTTCTCCGGTGTCGGTAATGTCTTCGATTTTCAGTTCCGTAAGCTGATTCTTTACAAACATGCTGTTCTTTCCGAAAATGCCGCCATGACGGCGGCATTTCTCCTGTTATTGTTTAGAAGTAATACGAATGTTGCTTTCAAAAAGCTTCTGGTATCCGAGCCAGACGCCCTCCGTGTCATTGCCTGCGAAAAGCTCCTTCAGGCACTCCATTTTGGCATCCAGATTGTCGGCCATGCTCAATGCGAGCGCCTCGGCAATTGCGGGCTTCTTCGGCGATCCGAAGGTCAGCTCGCCGTGGTGCGCGAGGATGCAGTGACGAAGCTCTGAGGCCAGTCCCGCAGGAAAATGAGGAATCTCTTCCATCTTCTTTCCGACAAATTCGGCTCCGAGGAAGATATGCCCGAGCAGGTTACCGTCGTCGGTGTAATCATTTTCCGGGAAGGAAGAAATCTCGGAAAGCTTGCCGATGTCGTGGAATATCGCCGCCGTAAGCAGAAGGTCGCGGTTCAGAATCGGATAACTGTCGGCGAGGTAGGCACACATCTTCGTCACCGAAAGCGTGTGCTCCAAAAGGCCTCCGACAAAGGCATGGTGAATTGCCTTCGCAGCCGAATGATTCATGAAACGGGTCACGATATCGTTATCATTAAAGACGTTCGTAAGCAGCGTCTTCAGGTGCGGCTCCTTCACGGAGTCAATGTACCCTTTAAGCTCCTTAAACATCTCCTTGCGGTCTTTGTCGGTCGTCGGGATGTAATCTGCCTGGTCGTATTCGCCCTCGTCCGCCTTCCGAAGCCGCCGCACATTCAACTGCAGCGCATTCTGGAAGCTCGTCACCTGTCCTTCCACCTTCACGAAATCAAGCGGATCCACATTGGCAATGGCAGGCCCGAGATCCCACGCCTTCGCGTCGAGCGAGCCCGACCTGTCCTGCAGCGTCAGCGACATGTAATTCTTTCCTGTCTTGGCCTTCAGAATCTGGCACTGCTTGACCAGATAAACCTCCGTCACCATTTCGCCTTCACGCAGTTCTTTGATATAACGCATATGTACCTCTTTCTAATAAGTCAGGCTGACTGTCCATTTTCTCTTCATTTCCTTGCCGTTTCGGTAGAACGTTGCTTCCACGTCCTCGCCGCGGGTATAACGCGAGTAAATCGCGAAAAATTCCTCCACCGCGGTTACCGGGTTGCCGTCCAGCTTCACGATGATGTCTCCCTTTCGAAATCCCTGCTGCGCCGCAGAGCTTCCTTCCACGATTTCATCGATGATGATGCCGTTCTGTAAGGACATCTGCGAAAGCACTTCGTCATTGATGTCACGGAATACGGCACCGAATCTGGGATAAGCCATGTCATTTGCCAAAAGCCGGAGCAACTCCTCGAACTTATCAATGCTAAGCGCCTGGATACTCTGCCCGCCGTTATGATAACGGTTCGTGATAAATCCCACGAATTTGCCGGAAGAGTTCACCAAAATGCCGCTCTCTCCGCGTCCGCCGAACATATTGGTGTCAATGATTTCAAGCGCATTGTCAGGCACATAAACCTTCTCGGCGCGGCTCGAAACCATGCCCATGTTCACAGAAGGCGAATGCCCGTTAGGGAACCCAATCGCGATGATTGCAGACCCGAGGGTGAGTTCGGAGGATCTGCCGAAAGGCACCGTGCGAATGAGGTTCTTATCTGCGGCGGAAAAGTCTTTATGCTTCACGGCAAGGAGCACAAGCCCTTCCTCGGGCGCCGTGCGGAACACCTTGGCTTCTGCCTTCTTGCCTCCGTAAAATGTGACCATGATGTTGTCATGCCGGGTCTCATTATAAACGTCATACTGGGCAAGAATCAGGTAAGCCTCCCCGTTCTCCGCGATGATGACACCGCTCGTGTCTACGACGCTTTCGGTCACATCGGCGAACACAGGGTCCTTAATCCGCGATACGTAGCTGATGCGTGTCATGCACGGGTCAAGCGACTCGACAGCATCCTGCACGCCCTGAACAATCTTTTCATAGCTTTCAAGCGCTTTCAGGTCGATGTCCGGGATGGTTTCTCCGCCGGGATTGACTTTAACGGACGGGCTCGGTCGAAGGGTTACCGGTTCCTTCGGATCGTCCGTGAAGAAATGTCTGATGACATAGTCGGAGATTCCGTAGGAGCATCTCGCGATGACACCGAACAGCGCGGCAACCGCCACGACAATCAGTGCGTTTCGCAGGTATTTCCGCCGCTTCTGCCATTTGCCGAGAGGAACACGCTCTTCTTTGATGAAGCCGTAATTCTCGCCTGTTTCGGCAGCCTTTTTGGCGTTCTCGTCCTTTGTATCATTTGTTTGTTTCATAACCACTCCTAACTATCCGCTCTCTGCAGACTGAAGACGAATTCGGTACCTTCGCCCTCGGTACTGATAACCTTGATATTCTCGTTATGTGCGGCAATAATCTGCTTGGTAATGGAAAGTCCGAGACCGGTTCCGCGCTTGTCTTTACCGCGGGACAGGTCGGTTTTGTAGAACCGTTCCCAAATCTTGCCGATGGCGTCCTTCGGAATTCCGATTCCGGTGTCCTTCACGGAGACGAGCACCTTGTCACGTTTCTCCGCTACGACAACCGTCACGACGCTGTCGGGTTTGCTGAACTTGATTGCATTATCGATCAGGTTGTGGACAACCTGCTGAATCTTACCTTTATCCGCATAGGCGTATAACTCGTTTTCGGGAAATACGAGGCGGATTTTCATGTTCTTCTGGGAACATTTTCCTTCAAATGTCGCGGAGGACTGCTTCAGCATCTTTACGATGTCGAACCGCTCCCAGATAAGCCGGACGCCCTTATTTTCGAAGTTACTCAGATCGAGCAGGTCGTTCGTCAGGTTGGAAAGGCGTTCCGTCTCGAACAGGATGATGTTCAGATATTTGCCCTGAATCTCATACGGAATCGTGCCGTCCTTCATAGCCTCGGCGTAGCCCTTAATCGAGGTCAGCGGAGAACGGAAGTCATGGCTGATATTTGCCACGAAGTTCTTCTGATAATCCACGAGGTTCGCGTGCTGCTCCGCAAGCATGTGTGCGGAAAGCGCCACGTCTCGGTATTCGTCGTGCCCGCGAACACCGGCTTCCGCCGTGAAATCACCGTCCGTATAGGCAATGATTGTTTTGTTGATGTTCTGCAGGTTTTTCGTATGGTACACCGCGAACAGGAAAAATACGAGGAGTAGAATCAGGAGGCAGGTTCCCGATATGATGTTCATGCGGATGATGAAATTGTCGGTCTCGTCGGTCGTACGTGACATCGGCTCCGCAATGACGATGAAGCCTTTGATGTTGTAACCTTCCTTAACCGGCTCAACGGCGCAGAGAACTTTCTCCTTTGTCAGCCCCTCTACGAAGACATTCTCCGAATAGGTGTTGTCCAAAAGTCCCGGTGCCTTCTCATTCAGGTTGATCGGCGTCGTTTGCAGATTCTCGCCCGTTGCGGCAATCATGCGTCCGTCGGCTCCCACAACCCAGATGTCCGCGTCGAGCATCATCCGCACGGCTTTCATCTGGAGAAGGAATGTCTCCAGCGTGAACCCGGGCAGCTTATACTCGGAAATGTATTCGTCGGAAATGACAACACACTCCTTGTAGATGCGGGCCTTATGTCTTTTCGTGTTGTCGCTTTGATAGAACGGCCTGGCGATCAGATTGGTTGCAATCAGAATCAGCGCCGCCGCTACCAGATAGACAATGGCATATTTATGCCAGACCTTATGCTTCATGGTTTACTCCCGTAAATCGTGTTACAGTGCATTTCTCAGTTCGAACTTGTAGCCGATGCCCCAAACCGTGCCGATGCGCCACTCCTCGTGGTCTTTTAACTTCTCACGAAGACGCTTAATATGCACATCGACGGTACGGGTATCACCGACATATTCATAGCCCCAGATGCGATCCAAAAGCTGCTCTCTGGTAAATACCTGGTTCGGATGGGAAGCCAGATAATAGAGAAGCTCGAATTCCTTCGGCGGCATCTCCAGTTTTCTTCCCATATAGGTCACGGCGTAGTTGGTCTGGTTGATGATCAGGTCGGTATAGGAAACATAGTCGCCCTGCTCACTGCTGACCACCGGACCGGAATGCTGCTCGTGAAGGGGCTCCGTCGGCGGATTGTCCTGACGCATGCGGCGAAGCACGGCCTTAACACGCGCAACCAGCTCCTTCGAATCGAACGGCTTCATCATGTAATCGTCCGCGCCGAGCTCAAGTCCGAGCACCTTGTCGAAGATTTCGCCCTTAGCGGAAAGCATGATGATCGGCGTGTCGCTCGTCTTCCGGATGGAACGGCATACCTCGTAACCGTCAATGCCCGGAAGCATCAGATCGAGAAGCACCAGATTCGGTTCAAACTCCGCGAACTGGCGCACTGCCTCCTCGCCGTCTCCGACGATTTTGGTCTCGAAGCACTCCTTTGTCAGATAGAGTGCAATCAGCTCCGCAATATTGTTGTCGTCATCCACAATCAGAATCTTTTGCTTTTCCGCCATGCTTTTCTCCTCCTTTTGATCAGTCCTTAAACTCCACTTCGGTCGACCCGTAATCGGGGGAAATGGTATAGGACTTGACATATTTCGTCCGTTTGCAATGTTGATGCACGGCCTGCCGAACGGCTCCCGTGCCGCGTCCGTGTATGATCGTTACTTTGTTAATGTGTGCAAGGTAGGCATCGTCCAGATATTTGTCAAGCTCCGCCACGGCCTCGTCCGTCCTCTTGCCGACGAGATTCAGCTCAGGGCTTATCGTCATCGCTTTGTTGCCGATTCCGGTCGCCGTGAAGACCTTCTTGACATTTTCCTCTTTCGGAGCCTCCAGAATCGCGAGATCCCGGATGTTGACCTTGGTCGTCATGATTCCCATCGTCACGAAGCAGTCGCCCTTGGCGTTCGGGAGCGTATGAATGGTGCCCTTCACGTTCATGCTCAGAACGAGCACCGGGTCGCCGATTCGGAATTCCTCGGCCTTGTGTTCGCCCTTCTTCTGCTCCTTCTTCAGCTCGTTCGCCGGAACCGTCGCATTTAACTTCTCACGGGTTTTACGGCGCTCGTCCTCAAGCGCTGCCATGTTCGCGCCGGATGTGCCGAGTTTGTTGATGCGGCGGATCGTCTCGTCCGCGAAGTCCTTCGCATCCTGCAGCACGCGCCCCGCCTCGGCTTTCGCGTCGGCGATGATGCGGTCCTTGCGCTCCTCAATGGCTTTGTTCTTCTTCTCCCACTCGCTTCTTTGAAGCGCGGTCTCCCTGCGGTCCGCCTTGGCCTGGCTCAGCTCTTCCTCGAGCTTCAGCCTGGTCTCCTCGAGCCCCGCAATCATATCCTCAAAGCTCTTGTCCCGGATGCCGATGTAGGAATCCGCTTCCGCGATGATTTCGTCGGGAAGGCCGAGCCTCTTGGAGATGGCAAATGCGTTGCTCTTTCCGGGGATTCCCATCAAAAGCCGGTATGTCGGGCGGAGCGATTCCACGTCGAATTCGCAGCAGGCGTTGATGACACCCTCCGTCGTCATGGCGAAAACCTTCAGCTCCGCATAGTGCGTTGTCGCCATCGTCCGGATGTCGAAACGGTGCAGCCTGCTCAAGATTGCCATCGCCAGTGCGGCACCCTCCGTCGGGTCGGTACCCGCGCCGAGCTCATCGAACAGGACAAGCGAATCCTCCTCTGCCTGCTCGAGAATCTTAACCGTGTTGGTCATATGCGAGGAAAATGTGGACAGAGACTGTTCGATGCTCTGCTCATCTCCGATATCCGCAAAAACCTCCGGGAAAATGCCAAGTACAGTGCCGTGCTTTGCCGGTACGTGAAGGCCTGCCTGGCCCATCAGCGTGAACAGCCCGACCGTCTTTAACGAAACGGTCTTACCGCCGGTATTCGGACCCGTGATGACTACCATCGAGTAAGACTGTCCGAACGAAATATCAATCGGGACAACCTTCTTCGGGTCAATCAAAGGATGACGGCCTGCCACAATCTTAACGGAACGGTCGTCCGAGAACTCGGGACGGACAGCCTTCATCTCCTTTGCCAGATACGCTCTGGCGAAGATGAAATCGAGCTCCGTCATAACCTCGCGGTCATAGCGGAGATCCCCGGCATACGGCGCAAGCATTTCGCTTAACGCAGCAAGAACCTTCTGAATTTCTTCCGCCTCGGCAATCTCCAGTTCACGCAATTCGTTGTTCAGCTTCACGATTTCCATCGGCTCGATGAAAGACGTGGAGCCCGATGCGGACTGGTCGTGAACCATGCCGGCAACCTGGTTTTTGTACTCGCTCTTATACGGAAGGCAGTACCTGCCGTCCCGCATCGTAATGAGAGCGTCCTGAATCATTCCGGCCTGCGAGGCGGCGGAAAGGATGGAACCGAGTCTCTCATGAATCTTGTCGTTGGTCGCCTTCATCTTACGGCGAACACTCTTAAGGCCCGCGCTTGCATCGTCCGCGATTTCCTCTTCGGAAAGGATGCAGCGGCTGATTTCCAGCTTCTCGCTCCGAAGCTCCTGTAACAGGTCGAAACGTTCCGAAAGAGAATCCTCCGGCACGTCTTCGCCGCGGTCTCCGGGGCAGCCGTACGCTTTTGCTCTGGCAACTGCCGTAAGTAACGAACCGATGCGCAAAAGCTCGGGAATCTGCAGACAACCGCCTCTCTCGAGACGAAGCAGGGAATCACCGATGTCCGGAATGCCGCTGAACGAAAGGGAACCCTTCGA
>JAEEGI010007229.1_pt1 | contig 24885 bp, 21 predicted proteins | sample 8958751 | NCBI WGS metagenome assembly JAEEGI01 (sample SAMN16246545, study PRJNA631951) | gut metagenome | biome: gut microbiome; feature: rumen; material: KS-attached | host: Bos | place: Iran: Karaj | collected 2018-10
AGGACTGTGTAAACTTCTATAAAGAGAAGTTCCACGCCCAGAAGGATCCATGTGCGCTGGTACGTATTAATGCAGAAGGTGCGGTTTCCTATAAGGCAATGCTCTTTGTTCCGGGTGAGAATGATGATCTCTATTTTCTGAGAGAAGACAAAGAGGGCATCACGCTTTACAGCAACGGCGTAATGATCATGGAAAAGTGCGACAAACTGGTGCACGACTATTTCGAGTTTGTCAAGGGTATTGTCGATTCTCCGGATCTGTCTCTGAATATTTCCCGTGAGATTCTGCAGCATGACAGACAGCTGAAAATTATCGGCAAAAATATTGAGAAGCGTGTCAAGGATGAACTTGAGAAGCTGATGCGCGAGGACAGGCCAAAATATGAGGAGTTCTTCAAAAATTTCGGTGTTCATCTCAAGGCTGGCGTTTGCGATGAGTATGGCATGAACAAGGAATTCCTGAGAGACCTGCTGCTGTTCTATACCTCTGAGGACAGACAGATTTCCCTGAAGGAATATGCGGAGCAGATGCCTGAAAGCCAGAAAGTGATTTACTATGCTGCTGCAGACACAGTCAAGCATGCCATGAGTCTGCCGCAGTGCGAGCAGGTACGTTCCCGTGGCTATGAAATGCTTTATCTCACCGGTGCTCTGGACGAGATGGTCATTGAGACGCTGATGGAGCAGGACGGCAAAAAGTTCTGTAATGTTGTAAGGGATGACCTTGGGTTTGATACCGACGAAGAGAAAAAGGCTGCAGAAGAGAAAAACGCCGAAAATAAAGAGCTGCTGGACTTCGTACAAGAGAGGCTCGGCGGGGAAGTGGCAAAGGTTAAAATGTCAAACAAGCTGGCTTCCCAGCCTTGTGCCCTGACCACCGAGGGAGGCATTACCCTGGAGATGGAAAAGTACTTCAGCCACAGCCCGGCAGAGGGAATGCGCAGCATGAAAGCAACGCGTGTGCTGGAACTGAATCCGGAGAACAAAGCTGTTATCGCCATGAAGGCTGCCTTTGACAGCGGTGATAAGGAAAAATGTGCGGATACAGCGAAGATCCTCAATACGCTTGCAAAACTGATGGCGGGAGTGGATGTTGAAGATCCTGCTGAGTTTACAAAACTGATTTCAGAACTGTTCTGAACGGAGAATGGCATGACGAGAAAGCCCCTGGGAATCTACATTCATATACCGTTTTGCGCGAGTAAATGCAGCTACTGCGATTTTTACTCACTTGCCGGCTGTGATCATATCATGCCGGAGTATCAGGATGCGCTGATTTCCCATCTGGAGGAGTCTTCCGAGGCAATCTCTAATTATGAAGTAGACAGTATTTATTTCGGCGGCGGAACGCCGAGTTATTACGGAGCGGACAGAATCGCCGGGCTGCTGGATGTGCTCAAGCTGAATGGCAATGTGCGCAGGGATGCAGAAATTACGGTTGAGTGCAACCCGGACAGTGCCAGCTTTCAGGCATTGAAGCTGCTGCATGATGAAGGTGTAAACAGACTCTCCATCGGCGTGCAGGCGACGGACAACAATCTTTTGCGCATGATCGGGAGGAGGCACACCTTCCAGCAGGCGCAGAAGGTAATCGAAAATGCCAGAACGATTGGCTTTGATAATATCAGTATTGATCTGATGTACGGCCTTCCTACCCAGACAAAGCAGGACTGGGCGGAAACGCTGGCCAAAGCAGTTGGCCTTCATGTGGAACATATTTCGGTTTACGGCCTGAAGCTTGAGCCGGGAACACAGATGTACCGGGACTATATACATTCCCCGGTGCTGCCGGACGATGATGCACAGGCGGATATGTATTCCTATGCAGCTCAGATGCTGGAACGATATGGCTATCACCAGTATGAAATTTCCAATTTCTGCGCACCGGGATTTCTTTCGAGGCATAATCTCAAATACTGGGAGCTGGATGATTATATGGGCTTCGGCCCGGGTGCTCATTCCTGCATCGGGCATCTGCGGTACAGCTACGTGTCAAACCTCCGCGAATATATAACAGCCGTAGAGAGAGGCACCAGTCTGCTGGAGGAATACAACCAGCTGGATGCACTGGAGAGAGCTTCCGAATATCTGATGCTGGGAATGCGTACAGCCAAGGGAATCTCGGAAATGGATTACCGCCGCCTCTGCCAGTCTGACTGGAAACCGATAGAAAAAACCCTGAAGATTTTTCAGGAAAAAGGCTGGGTGGTCCCCAACGGTGTGCGCTGGCATTTTACAGTGCCGGGGTATCTGCTTTCAAATCAGCTGATCAGCATTCTTCTTGAGGTCCAGGCAAGCGGACGGGTAGAAAACACCCCGTGGCTCAGTGAGCTTTTTGACGCGGAAGATAAAACGGAAATGCCTCCGAGCGAAGAGGAACTCTTCCGGGAGATGTATCTCCATGCAACAGAATCAAAACGAGAGGACGAGGAATAAACCGGTATGGATTGGGATTTGAATTTTGATGATATTTTAAAGGAATACGGCATCAATCCGGAAGGAGAAGACAGTTCAGCTGCCGACGCTCCGGAACCGAAAGAGCAGTTGCCTGAAGATCCATACGGTGAATTCAAGGCAGAGCCGGATGCAGAGGAACCGGCGCCTGAAGAAGTGCTGGCAGAAACACCGGAAGTGAATGAAAACCGGGACAATGCAGAAAGCGAATCAGAAGATGAATTCGGTTTCAACTGGCCGGAACCGGAAGCAGAGGAGCCAGTTCACCGCCGGACAAGGAATTATGACCCGGAAAAGTATCCTGATGCTATCCGCGCAAGGAAAAAGGAAGAAGCGCGTCAGAAACGTGAACAGGAAGCACGACTGAAGGCGGAGGCCAGAGATGCCGAGCGCAGAAAAAAGGAGCTGGAACGCGAACAGGAGCGAATGCTGAAAGAACAGGAGCGGGAAGCTGCAAAGGCATCCCGCGAAGCAGCGCGGCAGGCGGAAATCCGGGCACGGGAAGCAGAACGCAGAGGGCTTGAACGTGACAGACATGACCGTGAAGAGGGAAGACGCCGTGTTAAGGAGGAACAGCGCAGAAAGTCCTATCAGGAGCGCAGACAGGGCACAATCGGGCTGGTTGTTTTCCTGCTTCTTCTGGCGGTAATCACCGGAGGCGTCATTTACGCCGGGAACAGAGTCACCCACAGCAACAGAAATCTTCCCAAGGTCTTTGTGAATGATATTGCTGTCGGCAAAATGACAAAAGCCGAAACGGAAAACACTCTGATCGCCGCAGGGTGGCAACAGAAAGAGTCGACGCCTCTGAAGGTCAGCACCTACGGTGGAGTGTCAGTTGAGATCAGCCCGCTGGAAGCCGGAGCGATGATTCCGCTTGAGCAGGCTGTGAATGCTGCCGCTGCATATGGTCATTCCGGAAATCTGTTCAGCAATCTGCTTGCCTATCTGCAGAATCTGACCGTTCCGGTGGATGTAAACGAAAAAGCTGCGGAGATGAATGGCGCATTCATTCAGCAAAAGGCTTTTGAGCTTAACGAAGCACTGACTGAATATCTGGGGGATGAAGCCTATTCTGTTGATATCCCGGGAGAAAAACTGCTTGTCAGAAAAGGACAGGGAACAGCCAGCCTTGATACGAGAGAGCTGGCAGTCTCCATTACCAATGCGCTTGCAGCAGGGCAGACCGAGCTGTACTTCGGTACGCTCAGCAGCTATGCTGAAATGCCGGATTTTGATGCACTGTTTACCGAGCTCTCTGCCGAGCCGGAAAATGCGCGCTATTCCGATGACGGGAAATTTACTGTTCTTCCGGAGACAGACGGTGTGTGGTTTGATACAGCTGCAGCAAAAGCAGCATGGGAAGCTGCGGAAGTAGGAGAGACGGTTACGGTGCCTGTACGGGTAACCTATCCGGAAGTAACTGCAGCAGCGCTCCAGAGCAGGCTTTTCCATGATATGCTGGGAGCTCAAACCACGAAGTATACCAATTCCGGAGACAACCGCTGCAGCAATGTCCGCCTTGCAACTTCTAAGGTGAACGGTATCATCCTTTATCCGGGAGAGACTTTTTCCTATAATGAGACCGTGGGAGCCAGAACGGAGGAAGCAGGATTCCTGCCGGCACCTGCCTATGCCGGAGTCGGAGAGGACGGAGTCAAGGATGAAATCGGAGGCGGTGCCTGCCAGGTATCTTCCACCCTGTATGCTGCGACAGCCTATGCCTTCCTTGAGACGGTTGAACGCACTGCCCACATCTATCCGGTCAACTACATTCAGATGGGCACGGATGCAACTGTCACTATCCCGGAAGATGGCGGCCAGGTTATGGACCTGAAATTTAAAAACAGCAAAAACTATCCGATCAAGCTTGTGGGGTATACTGAGGAAACCGACGAAGAAAAAACGGTGACTTTTGAAATCTGGGGGACCCTGGAAGACGAAGACTACATGCCGGTTGAGTTTGACAACAGCTGGTACTGGATGCTGGACTATGACCGTGTCATCGAACCGTCCTATCCGGATCGCCAGGGATATAAAATCAAGTTTACACATGAAACCTATGCCTTTGAAGATGCAATCGGTTACGGCAGCCGTACGCTGACGCACCGTGAAGTCTATAAGGCAGATAACGGAGAACTCGTTCTGGACGAAATCATTAATCCCCGTATTCCGTCCGGTTACGCTATGGATACCTATTACAGCCACTAAGCACTATCACAGATAAAAAGAGGAAAGAAGCTATGGAAAAAAAGACCTTTTATATCACCACTCCGATCTATTACCCTTCGGACAAACTTCATATCGGGCATGCCTACTGCACGGTCGCAACAGACGTGATTGCACGCTATAAGCGCCTTTGTGGATATGACGTGATGTTCCTCACAGGCGTCGATGAGCATGGCCAGAAAATCGAAGAGAAGGCAAAACAGGCGGGGATGACACCGCAGCAGTTTGTCGACAATATTGTCACAGGGCCGAAAGGCATACTGGATTTGTGGAAGCTGATGAACATCTCCAATGACCGTTTTATCCGTACGACGGATGATTATCATGTCACTTCCGTACAGAGAATATTCCGCAAGATGTATGAAAACGGTGATATCTATAAAGGTGCTTACAAGGGTATGTACTGCACACCCTGCGAAAGCTTCTGGACTGAGAGCCAGCTGGTCGACGGAAAATGCCCGGACTGCGGCCGGGAAGTGCATTATGCGGAGGAGGAAGCCTACTTCTTCCGCCTCTCCAAATATGCCAAACCCGTGCAGGAACTGCTTGAGAGCGGGACTTTCCTGGAGCCGGCGTCCCGCGTTAATGAAATGATCAACAACTTTATCAAGCCTGGACTTGAAGATCTCTGCGTTTCCAGAACGAGCTTCAAGTGGGGTATTCCGGTCGATTTTGATGAAGGACATGTCGTCTATGTCTGGATTGATGCACTTTCCAACTATATTACAGCTCTCGGATATCTGAATGAACGCTATCATGACTTCGATCATTACTGGCCGGCAGATGTGCATGTGGTCGGAAAAGAGATTGTCCGTTTCCATTCCATTATCTGGCCTGCCATGCTGATGAGCCTCGGTCTGCCGCTGCCTAAAAAGGTATATGGTCACGGCTGGCTTGTCATTGACGGTGGTAAGATGAGCAAATCCAAAGGTAACGTGGTTGATCCCTATGTCCTGTCGGAGAAATTCGGCGTTGATGCCCTACGCTTCTTCCTGATGAGAACATTCCCCTTCGGCTCGGACGGCAACTTCTCCAATGAGTTACTGATCAATACCATCAATATGGACCTTGCCAACGATCTCGGGAATCTGGTCTCACGCACGACGGCAATGGTGGAAAAGTATTTCAAGGGTACGCTTCCTGCTGACAGGGAAGCAGCACCTGTGGATGACGAGCTGGTTGCCCTGATTGCTTCCGCCAGAGATTCCTATGCCATTCACATGGATCAGTTCCATCCGCATTTCGCACTGGAAGAAGTATTCAGGCTTATTCAGCGCGCCAACAAGTATATCGATGAGACGGCGCCATGGGTTCTGGCAAAGGATGAGGCGAAAAGAGCAAGGCTTGCTTCCGTGATGTATAACCTGCTGGAAGCTCTGCGTGTAGCGCTAACCCTGCTGACACCCTTTATACCGGAGAGCTGCGACAAAGCTTTTTCCCAGATCGGTGCTGCTCCTGAAGCCAGGAGCTGGGAAAGCTCCGGGAAATACGGTGTTCTGCCTGCAGAAGTCACTGTTCATAAAGGAGAGACGCTTTTCCCGCGGCTTGATGTGGAGAAAGCAATTGCAGAACTGGAACAGATGAACAATGCCAGAAAAGTGCCGGAAAGCAAGCCGGTGCTGCCTGATGTGAGCATTGATGAATTTGCAAAATGCGATATGCGTGTTTGCAAAGTGCTGACCTGTGAAGCTGTCAAAAAATCCGAGAAACTGCTGAAGTTTACTCTGGATGACGGAAGCGGAAAACCGCGCCAGATCCTCTCCGGAATTCACAAGTTTTATGAGCCGGAGCAGCTGATCGGGAAGACGGTCGTAGCGATACTCAATCTGCCTCCGCGCAAAATGATGGGTCAGGAATCAAACGGCATGCTGCTCTCCGCCCTGCGTGAAGTGGATGGGAAGGAAGAACTCCACCTGCTGATGCTGGATGATTCCGTTCCTGCCGGAGCTCAGCTCTGCTGAACGAACTACAATAAAAGAAGGTTGATATCATGACAAAAACAGATATTTTTTCCGGATTTCTTGGTGCGGGGAAGACTACATTGATCCGCAAGCTGATTTCCGAAGCCTACAAAGGGGAAAAGCTGGTTCTTATTGAAAATGAATTCGGAGATATAGCCATTGACGGTGCATTTCTGCAGGACGCAGGCATAGAAATCACAGAAATGAACTCTGGCTGCATCTGCTGCACGCTCGTGGGGGATTTCCGCGAAGCTCTGCAGAAAGTTGTGGCAGAATTTGCCCCTGACCGTATACTGATTGAGCCTTCCGGCGTGGGAAAGCTTTCTGATGTAGCGGAAGCGGTCAGATCTGTTGACGGGATCGAAATCGGAGCGAAAGTTACGGTGGTGGATGCCGGAAAATGCAAAATGTATATGAGAAACTTCGGTGAGTTTTTCAATGACCAGGTTGCCAATGCAGACCTGCTGGTTCTCAGCCGTACCGGCACTGCGAATGAAGAAAAAGTAGTGGCAGCGACAGAGCTTCTGCGCGGTATTAACCCGCATTGCGGCCTGATTACCACTCCCTGGGACAGCATCTCCGGAGAGCAGATCAGAGCTGCCATGGAAGAAAACGGGCTGAAGCACACCATGGAAGAACTGGAGCAAGAGCATCATGATCATGAACATGAGGATGAACACGACCATGAACATCACCACGATCACGATCATGAGGATGAACACGATCACGACCATGAGCATCATCATGAGGATGAGCACGATCACGACCATGAACATCATCATGAGCATCACCACGATCATGACCATCACCACCATGATCATGATCACCATCATGCGGATGAGATCTTTGATTCCTTCGGGATGGAGACCGCCCGCAAGTATTCCGCAGAAGAACTCAACGCAGTTCTTGACGCCCTTCATGATGAAGAAAAGTACGGTATAGTTCTGCGTGCGAAGGGCTTCGTTGACGGGAAAGACGGCAACTGGATTTATTTTGACTATGTCCCTGAGGAAAAGAATATCCGGGGCGGTGAGCCTGCTGTTACCGGTCGTTTCTGTGTCATCGGTTCTGCTCTGAAAGAAGATGCATTGAAGGAGCTGTTCAACATTGGCTGAGATGAAAGACTTTCCTGTCTATCTCTTCACCGGGTTTCTGGAGTCCGGAAAGACGAAGTTCATCCAGGAAACTCTGGAGGACAGACGCTTCTGTAACGGTGAGAAAACACTTTTGCTGGTATGTGAAGAAGGGGAAGAGGAATACAGCCCGGATCAGTTTGCTGATTCCTGTGTCTATATCCGTACAGTTTTCAGCAAAAGTGAGCTGACGAAGGAAAATCTTGATTCCTGGGCAAAAGAGACGCGTGCAGAGCGGGCAGTGATTGAATATAACGGCATGTGGATGCTGGATGATCTCTATAACGCCATGCCGGATGACTGGGCTGTCTATCAGGAATTTATGTTTGCTGATTCCGGTACGTTCCTTGCCTATAATGCGAATATGCGGCAGCTCACATTTGATAAGCTGAAGAGCGCTGAACTGGTTGTATTCAACCGTTTCCTCCCTCAGATGGACAAAATGGAATTCCATAAAGTTGTCCGCGGAGCATCCCGTCGCGCTGATATCGCTTATGAAGATCCCAAAGGCAATGTTGTCTATGATGACATTGAAGATCCTCTGCCGTTTGACCTTAATGCACCGGTTGTGGAAATCGGTGATGAGGATTTTGCAGTCTGGTACCGGGATTTGTCCGAAGAACCCAATAAATATGAGAACAAAACTGTCCGTTTTACCTGCCTGGCCCTGAAACGGGAGAGAGTACCGAAAGGATGCATTGTAGTCGGCCGTCATGTGATGACCTGCTGTGCTGCGGATATCCAGTTTGCCGGCCTCATCTGCCAGCTGAAAAGCAATACCACAACAGAAATCAGGGACGGTTCCTGGATCAGCATTACTGCAAAGATCAATTTCCGCTTCCACAGCGCCTATATGAAAAAAGGCCCTGTACTGACCTATCTGTCACACGAGGTGCGTACGGCACCGGATCCTGAAGTAGCTACATTCTATTAATACAGGGAGTACCTATGCGATACCGCTGCCTGGTTTTTGACCATGACGATACAACTGTCAACAGCACGGCTACCATTCATTACCCTGCTTTTATGGCATTCTTAAAGGAATACTATCCCGGGCGCAGCTGTACTCTGGAAGAGTATTTTGTAAAAAACTTCCATCCGGGTTTTATTGAATGGTGTGTGGAAGATTTCGGTATGTCTGAAGAGCTGCAGGAAAAAGAGATGAAATTCTGGCTGAACTATGTGGACAGCCGCATTCCTGTTGCGTACCCGGGTATCCGGGAGCTGATGATGCGTCAGAAAAAAGAGGGAGGACTTGTCTGTGTGATTTCCCACTCCATGAAATACAATATTCTCAGGGATTTCAAACAGAACAGGCTCCCGGAACCGGATCTGATTTACGGATGGGAAGAGCCTCCTGAACACCGCAAACCGAATGCATGGCCGCTCGAACAGCTTCTTAAAACCTTCTCGCTTGATCCCTCTGAAGTCCTGATGATCGATGACCTCAAGCCGGGGTATGATATGGCAGCTAAGGTCGGAGTAGACTTCGCGGCTGCAGGCTGGGCAAATAATGTTGCTGAAATCGAAGGTTTTATGCGGCAGAACTGCCAGCTTTACTTCAAAACCGTTCAGGAACTCTCGGATTATCTTAAATAATGAATTTTTTATGAAAAGCAGGAAACCATTCCTGCTTTTTTTAAAAAGAGTCTTGTTATTTCAACAAAAATATGTTAACATAATTCCAATTCCACTTCTTCAGATTGGAGACAAAACGGCTGTGAATACACAAAAATTGTTGTCTGTTTTTCTCGTAATGATTTTAGTAGCGTGTATGCTGTTTTCAGTATCCGCCTTTGCAACATATCCGCCTATATATGTTTCCGGTGATGACTATACAAGCGGTGGCGGAAATCCGCCGATGATTATTTCCGGCAGTGATGCAGATACGTCCGGATCTTCAGGCAGCAGTTATCCTGCTCCGGTCCAGACACCTGTTGTTGTACAGCAGCCTTCTTCCGGAAGCGGTCCGAAACTGGTCGGAGGTCCGCTCGACGGCGGTTCGGCAAGCGGAAGCTACGTTTATCAGACAGACCGTGTACCGCCAACCGTTACGAAGGATCCGTACAGCGAAACAAAAGAAGTCGGAGAATCCACATCCTTTATTGTCCATGCGGATAATTACACTTCGGTTCAATGGTATGCAATCAACCCTGTAACGTATGAGCGTGTCAATGCCTACAATATCGGCAATTATGTGGAGGGTGTAACGGCAACAGGTACGCAGTCCGAACAGCTTCATATTCAGGGCATTACGGAAAAGCTTAACGGCTGGCTGTTCCAGGCAGAGTTTTCCAATGAGTTTGGCACTGTCCCAACGGCCATGGCACGCATTACCGTGAATGCGCCTGCAGCAACCCCGACCCCGACTCCACCTCCAACCCCGACTCCGACTCCTGTTCCGACGCCTACTCCTACTCCGGCTCCTACACCGACGGCTGCATTGCCCTCTTCCGGAGGCAATGGCGGTTCCGGGAACTCCCAGACAGGTACCGTTACCAGCGGCGGTTCCAGCACAAATGGTACGGGTGTAATGAGCAACGGTCAAGGTGCTGTCATGCCGACTTCCGGGGCGCAGCCGACGGATAGCGGATCATCCACTGATTCTCCTTACACTTCACTTACAGGCAGCAACGGTTCGGGCATCACGAACACGGTTGCTGGTGTCGGAACAAGAAGTTATACCGGTGCCTACATCCTGGCAGCCGCGGCAGCTCTTGTCATCATCGGGGCAATCCTTGTTATGGCGCTGTATATGAGAGGAAAGATTTCTCTCGGGAAGTTTGAAGATGTCCTCAATGACAACAACGGCGACGGGGATGAATTTTATAACCCGGACGATTTCAAAGACAACAGCAAGAAAACCTGAGTAAATCAAATAGTACAGGCGGGTGCCGGTCCGGCACCCGCCTGTTTCTTTATTATAGAGTATATTTTGTTCTGATTAATAGTAATTCATGCTGTCTACGAGGAGTTTTCCGTTCTGATCGGATACTACCAGGCGGATATTGCGGGAATCCTCTACGGCTTCCGCCCGCCCGACAGTTTTGGTAGTGTAGGAATAGTCAATCAGATAATGCGTGGCATCTATCGGAAGGCAGAAGTTTACACTGTCATCAATAATATCACAGGATTTTGTTGTGGTAAAACCGAAACTGCCGAGGGCCTGTGACATCCTGTCCACCAGGGGGCTGCTGTCTGAAACCATCTGGCGCAGCTCGCTGTAATAGTAATAATAACTCCCGTTTACGTCGGCAGTGAACTGTACATAGGTGGCGGCAAATTTCCGCACAAAGGCAGAGAGCCTCTCTCTGTCGGAAGGAGTACAGGTGTCCAGAAAGACAGTTTCCGTCATATCCGCCTGGCTGACAGTTTTTCCCCGCCGGTCAATAACAGCCTCTTCTGCCTGCCCCAGATATTTTCCGCTGGTATAGGTAACCAGATGCGGCAGAGAAGGAAAGTTGCCATAATATGCGGATAGTGACGAATATGGGGTATCGTCGGAAGTGATATTTTGCCGGGAAAGGATCGTTCCGTTAACTGATGCCTGATAGTCCTCCGGAATAACAAAGGTGGAGTTGTTCAGATAGGATGAAAAATCGTAGTCTTCCGAAGCAAGCGCCCAGAAGCGGAAACCGAGCCGTTTTTCTTCCGTTGGTTCAAACGAAACCGTACCGATGCTGTGGCCGTCCGCGCGTGCAGAGTAGACAAGTTTTTCCGGAGTGCTGAGTGCGGAGGATCTGACATATTCTGTCCGTGAAAGAATATCCGCAACAAAGGCTTTTATTTCTGCTTCACTTTGAAGGCTGCGGTCAACCTCCGTGAGCGAAGTAAGAACTGCATTCCCGGGACCGTTTACTGCAAGTGTTTCCGTATAGGAGTTTACACTGTTATACGGCCGTGTCTCCTCATAGGCTTTCAGCCAGTCATAAAAGAAAATCAAAGCGATAACTGACAGAATCAGAAAAAGAAAGATATATATCAGAAGGCCGACGCCGAAACGGGACTTTTTTCTGTTACTTGCCATCAGCCCGTCCCTCCTTCAGCACAACAAAGCTCGTCGGGATCGGACGGATTCCGATTACAGAGGCATTGTTGTTAATGTATTCTCCCCGGAACCACAGCAGGGAAGATGAACCGCCGTCGAGGTTGCATGCGTTCACTGCTCCGAAGCGCAGCATGATTTCCGCTTCGTCCAGGTAGGTTGCTCCGAGGCTGTTCGGCTGTCTGCCGTCAATTACCAGCAGCAGGATAGCTCCGTCGGAACGCTGGCCGATGGCAGTTCTGGGATTCAGCCCGCTGACAAGTTTATCCGGATCCACGGATTCCCCGTTCGCAACAAGGACAGGGCCATATCCTGTGCCGTCCCGGATTTTCCTGGTTTTCAGCTCTTCCGTAGAGGTAAAGCCGACCTGCAGGATATCATCCTGATCAATCCCGACAAATCCTTTTCCTATGCCCTGCCAGGCGCAGTAAACTTCGCCTCCGCTGACAATGGCACAGTCCGGCATACTGCCGTTTCCCTGACCGTTCGGGTCGTCAAAACCGCCTCCGTTGATACCGGCAACTGCATCAAACATCTCTACATACTGGGCCACCGTATATCCCTTGGCTCCGAGCATATCAGGGTTGCAGCCCAATACAACACGGGAGGGATCGAGTACGATCAGCATATAGCCTGTATAGGTTTCTCCCGGTACGGAGACAAGAATCAAACCATCGTCGTCATCATCGGTATATCCCCAGTCATCCCGGTAATGCCCTTCTGCCGATGAGGAAAGCTCTGTTTTTACGGTGATCAGAGAAGTATCAGTTTCCTCAACTGCAATTTCTTCTGCTTTTTCAATCTCTGCTATTTCTTCATCAGATAAGTACAGATTGGCAAGAAAACCGATAGCGCTGGTTTCACGTACGGAACGGACAAACAGGTCACGTGCCGTAGGGGAAGGCCCTCTGCACAGCAGATACATGACAAAATAGAGCAGAATAACCAGCAGCACCAGCGTTGTCAGCAGAACACACAGAATACGAAGAAGAACGGATAATGCAGAAGTTTTCTTTTGCTTAACAGCGTGAGAAGCCATTTCATTTCTCCAGTGGTGATAAATAATCCGATTGTTTATAATATCGTTTAACAGAGAAAAAGTCAACAATACTGTGGCAGTTTTCTGCCTGCTGTGATACAATAATCACATAAGGGCACGTTAATCGGAGGATAATATGAGGAATACTGTTGCTATCATATCAAATATTGCCATGTTGCTGTGTACGGTTGCGGCAACTATTCTGACGCTCAATCAGCTGTCGTTTGCGGCCTTGGTTTTTCTGGCTGTTGCTGTTGTTTTCTTTGTCCTGAAGCTTGTGATCGGCGTATATAGTGAGGAAGAAACGGTAAAAGACGGCCCGCATTATGACAGAACTGCAAAATATATGCGGATCTGCCCTGCATGCGGTTTTGTAGGATCTCAACTGTCCAGCGAGAGTGTTCCTCCCTGCCCGAAGTGCAAAGCTACCCTGATTGCGACAGATACGACGCTCCCTGATTATTCCGGGATGACAGAAAAACAGCGCACCGCCTGGAAGAGGCGGTGGCTGAGATAGTCAGGATTAGTATGAATTATTACCCGGAAAGATAGTCTTTCAGATATAGGATTGCCTGGCGGTATCCTTCGAAACCGAGGCCGATAAAGCTTTTGACGCAGGCCATGCCGGCATAGGATATCTGTCGGAAGCTTTCCCGTGCTGAGACATCGGACAGATGAACTTCCACGGCAGGAATCTGAACTGCTTTCAGGGCATCCAAAATAGCAACACTTGTATGAGTATAGGCGGCGGGATTGATTACAATCCCGTCTATTTTTTCATAATATGCCTGCTGGATTCTGTCTACAAGAGTGCCTTCATGGTTTGACTGGAAAAGGACAGGTTCTATCCCCTCCGAATTGCAGCATTCCATGATAAAGTTTTCCAGAGCAGGGAAACTTTCTTTGCCGTAGATGTCCGGTTCACGGATTCCAAGCATATTGAGGTTGGGGCCGTTGATAATCAGAAGTTTCATTATAAAGCCTCCAGGATGGCAGTGACAGTGTCCTGTGGACAGCCGTTGTTATCCACGGTGATGTCTGCAAATTGTTCATAGTATGGATTGCGGACAGCTTCCATCTGTTTCAGGTCAGTGCTGAGTGATAGTGGCCTGCCTTCCCGGGCAAGCTTGTCCGTATCCCTGACGAGCCGAATGATGATTCCGTTCTGATGAAGCAGAGGGTAGTTTTCTGTTCTGGTGACACATCCGCCACCTGTGGAGATCACCAGGCCGGACTGTTTGCCTAACTGAGCCAGAACAGCCGTCTCCCTCTTCCGGAAACCGGATTCTCCTTCCTGATGAAAGATCTCCGGGATCGTTATGCCGGCTGCCTTTTCTATTTCTGCATCCGCTTCACAGAGAGGTCTTTGCAGGCGCTGGGCAAGAAGAGCAGCAACAGTCGATTTTCCCGAGCCCGGCATCCCGATAAGTATCAGATTCCGCATCTGGAGGGAAAGCAGGTCCGCGATACGGTCAATTTCCGAATCCGGAAGCTTCTTTCCAAGGAACAATTCCGCACTTCGTTTTGCCTGTGCAACAAGCATCAGCAGCCCTCCCGCGTGAGGAATCCCGAGCTGTTCGGCCTGCAGCAGCAATGCCGTTCTTGCAGGGTTGTATACGACATCCAGTACGGCATGAAGCTTTGGGAAGAATGTCAGATCAACTGCTTTTTCACCGTTGTTCGGAAACATTCCGAGCGGTGTTGTATTGACAATCAGACAGGCATCTGCATGCTGGTTTATGTTTTGATAATTATTATCACCTGTCCTGGAAATCGGGATAACAACAGCTCCCTGACGATGCAGCACAGCACAAACAGTGACAGATGCCCCGCCGGTTCCGAGTACAAGAGCTTTTTTTCCGGAAAGGTCAGCTTCGCGGAGAACGGAATCCAGCAGCATTTCAAAACCAAAGGCATCAGTATTGTCGCCGACTATGCTTCCGTCTGAACAACGCAGCAGAGTGTTTACGCTTCCGATCATCCCGGCGGTTTCTGACAGCTCATCGCAGAATGGAATAACGGTTTTCTTATAGGGGATTGTCACATTCAATCCGTGCCAGCTTCCGAAACGTATGAACTGCTCTACTTCATCCGGCGTTTTTTCAAACAGACCATATTCATAGTTTGCCAGCAGCCCGTGTATCTGGGGGCTGTAACTGTGGCCTAGTTTTTCACCGAGCAACCCGCATTGCATATCAGACTACCTCTCTGTAGCTTCCGAGGTATTCATATTCCTCACACAGATCACCGAGTTCTCCCATCAGCTGGATAAACTTCGGAGAATACACAGAAGTATCCAGATCAAAATAAAACATAAATTCAAAGCTGCGTTCAGGCAGAGGGCGGCTCTCAAGCTTGTTCAGGTTGATTCCCAGCGCATAAAAACGGGAGAGAACCTTATAGAGAGAGCCGGGTTCATGAGGAAGTACCATCATCAGGCTGGTACGGTCGGCACCGGGATAGATCTCAAGATTCTTTGATATGCAAATGAAACGGGTATGGTTATTCCCACTGTCCTGGATATCTGGCTTCAAAATGTCAAGGCCGTAAAGTCTGCTGCAAGCCCGGGAGGAGAGAGCCGCAATGTGCGGATCGTCTGATTCTGCAACCATTTTGGCTGCTATTGCAGTATTTTCGCAGGGGATGACTTTTACATTCGGGAAATTCTGCAGGAATGCCGAACACTGCGCTATTGCCTGGGAATGGGAATAGATTTCCAGGATATCCCCGATTTTCGTGCCGGGTTTGGCAAGAAGATTATGATCAACCTTGATCCGTACAGAGCGGACAATACGGAAGTCATGCCTGAGCATAAGATCATATACCGCATTGACGGAACCGGCGGTGCTGTTTTCCACCGGAATAACGCCATATCGGCAAAACCCTTTTTCAATGGCGGAAAACACAGCATCAAAGGTGGAAAAATAGAAAATACTAGGGTGGGCAAAGAGCTTTTCACAGGCGATACCGGAATAAGCGCCTTCCACGCCCTGGCAGGCGACTATGGCTTTTTCCGGGAATAGCTGAGGGGTATCCCGGAGTGCTTTCTCTATTGCATTTGTTTCCGGGCTGACAGGATGCAGAATGCGGTTCTGCCGGCTGCGCGAGAGCTCCATAATCAGAGAAAAGAGAGAAACAGTATACTCGCTGAGTTCTTCCGGGCTTTTCTCTTCCAGATGGCGGAGTTTTTCTTTTTCCCGCCTGACATCGAGGACAGGAAGATTATTCTCCTTCTTCCAGGCAGCAATGTCAGCAGCAATATTCATCCTTTCGGCGAACAGGGAAAGCAGTTCATCATCTATTTTATCCAGTTTCAGGCGATAGTCGTTCAGATCCATGCTGTTTCCTCCAATGAATCGTATATGGCAATGGCAGCTGCGGCTTCTATGACCGGCACAGCACGCGGAACAATGCAGGGATCGTGCCTGCCGGTAATGCAGAGCGTCTGTTCCTGCATCACCTGCAAATTGACACTCTGCTGTGGTTTTGAAATGGAAGGGGTAGGCTTGAAGGCGGTGCGGAATGTGACAGGCATTCCGTTTGAAATCCCGCCGAGTATGCCGCCTGCATGGTTCGTGACAGTTCTGATCTGCCCGTTTTCCAGGCAGAAAGCATCGTTATTTTCGCTTCCCTTCATGGTTGCAACAGAAAAGCCGGAACCGAACTCGATGCCCTTTACAGCAGGAACAGCAAAAACGATTCGGGAAATCTGATTTTCAAGGCCGTCAAACATCGGGTTTCCCAGGCCTGCGGGCAGATTGCGGATGATGCATTCCACAATACCGCCTACGGAGTCTCCTTCAGCTTTCGCTTCCGCAATGACTTTTCGCATGGCTTCGCCTGCTTCGTCATCGGAAACCGGAAACGCCTTTTCGGCAACACTCTCTGTAAACGGTGTGTCATCCCGGATATGTCCGATTGCAGCAATGCGGGCGTTTATCTGAATATTGTGACGCTCCAGTTCCTGCATGAGAATACCGCCGGCTATACACAATGGGGCTGTAAGACGGCCGGAAAAGTGCCCGCCGCCGGCATAATCCTGATGTCCGTGATACTTGATTTCCGCAGTATAGTCCGCATGACCGGGCCGGGGCAGTGTTTTGAGCTGCTCATAATCACGGCTTCTTGTATTGTTGTTGCGGATGATGGCCGTAATCGGTGTACCGCAGGTATAGCCGTTTTTGAGCCCACAGAGGAACTCTGGACAGTCTGTTTCCTTTCGTGGTGTTGACCAGTCATTCTGCCCCGGAGCACGCCTTGCAAGAAAGTGCTGCAGTTCTTCAATGTCCACACGGATTCCCGCAGGCAGCCCTTCGAGCGTCATACCGACAGCCTCTGAATGGCTTTGCCCGAATATGGACAGGTGTAAACGTCTGCCGAAAAAGCTGCTGCTCATGTTGTACACTCCTTCCAGTCATCCCAAAATCCGGGATAGGATTTTTCAACGCATTCGGAGCCGGTCACAAGCACGGGTTCCCTGCAGACGGAAGCGGCAACAGCAGCACTCATGGCTATACGATGGTCATGAAGACTATCTGCCGTTCCTCCATGCAGGAAGCTTTTGCCATGAATAACAAGGCTGTCATCCTTTTCTTCCGCACTGCCGCCGAGTGCATTGATCAGGTTTACAGTGCCGGCTAGCCGGTCAGACTCCTTCATCCGCAACCGGCCTGCATTCGTGATATGGGTATCTCCTGTGGCTGCACAGCTCATAACTGACAACACAGGAATCAGATCCGGAATGGAAGAGGCATCTATTTCCAGAGGTCTGCATTCTTTTTTACGTATAAACACCCTGTTTTCTTCAGGCATTTCCAGTATTTCAGCACCAAAAGAGTCCAGCAATCGCAGGATTGTGCGGTCGCCCTGATGAGACTGACAGTTCAATCCGCGAACATCGATGCCTTCTTCAGAAAGTGCACCGGCACAGAGAAAAAAGGCAGCGTTTGACCAGTCTCCCTCCGCTGAAAGCCTTCGTGGCAGGCAGGGTGTCTGGCCGCCCGGGACTGTCCATCCATCGGGATGACGATGAATGCATATGCCTGCTTCGGCAAGTGCATCTTCTGTCAGGTGAATATAGTCTGCCGATTCAAGCCTGCCCTCCACGCGGATTTCACTGTTCCCGGCTAGCAGAGGAAGTGCCATCAACAGCCCGGAGAAGTACTGGGACGAAATATTGCCGGGCAGTGTATAACAGCCCTCTTTCAGCAACCCTCCACAGCTTAGCTTTGCTCCTTCACGGCTGATGGTCATTCCATGTGCTGTCAGCAGGCTTTCATATTCCTCCATAGGTCTTTCGGGGAGCCGCCCCTCCATGATGAAATGACCGCTCGAGCCAAGCACACCTGTCACAGGAAGAAGAAACCGCAAAGTGGAACCGCTTTCACCGCAGGGGAGTACAGCGTTCTGCACGGTAGAACTGATTGGACGAACATCCAGCATGTTTTCGCAACTTTTGATTTCTGCTCCCAGCGCGCGCAGACATGAAGCTGTAGCGAGAATGTCTTTTGAAAGGCCGTTTACTGAGATGCTGACAGGTTCTTTCCCGAGAGCAGCACAGATCAGCAGCCTGTGTACGATTGATTTGGAAGAGGGGATCATTACAGACCCCAAACGCCCACCCGGTGAAACAGATATATTCATTTCAGATACCGGCCTCCAGCCACTCCTTCAGTTCCGTTGGGGTGACAGCCATAGTTGAGCAATGCCCGATGCTGCAGGGGACGATCAGATGCAGCTTACCCTGTGAAAACTTTTTGTCGAGCAGCAGCGTGTCATAAAGCGCGTCTGCAGGATACGGAGATTCCGTCGGGAGGGAGAACGCATGCAGCAGGGAGAGAATACGTGTGCAGCTGTCCTGATCCAGTATGCCCTTTCGCAACGCTGCCCGGGAAATCATTGCCATCCCGACTGCTACGGCTTCACCGTGCAGCAAAGTGTAGCCGCTGCGGCTTTCAACAGCGTGGCCAAAAGTATGCCCGAGATTCAGCACCCGTCTTTTTCCCGTATCGTGTTCATCTTCTGCCACAATATCCGCTTTGCACCGGACGCAGCGTTCGATAATATCCTGTCTGTCCCTCTGCCCGTTTTCCAAAGCGGAAAACAGGGATACATCACCTAATATGCCGTATTTGATGATTTCCGCAAACCCGGCATTGCGTTCCCTTTCAGGCAGTGTATCCAGTGTGTCGGTATCGCACAGAACGAGGGCAGGCTGATAGAAGCTGCCGACCTGGTTTTTTCCCTCTGGGAGATTGACGGCTGTCTTTCCTCCCACTGAGGAATCCACAGCAGCCAGAAGCGTTGTCGGAACCTGAATAAAGCCGATTCCGCGCTGGAATGTAGAAGCTGCAAATCCGGCCAGATCGCCTGTGACGCCTCCTCCGAGCGCAATCACGCAGTCTGACCGCGTCAGCGTGTGTCCGGCAAGAAATTCCAGCAGCTCACCGTAACACTGCAGGCACTTGGTGTTTTCTCCTGCCGGAAAAACAATCGGGTATGCTTCCAGCCCTGCGCTGCACAAGCTCTCCAGAACAATGTTTCCATAAAGAGGAAAGACGTTCTCCCCGGAGACCAGTACGCAGCGCTTTGCCCTGGTACAGGCAGATACTTCGCGGCCGACTGTTGGGAGGAGGCCGCTGCCTATTTTCACTTCATATTGTCCTGACGGTGCGAAAACAGCAATGCTTTTCATTTCCCGTCAATCTCCTCTTTAATGCGTTTTCCGTCCTGCAGCAGGGCAGTCAGTTTTTCCGTGTTATCCGTTTCCATGGCATCGCGGTAGGCGCTGAGGCTTTCGATTATACTGTTGATTTCCGTCAGAAGATTGTCCTTGTTCTCCATAAACAGCTCTGCCCACATGGGGGCATTCAGCCAGGCAACACGCGTCAGGTCCTTATAGCTGCCGGCAGAAAAACCGTGATGCTTGCGGGCAGTAGGGCTTTTGACGTAAGCGTTGGAAACCACATGCGCAAGCTGGGAAGTGAAGGCTATCATTTCATCGTGTTCTTCAGCTGTCGTGACGGAAAACCTTGAAAAACCGGCAGGAGACAGCAGCTCTTTGATCCGGCCCAGGAGAAAAATGTCGTCAAAGCGCGGAGGGACAATAACCATAGGGGCATTATGGTAGAGCGTCGCTTTGGCATATTTGTATCCGGAGTACTGTGTTCCGGCCATCGGATGCCCTCCGACAAAGGTGAACCCGTATTCTTCCGCCAGAGGGAAGCAGGCTTCACAGACAACGCGCTTGGTGCCGCTGCAGTCCATAACGAGAGGTTTCTCACCGATATACGGTGCCAGTTCACGGAGCCTGCTTATGCAGGCTTCCGGATAGATTGTCAGCAGAACCAGATCGCAGGAGGAGACGTTATCTTTTGTCAGATCACCGTTGACGTCTCCGCTCATCTTTGCAAACTCCAGCACGGATACAGAGCGGTTCATAGCAAGCACTTCCCATCCGGCTGCATGATATGCCTTGGCAAAGCTTCCGCCTATCAGTCCAAGGCCGACAATTCCTACCCGTTTCATTTCACAATCTCCCTGATGGCACGTACTTTATCGGCAAGCTCTGAAAACTCTTCCGGTCTCAGAGACTGCGCACCGTCGCACAACGCATGCATCGGATCATTATGTACTTCAATAATCAGTCCGTCCGCTCCGCCTGCCGTTGCAGCGAGAGCCATGGGAGGAACAAGCTTGGCGATACCGGTAGCGTGGCTCGGATCAACAATAACCGGAAGATGCGTCAGCTGATGCAGCATCGGTACTGCGGCAAGATCAAGCGTGTTCCTTGTATAATCCGAGAAGGTGCGGATCCCGCGCTCACACAGGATAACGCGTTCATTGCCGCTGGCCATGATGTACTCAGCGCTCATCAGCAGTTCTTTCAGTGTGTTGGCAAGGCCGCGTTTCAGCAGAATAGGTTTGTCAAGCCGTCCAAGTTCACGCAGCAGATCAAAGTTCTGCATGTTCCGTGCTCCGACCTGGATCACATCCACATCCTCGAATAAGGGCAGGTCCATAATATTCATCAGTTCAGTGACAATAGGCAGACCGGTTTCCTGCCGGGCAGTTTTCAGCAGTTCGAGCCCTGTGGCTTTCAATCCAGCAAAGTCGTACGGGGAGGTACGCGGTTTGAAAGCGCCGCCACGGAGCAGTCTGGCACCTGCTGCTTTAACGGCTTTGGCAACCGTAACAATCTGCTCCTCGGATTCCACCGAGCACGGGCCGGCAATCATGACAAAGTTTCCTGCACCGATTTTGACATCGCCGACTTCCACAATCATCGATTCCGGATGGAATTTGCGGTTACAGCATTTAAAAGGTTCGGTGACCCGCTTGACGGAATCCACGATCTCCAGACTTTCCACAAGATCCATGTCGACATTGGAAGTATCTCCGATCAGGCCCAGAACCGTCTGAAATTCACCGTCGGAAATGTGAATACGCAGTCCGAGCGCTTTCAGCCAGGCAATCAGCTGCTCCTTCTTTTCATCAGAGACGCCATGCTTTAAAACCACTATCATTTTTGATATCCCCCTTTATAAAAAAACCGCACAGGATAACCTGTGCGGCAAACAGCTTTTTTAGGAAACCTTCTTTTGCACCACAAATTATCCTTACCGGGAAACCTCAGTAAAGTAATAATAGTAGGATGCAAAATAGAAGGCTTTCGTCATGGCTCTGTATAATCTCCGAAGAAATTTATTACATTAAAGCAATGAAACTATAGTCCAAAATGCTGATATTGTCAAGGATTATTTTCGGAAACTCGCTTTACAGAACGCCGATCATCACAAGAAACAGCAGGACAAACGTCACCAGCACTGCCAGTGCAAACAGGGTAAACCCTGTGCTGAAGCTGCTCTTCGCTTTTCCGCTGCTGCTTGGCTGTGCGAGCCCGGCAGCCCGCAGCGCATTGACGACGGGTTTGTAAAGCAGCAGTGTCAGCCCGGCATTGATGCCGCCCTTTATCAGGTTGAAAGGCAGGAATACCGTCATCAGCATGCCGGCAACCGTCTCTCTCGGAACACCCATGTAGAACGGCGTGATAATATAGTTCCACAGCAGCATGGCTGCTGCCATTGTCAGCACACCGAATGCCAGCCCGATCACGGCGTCCTTCTGGGTACGGTGCTTCTGGTAATACCAGGCAGCCGGCACGGCAAAAGCACAGGTTGACACCACGTTCATCAGAAAGCCGTAAGGGCCTGTTGAGCTGATGGTGATCATCTCAATAAAGGATACAATCAGTGAAATCAGTACGCTTGTCAGCGGCCCGTAAAGGAGGCCGGCGATGACGATAACAGCGTCTTTCGGCTCATAACTCAGAAATCCGGCAACATTCGGGATCACTTTGCTCACCAGCACGGCGACAAACGACACGGCAGAAAACATGGCAACCGCTGCCATATACCGTGTGCTCATTTTTTCTTTCTGCATATTCTTTTCCTCCATAAAAAATACCTGAAGACAACATCTTCAGGCGTATTGCAGCAGGACAAAGACGATATTGAAAATGGCGGATTGCTCCGTCTTCTTCCATCCAGACTGTACTGTCGGTTCCGGAATTGCACCGGATCATGCCATACGGCTCGCGGACTGGAGGCTTTTGCCTGTCACCGCCGGTCGGGAATTGAACCCTGCCCTGAAGACAGAGGCATTATATCACGCCGGTACACGCCTGGCAAGCATTTTTTCATTTCCGGCCGATCTCCGGAAAAATTTTGATAATTTTATATGATCGGGCTTGCAGATTGCCCGTAGGTTTTTTATAATGAAAGAGCATATAACCTGTATGAGGAGATCATTATGAGTTTTCTGGAAGTATTGTCTCTGTTCCGCGGCGTAGCAATGTTTTTGTTCGGAATGACGCTGATGGGGAATGGCCTGAAAAAGGTATCCGGCAATAAGCTGGAACCGATTCTGTTTCGCCTGAGCGGTACGCCTCTCCGGGCAATCCTGCTGGGAACAGGCGTTACGGCGGTCATTCAGTCGTCTTCCGCAACCAGCGTCATGACGGTCGGTTTTGTCAACTCCGGCATGATGAAGGTGCGCCAGGCAATCTATGTAATACTGGGTGCCATTCTCGGAACCAGCATTACCGGGTGGGTAATCTGCCTGAGCTATCTGGAGGGAGGCGGCAGCCTGAGCAGTATTCTCTCAACGAATACGCTGGTCAGCATTGTTGCCATCACGGGAATTCTTTTCCGCATGATCGGAAAGGACAGCACCAGACAGCACATCGGAGATATTCTCATGGGCTTTGCCGTCCTGATGGTTGGCATGCATACCATGAGCGATTCGGTGAGCGGCCTGAGAGAAATGCCGTGGTTTATGTCTGCTATGAGTTCCATGAGGCATCCGCTTCTGGGCATCATTGTCGGTGCGTTGTTTGCGGCAATTCTGCAGTCAGCTTCTGCTGCTGTCGGTATCCTGCAGGCTCTTTCGGCTACCGGTGCCCTGACGTTTGAAGCGGTTCTCCCACTGCTGATGGGTATCACGATCGGTGCTGCACTGCCTGTGCTGCTCTCGGCAATCGGGGCCGATACACAGGGTAAAAGAGCAGCTGCCATTTATCCGATAGTTTCCATTGCGGAAGTGCTTGGCTGTGCAGTCCTGTTCTATTCCGCCAACGGGATTTTCGGTTTCCCTTTTATCTCTGAGGTAATGAATCCGTTTTCAACAGCATTTGTCAATACGGTTTTTCGCTTTGTCGGCCTGATTCTTCTTGTGCCGTTTGCTGATGCGATAGAGCGGCTGATCAACCGTCTTATACCTGAGAAAAAGAAGCAGACGGAAGAAATTGCGCTGCACCTGGAAGAACGCTTCCTTGAACATCCACCTCTTGCCATTGAGCAGAGCAGGGCTGCCATTATCGGCATGGCGGTACAGACGCAGGAAGCAATATCCATTGCCTCCGGTCTTCTTTCGGGATATACCGATGAAGGCCTGCAGCGGGTTCAGAGTCTGGAAAACCTTATTGATAAATATGAAGACGAACTCGGAACCTATCTTCTGCAGTTGAGCGGTCAGGAACTGACGGATGAGCAGAACAGAGAGGTAAGCAAGTATCTGCATACCCTTTCGGATCTGGAACGTATTTCCGACCATGCCCGCAATATCGCGGAAAGCGGTGCCGAGCTTCATGAAAAAGGACTTGTGCTTTCAGAACCGGCAACGCAGGATCTGTCGGTTCTGCTCGGTGCCGTCTCTGAAGTTGTGGATACAGCTATAGCTGCCTTTACAACGAGCGATCTGCAGCTTGCAAAGCAGGTTGAGCCTTTGGAACAGGTGATTGATAATCTGTCTGATGACATGAAAGTCAGGCAGATTGAGAGGCTGCAGCAGAAGAAGGTCAATATACCGCAGAACTTTATTTTCAATGATCTGATCACAAACTTTGAACGCGTATCCGACCATTGTTCCAATATAGCCCTTACTGTTCTGCGTCTGCAGAGCGGAGACTTTGACACGCACGATTATCAGGAACGGCTTCTTGCCGGTGAAGACGAAGAGTTTAAAGCAGCTTTTCAGAGATATAATAAAGAATATACATTGGAATAAAGGTATGAAGAAGGAAGAAGGACAGTACAAAGGTCCGGTGATGATGCTGCTGGCGTCACTCTGTTTTTCCCTGGGCGGCCTGCTTTGCAAGATGATACCGTGGTCCGCGCTGGCGATCAACGGAGTAAGAAATCTCATTGGCAGTGCAGTACTAGGCATCTATCTTCTTGCAACGCATCACCGCGTAAAAATGAACGGTACAGTCATTTTCGGCGCAGTATGCATGGGCGGTGTAACGACGCTTTTCGCTTTTGCCAATAAAATGACGACGGCCGGCAATGCCATTGTGCTGGAATACACTGCTCCGGTCTGGATTATCCTGATGATGCTGCTGTTCTTCGGGCAGAAGCCGGGCAGAGCGGACCTGATTGCTCTTGCTGCTGTGATGGCCGGTGTGCTTTGCTTTTTCATTGACAGCCTGTCAGTCGGGGATCTGGCGGGTAATGTAGTTGCTCTGCTG
>JAEEGI010007230.1_pt1 | contig 24884 bp, 15 predicted proteins | sample 8958751 | NCBI WGS metagenome assembly JAEEGI01 (sample SAMN16246545, study PRJNA631951) | gut metagenome | biome: gut microbiome; feature: rumen; material: KS-attached | host: Bos | place: Iran: Karaj | collected 2018-10
CCTGGTACAAAAACCAAAGGCTCTCAAAATCTTTTGAACTGTACACCATTGATCTCATTCTTAAAACGAGGTCAAAGGTACCAAATTCTCTGTTCATACACAAGACGTCAAAATTGACAGCTTACTTCACATATTAATTATTATATAATATATATTATTATAATAATATATATTATATAATAATTTTCTAAGGTTATTTTGATATCCCTGCATAATTATTTTTCATTTGATATTTTGATATGTTGATATGTTCGCGTTTCATGTTTCAAAACTCTATTTCAATTTGGTAATACTTCCGTTTTGAATTATATATTATATATAATTATAATATATATTGGAACAATAATTTTCGCATTTTGAAACATGAAACGCGAAACGCTTCATGTTTTTGCCGATGCCATCAGACATGATTTCAAGAGTCCGTGCTACACCACACGGCGGAGCGATATTCCTGAAGCCACATAAATTGTTTTCGAATCAATGATGAAAAAGAGGGAACTGCTCGAAAAATTCGAGTAGTTCGAAAAGAGGTAATCGTAATGTTCAAAGATCGTTGGATTATTACAATCTTGATGATGTGTATGATGTTAGTTTGATATTATGTCTTTAATTTGTTCTTTTGTCCAAGAAAAACACTATCTTTGCAACTGTATTACTGATGGAACCTATGCCTAAAGAAGCATCCTTTACCATATTTTTTGAGATAAAACTTGCAAATCTCAGAAATATTCCTTATATTTGCACTCGAATTAACAACAGATGGTAATGATGGAAGAAGGAAGGAAAGACAAACCGACATTGGTTTCAGAGCCAGCTGCGATCTATTATGACACATCGCAAGCCAATCCGCTGGCCGTGCTTGATCAGCTGGGTGATTTGGTGAAAGCTACAGGTAAGACATCAGAACAGTTTATTGGTGAGCACTTGGTAGAAAAGTGGAAATCCTGACTCCATCGGCTTTCGTCGAGAAATATATTAATGTCAAACCCTAAAAAACAAACAGCTGATGGTTACATAGCAAAGACAAAATAAAGACAAAAGACCGGAACGTCCACTTTTGATTCTTGTTTCCAATAATTGGGGAATTAGACGAAACAATCAAGAACTGAAGTAGATAGTTCACGCCAATGGCGTGGGCGTTTACTCGTTTAAGATTGTTAGGTTATCCCCAATACCTTGGAAACGTAGACGAAGTAATAGTCCACGTTTTTTATTTCTGTATATTCAAGAATAACGATTATAACTAAAAAAATAAAACGATTATGAAGAAATTATTTTTATCTTTCCTTTTGATGCTTTTGCCCATGCTGGCAAATGCATTTGAGTACAATGGTATTAACTACTCTGTCTCGGCCGAAAAGACGGCATCTGTAATCAATAATCTCACTAATCCATATACAGGAGATATTACGATACCAAGTGAGATAATCTATTTGAACGAACCTTATAAAGTTACTAGTATTGGCTATGAAGCTTTCAAAGATTGTACAGGCTTGAAATCCGTGAGCATCCCCAACACTGTAACCTCCATTGGAAATTATGCTTTCGAAAATTGTACAGGTCTTTCATCCATAACTATTCCTAACTCAGTTACTGATATTGGTAGCTATGCGTTTCATGGATGTACAAATTTTAAAAACTTAATAATCCCTAACGGTGTTTTATACATATATTTTGGTGCATTTGATGGTTGTACAGGTTTAACAAAGGTCGAAGTATATGCTTCTTTAGATCTATCTTCTTATATATCTTCTTATGCTTCATACAACTTTTTTAACGGATGTACGAATTTAAAAGAGGCCGTTTTTGATTGTGAAAAAGTAAGCCCGTTATTCAAAGAATTCAAGTATCTTGAAAAAGTAACATTAAAGAATACCATAACCACTATTCAAGATAATTCGTTCGCAAGTTGTACTGGATTAAAAACTGTTGTAGTTCAATGTATGCCAACAAATACCGGTTATTCTATCTTTAGCGGATGTACAGCTTTGAAGGAAGTAACTATTGACTGTGAGACAACTCCCTCGTTGTTTCAGAACACAACATCTATTGAAAAAGTCAATTTTACAAATAGCGTAAAAACTATTGGCGGATGGAGTTTCTCGGGTTGTACTGGTCTGACCACAATTGATTTACCAACAAGTGTAACCAAAATAGAATCTTCTGCTTTTCAGAATTGTACATCATTAGCCAGTATTGTGTTACCTGACGGCTTAACTTCTTTGGGTTCATCTGCATTTGTCGGATGTACATCTTTATCAAATGTAGTGTTTCCCAACGGTCTCAAAACTATTGAGAATTCAGCATTTAGCGGTTGTACATCTTTAAATAACATCAGCTTACCTTATAAACTTGAATCATTGGGATCATCTGCATTTTCTTCTTGTACATCCTTGTATAGTATTATTATTCCTAATAGTGTAACGGTTTTAAGGGAAAGGACTTTTGGCGATTGCCAAAATTTGTCTTCTGTGACTATCGGGAGTGGCGTGACAAAAATAGCTTCAAATACTTTCACTTCTTCATACATCTCCAAAGTAATATGGCTGACTAACACCCCTCCATCGGGCTATAGCTCAATCTACGGATCCATCAACTATGTTTCAAATGATCAATTTACAAGTTTGTCAAATAAAGTCATATATCCATTCTTAAGTTCGATATTCGAGGTAGACGGCATAAGGTATGTTCCAGTCAGTCTTTCTGAACGCACTTGTGATGCTATAGATTGTGTTTATGATGAATCTGCGTCAATTACTAAATTAGGCTCAACAGTAACCTATAAGGGCGTCACGCTTACAGTCCAGAAGATCCAGCCTTATATATGTTATAACAATAAATACATCAATCACCTCACTATGGAAGTAAGCGGATCTATCAGTCATAATGCTTTCCAAGGATGTTCAAACATGCAGACCGCCATTTTTGGTACGACAAATAATGATACCGACAAAGATAATTTTACGGGTATTTATATTGGCAGTAATATAACAAGTATCGGCGACTGGGTATTCTACGGATGTGAGTCCCTCAATAAGTTGAACATTGCTGATAGGGTGAGTGAGTTGACATTGGGTTCTAATAACAATAGTCCTATATTCGGTTCTTGCCCGCTTGAATCTGTCTACATAGGCGGTAATATAACTTATAGCACCACAAAAGATAGAGGTTATTCCCCCTTCTATCGTAATACAACCATTCGCTCGGTCACCATTACTGACAAAGAAACAGAAATATCTCAGAATGAGTTCTATGGCTGTACGAACCTCCAGAGGGTCAGCATCGGCGACGGTGTAACCGACATCGGCGACTGGGCATTCTCTGGCTGTCAGAGTTTGAGTTACTTCGCATTTGGATCGCAATTACAGAATATTGGAACAGAGGCTTTCTCTGATTGTACGCAAGTTGGCGAGATTATAAGCAAGGCCAGGACTGCGCCAGTCTGCGGTTCTCAAGCACTTGACGACATCAACAAGTGGGATTGTAAACTTTATGTTCCTGATGGCACAATAGCATCTTATCAGGAAGCGGACCAATGGAAGGAGTTCCTCTTTGCTGAAGAGGGGACAGGAACAGCAGAACAAAATCCAAGCGGCGATGGTCCACAGAAATGCGGTACACCTAAGATTGCATATTCAGGTGATAAGATATCATTCACATGCGAGACGGAAGGAGTTAAGTTTTTCTATCGCATCACAGGCTCTGACGTAAAGGCAGGTAATGGAAGCGAAATCGGCCTTCAAAAGAAATACACCATCTCCGTCTATGCCACTAAGGAAGGATATGTTGACTCAGATGTCGCCAAGAGTACTATCGAAATCGGCAGTTTGGATGTATTTGGCGATCTCACAGGCGATGGCATCGTGAACGTCGCTGACCACGTTGAACTCTCGAAGATCATCATGGAACAAGGACAATAGGACAAAAAGTCTATTTACAACTATAGGGACGGCTCTTTGTTACAAACAGGAGAGCCGTCCTTTTTTTATGCGTTGCTGATGTTGGCTTGAAGAATATTTTCGGCTACCCTATAGGTTGGAATCTGTAGATTACAGATCATCTTCGTCCTTGGGCTGTATGAAGCCGATTGGACGGCGAGGCTTGTTATCAGCAGGCTTTGCCTGAAGCTCGGCAAGGGCGATGCTGATGGCATCGAGCTGCATGCGAGTACTCTCGTTGATGTCGTTCTGGTCAGCAAGGATGTCCTCAATATCAAGCTTGAGTTCTTCAATGTCCCTACGAAGTTGAGCAACATCGGCAACAGTATTAGGCAAAGGAAGAGAACCTGCCATACGACGAATTGCAACAAAAGCCCGCATTATGGATATATTCACATTGATTGCAGTATCGCTGTTGAGTAAACCAGACAACATTGCCAGCCCCTGTTCTGTAAATGCGTATGGCAATTTTCGAGTTCCTCCCCATCTTGAAATTCCATTTTGGAATATCAAGTCGTTTCTGAGTTTTTCAAATTCCTCTTCAGTTAGTTGAAACATGAAGTCTGGAGGAAAACGCTTAATGTTACGTTTAACGGCTTTGTTTAAATTACCTGTGGTTACTTGATAGAGTTCAGCCAGGTCCTTGTCCAACATGACTTTTACGTTGCGGATCTCATAAATCTTGGATTGAATGATTTGTAATTCGTCCATAGTAAATTGGATTTAATGTTAATAATGTGGTTTCGAGGGCAAAGGTAAGAAGATTTTCCGAGATTTCCAAATATTCTGAGAGTTTTTTATCTTAGTGGGATGAATTGTGCCTATCTGCTGTCATTGCGATGGGGTATGGATTTTTCAAGAATATTTGCATGGGCGCATTATTTTGGCGTAAAGAGTTTGGATAGGTGGGAAGTTCAGGAAATTGAAGAATTATGTTTATTGAATACTTTCCCCGTGGTTCACAAGTTCACAAGTTCACAAGTTCACAAAACGTAAAATCAAAAATTAATGAATAACGTAGAAGTCAATAAATTAATGAGTCCCGCTCAATTGGGCGGGACTCATTTTTATTTCTTGTCGTAGGCGTGGACGGGATAGTCGGTGGTGAAGTGCAGACCGCGGCTCTCCTTGCGCTCGAGGGCGAAGCGGGTGATGAGGTAACCCACGTTGATCATGTTGCGCAGCTCGCAAATGTCCTTTGAGGCCTTCACGCGCTTGAAGAGGTTCTCCGTCTCTTCGTAGAGCATGTCGAGACGGTCCCAGGCACGATGCAGGCGCAGGTCGCTGCGCACGATACCCACGTAGTTGGCCATGATCTGATTCACTTCGCGGACACTCTGGGTGATGAGCACCTTCTCCTCGTTGGTCATCGTGCCCTCGTCATTCCACTTAGGCACTTTCTCGTTGAAGTCGTAGAGGTCGACGTGCTCAAGTGAGTGGCGGGCGGCTGTCTCGGCATAGACAACGGCCTCGATAAGTGAGTTCGACGCCAGACGGTTGCCGCCATGAAGGCCTGTGCAGGAGCACTCGCCGAGGGCGTAGAGGCGCTCGATGCTGGTCTGGCCGTTAAGGTCGACCTTGATGCCGCCGCACATGTAGTGGGCAGCGGGCCTGACGGGGATATAGTCGGTGGTGATGTCGATGCCGATGGAGAGGCACTTCTGGTAGATGTTGGGGAAGTGGTGGCGCGTCTCGGCAGGATCCTTATGGGTGACGTCGAGGCAGACGTGGTCGATGCCGTGGATCTTCATCTCCTTATCGATGGCGCGGGCCACGATGTCACGAGGCGCCAGTGACAGACGCTCGTCGTACTTCTGCATGAACTCCTCGCCATTGGGCAGTTTCAGGATGCCGCCGTAGCCGCGCATGGCCTCGGTGATGAGGTAGGCGGGATGGGTCTCGTTGGGATTATGCAACACTGTGGGGTGGAACTGCACGAACTCCATGTCCTGCACCGTTCCCTTGGCGCGATAGACCATGGCGATGCCGTCGCCCGTGGAGATGACGGGATTCGAAGTGGTCAGGTAGACGGCTCCGCAGCCACCTGTACACATGACGGTGATCTTGGCCAGATAGGTGTCGACTTTCTGTGTGTCGGGGTTGAGTACGTAAGCACCGTAACAGTGGATGTATGGCGAACGGCGGGTGACTTTTGCACCCAGATGGTGCTGGGTGATGATCTCCACGGCGAAGTGGTTCTCCTTGATGTCGATGTTGGGGTCGGCCTTCACGGCTTCCATCAGTCCGCGCTGGATCTCGGCACCCGTATCATCGGCATGGTGGAGGATGCGGAACTCGGAGTGCCCGCCCTCACGATGGAGGTCGAAGGTACCGTCGTCCTTCTTGTCGAAGTTCACGCCCCACTTGACGAGTTCCTGAATCTGCGAGGGTGCCATGCGCACCACCTGCTCCACGGCCTTGGGGTCGGAGATGTAGTCGCCGGCGATCATCGTGTCCTCGATATGCTTGTCGAAGTTGTCGAGTTCGAGGTTCGTCACCGAGGCCACACCGCCTTGGGCAAACGAGGTGTTTGCCTCGTCGAGCGAGGTCTTGCAGATCATACACACGCGGCCTTTGTTGGCCTTGGCCACCTTCAAGGCATAGCTCATGCCAGCCACGCCGGCACCGATCACGAGGAAATCATACTTGTAAACCATACTTGATGTTCTTTTGCTATTCTGCTGCAAAGATAATCATTTTTCTCAGACAAAAGAACATAAGGACATGTTTTTTTAGACATAAGGACATAAAGACATATATTTTTAGACATAAGAACATAAGAAACATAAGGGCTGACCCATTGGGAGGGACTAAAAATATGTTCTTATGTTCTTATGTCTAAAAAAAATAAAAAAAACGTTTTTCTGTTTTTCTGTCTAAGAATTTTTTGTATCTTTGCAGCAGAACCAAGACAATACGACGATGAAAAAACTAGGATTACTATGGATGATGCTGATCCCGCTGGCCATGTTTGCCCAGCAGGTGATAGTGAGCGGAACGGTCATCGACGACAAGACGGGTCAGGTCTTGCGGCAGGCGAGTGTTGCTGCTGGACGCGTGTCGGTAGTGACCAATGAAGATGGTGTGTTTACCCTGAAGCTCGATGGAAACCAGAAAACGGTAAGCGTATCGCACCTGGGTTATAAGACCCGCAGGATTCAGATCGGGAATCGGGAGACGGGAGATCAGAACCTCACGATCCGTCTGGTGCCCACGTCCATCCAACTGCGCGAGGTGATTGTTCGCAACGAGGATCCTCGTCGGCTTGTAGACATCGCCATCGACAAGATTCCGGATAACTACAGCCGTGTGCCCGAGTTGCTGAAGGGCTTCTATCGTGAGACGGCCATGAAGCGCCGCCACTATATCTATGTGGCCGAGGGCGTGGAGGATCTGTACAAGACTCCTTACAACCGTGGAACGGCGCGCGACCGTGTGGCGATCGTCAAGGGGCGTCGGCTGCTCAGTCAGAAGCAGGGTGACACGCTCGGTGTGAAGGTGGCGGGCGGACCTGTGCAGGCGGTGGTCATGGATCTGGTCAAGAATCGGGAATTCCTGTTGAACAAGGAAGATCTCGACGCCTATCGCTTCTCGATGGCCCCCTTGGAGTTCATCAACGACCGTCAGCAGTTTGTCGTGCTGATGGAGCCTTACTTCGTGACAGACCACGCGCTGTTCTTCGGTAAGCTGTATATCGATGCCGAGCGTCTCGCCTTTACGCGTATCGAGCTCGACCTCGACATGAGAGACAAGGATAAAGCTACGCAGACGATGCTCGTGAAGAAGCCCTTTGGCGTGAGGTTCAAACCCCGTGAGCTCTCCACCGTCGTGGACTACCGTTACGAGGAGGGCGTCACCCGCATCAGCTATCTGCGCAACACCTTCCGCTTCAACTGCGACTGGAAGCGTAAGCTGTTCTCCACCTCGTTCACCGCCACCTGTGAGATGGCCGTCACCGACAGCCAGTCAGACCAGGTGCAGCCCATTGCCAGCCGCAACTCGTTTGACTCGCGCGATGCCTACTACGACAAGGTGGAGTACTTCCTGGATCCCGACTATTGGAGCAACTATAATATCATCGAACCTTCGGAATCGCTCGACAAGGCCATCAAGCGACTGGTGTCGAAGTACAGAAGGAATTGAAAAAGTGAAAAAGTGAAATGAAAAGACAAATGATAATGATGGCACTGGCGATGAGCCAGTGCTTTACTATGCAGGCACAGACGTTGCCTGGCGTGACACTATTGAGACAAGACACGGCCGAGGTGGTGCTGCCTTGGCCGATGAACGTACAGGCACGACTGGACAGCCTGACGAGTGACACACTGCTGCGACGCACCCAGCTCGGACTGATGGTCTACGACCTCGCAGCCGACTCCGTGCTCTACAGTTATGGCGGACAGCAGACGCTCCGCCCTGCCTCGACCATGAAACTGCTCACATCGGTGACGGCCCTCGACCTGCTGGGCAGTCGCTACGACTATCGCACCTCGCTCTATTATCAGGGGCGCATGGCCGACGGGGTGCTTGAGGGAGATGTGTGGCTCGTGGGCGGCATGGATCCCCTCTTCGACGATACCGACCTCCGCATCATGGCCGAGACCCTGCACAGGGTGGGCATCGACAGCATCAGCGGAAGGATCATGAAGGATGTCACCTTCAAGGAGGACATGCTGCTGGGCGAGGGATGGTGCTGGGATGACGACAACCCCCAGCTCACACCGTTGCTTATATCGAGGAAGGATGAGTTTGCCGAGCGTTTCAAGGAGGAACTGGAGAAATGCAGCATTATTGTCAATGCCCCTATCTCGGCAGGACGCCTGCCGAAGGACGCGCTGCTCGTCTGCTCCCGTTCCCATCCCCTCAGCGAGGTGCTTGTGCCGATGATGAAGGAGAGCGACAACCTCTATGCCGAGTCGATGTTCTTCCAGATTGCCGCGGCTACGGGCCAGCGTCCTGCGAAGGCCGTCCATGCCCGTCAGGCCGTCAAGAGCTTGCTCTCGAAGGCGGGTGTGAGGGGTATTCCCTATCGCATTGCCGACGGTAGCGGCCTGTCGTTATATAATTATGTCACGCCCGAGCTGATGGTGCGCCTGCTGCGCTATGCCTATCTGAAGCGCGACGTGATGGCGGCGCTCTATCCCGCCCTCCCCGTGGCAGGCGTCGACGGCACGCTGAAGAAACGCATGAAGGGAAGTGCTGCTGAGGGTAACGTGCATGCAAAGACAGGCACGCTGTCTGGCATCTCCTCGCTGGCGGGCTACTGTCGTGCAGCCAACCAGCACCTGCTGGCTTTCTGCATCATCAACCAGGGCATCATGAAGAATGCCGAGGGGCGAAATTTCCAGGATAAGGTCTGCGAGGCGCTCTGCCGACCGTTTTAATTAAAACGAAAAGTCAAATTTCTCAAATCTTGACCGCTGAGATGTCCACCAGTCCGTTGACGATAGCATAGATGGTGAGGCCTGCCGGACTATGAATCTGTAATTTGCGGGCGATGTTGCGGCGGTGGGTGATGACGGTATTGGTGGAGATGCAGAGGTGGTCGGCGATTTCCTTGTTCGACATACCCTGAACGAGGGAGACAATCACATCCTTCTCGCGGTCGGACAATGCTTCTGGGTTCTGGCCGATGCCGCTTTTGAACACCATGTCGGTAATATTCTTGGTAACATCGCTTTGCTTTACCTTCTGCTCCAGACGACGGATGGCCGGCACGAAGATGCGATCCTCAATCTCAGCATGCTGACGCAGCCACACCTCGTTCTCATAGATGTCGTGAAGGGTGGCAGTGAGCTGATTGTTGTGCAGGCCGTCCTGCGGCAGATATTTTATAATCAGCAACTTTAGTTCGCGCAGTTTCTTGTCGGCAGCCCCATGATGCTTCGAGAAGGTTTCCACATTGTAATCGTTTGTAGGATGTCCTTCCAATAGTGACTCCACGTAGGGAAACAGCGTTTTCTGCTCATATTTCATGTGTTGGCGTATCTCACGGGCATACTCATTGTAGAAACGTAGGATGAGTTGTGCCAGTGAGTCGTTCTCGTTGAGCGACTCCGTCAGTTCCCTGCGGATGTAGGGCAGCTGGAAGTCGAGGAAATAGGCGTGGCTTGCTTCGAGATAGTGGAGCAGCGTGGGTACACTAATCTTGTCGTCCGTCTCAAACTCACCATATCCATTCATCGCGAAATTGACCACAGCGAGAAATGTATAGGTGTCCACATTGTTATCCTCACATGTTTCCTGTACAGTCTTGTCGCCAAAACCTAGGCTGATGCCGAAACTGCCCAGCGACTGCAATAGGTTGTAATTATCACGGATGAGCGAGATCATCTTGTCGTCCGCCTCATACATCTTCTGATTCTTCATCTATAAACTATAAACCGTAAACTACCTAAATATGATTATCGGGTGCAAAGGTAGACATATTTTCCGACCTGTGCAATAATCACAAGTAGGTATTTTAGGGGTGAGAAATGAGAGATGAGGGGCGAAAATGGGCGATTTCATCATTTTTAGGTATTGCGGAAGCACAAGAAACCCACTACTTTTGCACCCGATTTTTGAAACAACAGACAGAACGATGAAACGACTAATAGGTATTTTGGCATTCGTCAGCATGGTGCTGACAGCTAATGCACAGGTCCATGCTGGCGACAGCGTGATGCAGCACGTAAAAGGTAATAGACTAAGCGTGGGCGGTTACGGTGAAGTGGCTTACTCACGCAATTATTATAGTGATCACGTCAGTCGGTATAGTCAGCCTGAAGAACATAAGAACGACCCCAGTCACGGACGTTTTGACATTCCCCATGCTGTCATCTATCTGGGTTATGACTTCGGCAAAGGCTGGTCACTGGGTACAGAGATTGAGTTCGAACATGGCGGTGCTGGCCTTGCCTACGAGAAGGAAGACGAGGAAGGTGGCGAGTGGGAACAGGAAACAGAGAAAGGTGGAGAGGTAGAACTCGAACAATTCTGGATTCAGAAGACCTTTTCTCGCGCGGCCAATGTCCGATTCGGTCATATCGTGGTACCAGTAGGCCTGAACAATGCGCACCACGAACCACTCAACTTCTTCACCGTGTATCGTCCCGAGGGCGAGAATACCATTCTGCCCAGCACCTGGCATCAGACGGGCATGTCGTTTTTTGGCCGTTATAAGAAGTTCCGCTATGAGGCCCAACTGCTGGCGGGTCTTAATGCCGACAACTTTACCAACACCAACTGGATCAAGAAGGGAACAGCCAGTCCGCTGGAGTTTGAAGTAGCTAATAAATATGGTGTAGCGCTCCGCTTGGATAACTATTCCGTTCCAGGATTGCGTCTGGGCTTGAGTGGCTATTACGGCGAGAGCATTGGCAACAGCTACCCCAGAAATGCCAACGGTGTGGATGCGGAGTATAAAGGTCAGGTGCTTGTTGGTGCCTTTGATTTTACCTACAATGCTCACAACTGGATTATTCGCGGACAGGCCGACTATGGCTATCTGGGCGATGCCGAACAGCTGAAGTATGTTTATAACCGTACTAACAAGAAGTCGCCCTATCACCACTCGGCCTTCGTCAGCAAGAATGCATACGCCGTAGGCATTGAGGCTGGCTACGACATCTTCTCGCTGCTCTCTCACCTCTCGTCTTCCACCTCTCACCTCTATCTCTTCGGTCGCTACGAGCAGTATAACCCATACGCCAGCAATACCAAGAGCACAGCTTACGACTATACCGAGGTGAAGCGCATGGCCGTTGGCGTGAACTATTATCCCATACCTGAGATTGCCATCAAGGCCGAGTATTCTCATCGCTTCCTGAAAAGCCAGTATAACGACGAGCCTTCTGTCAGCATCGGTGTGGCGTATGAGGGATTCTTTCTTTAAGTGAAGAGTGAAAAATTTGCTACCGCAATCGTAAACATTTTAAATAAACAACAAATGAAAAAGAAATTTATCTTAGCAATGGCGCTCCTGACGGGCGCAATGACATTCACATCATGTAGTAGTGATGACGACAAGGACAACGAAGAAACAGCGTTTAGTGTGAGCGAGACCAAACCCATTCTCGACGATGACAATTACAGCTCTAACACGACTGCTGCCAATTATTCGGTAAAGTCGTTTGGCGAGAGCGCCGTTGACGGTTGTGCCGATATTGTCAGTCAGCTCGAGGCGGCCAACGCTATCATCGGCAGTGCGAAACTCTCGGAGGCTCAGGAGTCCTATCTTCGGGAGGTGCTGAAGAATCTGGTCAACGAGGTGATCGTGCCCACCTATACCAAGCTCGCCGATAACACGGAAGCGCTTGAAAAGACACTGCACGGACTGACCACCGGCACCATTACCCAGGCTCAGGTTGATGAGGCATGTAAGGATTTCAAGGCTGCCCGAATGTACTGGGAGCAGAGCGAGGCTTTCCTGGGCGGTGCCGCATCCGATTTCGACATCGACCCCACGATCGACTCGTGGCCGCTGAACCGTTCGCTGTTGCTCAGCTATTTCAACAACGGCATGAACGACGAGATGCTCGACGATGCGACGATCCTGGGTTTCCACGCACTCGAGTTCATACTCTTCCGCGATGGTCAGCCACGGCAGGTAGCCGAACTGAAAGGCAACGACACCTATAAGAACTTTGAGAATATCACAGGTGCACAGGAGCTGGCGTATGCCCAGACCATCTGTACCCTGCTCAAGCAACGCACCTTCCAGTTGCAGTGTGCCTGGGATGGCGGCCGGGATGCCAGCCGTATGGCTGTGGTGAAGGCCGCCGGTCTCGACTATCAAACCGAAAAAGGCCTCTCCTTTGGCGATAATCTCATCAATGCCGGTATTGCTGGAGCCAACAGTAGTTTCCCGACGCTGAAGGATGCCATCGCACAGGTTCTCTCTGACGATGAGGGTAGCTGTTTGGCTATTGCCAACGAGGTGGGTACGGCCAAGATCGCCAACCCGTTCTCTGCCGGCGACGTGTCGTATGTGGAGTCACCTTACAGCTACAACTCCATCGCCGATTTCCGCGATAACATTCGTTCTATCCGTAACGTATGGCTCGGCTCTACCGACAAGAAGGCCAACAAGTACAGCTTCCACACCTTCTTTGCCAGTGTGAAGCAGGATGCAGTAAATAATAAGGTAGAGGGCGCTTACGTCAGCGCCATCGAAGGTATCAGCAATATGCCGTCGCCCTTCGTAAAGTACTGCTGCACGATTTGGAATCTAGCATTTGAAGACGATGAAGACTTCTAAACTCTTACTGGCAGGCCTTTTGGTAGCGCCAGCCTTTACCGCTTGTTCGGACAGTAATGATCTGACCGAACTGGGTCCATTGGAGACTGAGGAAGAAGTCTTCGGCAAGGCCACTGGTAACTTTACGGCCGAAGAGTGGTTTCCTGGCGGAGAGTTGGGTACCACCGAGAAGGCCAGCTATTCAGCCCCGACACCTGCCGTGCAGAACATTGTAGGCATGGAGGAGGACTTCAATACCGGCGAAGACTTCTTTGAGCACCTCTACACCTTCGAGCAGGCTCCCCGTCGCGGACTGGGACCTGCCTGGGTGCGCAACAGCTGTATTGCCTGTCACCCGAGTTACGGACACGGCAAACGACAGACGGAGTATCGGGCCAACACTATCGGCAATGGTTACCTGCTGGTCATCTATCACCCCAGTAACAATGCCTATATCTCTGAGGTGACGGGCATGCCCCAGACGCAGGCGATGGCACCTTTCAAGGCACCTATCGACGAGACCCAGATTCAGATAGACTGGAAGCCCGTAACAGCGATGGAGAGCGGACTGGCGATGACCTTCCCCGATGGTGAGACTTACTCGTTGATCTATCCTGAGGTGCGCATCCCGCAGTCGGCCTTCAACACCAATCCGAAGCCTACCGACTATGAGGTACGCTTAGAATCTACCATTGGCATTTACGGTACGGCATTGCTCGATGCCATCGACGATGAGGAGATTGAGAAACAGTGGGCGTCGGAGGCCCGCTTTGCTGAGATGAACCCCGCCATGTGGGACAAGGAGACCAACACCTTCAAGGCCAGTGCCTACTATTCTGCGCCTTACAACGATACGGGCACTCATCGTGGCGGGCATGGTCCGCTCAAGCGCTTTACCTACGCCATGACCCGTGGATCGTTGCAGGACGGTGCCGGCGCTAATGCCATCTGGAACATCACCAACGTCACCCGTAGCGACCGCCATTGGCTCTACACCACCTCGGCGTGGGCCAAGGCACAGAGCGAGGATCCCGAGGTGATCAGCTACATCAAGCAACACGGTTCATCACCCCTCAGCATACTTTATCCATATTATGCCGATGGTACTGACGAAGGCATTGCCAACCGTGTCTACGAAGTGCTCAACACCCCCTCTGTCGCCTATAAGGAGACTTTCGAGAAGTATCTGCTCAATGGTGCACCCTATAATGGAGTAGAGGAGATGAGCGACAAGCAGTACTACCAGTTCATGGTGTGGCACCGTGGATTGGCTGTTCCTGCCGCCCGAAACCTGAACGATGCCGATGTGCAGCGCGGCAAGCAGTTGTTTAGCGAGATTGGTTGTGCCAACTGTCACCGCCCGTCGTGGACGACTGGTTCTGATGACATGTGGGTCGATGCCAGCACCAAGACTTACGCCCAGCAGATGGGAAAGAGTGCCGGCAGCATGCTGCCCAAGTATGCCCACCAGACCATCTGGCCATACACCGATCTGGTTCAGCACCGCTTGTTCATGGCCAACGATATCCGTACAGGCTGGTGTCGCACCACACCGTTGTGGGGTCGCGGCTTGAGTCGCCGTCTCACTGGTGCCGACGATCGTCTGCACGACTGCCGGGCCCGTACTGTCATCGAGGCCATCATGTGGCATGGATACTCCAAGCAGTCGGATGGTTATCGTGCTACAGAGAAGTTCTACAATCTGCCAAAATCCGATCGCGATGCCATCGTTAAGTTTATCGAGTCGATATAGGTGTATTCTATGGGTACTCTTCACCTTTTCACCCTCTAACCTTTTCACCTCTTCGGCTCGCCCTCAGGTTTTGCCTGAGCATACGGCTGCGCATTTCTGCCAGTTGTTTGTCGTTGAAGGCTCGTCTGTTTCAACCATGTCGCTTCGAGCCCGGAAGATGATACAACCCGACGACAGCCTCAGCGTAGAGCAGATATTGGCAGGTTATGTCCTGTTGGCCGACGGTTGGCAGACCATGCGCCTGTTTCCCCATCAGGAGGATGGAGTCATCACTTGGTATAGTGCCACCGATGAACTCCCCTCCACGATGAGTTCAGAGCACCAGCGGTACATCCGTGAAGTGTTCCCACGTCTTGTCGCCGAGGTGAAGGCAGGTCACTGGTCCACGGTGGATGCCTTCATCGACCGCATGATTCGGTATCAGTGCCAGTTCGGCAGCATCAGACATCCCTCTCGTCCGTCGTCCGCTGCTATCATCGGGATAGTCCTTTTGTTTTTTACGTTGACAATCCTTGGACTTAAGAAACAGAATGCTAGGCTGCCCTCTCCGGCTTCTTTGCCGTCGTGCACTCGTTGACGAGGTAGACGATGCTCATGTAGGGGATGCCAGTGTTCGTCTCGAGACCAATCTCACAGGTACGACTGTTGGAGTAGCCCACTTCGATGTGGTTGGCCTCGATCTGCGGACGGAGTTTCCTTAATCCGTACTTGTTCAGTTCCGGGAATGTGAAACCACGGTCGCCAGCGAAGCCACAGCAGCCTACACCCTCAGGCAGGAATACCTTCGTGGAGCACAGCTTGGCTAAGTTGATGAGGTCGTCGGCTACTCCCATCTGACGTGTTGAACAGGTGATGTGCAGGGCTATCGGACGGTCTATCGGGTGGAAGTCGAGACGGGGCACGAGATACTCCATGATAAACTCGGCAGGCTCGTAAAGCTTCATCTTCTTCATCACCTTCTTCATACGGTGCAGACAGGGACTCTGTGCGCAGAGCACGGGATACTTGCCCTGCTCAGAGGCCTCCCACAGGGCTTTCTCCAGTTCGGCACTCTTACGGTCGGCGATGTCGAGCATACCCTTCGACTCCCAGATCTGTCCGCAGCACATCTTCTCCATGCCCTTCGGGAAGATTACCTCGTATCCGGCCTTCGCCATGAGCTGAATCACCTCGTCGACGAGGTCGTGAATCTTGCCGCCTTGCTTGGACTGACCCATCGTCTGGTTGATACAGCTGGGGAAATAGACCACTTTCAAGGGAGAGTGCTCTTCCTTGTGGTGGGGGATGGATTTCTCGATGATGAACTGCGTGAGGTCTGACGGCTTCGGCTGGCGATGCTTCTTCGGCATGGCTGTCGTCCAGAGAGGCAGGCCCATCTTGTTCATCGTACGGCAGACGGTGGTCATGAGTTTGGGACCGAGGGTGACATGGGCGGCGTGGGCCACGTCGAGCACCACGCGCAGGCCACTCTTAATGCCAGCCATGTGGTTGGCGGCAAACTCTCCCACTTGATAGCCTATGGTGCTGTTGTTCATGTCGAGTTGGCGGATGATGTGCGTGAGCTCGCCCGTGTTGATTTTCATCGGACACGAGGTGGAGCAGAGCCCGTCCGTTGCACAGGTCTGGTCGCCATAGTATTTATACTGCTTGCGAAGGGTGGCGGCGCGCTCAGGATCTCTGCCGGTGGCCTCCAGTTCACGGATTTCACGCTGTACGGCGATACGCATACGAGACGACAGCGTCAGGCCGCATGACATACAGTTCACCTCACAGAAGCCACACTCGATACACTTGTTCGCACGCTTCACCTGCTCGATGGTCTCCTTGGCCGTCGAGAGCTTCGGATCCATCAGGTAGTGACCGCCATCGGGCACGCTCTTGAAGTCGTAGTCGAGCACGGGCAGAGGTTTCAGACACTTGATGAAACAGTCGGGATCGTCGTTGAAGATCACGCCCTGGTTCAGCAGTCCATCGGGATCGAAGATGGCCTTCAGTTCCTTCATCACCTCATAGGCCTTGTCACCCCACTCGTATTTCACGAAGGGTGCCATGTTGCGGCCTGTGCCGTGTTCGGCCTTCAGCGAACCGTCATAGCTCTCCACCACGAGCTTGGCCACGTCGCGCATCATCTCGGCATAGCGTGCCACCTCGTGTTCATCGGCAAAACTCTGGTTCAGGATGAAGTGGTAGTTGCCCTCGAAGGCGTGGCCGTAAATACAGGCATCGTCGTATCCGTGATCGGCGATGAGCTTCTGGAGCTTCACAGTGGCCTCAGGCAGACTTTCGATGGGGAACGCCACATCCTCGATGAGACACGACGTGCCCACAGGTCTTGTGCCGCCTACGCTGGGGAAGATGCCTGAACGGATGGCCCAATACTTGCCATAGACAGCAGGATCCTCCGTGAACTCTGCAGGGACATACAGTTTGAATTGTCCCAAGCACTCCTTAATCTTCTCAATCTTCTCGAGCAGTTGCTCATGGGTGATACCCTTCGTCTCGGTGAGGATGGCAGTGAGGTTGTGGTAGTCGCCTGGTTCCACACCTGCGATCTTTCCTGCATCCACATCTTTCTGGTATTGCAGGAACACAGGATCGTCGACGGAGCTGAGCGATTTGTAGTCGAGCATCTCGGCACTTTTCACCATCAGCTGTTCGGCACTCATCGCCAGGTCTTCGTCGCCTGCCTTGAGTTTCTTCATGGCTACCACGGCCTCGCAACTCTCCTTCATCGTGAGGAAATAGACCATCGCCGAAGCTTTGTACTTGTAGTCGATGAGGGTCTTCATCGTCACCTCGGAGAGGAAGGCGAGCGTACCCTCTGAGCCTACCATCGAGTGGGCGATGATGTCGAAGGGATTGTCGTAGGCGATGAGTGGACGGATGTTCAGACCCGTCACGTTCTTAATACTATATTTGGTACGTATGCGCGAGGCAAGTTTTTCGTCGGCACGCACCTTGTCGCGCAGGGCTTCGATCTTAGCCAGGAACTCCGGATGGCTCTTGCGGAAAGCCGCACGACTCTCTTCCGAGCCTGTGTCGAGTACGGTACCATCGGTGAGGATGATTCTTGCCGACACCATCATGCGGTCGCTGTTGGCATGGACACCACAGTTCATGCCCGAGGCGTTGTTGATGACGATGCCACCCACCATCGCAGAGCCGATGGAGGCTGGGTCTGGTGGGAACACACGGCCATAGGGCTTCAGAAACTCATTCACCTTCGCCCCCACAATGCCAGGCTGGAGCCTGACCGTCTCCTGATTCTCGCCAATCTCGTACTTCTCCCAGTGCTTGCCCGCCACGATGAGCACAGAGTCGGTACAACTCTGTCCTGAGAGCGAGGTGCCTGCAGCACGGAAAGTGAATGGTAGTTTGTACTTCTGGCAGAGGCGTACTATCTTCGAGATTTCCTCCTCGCCGTCACTTCGGATGACGACTTTCGGAATCTGGCGGTAAAAACTGGCATCTGTTCCCCAGCCGAGGGTACGGAGCTCGTCGGTATAAATACGTTCAGACGGCATGAATTGTCTGAGATCTGAAAGGAAACTGTTCACCATAGGACAATGTTGGTTTTAAGTTATTACGTGTATTACTTTGGGGCAAAGATACGAAAATAAATTGAAAGTTATGAGTTAAGAGTGGAGAGTTTTTTGTCATTTTTGATTTTTTCACTAAAATATTGTGGTACTATGGGATTATCTTCGTAAATTTGTGCCCAATATAAATCATTAAAACTAAAAACCCCTATGACAGCATTAGTATCTGTAATCCCAATCGTGTTGCTCATTGTCCTGATGATGGGCTTCAAAGTGTCTGGCTATAAGAGTGCGGTAGTCACTCTTATCGTAACCGTCCTCCTGGCGCTCTTTGCTGTTCCCGCAATGGGCATCCTACCCGCCAAGTTCGCTGGTGTCAGCATCTACGGCATCACCCTCTGGTCTATTGTTGAGGGCTTCCTGAAGGCATGCTTCCCCATTATCCTGATTATCATCTGTGCCATCTTCAGCTACAATATCCTTTGTGAGACGAAGGAGATTGAGACCATCAAGGCACAGTTCATTCAGATGACCTCCGACAAGGGCCTGCTCGTGCTTCTGCTGACGTGGGGTCTTGGTGGTGTGCTCGAAGGTATGGCGGGCTTTGGAACGGCCGTGGCCATTCCCGCTGCCATCCTTATCGGACTGGGCTTCAAGCCGATGTTCTCAGCTGTGATCTGTCTGGTGGCCAATACGGTGGCTGTGGGCTTTGGAGCCGTAGGTCTGCCGGCCACGACACTCGCCAACCAAGTGGCCGCCAGTGGCGTGGCTACGCCTGAGGAGCTCTGTGAGGTGGCTACCTTTATTATATTGCAGCTCTCGCTGATGTTCTTCATCACGCCGTTCCTCATCCTGATGATGACCGATCGTACGAAGATTGTGAAGAATATCACCATCGCCCTCTTCGTGGGAACGTTCTCCATCATCGTGCAGTTCTGCTGTGCCCACTTCATCGGTCCTGAGACACCCGCCATCCTCGGATCCGTGGCTGCCATCATCGCCATGCTTCTCTACAACAAGCTGTTCATCAAGGACGAGAATCCTGCTGACGAGGTGATTGTCGAGAAGAAGAAGTTCGGACTGGTGAAGACCCTCAAGGCCTGGAGCGTCTATGGACTGATCATCTTCTTCATCCTCATCTCGAGTAAGATTGTGCCTCCCATCAACGAACTGCTGAACCAGACATTGGTGACGAAGTTCGATCTGCCCGTTATTGGCAACACTTTCAAGTTCGGCTGGCTCTCGAATGCAGGCTTGATGATTTTCCTTGGTGCTGTCATCGGTGGCCTGATTCAGGGCATGAGCTTTGGCAAGCTGATGAAGCTGCTGGCCAAGACCACCATCAACCTGCAGAAGACGGTGGTCACCATCTGCTGCCTTGTGGCGATGGCCATGCTGATGAACAATACGGGTATGACCAACGACATCGCCAAGGGGCTCGTACTGCTCACAGGTGCTGCCTTCCCGTTCTTCGCACCGCTCATCGGCTCTATCGGAACGTTTGTAACCGGTTCGGCAACGAATGCCAACATCCTCTTCGGAAAGCTGCAGGCAACAGCTGCTGCCGACCTCGGCCTGGTGAATCAAGGCACGTTCTTTGGTGTCACAGGTAATGAGACCAACTGGCTCGCTGCTGCCAACTGTGCAGGCTCTGAGGGTGGTAAGCTGCTCTCGCCGCAGAGTATCGCCATTGCTACGGCCGCCTGCGATATGGAGGGCCAAGACGGTGACATCATGCGTAAGACCATGCCGTTCGCTATCTTCTGGATTCTGATGAACGGTCTGATGGTGTTCCTCGGACTTCATGTGATTTGAAGATAAAAAGGTATTCATTAATCAGGTAAAAAGATTAAAAGGGTAAAAAGAATCCCCAGCCTCTTGCAGGGTTGGGGATTTATTAGTAATTTTGCAGCCAAAACAATTAAACGATATGGAAAATAGCAACCGTAAGGAGCAGATCCTCGTCAGGATAACAGGTCAGGACCGTCCTGGACTGACAGCATCGATTATGGCTATCCTGGCCAAGTATGATGCCCAGATCCTCGATATTGGCCAGGCCGACATCCACTCGACGCTCTCGCTGGGCATCCTTATCCGTATGGACGAGACCCACTCTGGACAAGTGATGAAGGAACTGCTCTTCAAGGCCACAGAACTGGGAGTGCAGATAGGTTTCTCACCCATCAGCGACGATGAGTATGAGGACTGGGTGGGCCATCAGGGCAAGAACCGTTATATCCTCATGGTCATGGGTCGCCAGTTGGAGGCCCGTCATATTGAGGGCGCCACCCGCATCCTCGCGGATCAGGGCTTCAATATCGATTCCATCCTGCGTCTCACGGGTCGTAAGAGCATTAAGAACCCCACGAAGCACACCCGTGCCTGCATCCAGTTCTCGTTGCGCGGAGAACCCACAGACCGTCAGGAGATGCAGTCGAAGCTGATGAAGTTGTCGCAGGAGATGGAGATCGACTTCTCTTTCCAACGCGACGACATGTTCCGTCGTATGCGTCGTCTCATCTGCTTCGATATGGACTCTACGCTGATTCAGACAGAATGTATCGATGAACTCGCAGAGCGCAATGGGGTAGGGGCTCAGGTCCGTGCCATCACGGAGAGTGCCATGCGTGGCGAGATCGACTTCAAGGAGAGTTTCACCCGTCGAGTGGCTCTGTTGAAGGGTCTCGACGTGAGCGTGATGCAGGAGATTGCCGAGAACCTGCCCATCACCGAGGGTGCAGACCGTCTGATGACCATCCTTAAGCGCTGTGGCTATAAGATTGCCATTCTCTCAGGTGGATTTACCTACTTCGGCGAGTATCTCCAGCGCCGCTATGGCATCGATTATGTCTATGCCAACGAACTCGAGATTGGTGAGGACGGCAAGCTGACGGGCCGTTATGTGGGAGAGATTGTCGACGGGCATCGTAAGGCAGAACTCCTGAAACTCATAGCACAGGTGGAGAAAGTGAACCTTGCCCAGACCATCGCCGTGGGTGACGGTGCCAACGACCTGCCAATGATCTCCGAGGCTGGCCTCGGGATCGCCTTCCACGCCAAGCCCCGTGTGGTTGCCAACGCCAAGCAGTCCATTAATACCATCGGCCTCGACGGTGTCCTCTACTTCCTCGGCTTCAAGGATTCCTACCTCGGCGACCAAGGCAAACTGTAATTCATGGTCAAATATAATAAAGCATTAATGTCGTTTGCAACAACGTTGTTGGAATGGTTTCGTGAGAACGGCCGTGACCTGCCTTGGCGGCAGACCCGCGACCCCTATGCCATTTGGCTCTCGGAGATTATCCTCCAGCAGACGCAGGTGAAGCAGGGCTGGGATTACTGGGAACGCTTCATGCACCGTTGGCCGACGGTGGAAGCCCTTGCTGCTGCTACGGAAGACGAAGTGCTACGCGAGTGGCAGGGACTGGGCTATTACAGTCGTGCCCGCAACCTCCACTATGCCGCCAAACAGATTGTCGCCCTTGGTCATTTCCCTGACACTCTTGAGGAAATCCGGAAACTCAAGGGCGTGGGCGACTATACCGCTGCTGCCATCGGGAGCATCGCCTTCGGTCTGCCTGCTGCTGTCGTCGATGGCAATGTCTACCGTGTCCTCGCCCGTCACTTTGGCATCGATACCCCCATTAATACCACCGAAGGCAAAAAACTCTTCCAATCCCTCGCTCAGTCCCTCCTGCCTATTGACATTCCTCATTCCTCAGCCTATAACCAGGCCATCATGGACTTCGGCGCCATCCAGTGTACGCCCCAGTCACCTCGTTGCCAGGAGTGTCTGTTGATGGAAAGCTGTGTCGCCTTCCGCTCTAACCTCGTCTCTGACCTCCCCGTCAAACAGAAGACTCTCAAAGTCCGTGAGCGCCACCTTATTTATATATTTATAAGGTATAACGGTGAAACGGCTCTCCATCGCCGTGGCCCTGGCGACATCTGGCAAGGGCTGTGGGAGCCTTTCCTTTGCGAAACGGTTCCGGCAGGTGCTGAGTTGTTAAGAAGGAACGTGAAGCATGTTCTGACCCATCGCATTCTCTATGCCGATTTCTACCTGTGGGAACCAGCAGAGAGGCCTGTGCTTCCCCTTGATTATATATGGATAAAAGAAACGGAACTCGACAACTATGCCGTGCCCCGTCTCATTGAAAAACATATAATTCTCCCCCTGAGTCTGGGGGAGTTAGAGGGGGAATGAATACTATCGACTTTCCCGACAGAATTCTTATTTCTCCTTCAGATAGTTAGCGAAGATTTTTGCAGCACTCTCTACCTTTGCAGCACAGGGACGGCTCTTGTAGTACTCTGCTGTGCGCTCGGAAGCTACGTAGCTGCATGGGGCTTTTGCGTGGCCTTGGATGCCGAGAATCTCGGCACAAATAAGACTGCCGTTCTCTTCCTTCGACTTGGCAAGGAGATCCTGAACGACTTTATAACAGGCGGATTTGCCATCACGGTCGCTGCCTTCCGTCTGTCCGCAGTCGAGACCTATGAGCATCACGATGCCAGAGACGGCACCGCACATCATTCTCAGACGGCCTACACCGCCACCGAAGCCTGCTGCAATTTTCTTAGCCAGCGTCTCGTCTAATCCGTAAAGGTCGGAAAAGGCTGCTACCACACTTTGGCAGCAGCCATATCCGGCCATGAAATTATCGACTGCGCGAGCTACGCGCTCGTCTAATTCACGATCTGTCATTACTCAACCTCTGACTCAGCTGCACGGAAACTTGGAAGATCTTCCACACGGAAATCCTTAATGTAAGCAGCCTTACCAATGATGTCCTCAGTGATCATGCGGAGATAGACATTAGCACTCTTCTCGAAGAGCTCAGGAGCCTTCGTGGCATCACGGAGAATCAGGATAGACATCACGAGCTCGGCAGTCATATCATACAGACGACGAGCCAGGAAGTCATGAGCCTCTTGATTATCAAGTGCCTTGACTGTTGCGATGGCATCCTCATAGATCGTCACAAGTCCGTCCAGACGCTCTGCAGCGTACTTCAGACTCTCCAGCACCTCCATACCGTTGGCCATCTCGCGGATGGTGTTCAGCATAAAGCCGTTGGTGATGTAGCGGATAGCGGCTACAACCTGCAGCTGAGTGGTACCCTCGTAGATGGAGAAGATACGGGCATCGCGGAACAGACGCTGGCTTTTGTACTCCATGATGAAGCCCGAACCACCGTGGATAGAGATGGCATCGTAGGCGTTCTGGTTGGCGTACTCTGAGTTCATACCCTTAGCCAGGGGAGTGAAGGCATCAGCCAAGCGCTGGTACTTCTTCAGCTCCTGCTTCTCCTCAGCGGTGAGGGCACGGTCGCGCTCGATGTCCTCGAGACACTTGTAGATATCAACGTAAGCAGCTGTCTCATACAGCAGTGAACGACCAGCATCGAGCTTGGCCTTCATGCGGCTGAGCATATCGTAAACAGCGGGGAAGTTGATGATCTTATCACCAAACTGCTGACGCTCCTTGGCGTAAGCCAGACCCTCGTTGTAAGCCTCCTGCTCCACACCTACAGACTGTGCGGCGATACCCAGACGGGCACCGTTCATCAGGGCCATCACGTACTTGATCAGTCCCAGACGGGTGCTTCCGCAGAGCTCTGCCTTGGCGTTCTTATAGGTGAGCTCACAGGTAGGAGAGCCGTGGATACCCAGCTTGTGCTCGATGTGGCGCACGTTCACACCACCTTGGCGTTTGTCGTAGATGAACATCGACAGGCCACGTCCGTCCTTCGTGCCTTCCTCAGAACGAGCCAGTACGAGGTGGATGTCGCTATCGCCGTTGGTGATGAAACGCTTCACACCGTTCAGGCGCCAGCAGTTCTCCTTCTCGTCGAAGGTAGCCTTCAGCATGACGCGCTGCAGGTCGGAACCTGCATCGGGCTCTGTGAGGTCCATCGACATGCCTTCACCAGCGCAAACGCGTGGGATATACTTCTGGCGCTGCTCCTCGCTACCAAACTCATAGAGCGTGTCGATACAACTCTGCAGGCTCCAGATGTTCTGGAAACCGGCATCAGCAGCAGAAATCATCTCACTCAGCATAGAGAACACAGCGTTAGGCAGGTTCAGACCGCCGTAACGACGAGGCATACTTACACCCCACAGACCAGCCTTGCGGGTGGCGTCGAGGTTCTCGTAAGTCTTAGAGGCGTAAATCATACGGCCGTTCTCGAGGTGCGGACCTTCGAGGTCGACGCTCTCGGCGTTTGGCTCGATGATATTGGCAGCCACGTCGCCAGTGATGTCGAGAATCTGCTTGTAGTTCTCGATGGCATCGCCCAGATCGACGGGGGCGTAGTCATATTCTTTCGCATCAGCGAAACCCTTTTCTTTCAGCTCAACGATACGAGCCATCAGGGGGTGGTTCAAGTAGAACCCGATCTCAGGATGATCGCTATAATAGTTTGCCA
>JAEEGI010007231.1_pt1 | contig 24884 bp, 24 predicted proteins | sample 8958751 | NCBI WGS metagenome assembly JAEEGI01 (sample SAMN16246545, study PRJNA631951) | gut metagenome | biome: gut microbiome; feature: rumen; material: KS-attached | host: Bos | place: Iran: Karaj | collected 2018-10
GAAGACTATGACTACTTCAAGCTCGAGTGCAGCGACAAGTCCATCGGCAGCATCAGCGGTCATCTGGGCAACTTCGGCGTTATGATGCGCGCCCTGGCCTATATCCTGACTCTGGGCCGCGACCAGCTCAAGTGGGTCGGCCCGCTGGCAACTCTCAACGCCAACTACATCAAGGAGTCGTTGAAGGATGTTTATGAACTGCCCATCGGCGGCGTGTGCAAGCACGAGTTTGTCTATGACGGTTTGAAAGACAAGTCCACCGGCGTTACCACGCTTGACGTGGCCAAGCGTCTGCTGGACTACGGTTTCCATGCTCCCACGATCTACTTCCCCTTGCTGTTCCACGAGGCCCTCATGGTAGAGCCCACCGAGAACGAGAGCAAGCAGACCCTGGACGAGTTCATCCGCATCATGCGCGTGATTGCCCAGGAGGCCAAGGATGATCCCGAAATGGTGAAGACAGCTCCGCACAACACGCCCGTTCGTCGTCTCGACGACACCCAGGCCGCATTGCATCCCATTGTGACCTGGCGCGAACTCGTGGCAGACAACCAGTAATCTCATTTTAAAGACAAGAAAGACAATTTCCTTTTTATAATAATTTGTCTTAATTGTCTTTCTTGTCTTTAGTATTACACTCTCTATATTAGAATAGACATTATGTTTGACATTATTATTATAGGTGCAGGACCGGGCGGTTACGAGACCGCTGCCGATGCCGCCGCACACGGCCTGAGCGTTGCTATTGTCGAGCGTGACCAGATGGGCGGCACCTGCCTGAACCGCGGTTGCATCCCCACTAAAGCCCTGTGCCGCAATGCCGAGGTCATCAACCTCATGCGTGAAGCCGAGGTGTGGGGCTTGAAGACCGGAGAGATGACATTTGACTATGCTCCTGTGTTTGAGCGCAAAGAAGCTGTCGTCAAGCAGTTGCGCGAAGGTGTGGAGATGCTCATGGGTGCTCCCGGCATCACCGCCATCAAGGGCGAGGCCATCCTCAAAGACGCCAACACCGTAGTTGTCAATGGTGAGGAATACAGCGCCAAGAACATCATCATCGCCACTGGTTCAGCTCCTCGCGGGCTCCCTATCCCCGGTGCTGAGTTGGCCATGACCAGCGACGACATCCTGGCGATGGAAACGCTGCCCAAGAGCCTGTGCATCGTGGGCGGTGGTGTCATCGGCATGGAGTTTGCTGCAGTCTTCAGTACATTTGGTGTCGAGGTAACCGTCATCGAGTACTGCAAGGAAATCCTGCCTCCCTTTGATAAGGACGTGGCCAAGCGCCTGAAGACCGTGCTGAGCAAGCGTGGCATCAAGATCATCACCGGCGCTGCCGTTAACGGCATCAGCCAAGGAGAGGACGGCATGACCGTGACCTATGAACTCAAGGGCAAGCCCCAGAGCGTGACCTGCGAAAAGGTGCTGATGTCAGTCGGTCGCCAGCCCGTTCTGCCGCAGGGCCTTGACGCTGTGGGCGTTACCGTGGGCCGCCGGGGCATCGAGGTGGACGACAACATGATGACCAATGTCAAGGGCGTTTATGCCATTGGTGACGTAAACGGTCGCATGATGCTCGCTCATGCCGCCAGCGCACAGGGACAGCGCGCCCTGCACGCCATTCTTGGAAAAGCTGACGAAATCAAGCTCGACATCGTGCCCAGTGCCGTCTTTACCGTGCCCGAGCTGGCTATGGTGGGCCTCACTGAGGAACAGTGCGCCGAGAAAGGCCTGGATGTGACTGTGAAAAAGTCATTCTTCCGCAGCAACGGCAAGGCAGTCGCCATGAACGAGACCGACGGCCTTATCAAGATGATTGTCGATAACGCGACGCGCCAGATTGTGGGTTGCCACATCTGCGGTGCTCATGCTGCCGACCTCATCCAGGAAGTTGTCACCGCCATGAACGCCGGTGCCACCGTTGACCTGCTGACTCGCAGCATTCACGGACACCCCACCCTGAGCGAGGTGATGCTGACAGCTGCCCGCCAGTTCTGATGCGTTCTCTGCATTAGGCAAAACAAAAACCGCCGGTTCAGAAGAATCGGCGGTTTTGTTTATCACATTTACTGAGTTCTAGAGTGTCAGTTTATCATCACTCAGGGTTGGTTCTTACCTCATAGATGACCTTTGCAGCCTCAGCAACAGCTTCAATGTACGATCCGGCCGGAATGACGCTCTCGGTTGATGCCATGTCAGGGTTGGCATACTGCTCGATGATTTGCCCATCCTCGCCATAAACCGAAACCTGCACTATATTAAAGTTGTTCCACTCATCGGTAAACTTATACAGAGTCAACTTATAGGCCACCGTCTTGTCATACATCTTGTCATAGCCACGATCACGGGTGTAGTATTCGCGTGATTCAGGCAAGTCAAATGTATTGCGCACCCATACCAGGAAACTGACACCATTGTCGGTGGTCGTGATATCGGGGTTAACCGCAATGGTCTCACCCCCATCAGACAAGATGTTAAACCATTCAGCAGCACTTGCGGCAGGTGCCATGAACAGGAGCGCCATGAGTGCCATCATATTCAAAACTAATTTTTTCATTTTTTCTTGATATTGTTCAACTAATTGTCGCAAAGGTATAAATAAACTGTGATATAGATTCCATTTTACACTAAGTTTAACAACTTTAAATGTGTTTTCGGAATTCATTTTCGGTCACAAACGCGCCCTTGCTGCTAACAAGATTTTTTTCTTTGGGCTAAATGGCAAAAATATTTTGATGATTGCGTTTTTTGCACTAACTTTGTCAGTTTGAAGAGAAACCAACAAAACAATAACCAATAAAAACCTTATCAAGTTATGTTTGACGAGAAATTATTACAGGAAGTGACCGCTAAGGCCAAGACGTGGCTCAGTGACAGTTATGACGAGCAGACGCGTGCCGAGGTTCAGGCGATGCTAGACAATGAGGACAAGACCGAACTTGTCGAGTCGTTCTACAAAACCCTGGAATTCGGTACTGGTGGCCTGCGTGGCATCATGGGTGCCGGCTGCAACCGCATGAACATCTACACGGTGGGCAGCGCCACCCAAGGCTTGGCCAACTACCTGAACGAGGCCTTCAAGGACCTGGATCAGATTTCGGTGGTCGTGGGTCATGACGTGCGCAACAACAGCCGCCTGTTTGCCGAGACGGTTGCCAACATCTTCAGCGCCAACGGCATCAAGGTGTACCTGTTTGAGGGTCCCCGCCCCACTCCCGAGGTTAGTTATGCCATCCGTCGCCTGGGTTGCCAGAGCGGTGTAAACATCACGGCATCTCACAATCCCAAGATCTATAACGGTTACAAGGCTTACTGGGACGATGGCGCCCAGGTGATCGCTCCCCACGACGTGAACATCATCAACAACGTCAATGCCATCAAGGACGTCAGCGAAATCAAGTTCAAGGGCAATCCTGACCTGATTCAAATTATCGGCGAGGACGTGGACGGTCCCTACATCGAGGAAATCCACACCCTGTCACTGAGCCCCGATGTGTGCAAGCGCCACCACGACCTGAAGATTGTCTATACCCCCATCCATGGCGTGGGACGCGACATCATCCCCCGCTCCATCGAGCGTTGGGGCTTTGACAACATCATCCACATTCCCGAGCAGGACGTCATGAGCGGCGACTTCCCCACCGTGGACTCGCCCAATCCCGAGATGCCCAGTGCGATGCAGATGGCTGTTGCCAAGGCCGAAGAGGTTCAGGCCGACTTAGCCCTCGCCAGCGACCCCGATGCTGACCGCATCAGCCTGGTCATCAAGAACACCAAGGGCAAATATGAACTCGTGAACGGTAACCAAATCCAGATCATCTTCCACTATTACCTGATGGTACGCAATCGCGAACTGGGTAAACTCAAGGGAGACGAGTACATTGTCAAGACCATCGTGACCAGCGAGACCATTGCCAAGATTGCCCGCAAGGAAGGCATCAAGATGTTTGACTGCTTCACCGGTTTCAAGTGGATTGCACAGGTCATGCGCGAGATGGAAGGCAAGGGCCGCTACCTGGGTGGTGGTGAGGAGAGCTACGGCTTCCTGCCCGAGACCTTCGTCCGTGATAAAGATGCCGTATCGTCTATCCCCCTGATGTGCGAGATTGCTGCCTGGGCCAAGGACAAGGGTATGACCTTGAACGACCTGTTCATCGACCTGTACATCAATTACGGCTACAGCAAGGAGCGCGGCATCAGCGTCGTGCGTCCCGGCAAGAGCGGCGCCGACGAGATTGCGCAGATGATGGTCAACTTCCGCGAGAACCCGCAGCAGGCCATCGACGGCTCGCCCGTGGTGCTCATCAAGGACTTCCAGAAGCTTGAGCAACGCGACATGCGCACCGGCGAGGTGACCAAACTCGTCATGCCCGCCACCAGCAACGTGCTGCAATACTTCACCGAGGACAGCACCAAGGTATCCATCCGTCCCTCAGGCACCGAGCCCAAGATCAAGTTCTATATCGAGGTGCATGACACCCTCGACAAGAAGGAGAACTACGAGGCCAAGAACGAGTGGGCCGACCAGAAGATCGACCGCATCTGCGAGTCACTCGGCATCGCGTGATTTTTCAAACAACAAGGACAACTTTTTAACAACATAGACAACAACAGATTTGACCATTAATTATTAAACCAAATCATAAATATTTTAAAGTAAAAATTATGTCAGAAAAGATTCAGACTTTAAGAGATTCTGCAGGAATGCGCTGGACGGCGCTGCTGTTACTCGCTTTGGGTATGTTCTGCAGTTACATTTTCATGGACATCCTGTCGCCCATCAAGGACTTGATGCTTTCGAAGCGCGGTTGGGATTCGACCGCCTTTGGCACCATGCAGGGCAGTGAGGTATTCCTCAATGTGTTCGTGTTCTTCCTGATTATTGCAGGTATCATCCTCGACAAGATGGGCGTGCGCTTCACGGCTGTTCTGTCGGGTATCGTGATGCTAATCGGTGCAGTCATCAAGTGGTATGCCGTGACCGACGACTTCATTGACAGCAGTCTGGCCACTTGGTTCACCGAACACCTCAACTATATCCCCGTCTTTGACGAGTTGGGCATCTCACCCTTCTATGAGGGCATGCCCGCCAGCGCCAAATTTGCCGCTGTTGGTTTTATGATCTTCGGTTGCGGTGTTGAGATGGCAGGTATCACGGTAAGCCGTGGTATCGTGAAGTGGTTCAAAGGCCGTGAGACCGCATTGGCCATGGGTAGCGAGATGGCATTGGCCCGTCTGGGTGTTGCCACCTGTATGATCTTCTCGCCCTACTTTGCCAAGTTGGGCGGCGAAGTGAGTGTGAGCCGCTCGGTAGCCTTCGGTGTGGTACTGCTGTGCATCGCCTTGATCATGTTCATTGTTTACTTCTTTATGGACAAGAAACTTGATGCCCAGACCGGCGAGGCCGAGGAGAAAGACGACCCGTTCAGGCTTAAAGACCTCAAGCAGATTCTTACCAGTAGCGGTTTCTGGCTGGTGGCCCTGCTCTGCGTGCTGTACTACAGCGCCATCTTCCCCTTCCAGAAATATGCCGTGAACATGCTGCAGTGCAACCTCACTCTTGTGGAGCCAGCCAAGGATACATTCTGGGGCGGAGACCAGGTAACCATCTGGCAGTACATCATCATGCTCATTGTTGCCGCTGCAGGATTTGCAAGCAACTTCCAGAAGAATGTAACGAAGAAGTATACCTTGTTGCTCATCTCGGTTATTGCCCTCATCACCTATTGCTACATGGGTTATATGCGCCAGTCGGCCGAGGCTATCTTTGCTGTATTCCCCTTGTTGGCCGTGCTCATCACCCCCATCCTGGGCAACTATGTTGACCACAAGGGCAAGGCCGCTTCGATGCTGATGTTCGGCTCGTTGCTGCTCATCCTCTGCCATCTGACATTTGCCTTTATCCTCCCGATGTTTAAGGAGGGTGCTTCGCTGAGCAGTCCCATCGGCGGTGTCATTGTCGCTTACATCACCATCCTAGTGCTGGGTGCTTCGTTCTCACTGGTTCCCGCATCGTTGTGGCCCAGCGTTCCCAAACTGGTGGACTCCAAGGTCATCGGTAGCGCCTATGCGTTGATTTTCTGGATTCAGAACATCGGTTTGTGGCTCTTCCCCATGCTCATCGGCAAGGTGCTGGACAATACCAACCCCGAGTTGACGGCCAAACTGGAAACCGTGAAAGAAACCACCAAACAGGCTGTCGAGAGTGGACAATTATCGGTGGAAGAAGGAGCCAAGAAGGTACAGGAAATTTCGGAGCAGGTTGCTGTTCAATACGATTACACCTGGCCCTTGGTAATGCTTGCACTGCTTGGTGTAGCCGCCTTGATTATCGGTATCATCCTCCTTGCTGTTGACAAGAAGAAGCACCTCGGCCTTGAGGAGCCCAACATCAAGCCTGAGGAGGCATAATAGAGTTTTTAGCAATTAACTATTAGAAATCTAATAGGGACTTTATGGGGACCTTGAAGGACGTGAAAGACTTTAAGGTCCCTTTTTTAATTTAAATCGAAACACATGAGAGAACAGGTTAGAGAGACGATTGCGACACGTGCATGGGCACGATGGACCGTGCTGGCGATAGTGTCGTTCACGATGATGGCGGGCTATGTCGTCGCCAAGGAGATGTCGCCGTTGCAGTTTATGCTCGAGAAAGCCGCCGGTGACGGCGGTATGGGGTGGACAAGCGGCGAATTCGGCATCTTTGCCGGGTCGCGCGGCTTCTTCAACGTGTTTCTGCTGATGCTGTTTGTGGGCGGCGTCATCCTCGACAAGATGGGCGTGCGCTTCACGGGCCTTCTCTCGTGTGTGCTGATGTTGACGGGAGCGGCAGCCGTCTACGGTATCATCACCTACACCTCGCCCGACCCGATGTGGAACGTGCCCCTGCTGGGCACCGTGAAGCGCCAGGTGGCGTTGTCGTCGTTGGGATTCGCCTTCTTCGGCATCGGCTATGAGATGTGCGGTATCACCGTGTCCAAGGTCGTCGTGCGCTGGTTTTCGGGCAAGGAGATGGCGCTGGCGATGGGCTTGCAGGTGGCCATGGCACGCCTGGGCACCGCACTGGCGCTCAACTTCAGCCTGCCCATAGCCCTGAACTGGGGCCTGCCGCGTCCGCTGCTCATCGGCGTGTTCAGCGTTGGCGTTGGACTTATCGCCTATCTGTACTACTGCACGATGGACCGCCGTCTCGACAAGGAGCAAGGCAAGCAAGACACCACTCAGGGTGACGACGAGAAATTCCACTTCTCGGACATGAAAATCACAATAAAAAATCCGGGATTCTGGCTCATCACACTGTTGTGCCTGTTCTACTACTCGGCACTCTACCCCTTCCTTGACTTCGCCACCAAACTGATGATTTCCAAGTATGGTGTCGAGGCCGAATTGGCGGGTGCCATCCCCTCTATCCTCCCCTACACCAGCATCGTGCTGACGCCGTTGTTCGGCGCATGGTTTGACAAAAAAGGCTATGGTGCCACGATGATGGTCATTGGCAGCGTGCTGTTGACCATAACGCTGTTCGTGTTCGCCATGCCGCTCAATTCCAGTTGGATTGCCGTGACGCTGATGTGCGTGCTGGGCATCGCCTTCTCGCTGCTGCCCGCCGCCCTGTGGCCCGCAGTGCCCAAAATCGTGCCGATGAAGCAGTTGGGCACCTCCTACTCCATCATCTATTACATCCAGAACATCGGCCTGATGCTCATTCCCGTGGTCATCGGCAAGGTGCTGGAGCGCGACACCGTCGGCGAGCAGGTGGACTACACCCACTCGCTCATCATCTTCGGCATCATCGGCGTGGGCGCCATCATCGCCTCGACCCTGCTGCTGTGGATGGACCGCAAGCGCCACTACGGCCTGGAGAGCCCAAATATGGCTTAATTATTTCCGAGCCAGAGGCTCGGAGTACAAGACAATACCCACACAAATATCAAACAACTTGAACAACTTAAAACAACATCAACAACTTTATTAATTGTTGTTAGGGTTGTTCCTTGTTGTACAAGTTGTTTGATAATCTCTTCTGTTGTTTGATGAAGTATTACTCGCGGTGGATAACGCTGCCGCTGGCCTGATGGGTAGCGAGAACGAGCAATTCAGCTACCTGAACATGGGCTGGAGCGCTCACGGCAAAAGCGACGCACTCGGCGATATCTGCGCCTGTCAGCGGCTGGATGCCTTTATAGACGTTATCTGCACGCTCTTTGTCGCCATGGAAACGGATGACCGAGAAATTGGTCTCGACCAGGCCGGGCTTGATGTTGGTCACGCGCACACTGGTGTGCGCCACATCGATGCGCAGACCATCGCTCAAAGCCTTCACCGCCGACTTGGTAGCACAATAGACGTTACCGCCAGCATAGACGGCATCACCGGCTACACTGCCGATGTTCACCACATGGCCGCGATCACGCTCTACCATACCGGGAACAATGAGGCGCGTCATTGTCAACAGGCCCTTGATGTTGGTGTCGATCATCGTGTCCCAATCCTCGTAGCTACCGGTATATTCAGGTTCAAGTCCCCATGCGCCGCCTGCATTGTTGACCAGCACGTCAATTTCCTGCCACTCGGGGGGCAAGCTGTTGATGGCAGTCGTTGCTGCTTCGCGGTCACGCACATCGAACTCAAGAGTAATCACGCCAACTCCCATAGCTGACAGTTCCCTTGCCAAGGCATCCAGACGGTCGGCCCTGCGGCCGGTGATGATCATGTTATAGCCGATTAAGGCCAGTTTGCGGGCGCAGGCCTCTCCAATGCCACTTGTTGCGCCAGTTACTAATGCAATTTTATTCATGTCAATCAGGTTAATTAATGTTCGTGGCAACAAAGGTACAACATTCTTTCCATACGGACAACACGTCACTCATCGCGCTGCGCTTCACCCTGATTTGGCAAAAGTACCGAGGCATCTGCCATAAAGAGTCTCCTGTCAAGCTGCGGCTCCAGCGGTGTGGTCTTGCCATCGCTAGCCAGCATGGGGACCAGTGTCTTGACAGCCGGTTTGACCGAGCGGTAATCGGGCATACAACGCCCGATGGATGCACCGATATAGGACGGATCGCATATCAAGTAGTAGTCGTCGCCATAGAAATAACCATTGCCGCGTGTGCCGCACTCGGTGAAGCGCACGGCCGTGCAATCATGCCCTGGATATTGAACAAACTGCACATCAAGCCCAAGCAGACTGTTCACCAAATAGGCGAAGAGGACCGCACGGTCATCACAATCGTTTTTCTCGTAATAGAAATTCTCTTCCACGAAGTTGACTTTCTCGCGGCCAAATTGATCGATATCATCCTCATAGCCAAACACGCTCTGAACAAAATGCAACAAAGCCTCGGCCGCGTCACACTGGCTCATGCCTTCGAGTTGAGGCATCAGCTGTTCCTCAATCGCAGCATGAAACTGCGGCAACACAACCGAAGTCGCATAGCAGCGCAGATCCATCATCGGGTAATCGCGCAACATCCTCATGACGCATGGACTCACCATGCACGAAACGTGAATCATGCCGTCATCAAAGTCACACAACCAATCGTCGCCAGTTGACACATTCAATGCCTTGTCCTTGAACAGCAAGCCGAAGCTCCGCCCACGATCGGAGTCTTTATTATTTGACGGATCACAAGGATAAAGCACCGATTTCTCATTCATGTCACAATCCAGATTGTCATAGATGAGATAATAGTCCTTGTCGTTGATGTGAATGAAGTAGTGCTCATACACCTCCTGCTCAAACGGGACGAGAAGAATTAACTGCCGATCACTTCTAGCCAGCCTGATGTCATATCCCATACTCGACAACACATAGTATTCCAGCAATACCCTATCCATCGGGGGGCTCGACGGCAACAACCCATCGGCATAATAACGCACCAGTTCCAGCACAAACCAGTCGTTCAGACCCAAGGAGTCGGATAGCTCATTCAGCGATGCCACCACAGGAGATACATCCACTTTCTGGTAATCGCGCCATGCACAGGACACATCCGATTCTCGAATAGAGGCCACTTTCACCGTTCGCATGCGGGCGGCATGCAACGAATTGCCGTAGAAGGAAAAAGTCACATCATTGTCTATTGAAGCAGTAGTGCCCGTTTGCTGCACAAATAGGGGCTCAGCAGCATGGGCGCCCAACGGCACGCCCACCCCCAAGCAGAGGCAGAAGACAATCATCCATAGGTATTGATATTTAGATTTCATAATAATTAGTGTATTTGATTCATAATCCGCTGCAAATATATAAAAGAATGTGAATAAAAACAAGCAAATACGGTAATATTTTTAACAATCGTTTGACAGCTGCGCCACCCGCATCCCACATGCACCGAATAGGATATTTGAGCAGAAAAACAACAAGTTGTTTTGCTAGGCGCCCAATTTGCACTATCTTTGCAGCCAAATTCAGTAAGGCATTATGCAAAACATCCGCAATGTGGCCATCATCGCTCACGTCGATCATGGCAAAACAACTCTGGTAGACAAGATGTTAGCGGCAGGAAACCTGTTCCGCGACAACCAAAATATGGGTACTCAAATCCTCGACAGCAATGACCTGGAACGAGAGCGCGGCATCACCATCCTGTCCAAAAACGTGTCCATCTCCTATAATGGCTATAAAATCAACATCATCGACACCCCGGGTCACAGCGACTTTGGCGGCGAGGTAGAGCGCGTGCTCAACATGGCCGACGGCTGCCTGCTGTTGGTGGATGCCTTTGAGGGCCCGATGCCCCAGACGCGCTTTGTGCTGCAAAAGGCCTTGCAACTGGGCCTCAAGCCCATCGTTGTCATCAACAAGGTTGACAAGCCCAACTGCCGCCCCGATGAGGTTCAGGAGATGGTCTTTGACCTGATGTGCAACCTCGATGCCACCGAGGAGCAACTGGATTTCCCCACCATCTTCGGCTCGGCTAAGGAAGGCTGGATGAGCGAGGACTGGCAGCAGCCCACCGACAACATCACCGCTGTGCTTGATGCCATCATCAAGCACATTCCCGCACCCGAGATGCTTGAGGGCGATGCCCAGATGCTCATCACGTCGCTGGACTACAGCAGCTATGTGGGCCGCATCGCCGTGGGCCGTGTGCACCGCGGCACGCTCAAGGACGGCATGGAGGTCGCCTTGTGCAAGAAAGACGGAGAGGTCGTCAAGCAAAAAATCAAGGAGCTGCGCACCTTTGAGGGCATGGGACAAAAGCACGTCGAGAGCGTGAGCAGCGGCGACATCTGCGCCATCATCGGTCTTGAAGGCTTTGAGATTGGCGACACCGTCACGTTGCCCACCAACCCCGAGGCTCTGCCCCGCATTGCAATTGACGAACCCACAATGTCGATGCGCTTCTGCATCAACGATTCGCCCTTCTTTGGCAAGGACGGCAAGTATGTGACCTCACGTCACATTTGGGACCGTCTGCAGCGTGAGCTGGACAAGAACCTGGCCCTGCGTGTCGAGCGCACCGAGAACGAGGACGCATGGAACGTCTTTGGCCGCGGCGTACTGCACCTGTCGGTGCTCATCGAGGAGATGCGCCGTGAGGGCTACGAGCTCCAGGTGGGCCAGCCTCAGGTTATCATCAAGACCATCGACGGCGTGAAATGCGAACCCATCGAGGAGTTGAGCATCAACGTGCCCGAGGAGTATTCCAGCAAGATGATTGACATGGTCACCCGCCGCAAGGGCGAAATGATCATGATGGACACTCAAAACGACCGCATCCACCTGCAATTCAAGATACCGTCACGCGGCATCATCGGCCTGCGCACCAACGTGCTCACCGCCAGTGCCGGCGAGGCCATCATGTCGCACCGATTCCTGGCTTACGAGCCCTGGAAAGGTGACATCGCGCGCCGCACCAATGGCTCACTGGTTGCCATGGAAGGCGGCACGGCCTATGCCTACGCCATCGACAAGCTGCAGGACCGCGGCCGCTTCTTCATCTTCCCGCAAGAAGAAGTGTACGGCGGACAGGTCGTGGGCGAGCACACCAAGGAGAAAGACCTGGTCATCAACGTCACCAAGTCCAAGAAGCTCACCAACATGCGCGCCAGCGGCGCCGATGACAAAGTGAAGATTGTGCCTCCCATCGTCTTCAGCCTCGAGGAGGCTCTGGAGTATATTAAGGCCGATGAATATGTGGAAATCACGCCCAACCACATCCGCATGCGCAAAATTGTCCTTGACGAACTCGAGCGCAAGCGCATTGCAAAAGCATCGGGCCAAGACGAAGATTAGAACATTACAAGGCAATAAACAATCAGGACGAGGCAGAGGTGATCTGTCCCGTCCTGATTTTTTTCTAAAGGAACTTCAGAGAGTTCGATTTGATGCTTTACCTTTCTTGCGAATGGTGACTGCTCCGTTGCGGAAGTTGTACTTGTCACCACGCGGAGTGAGGAAGTCGATGCGCTTGCGCAGACGCGGCCCCATCTTGTCCTTCACCACCCACTCGCCGTTGATGGCGGGGGTTGACTCACTCTCAACAATAATCACGTCGCCCATTTTGAAACCATGTTGCTTGAACATGTCATGCGAGAGAGCGACCCATCGAATCTGATAGTTTTTCAACTTATCATAATTGATTCGGTCTCCACTTGCTGTTACCCAACCAGCACCACCCTGTCCAGGGTGATATTTGGTGGCATGCAGTTTAAAATCCTGCCCCACGGCAGAAACGGCAATTACAACAGCAAGCGCTAAAAAAAATCGTCTTAGCATAAGTTGTTAGTAATTGGTTTGTATCTTCTTGGCAACACCTCAATACTACAAAAAAGCAGAGGTCTGCACAAACTTTTGTTTTGCAAAAGTATATAAAACAATCCAATTGACCAAATTTTTGGGCAACAAACTCAAGTCAAGCAACCACAAATCTTCTGATAAACAGCGATTTACGCTATTTTCTGATTATTTGGAGTTTTAGGGAGTTTTTAGAGGATTTAAGTACTTTAGGTGGTTCAGAAGGAGTAGTCGAGGATTTGGGGGTTGAAGTGGATGTTGCGGTTGGTAAAGAGGTGGTTCATGGCACCGTCGGCCACCAACTCACTGGTGGTGCCGGTGAGGACCTGACGCTCGGTCGTGATGAGCCACAGTTCATCGGCAAGCATCAGCGACTGGGAGATGTCGTGACTGGAAAGCAACACCGCCTTGCCACGCTCGTGGGCCAGCGTCTGCAGCAGGCGCATCGTCTCGATGCGGCTTGCCACGTCGAGGAAGGCAGTGGGCTCGTCGAGGATGATGATGGGCGTCTGCTGTGCCAGGGCGCGGGCAATCATCGCCTTTTGCCGTTCACCATCGCTCAGCGAGGACATGTATTCATTGGCCTTGCCGATGATACCCGCATCCTCCATCGACTGGCGCACGATTGCACGGTCTTCGTCATCAAGACGTCCAAGGAAACCCGTGTGAGGCTGCCGTCCCAGTCCAACTAACTCGGTCACCGTGAGTGCCCCCGCCTGTACGCGCTCGGTAGACACCAGACCGATAAGTCGGGATCGGTCCTTCTGGCTCATGTCCAACAGGTTCTTGCCGTTTACCTCGATGGTGCCAGCCAAGGGACGTTCGTCGCAGGTCAGCGCCCGCAACAGTGTTGATTTTCCGGCTCCGTTCTGCCCGAGCAGAGCTACCAGTTTACCGCTCTCGAGCGAAAGATTCAAGTCCTTGAGCAGAGTCACCTGCTGCTTGCCGTTACGGTATCCGACGGCAAGGTCATGAGTAGTGAATATAGCGTTATCGTTGTTCATCAGTTGAAATATTGTATGCGACGGCGGTTAAGGATGATATACAGGATGATGGGCACGCCAATGACGGGCGTGATGGCATTGATGGGAATGATGCCGTGTGGACTGCTCACGCTCGCCACGGTACACAACAGGGCAATGTCGGCACCAGCCAGTATCGTGGCAGGCACAAGACGGCTGTGGTTGCTTGTTCCCAGTGACATGCGAGCAATGTGGGGCACCACCAGGCCGATGAAGCCGATGGGTCCGCAGAAGGCAGTGACGACGGCCGTCAGCACACCGGTAATGAGGAGCAGGATGTTACGAGTCATCGACACGTTAATGCCCAAATTGCGGGCATAGCGTGCGCCAAGCAGCAATGCGTTCAACGGCTTGACCATGAGCGCCGCCCCAATGAGGGCCAGGATGATGATTCCGGCATAAACCGGCATCTGGTCCACACTGACGCCTGAAAAATTGCCGAAACCCCAAGCCACATAGTTGTGAACGCCCTCTTCGGTGGCCACCGAGTTTAGCAATTGCACCACACTCGAAGTGAGATAGCTGACGAGGATACCGATAATGAGCAACATCGTATTGCTGCGCACGATGGCCGAGAAAGCTATCAATATAGCCAACACCACTCCCGCTCCCATAAGGGCACCAAGCAGGATGGCCATGTAACTGCCCACACTCTCGCCGAACAGGCCGCCCAGCGTTCCACCCATCGCCAAAATCACGATGGCAACGCCCAGGCCCGCACCCGAGGACACGCCCAATATTGACGGGCCGGCCAGCGGGTTGTTGAAAGTTGTCTGCAGCAGCAAGCCCGAGATTGACAGTGCCGCACCAGCCAGGGCTGCCGTTGCAATCATGGGAAAGCGCGACTGCAGGATGATGATGTCCCACGCCTTGTTGCCACTGCCCTTGCCCGAGAGAATGTCAACAATCCTCGACACAGGGATATCCACCGAACCGAACACGAGGCAGGCCACCGCCAGCAGCACCAGCAGCAACGTGAGCGCCACAAGCGTGACGGCATAGCGGCGATATGTCATCGGTGTGTCAGTCAATGTGATGATACATCTGGTTAGTGTTGTCCGGGAATAACTCGGGGTGCAGGATTGCGGCGAACTCGCGCAGCAGCACCTCGGGATGGAACGGGATTCGGTCAAAGAAGCGAGTCTTGTCGGTGTCGCACACATAGACGCGCTTGTTCTTGAAAGCCGCCATCTCCTTGTTGAGGTCATATGCCCCCTGCAAGTCCTTGAGAGAATTGATATTTGTCCACTTGATGAACCAGTAGTCGGCATTCTGGGCCACGGCAAGTACCTGGTTGAAGTCGAGAGCCAGCGATCCTGTATTGGTGTCATCAGCCCAAAGGTATCGGGCCCCGGCATCGGTCAAGATGCGTGCCATATAGCTCTGTCCGCCGGGAACGTTCCAAATGCCGCTGATGACCATCTCGGTGACGACCGTGGGGTGAGTCTCGGCTCCAGAGGCCTTCTGTTTCACGTCGTTGTAGGCATTGACAACAGCTTGATACAGACTGTCGGCCTCATTACGCTTTCCCACGAGCTCGCCATAGAATTTCATCCATTCGGCCCTGCCAAGCGGGTCATATTCCAAATAATCGGCACACTCGATGATGGGGATGTCCATCTTGGCAATTTGTCCGTAGCTGGCATCCTGGTAGGGAGAGAGCAGGATGGCGTCGGGCTGCATGTCGATGACACGCTCCACGGTGGGATTCATCGAATTGCCGCAGTCGGCAATCGTGCCGGCATTAATGTCCGCCACGAGCGTTGAGTCTATAAAATACTGCTTATCCACCACCCCCTTGACGACATCCAAGCAGCCCAATTCGCTCAAGAGGCTCGTGTGGACCGACGAATAGACCAGCGCATTGCTGATGGGTGTGCGCACCACCGTTCCCTCGGGCAGGTTGGCAGGCAAATCCTTGTCGCGCGAAACCAGCACATAGCGGTGAAGCACCCCACCCTTCCACGGGTCACCCACGGTGACGACAGTATAGTCGGGCGTGCGTTGCATCGACAACAGCTTGGCGGCGGTAATCACCGAATCGCGGGAGTCCAGAGCGTTATCGGCATTGCGGCCGTTCCTGAAACAGGAGGCCAGCAGCATCAAAGCGGCGAAAGAAAATAGGGTTAACAGGTATCGTTTGTCACTCATAATCATTGATTCTCAATCGGTTCAATCTGTATTCCATTCACCTTCATCCACCATGTCAAGGATGTCCGGACGCATGGCATCTGTCGAGGCACGATCGATGAACTTGAGGAAATAATCTTCGATGATATCAGGTTTTTTGTTATCTTTCATACCCTCGTAACGCATCTGCAGGTCGTGATAATCCTTGAGCAGGCCTCTCAGCACCTTTTGATCGACCTCGAGGACCTTGCGGTTCTGGAAGTCCAGATAATAGTAAAAGGTATCATAGCCGTCATAAGAATAGTAATAGTAGACAAACAGATAGGCTACCTTCTCATTAAAGAACAAGGACAAATAGCCCTGCTTACTCATGGTGCCCAGATTGAATCTATCTTTCAGATAACGGGAATTGATATACCAGATGCTATCTCCCAACGCAGCGGCCATGTACTTGTCATTAACGAAGTGGGCCAAGCTATCACCCTCCAGATGAAAATGAATCTCATCGGGTTCAGGCGGCAGATCATCGGGAAAGTCAATGACTCTCACAGGACGATTCATCAACATCTGCTCCCACGTCTCGAAAAAATAGATGGTATCGCGATGCTCGGCCTCTTGCGCTGTCACGGCCTGGGAAAAGACCACCGCAAGGGCCAGGAGCGCAATATGTCGAAAAATCAACTTCATGACTTGTTTTTATGTTTTATCATCAATCCACTAGCTCGAGGATGTAGGGGTGCATGACGTCACCTGTCGCTCGGTCGATATACTTGAAGAAGTAATCCTCGATGATGTATTGCTTCTTGTAGTCTTTCATGCCCTCATAGCGCATCTGCAAGTCATGGTAATCCTCAAGCAGTTCGCTTAGGTAGCTGTGATTGACTTTCCTCATCTTGTGATTCACAAAATCCAGATTGTAATAAGAGATTGGGACCGAGTCGGGATCATCGTCATTAATGCCAAACAAAACATCCTTGACAGACACCGAACCCTCACCGATCACATAGGCCACCTTGTTGTTGAAGAAAACCGGTGCAAAACCGCTAAAACGACCGCTTTCACCCTTGAAATTCTTTCTAAGATAGGCACTGTTGATCATCCAGATGCTATCCCCCAGTGAAATGGCCATGTACTTGTCATTGATCATGGCATTGATGTTCTCATCACCTGTCTCAAGATAAACCTCATAGTTCGAAACCGCTGTTAAAAACGGGTTCACAATATAGGCTTCGGGCTCCAAATACAGCATCTGCTCCCAAGAGGTGTAGAAGTATAAAGTGTCTTGGGGCATATCTTTTGAAATGCCTTGTAGCGAGCACAGGAGCAGGGTGAGTGTCATCACCATATATTTCAGTACGTTTTTCATTTCAATCTTGTTTTTAGAATGTTTTCAACAATTGATACAGTTTGCGTGTGGGCAGGCCCATCACATTGTAGAAGTCGCCATTGATGCCCGAAATGCCGATGTTGCCGATCCATTCCTGAATGCCATAGGCACCTGCCTTGTCAAATGGGCGGTAATGATTGATATAATAGTCGATCTCGTCGTCGGTGAGCTCGGCAAAATGGACAATGCTAGTGTCGGCAAACGACTCGCTGCGCTCCACAGTAGTCACGCACACACCGCTGATGACACGGTGGGCCCTGCCCGAGAGGGCACGAAGCATGCGGCGGGCGTCGTCCTCACCGTCGGGTTTGCCCAGCACGGCGTCGTCGAGCACGACAACAGTGTCGGCGGTTATCAGCAACTCGTTTTCCTTCAAGGGATGGCCGTCGGCCTTGATGCGCGCCAGATAGACAGGAATCTCCTCAACGGGCAGGCTGGCAGGATAGGTCTCGTCGATGCCCTTGATTGCCTCGACACGGAAAGTCACTCCCATGTCGTTGAGCAATTCCCTGCGTCTGGGGGAGTTGCTGCCCAGCACCACATCATATTTCTTGAGATTGTTAAGCATTGTCGTCTTTCGGATTGCGGTTCATGATAGATTGCGACAACAGGTCGTAGATATCGCGCTTGTCGCCGTTGAGCATGGACAAATGACGGGCGATGACCTGGGTATCGTGACGCACGGCAGGGCCTGTCTGGGACTGTGCGGGCGCCAGGCTGTCGAGTTTATCGACCGTCGTGCGGATGAGGGGTTTCATTGCATCGAAGGAGAGGCCAGCCTCGGTAAGCAGTTCGTCGGCCAACGTCCACAAGTGGTTTGCAAAATTGCAGGAAAAGACCGAAGCAATATGCAACTGAAGGCGCTTGGCGCTGTCGGCCTCGACCACATGGCACGACAGCAAACGCCCCAGCGCCATCAGTTCGTCACGGGCGGCCTCGTTATTGGCCTCGGCAAAGAAATGCACGCCATTGAGCGGCACAACCATGTCTCGCGAGAAAGACTGCATGGGCCACAACACGCCATATCGCGCGCGATAACCCTCAAACAGGCTAATGGATTTACTGCCCGAAGTGTGCACCCACAAGGCCCCATTGTCGGGGGTAGAGGAGATGACTTCGCCGATGACATCGTCACGCACGGCAATGATGTAGGCATCGGCATCAGGCAACAGGGCATTCAAGTCATCGGTCGCATTATCACAGCCCACTGCATCGGCCAGCGCACGGGCGTTGGTGAGATGGCGGCTGTAAATCTGCATCACCCGACAACGTGTCGCCAAGCCATGAGCCAGACTCGTCGCCACATTACCAGAACCAATGATTACTACCCGTTTCATATTCCTTTGCAAAATTACTGTTTAGACTTGAGATAGACAAGAAAGTTTAACCTTTTATTCGCTCGGCCAACGGTTTGCAGCGCCTGTTTCGGTCACTATGCAAGATGTTCATGAAATAGGCGCATTATGAATTGATTATTGCCAAAAAATGATGTATCTTTGCCCATCATTTTAAAGGAAAAAACTATGAAAGAGATCTATTTTGCCGGAGGATGCTTTTGGGGCACAGAACATTACTTCAAACTGGTGAACGGCGTGACCGAGACTCAAGTGGGCTATGCCAACGGGCATACCGACAATCCCACCTATCAGGATGTGTGCACCGACAAGACAGGCTTTGCCGAGACCGTGCGGGTGGTTTATGATCCCGAGGTCATCTCGCTGGAGTTCCTGACCGAGATGTACTTCAAGGCCATCGACCCGACAAGCGTTAACCAGCAGGGCCATGACAAAGGCACCCAGTATCGCACCGGCATCTACTTTACCGACGAGAGCGACGTTCGCACACTGGAAACCGTTTATCGCCGCATCCAGGCCGAAGTGAAGCTGAGGCTGGCCGTTGAACTGCTGCCGCTCAAGAACTTCTACCCTGCCGAGGAATACCATCAGGACTATCTGGACAAGAACCCTGACGGATATTGCCACCTGCCGCTGGAACTGTTCGAGATGGCCAAACGGTCCAACCGATAACCCGCCAAAACAATGACCCGGCAAGACGTCAAAAACCTCCTCAAGCAATATACCGACCGCGACAACCAGTGGCTGACGGTGCCTGTCACCGTTGCGGCCGTGCTCGTCATGCTGGTGCTTGTCATGACTTGTCAAGGCATCGCCTATAGCCGCAGCAATGAAGGCCGAATTTGCCGATTGGGTTATCCCATCGACCAAGCCCGCGCCATTGCCGCCGTGCTAAGCGACGAGCAGGCTGACTCACTGATTGCCCGAGGAGAACATGACACCATTGCCTACCCCATCATCAACGAACGCTACTTCATCGCCAAAAACTTTGACTATTATCTTGCTCTTCACAAGATTGATACCACAGGCGCCTCGCTAGCCGATATTGTTGCCATCGTCAACGTTGGCGACTACCCTGACAATATACACAAAGCAGCTCCCTGCGACACCAGCAAGGGTTACCTTGTGTTGGTCAATGGATTACACTACCTGGACGAAAGCTACAAGCCCAACAATCTGACAGCTTTCAAGAAAGACTATTGCTATGAAGACCAACATGCTGTGAATGAAGCGGTTGAGTCGTTCATCACCATGCGGAAAGATTGCAAAAAACAGACCAATGCCGTGCTGATGGTGAATTCGGCCTATCGCTCCTATCAGCAACAAATTGAAACATTCAAAAACAACGACAAGAGATATGTTGCGCATCCGGGTTGCAGCGAGCACCAGACTGGCCTTGCCATCGATGCGACATCGTTGCAGCATCCCGAGAAATGGTCGTTCGGCAAATCCAAGGAAGGTGTGTGGATGCGGGAGAATTGCCACAAGTACGGCTTTATCCTGCGTTATCCCGAGAAGCAATCAAAGCTTTTGGGATATAGCTACGAGCCGTGGCACCTGCGATATGTAGGCAAGGATGTGGCCACACAGATCCATGACGAGGGCATCACATTTGACGAGTATTACGCCTATTACATCGACAGGTAGCTATAGCGATTCAATTCCCATCAAATAAGTAAAAGAAAAAAACTACGATTATTGCGGGCGGGCGATAATTCCCATGTTGACCACGCCACGAAGGGTATCATTCCCCTCCATCGTCTGCCAAACGACAACGCTACGGGCCTGGTCTGGAGCAATCGCCGTTGCTATGCTGGTCTTGTCCTGATAGAGGGCGCCAAATCCGGCACCCGTCCAGTTGCCGTACTCATCGGCCAAACGCAGTTCTACCGTCTGCCGTTTCACTACCGAATCGGTGCCGATGATATCCACCACAAGCGAGAGGTTGGCATATTTGTAACTGTTATCGTGCCTGACAGCAAGAATGAGCTGGTGGGCTCTTGCCGAATCATCATAGGCGGGATGAAACTCTAATGGCATAGAATTCTGCCATCCGCTAGCCGGCAGATTGACAAAGGACGCATGTGACATCACAGGCTTGCGCTGGCAAGAAGCCAAAATGAGCATTGCGGCGGCAATGAATACCATCATTGCCACCGCTTTGTCATTAGGGATCAATCGCCAACGGTTTACCCGCGACGACCAAGTGTCACTTCGCCTGAGCATCTCCATTTTCAGGTGGGTTTCCGCCCTTGGGATGGCGAGGTTTGAACGTCTTCATCGGGAGTTGCGGCTGCTTTTCCTGGCGCTGCGGCTTGTCGCCCCGGTGCTGGTCTCCGCCCTGCTGGCGTTTGCCTTTTGGTTTGCCTTGACGCGGCTTGCGTTCTTGGCCGCCTCCACCCTTGTTTTCATCGCCAGAGTTTGATTTGTCGCTCTTGCCATTGGCATTGCCGCCTGCCGGGCGATCTGCTTTCTTCTTCTTTTTCTTCTTCTTTTTGTCGAAGCGGTTGATGGCATCCTGGTTGAGGAGATCACCAAAGGGCGATGAAGACGCCTTGGAGTCGCCTTCGGGCTTCAAGCTATCGGGCTTCACCCCGTTCTTGTTCAATGCTATAATCTCAAACGCCTGAGCAGCAGTCAGTATCACCGTGTCGACTGGAGCATTGCGCTCGGTGGAATAGGTGATTTCCCGCTTGAGGGCATCGGCCTTGAAGAAGTAATAGGTCGCATCCTTTGTCTCGAGGTGCACGTCCTTGGCCGGCAATTGTCGCATTGCCTCGACATAGGTGTTCACTTCGAAGTTGATGCAGCACTTGAGCTTGGCGCACTGTCCTGCCATATTCTGGGGGGTTGAGAGAGATATCTTGGAATCGGGCGGCACCAGTAGATACTGACACAAAGCCCGACATCCATGTGGCACAACACAGCGGTCGCCCGCAGGGCCCGATACCTCCAATTCGTCCGGCCTCCTGACGTGCTCCAATCTGTTTCATCTCGACACGAATGCGGAACACTTCGGCGAGCACCTTAATGAGCTGTCTGAAGTCCACGCGCTCGTCGGCGATGTAGTAAAATATCGCCTTGTTGCCGTCGCCCTGATACTCGACATCACCGATTTTCATCTTCAGTCCCAGGTCAACAGCAATCTTGCGCGAACGAATCATCGTGTCCTCTTCACGTGCTTTGGCCTGCTCATAGCGCTCCATGTCGGCGGGTTTCGCCCTCCTGAAGACGCGCAGAAATTCGGTATCCTTACGCAGGTTCACGCGCTTCATCTGGTTCTTTACCAGACGTCCCGTCAGCCCCACGCGCCCGATGTCATGCCCCGGATTGGCCTCAACAGCCACCCAGTCGCCTTGCTTGAGCGGGATGCGTGCACTGTTCCTGTAGAATCCGCGGCGGGTATTCTTGAACAGCACCTCGACAATCTCAAACTCATTGTCGGGCACATCATCAAGCCAGTTGGTGCTAGTCAGATTGCAGCGCCCCACATCATTCCCGCATTCGCAGGCACACGTGCCCGTGCCACATTTCACACAGGTATCGGCGCTGTCGATTGCAGGAGCTTGTTGAATGTTGTTGTTCTCGTCCATTGTGGTACGCTCACCTGATTATTTAGCATAGCTCACGGCACGCGTCTCACGAATGACAGTGATGCGCACCTGTCCAGGATAAGTCATCTCGTCCTGAATCTTCTGGGCGATTTCGTTGGACAGTTTCTCGGTCTCCTCATCGCTAATCTTGTCGGCACCAACGATGACGCGCAGCTCACGACCGGCCTGGATGGCATAGGTCTTCACCACGCCGGGATAGGACAGAGCCAGACGCTCCAGGTCGTTCAGACGCTTGATATAGGCCTCGACAATCTCGCGGCGTGCGCCGGGACGTGCTCCACTGATGGCGTCACAAACCTGCACGATGGGCGCATAGAGGCTTGCTGCCTCTTCCTCATCGTGGTGTGCACCGATAGCGTTGCAGATGTCGGGTTTCTCCTTGTATTTCTCGGCCAGCTTCATACCCAGCTGTGCGTGCGGCAGTTCGGGCTCATCATCAGGCACCTTGCCGATATCGTGCAACAGACCTGCACGGCGGGCCTTCTTGGGGTTGAGTCCCAACTCGCTTGCCATGATGGCACATAGGTTAGCGGTTTCGCGTGAGTGCTGCAGCAGATTCTGACCATAGCTGGAGCGGTACTTCATCTTACCGATGAGGCGAATGAGCTCGGGGTGCAAGCCATGGATACCCATGTCGATGGCGGTGCGCTTACCGGTCTCGATGACTTCTTCCTCGACCTGGCGTTTCACCTTGGCCACCACCTCCTCGATGCGTGCGGGATGAATGCGGCCGTCGCTCACCAACTGGTGCAAAGCCAACCTTGCAATCTCGCGCCTGACGGGATCAAAGCCCGAGAGGACAATTGCCTCGGGCGTATCGTCAACAACGATTTCGACGCCGGTTGCGGCTTCCAAGGCACGGATGTTGCGGCCTTCACGTCCGATAATGCGTCCCTTGATTTCATCGTTATCGATATGGAAAACGGTCACGGCATTCTCCACAGCAGTTTCAGTTGCCACACGCTGAATCGTCTCGATGATGATGCGCTTAGCCTCCTTGTTGGCAGTCATTTTGGCATCATCCATGATATCGTTGATATAGCTGGCAGCGTTGGTCTTGGCCTCGTCCTTGAGCGACTCGATGAGTTTCTCCTTGGCTTCCTCGGCCGAGAGGCCGCTCACGTGCTCCAACGTGTCACGCACGCTCTTTTCCATCTTGTCGAGTTCAACTTTGCGCTTGTCGAGCAGCATCATCTGGTTTTCGACGTTCACCTTGAGGTTGTCAACCTCGTTGCGGCGCCTTTGGACTTCGCCCTGCTGCTGGTTAAGCTGCATCTCGCGCTGCTTGAGTTTGGCTTCACTGGTCTGGACCTTGCTCAATCGTGAATTGGCCTCTTTTTCGGCCTCACTCTTGATGGACAATCCCATTTCCTTGCCTTTCAGCACCTCATTGTTTTTGAGAACCTCGGCCTCAAGGCGCGCTTTCTCAATAATCTCGTTGGCTTGGGACTTGGCATTCTTTTTTGATAGATACAATGCCATGGCACAGCCAATTGCCATCGCAACGATGGCTACAATCACGGTAATTATATAAATGTTCATTACAATAAAATATTAAACAAAACGCGCCACAATAGACAGCATTCATCACACTGAGAATCAGCATGATTGCAATCAATGTCTAAAGTGGTGCAGGAACCTAATTTCTTTTATTACACATGGTCATCACGCTTTTCTCTCGGATATCATATCCCCCTGATATTCAAGGTAAAAAAGCAGGCATCATTGCCGATGCCGATATGATGGCACACCATCAATCATCTCCGTCCAAGAGGACATCGATTTGTTGATTCAAATCAGTCAGGAAATCATTGACCTCACGGTTTTCACCATAAGTCTCAAGATAGAGACGCGCAAACTGGAAAGCAACCCTTGCCAACACATCGCTTGACGTGCTGTTGAAACGGCTCATCCACTTGGACCACAGCGTGTTCACAAGTTCCTCCGCCTTCCGATAGTTTTCCTCCTCGTCTGGGTTGACACTCAAGGCGATTTGGTTAGCATCGGCAAGTTGAATCCATATTTTTCTTTTATTATTGTCGGCCATAACGTTGGTAGAGCCATGTTAAGCGTTCAATTGTTTGATGCACCGGTCAATGTCCCGCACCATCTTGGCAACCTGTTTCTTATATCGGGCTACTGCAGCCGGGTCAGTACCGACAGAACGCGCCACCCTCAGGAACTCGTTATCGACTTTCAACTGCTCCACTTCCTTTTGAAGTTTAGCTATTTCGAGTTCCTGACGCTCAACGGTACGCTCCAATTCCTTCTTGTCGGCGCGTAAATCCATATAGCGCTTGCTCAAGGTATCAACCTTGTGCTTCAAGTTTTGCAGCTTCTCGTTTAATTCCGTCGAAGGCATAGTTACCAATTTTTTGCAAAATTACAACAATTTTTGAATAACAGGCATCACGACAGGTAAATATTTTACATTTCCCCTTCAAAAAAGAGCAGTTGAGCGGCATTTTGACGGCCAAAACAATGTTTCAAAGTGAATATTTTCAGAAAAATCGTTCAAAAAATTTGTCAGTTCAAAAAATGGCATTACCTTTGCATCCGCAAATCGGGGCATTAGCTCATCTGGTAGAGCGCAACACTGGCAGTGTTGAGGTAAGCGGTTCGAGTCCGCTATGCTCC
>JAEEGI010007234.1_pt1 | contig 24880 bp, 24 predicted proteins | sample 8958751 | NCBI WGS metagenome assembly JAEEGI01 (sample SAMN16246545, study PRJNA631951) | gut metagenome | biome: gut microbiome; feature: rumen; material: KS-attached | host: Bos | place: Iran: Karaj | collected 2018-10
GCCTCAAGGTCTGGGCGCGAGAGTATGAACTCTTGCGCCTTTTCCGTTCCTATCACCATGCAGTAGGTGGCGTAGGCGTCTGCGGCCATCGCCGTGGGGGCTATTACGGTGGCGCTCAGCAGCTTATGCTGCACGGGGTATCCGGTTCGGGGATCGATGGTGTGGGAATATTTGACCCCGTCCTTGATGTAGTATTTACGGTAATTGCCGGATGTGACGACACCTTGCGGGCCGCCGTTGGATTCCCAGATGCCTTCCATCTTGGCCCCCGGGCTGTTGTTGCCGTCCTCCGGCTTGTCAATGCCCACGCGCCAGGGTTTTCCCGACGGGTTGAGGCCGTCGCAGAAGATTTCGCCAATGTCGACCAGCATGTCCTTGATGCCCAGGCTGTAGAGGTATGCGGCCACCTTGTCGCAGCTATAGCCCTGGGCTACTGCGTTGAAATTTAACTTCGGTTGTTGGTTTGTTCCCGTTTTGGGCCGTTTTTCGGAACAAACTGCAATTCCGCAATCGGCAAGTGTCTGGCGGACGAGTTCGTCCGAGGGCAGCGAGTAGGTTTTGAAGCCAAAACCCCAGATATCGAACAGCGGCCCCGCGGCGCAGTTCAGGGCGCCGCCGGTTTCCTCCTTGAATTTGTCCGCCGCCTGTTTAACTTCCAGGAACATCGGGCTGAGCTGGACAGGCTCCCCGGCATTGTAGCGGCTTAGCTGCGAGCGTTTGTTGTATCCCGAGAGGGTGGTGTCGATTTCTTCCAGGATGGCCTCGATGCCCTTCTGGATCTCGGCCGGCCGCGCCTTCACGCCCTTGATATTAGCCTTCACGCTCCACACGCCCCCCTGCGCGTAGCCCCCGAACTGCACGTAGTGGCTCTGGCTGCAGGCCGAGAGCAGTAAGGATAAAAGTATGAGACGGATTCTCATAAGGATGAACTGTCGTATGCCTGGTTGCAGGCGAGGGCGAGGTAGACGGATTCGACGGCGGTGAGGGCGGCGGTTTCGGTGCGGAGGCGGCTGGGGCCGAGGTGCACGGGTTCGAAACCGGCGCGGATCGCGGCCTGTACCTCATTCTGCGAAAAATCACCCTCCGGGCCAATCAGGATGGTGATTGCCGCGGTGGGATCAGTTGCCGTGAGTAGCGCATCGACTATCGAGCCGCGCGTGGCGACGTCGTCGGAACAGTAGGCAATCAGCCGCAGTTCTTCAGCAGGCTGACAGGATCGCTCTGCGGAGCATTTTTTCTGCGGAGCAGAGCGCATTCCTGGCAGACTGCCCACGAAATTGGCCAACGAGACCGCCGGGGCGATGACCGGCACAGCCCCCTTCAAACTTTGCTTGGCAGCCGAAAGCGCAATCTTCTGCAGACGGTCCTCACGCACCTTGCGCCTCTCAGAATGTTCTCCAATCACCGGAACTATCTCATCTACACCAAGTTCCGTCGCCTTCTCCACGAACCACTCGTAGCGGTCCATGTTCTTCGTCGGGCACACGGCCATTCTCAAATAATAAGGATGACCGCCCCATCCGGGCTCTTCCGAAACGATGGTGGCCACAGCGGCGCTTAGCGATGCATCTTTCAGGGTGCAGTGCAGGAGCGTGCCATGCCCGTCGATGATGCTCAGGGAATCCCCGGCAGAATGCCTCAGCACGCGCACGCAGTGGTAGGACTCCTCCGAATCCAGATAGGCGTAGCCGCCGCCGACTTTATATGCGTAGAACAGTTCCATTACGGACGTATTATTTCGACTTCTCCCCGGAGTCCGAGCTTGATTATCTGCGAAGCGCGTCCGGTGGATTCCCGCTCGAGCGCGGCCGGCACAACGTAATCGACGGCCTCCGCGATTTCGGGGCTTATTTCCGCGAAACACGAAGGGGTGGGCTCGCCGGAGATGTTTGCTGATGTGGATACCAGCGGCCTGCGCAGCTTGCGTACCAGCTTGACACAGAATTCGTTAAGAGGGATCCGGATGCCGACGGACCCATCTCCCGCCACCACGTTCGGGGCCAGATACTGGGCTCCGGGGTAGATGATTGTCATAGGGGCGTCGTTCACTTCCACAAGGTCGATGGCGATGTTCGGAATCTCCTTGATGTGCCTGGCAATCATATCCAGGTCGCAGGCCAGCAGCACCAGCGACTTGGCTTCGCTGCGGCGCTTGATTTCGAAGACCCGGGCCACCGCCGCCTCGTTGGTGGCATCGCAGCCGATGCCCCACACGGTGTCGGTAGGATACAGGATCACGCCTCCGCGCTTCAAGACTTCGAGCGCTTCGGCAAGGGCGGTATCAATAATGGACATAGGAATGATCGTTATTCTTCTTGCGTTTATACCACCACCAGATCAGGAGCCAGCCTATCAGGGCTCCGCCCAGATGTGCGAAATGGGCGACCCCGGCCTGAGTACCTGTCACTCCGGTGAAGAGCTCGATGCCGATAAAGATGATGGCCATCCACTTTGCAGACAGGGTGACGGGAGGGAAAATCAGCGTCAGCCTGGCCTCTGGGAAAATCATCGCAAATGCGACGATTACTCCGTAGATGCATCCGGATGCGCCCACGGTAGGCACGCTCTGGATGGCTGGATCAAGCGACTGAACTCCCAGTTGGGCGGCCGCGGCGGCAAAGCCGGCTGCGAAATAGAGGATTGTAAACCTCCGCCTGCCGACTATCTGCTCCACAGCCTTTCCGAAAATATAGAGGGAGTACATATTGAAGAATATGTGCCAGAACCCTCCGTGCATGAACATATAGCTGAGCGGCTGCCAGAATTTGAACCAGGGCCCAGTGGGATAGTACAGGGAGAAGTTCTCATACATGAACTGCGGGTTCACTCTGGTAGCCAGATACACCAGCACGTTGATGATAATCAGGTGCGTGGTCATCGGCAATTGCCGGCGGTCTTCTTGAATATAGGGCATTACTGGAATCTTTTTTCTAAATCATCTGCACTCATCACCGCGGTAATCTTCTTGCCGGTGGCGGTCAGCTCGGCATTGTCGCAGGCGAAGAGCGAATCTATAAGTTGCTGTGCCTCAAGGGCATTCCGCGGCGGTTCGGCGTTCACACTGCCGAGGGTGGCGAACTTGGATGCCATGGCCGCACGCACCACCTCGGGCACTCCGGACGTTTCGTCAGAAAGAATCAGGAGAAGGTCCTGCACCATCTGCTGCACCTTGCCGGGCTCGCAGGAATAACCTTCCGGCACTCCGTTTACCACCACGGTGTCGGTGCCGAAGGGGCTGATGTCGAAGCCGACCGATGCGAGCATGGCGGCGTTTTCGTCGAACAGGAGCCTTGCCGAGGCGCCCACCTGAACCTGCACGGGGAAGAGGGCGGTCTGGGTGACTGGGACGTTCTTCGAGAGGGCTTTTAGGCTGCGTTCGTAGAGGATGCGTTCCCAGGCACGGCGTATGTGGACCAAGAGTACACCGGATGCTGACGGGGCGATGATGTATTTCCCCTTCACTATCAGCGCTTTGGCCTGCACGGCCTGATTCTGCTCGAACAGCGCCCCGTAGCCAGCGCTTGCGTCTGGAGTGCCGTTCGCTGCTTGCCGAGAAGGCTCCACGGCACTCCTATCCCCATCCCCATCGAATCCGATGTTGAAGGGATTGTAGTCCGGGTCCAGCGGCGGAGCGGGAGCGGAGGAAGTTGGCCCCCGATACTCGTCGAAGGCCGACCCCATCTGGGGCATCTCCACGCGGCCCTCCGTGTCAAAATCCAAGCCCTCGCCGAAGGCATTCTTCCCCAACGTTTCCTTTACGCAGGCATAGATTGTCTGGAAAATGACCGCGTCTTCTTCGAACTTCACCTCGGCCTTGGTAGGGTGAATGTTCACGTCTACGGCCTCAGGATCCACTTCCAGCCAGATGAAGTAGGAGGGAGTATAGCCTTCGGGAAGATATTCCTCGTAGGCTTTCATCACTGCCTTATGCAGATAGCTGCTGCGGAAGTATCGTCCGTTCACGAAGAAGAACTGGTTGGCCACCGTCTTGCGGGCGGTGTCGGGACGGGCAAGGAATCCGCGCACCCGCACCAGGGAGGTTTCGGCGTTGATATCTACAAGATCCCCGGTAACGTTGGCGCCCAGCAGGTCCAGTACCCTGAATTTCAGGGACTTGGCCGGACGCAGGCGGAATATGTCCCGCCCGTTGGAATTCAGGGAGAATCCGGCCTCGGGGCAGGTAAGCGCCACGCGCGTGAACTCTTCCACTATGTGCTTGAGCTCGATGTTGTCGCTCTTGAGGAACTTGCGGCGGGCGGGTGTGTTGTAGAACAGGTTCCGCACCAGGAAGTTGCTGCCCGTGGGCGCGGCCACCGAACTGGTCTTGACGGCGGTTGGGTCGGAAATCGTGACCTGGGTGCCGGTGTCATCCTGAACGCGGCGGGTCTTGAGGGTGACTTCCGCCACGGCGGCGATGCTGGCCAGGGCTTCTCCGCGGAAGCCGTAGCTGGTGATGTGCTGGAGGTCTTCCGCCTCCGCGATCTTGGATGTTGCGTGCCTCTCGAAGCAGAGCACCGCGTCGGCCGGGCTCATGCCGGAGCCGTTGTCTATCACCTGGATGCTGGTGCGGCCGGCATCCTTCACAACCACGTCGATCTGGGTGGCGCCCGCGTCTATCGCATTCTCCATCAGTTCCTTGACTACGGATGCGGGCCGCTGCACCACCTCGCCGGCGGCTATCATGTTGGCAATGTTTGCCGGAAGTACCTTAAGTTTTCCCATTACAGCATCGAATAGAATTTGGCGATAAAGTACAGCACCGCGGCTATCAGCAGCAGGGTCACTATGCCGATTATGGTCTGCACGCCCTTCATGCGGTTGCGGGTGTGCTGGTAGGCTCCGTCGCGGAAAGCCCCGTGCAGATAGCTGCCGGGTACGTATTCGCCGTCTTTCCTGTCAGCATCCATGCTTCCGTCCACGGCCTTGAACCTGCGCATGCGCTCCTCTTTCTCTTTATCGTAATACATCGGTTTGTAGTCGAAGACCCGATGCTCGTTATCGCCGAAAAAATTGAAAAAACCCATAGTCTACAAATTTAGCAATTTTATTGTAACTTTGCGGATATGCAGATACGAATCGGACAAGGATACGACGTTCATGCCATCGCAGATGGCCTGCCGATGTGGCTAGGCGGCATTCAAATTCCCTCAGATAAAGGCTTTGTGGCTCACTCCGACGGCGACGTGGCCATCCACGCCCTGTGTGACGCCCTACTTGGCGCAGCCGCCCTCGGCGACATCGGCCTGCATTTCCCGGACAACTCTTCTGAATGGAAGGGGGCCGACAGCAAAGGGCTCCTTCGCCGCGTAGTGGAAATGTTGTCCGCAGATGGCTGGAAGGTCGGCAACGCCGACATCACCATCGCCCTTCAGGCCCCGAAACTCCGCCCTTATATCGATGAGATGCGCTCCGTGCTGGCGCCCATCCTCGGTGTAAGGATAGATGCCGTGAGCGTAAAGGCCACCACCACCGAGCGCCTCGGATTCGTAGGACGCGGGGAAGGCTGCGAGGTCTGGGCGGTCGTAACAATCACAAAAGACTAGATTATGGAAAAAGCGATCGTCGTTGTTGACGAACTCTACGATTTTCTTACCGGTGGATCCCTTGCCTGCGGGCATTCCATGGAATCCGTAGCCGCCACAAAGGCCCTTTTAGAACGCAACAAAGGCAGAATACCCGTTCTTTTTATCTGTGACCACCATCCCGCAAACCATTGCTCGTTCGTTGAGCAGGGAGGCCCCTGGCCCCCTCACTGCGTGGCCGGAACGCGTGGCGGGGAGATCCACGACGACCTGAAGCCTTTCGTTACCGAAGAGCTTACCTTCAATAAAGGATGCGATCCCGCCCAGGAGCAGTATTCCGGGTTCGAAGGTCGCAATGCCGCCGGCCAAAGCCTCGGGGAAGTGCTGCAGCTGCTTGGTACAGAGGTGGTTTACGTAACAGGTATCGCCACGGAATACTGTGTCCGTAACACAGCGGAAGACCTTCTCAAAGCCGGTTTCAAAGTCACCGTTCTCGAAGACTGCCTCGGCTGGGTTGACGAAACAGGACACAAAAATACCCTCCCGGAACTCTCCCGAGAGGGCATAAAAATCAAATAAGCAATAATTACTTCTTGATTTCGTTCTTGACGGCCTCTGCACCAGCGCTGATGCCGGTCTTTGCCACGTCGACTGCAGCTTCCTTGACGGCGTCTGCAACCTCGTCCTGAGCGCTCTTTTCAGTAACAACTTCCTTGGCGGCGGGTTCTGCGGTGGCTTCCTTGGCCTTCTTGTTTCCGCATGCGGTGAAGCTCAGAAGAGCAACAACTGCGAGAATGACATAAATCTTCTTCATAAGGCAATAAACTTTAAAAATTTAACCGGTTAAAACATTGTGGCACAATGGCCACAACGCAAAAATAAAAAATAATCCCGGAAAGTGGCTATAATTTTTTAAATTTGTAGACCAAAAGACCATTTTATGCTGATAGTCTTGAAACTTCTGGGCTCTATAGCCCTCTTGATATATGGAATGAAGGTGATGAGTGAGGCCCTCCAGAAAATGGCCGGCCCGCAGTTGCGTCACCTCCTTGGCGCAATGACCACCAACCGCTTCTCCGGCGTGGCCACCGGCGCCCTGGTGACGGTCGCCGTCCAGTCTTCCGCCGCAACCACCGTCATGACGGTATCCTTCGTGAATGCGGCCCTCCTCACCCTCTCCCAGGCCATCTCCATAATTATGGGTGCCAATATCGGCACCACCATGAGCGCCTGGATCATGTCTGCCGGTTTCTCCTTCAACATAGCCAACGTGGTCTGGCCGGTATTCCTGGTGGCCATCATCCTCATACAAACCGGCAAACACCGCTATGTGGGCGATTTCCTCTTCGGACTGAGTTTCCTGCTCTTCGCCCTGGGTATGCTGAAGGCCACGGGCGTGGAGATGGATCTCGCCAGCAAGCCAGCCGTCGTAAACTTCTTCGCCAGCTTCAAGACCAACTACGGCACCATCCTGCTGTTCCTCCTCATCGGTTCCGTGCTGACCGCCCTCGTGCAGTCGTCCGCTGCGCTGATGGCCATCACGATGGTGCTCTGCTCCACCGGCGCCATTACCATCTTCCAGGGCATAGCCCTCGTCATGGGAGAGAACATCGGCACCACGGTGACCGCCAACCTCGCGGCCATGTCTGCCAACACTCAGGCCCGACGGACGGCAATGGCTCACCTGCTCTTCAACGTTTTCGGCGTACTGTGGGTGCTCGCCCTGTTCTTCCCCTTCGTGCGTATGGTCTGTGGCATCGTGGGGATGGATCCGACCGCCGAAAGCCAGAGCCCGGTGCAGCTTTCCTTCGCACTGGCAGCCTTCCACACAGCCTTCAACGTGGTGAACACCGCTGTCCTCATCTGGTTCATCCCCCAGATAGAGAAGCTTGTGTGCACCATCATCAAGCCCAAACAGAGCGAGGAAGAGGAGGAGTTCCGCCTGCAATTCATCCGCGGAGGTCTCATGAAGACCCCGGAAATCTCCGTGCTGCAGGCGCAGAAGGAGATAGTGGTGTTCGGCGAGAAGATGCAGCGCATGTTCGGCATGGTGAAGGAACTCTATGCTACTGCGGATGATCAGGCCTTCGGCAAGCTCTTCGAGCGGATCCGGAAGGCTGAGGAGTTCAGCGACCGCATGGAGAACGAGATCGGACGCTACATCGGGGAGGTAGGAGATGCCCATCTGTCCGATGAAACCAAAGAGAAGAACCGCGCTATGATCCGCCAGATCAGCGAGTTGGAATCCATTGGCGACAGTTGCTTCAACCTTGCCCGCATCATCCGCCGCAAGCGGGAGAACAAAATTGTCTTCACCGAGTGGCAGGAGGGTGGATTACAGAAGATATTCTCCCTTGTAGATGAGGCGCTTACGCGGATGAACACCCTGCTGGCAGGCCGTAAGGAAGACTACGACATCTCTCTTTCGGAAGATGTTGAACGCCGCATCAACGCTTGCCGCAATAAGCTCAAACAGCAGAATGTGGAGAATCTGGATAACCATGTGTATGGTTACGATAACGGCACCGTGTTCTCCGACCTGGTGGCTGAGTACGAAAAGACGGGAGACTATATCATTAATGTGGTCGAGGCCCGTTTGGGAGCCGTGCGCAACGGAATCCGCTTCCGTGGAATACAGATAGACACCGACGCCCGGGAGATTTCGGTGGATGGCGAACCGGTCACCTTCGCGAAGACCGAATATGAGCTGCTGAAGCTGTTCCTGGAGAACCGCGGCCGCGTGTTCTCACGCCAGGAACTGCTGGATGCCGTCTGGCCCAACGACGTGATAGTCACCGACCACACCGTCGACGTCACCGTCGCCCGCATCCGCCGCAAGATCGGCCTATACGCCGCCAACCTCCAGACCCACGCCGGGGCGGGGTATTCGTTCCAGGATTAAAATAGTTATAGGACAGAAGTAACGCTGTCGTAGTATTTACGCGAAACGGGAATCCCGTTTTCTTCCCCCATATCCAGATCGGCGAAATAGAAGCCTCCTTCGCCTTTGCGGACCAGTTTTACGTGCTGAGGGTTTACAATATAACAGCGGTGCGTCCGCACGAATCCTGCCTTCTCGCATACTTCTTCCACATTCTTGAGGGTGTTGCGTATCTGGCAGCGCTTTTCGATGCCGTTCTCCTCATAATGGACGATAATGTAATTCTCGTTCGATTCGATGTAAAGCACCGATTCTGCGGAGGTTATGAATTTAAGCTGATGCCTCAGGTCGTAGAATTTGAGCCTGTACCCGCTTTCGGCAGGAGCGCCGCTTTGGGCATCGTTGAGGCAAAATGCAAGGGTAAGGATAAGATAAGGATAGATGAACAGCGACCCCAGCATGGCTATGCAACGGCCGAAATATGCAAAGAAACTGCCGTCCTCTCCATGCCCCATCAAAACCAGATACAAGGCGGTAAAAGCAGATGCAAGCACTGTCTCGTTCACGCACCACAGGGAAAACCACCCCATATTCATGTTGAGATGTTTTCGCAACAGCCAGAGCAGCAGTCTGCTGAATAACATGACTACCAGGATTATGGCCGCGGTAATGGAAATGTTCAGTGTGAACAGATGCTCGCCCCCGGCGCAGAGCATTTCGTGCATGCGCGTGGGCTCATACCATAGGATGCTCAGCAGATAGAATGCCGGCAGCACCAGAGCATAAACGAAAACGGGCATGAACTTAACGAAAGCTTTGGGATATACTTTCATTTTGGTCATCATTTTTGTTGTGACAAAGATAAGCATATTTTGTTTTCGTCACAAGATTCGGCTGTTTTGTCACTTTCAACTGATTTTTGTCACAAAAACGATATATCGGCGTACAACGTTTTTGGGCATGGGCCTGAGGTTTTACCTTTGTGGTACAAAAAACCGAACGATATGACGCCACCAACCTGGACGAGGCTCGACAATGCCTCCCTCATATACCCCGCCTGCCGCACAAGACGGTATGCCACGACCTTCAGGATGTCTGTCGCCTTGAACGAAGACATTTCAAAAGATATACTCGGCCGGGCTCTGGAGAAGACCGCCGCCCGCTTCCCCAGTTTCTGCTATGGTCTGGACAGGGGCTTCTTCTGGTGGATACTCCGCCGTCTGGAAAACAAGCCTGTGCTCAGTTCCGACGGGGGTATGGAGCCTTTCAATTTCCGCAGGAACGGAGGTTTTCTTTTTAAAGTGTCTGCCCAAGACAACGAAATAGTCCTCGATGTGTTCCACGTCCTGACTGATGGCTATGGGGCGATGACCTTCCTGCTCAGCCTTACTGCAGAATATCTTCGCATGCGTTACGGGGCGCAGATCCCGTCGTCGGGATGGATACTGGATCCGGAACAGGACCCCAGCTATTCTGAAATGGAGGATAGTTTCGACCACTTCTCTGGCATAAAGGGGGAACTCGACAAAGAAACCCGGGCCTATCATCTTAAGGGAACCATCGGCAGGCACGATGTCCATGACGGAGTACGTGTTTCCATCCCCATAGATCAGATCCGGCAGAAGACAAAGGAAATGGGCTGTACGGTAACGGAGTTCATCACTGCAACGATGCTCAAGTCCCTTCAGGAAGTGAGGCGCGCGAAGGATCCGGACTCAAAGCTGACATCCATGAAGATCGAGGTCCCTGTCAACCTGAGACCCATCTTCGGGAGTGTTACGCTTCGTAATTTCTCTTCGTACGTGCACCTTGGGATCGATGTCCGCAACGGAGACCTTTCGTTCGGCGACATACTGGAAGAGGTGAAACGTCAGAAACAGATCTTTGCACAGCCGGGCCGACTTACAACCCGGGTCGCCGGCAATGTCGCGCTCGAAGACAATCCCGCCATCAGGCGTATCCCACTCTTCATCAAAAAGCCTGTAATCAATTATATCAAAACCCATAAGGGCGACCTGTATTGCTCTCAAACCATGTCCAACATCGGCGTTATCGACCTTCCGGAAGAAATGAGACACTATGTAAAAGATGTCGATTTCATACTCGGACGTCCCAAGATCCGCCCGGGAGCGGTGGGATGCGTGAGTTATGGAGGGCGTCTTAACCTAAACTTTGCACGCCGTATTGTAGAGGCCGACTTCGAGGACCGTTTTGTCGCCTCGATGCATGAGCTGGGAATTGATGTCAGTGTGCGCTCCTACCGGATATGTTCAAATGCTCCAAAGAGCCGGATGATTCCGCAGGTCGCCCCGAGATGGGCCAGGATGCATTTGCTTCGCAGACTGTTGCTTATTTGACGATAAACATCTTGCCTGCCTTTTCGATGGAATCCTTAAATTTCAGACACTGGTCGACTATTTCGGATCGACGATGCAGTGGCGGGAGAAGGGCCGGCCGTCTGCGCTCATGCCCTCGATCCGGATAACGTAGGGGAAGTCCGGCCTGTCGCTGTTGCAGAATTCAATTGTTCCACGTCCGTCATCAATGACCACTTCGGGGGCCCACAGAATCGTGTTGCGGGCGTCATATCCGAAATCCTCCCCCCGGTCGTAACGGGGTGAATCAAAATATCGCGGAACCTGATAGCCGAGAGGAACAAAATACAGCAGCGAAGGGTCGCGGTCGAAGTAGCGTTGTCTGCCTCCGGGCTTCATTGTGATATGTACGACGCCGCCGTCGCCGCCATAAATGGGATCGGCCTGCGTGGCGATACTCAGCGAACGAAGATCTTCCAGACGCACCTGATCATAACTCCACCAGGCCTCCTCATTGTCTTCCACGATGAGTTTCACCTTTCCTCTTTCGTCATCTTCTTCATCGGCGTCGAAATCGCTTTCGAAATCATCGGAATACGACGTGCTTCTTCGCTTGTTGCGGTTGTACATGTTATCGCCGTCGTATTCGAATATGGGCTTCGTCACGTTCAGGTACTCTATCAGGGTCCAGTCCTTGTACGTGGTAAGATCCTCCCGGTAACTTCTGCCGAAGACCAGCACGTCGTCATCGCCATAGGACGCTATGACGACCGCCGCCTGCAAAGTATCGCCGGGGGCGAGATCTCTCATGGTCGGCGGCGTCAGTTTCGTTTCGTCCGAAAAACCGGGGGCCGGCTTGTAAATATACGGACCCGCAACGGGATCGCCGTCCCAATTCGGGAAATAACGCTTCCCCCTGGGCAGCTTGCCGATATTTATCAGCATCTCGGTATTCTCTTGGAAATCAAGGCTGTCGATGATGAAATACCTGCCCCTTTCGACCTGCAGATAATTCATTACCTTCTGCTTGGGAATCATGAAGGTGAATGAATAGTTCTCGGGTATCTTGGGGGAGCGCCCGCTCGAAACGCTTCCTCGTATCTCCTGAGCCAGCTCCCTGCGATGCCTGATTTTGAAGTCTCCCCTGCCTGCCATCTTTTCCAAATCGTAGAAGCGCCATCCCTGGATCATCATGAGCAGGTCCAGCGCAGCGTCTCTCTCCTTCTCGGGGATCTCCGGGTCGAAATAATAATACGGTTTGTTGATATTGCCTTTCAGTTCGCTGCTCAAACCCATGTAGGAGGATATCCCGTCACTTTGCTGCCAGTTCTTGAGAGTCCCTCTGACGACTGACACCGAACAGATCCCTTCCAGCGGAGTCCCGTCGGGTTTATTCAAGGAAACGACCGCTTTTGTAAGCGCTCTTGGTGTTGGAAGGAAGGTCGTCATCTCCAACTTGCAAAGGGGAGCTTCGCTGTCGCGGACGAAGAAAAGCCTTTCAGCCATTATCCGTCCCCGGGAATCGACAATCAGGAAGTGATTGATACCCGGACGAAAATAAGATTTATCAATCACGAAAGTTGACACCTTGCCGCCAAGCTCGATATTTGAGACCGGCCGAAGCTCGGCGGCATCGCGGACCAGAAGGCTTGCCGCTCCGCCGCCATAACCGAGGGCGCTTATATAGTATCGGCCCGGGCGGACGTGGAGTTGCAGCAGGGCCCCTTCTTCAGCGGGCGGCGGCAGAGGATATTTCTTGCCGGAAGCATCCATAAGGCTGTACGTCTTGCCCTGCTGCGGCAGGAAGGAGAAGACCCCCATGCCGTCATGGACGGTAAGGACCGGTTCCAGGGTTTCGCCTCCGTCACTTACAAGGGTGCCGCTGAAATCCACGCTCCTGCCAAGATTGTCTACCGCCTTGAAACCTATTACCGAACTCTGCCCGGCGAAGTATCGGCCGCTTTCGGGCCAAAAACTGATTGCAATGTCGGAAGACGAAGATTTGGGGGTGTCCTCCCTTTTTTTGCCACCGATGATACGGATTCTGTCGTTGAAAAGATAGTCTTCGGAGCCGTTAAGCTGCCAAAGCGTATAGGCCCTGATGGTGTAGAATCCCGTTTCCAGATTATCCGGAAGGTCCATGCACCCCGGGAAGGCATCGTTCGTCCGCTTGATTTTTACCCTGACCACAACCTCGCCGCGTCCGTCAAGCAGTTCGGCATAAAGGAAGTTGCTCGGAGGGAGAAGGGACAGGGCCGATGCCTCCTGAATCCAGCCCCGGAACCATATCGTCTCCCCGGCCGTATAGCAGCTCCGGTCGAAATGCAGATACACCTTTTCGGGGGAGCGCCAGGCCGAGTAAGACTTGAAACGCAGCAGCAGCGAATCAGGCGCAACCTGTGCCAGCCCCGTGTCTTCCGCAAGCGGAGACAGCAGCAGGAGAACGGACAGGGCGATATTGCGTAAGCGTTTCAAGGCAAGAGTGTTTGAACGCTTCAAATATATAAAAAAAAGAAAAACCGCCTCGCAGGGCAGTTCAGAAATCACCCGCGAACAACAACCTTCTCTATATATCCGAAACTACCCTGCGAGGTGGTTTTTTTGTTTTATATCAAGTAGTTAGAATCGATCTTCCAAGATTCCCTGAGCTCTTGATAGGGAACAAATGGGAACCGATCTCCCACCTCTCTGACAAGAGCAAACTATCCAAAAACTTGCAAATTCTGTGATACCGCCGAATCTTCACAGTCTTCATACAAAAAATGATACATCCTACAAGGGTGTATCACTTTAAGAGTTTATGTTAAACTATTTAGAATGAGATACCGAAACTTAGATAGGGCATAAACCAACGTTCGTTTATCTTTCCATTGTCAAATGTGAATGTTGGCTTGATGCCTGCACCGAATGTGAAACCTTTCTCCTTCTGGAAACGGTATCCTATATCACCAAAGAAATTGTACCCCCAAGCAGTGCCACTGGTTTGTTCAGTCTTAATATCAGTCGCGTCATCACCATATCCTATTATGATAGACTTAGCCGAATACTTGTAAATACCATTTGTCATGCCAAGTCCAAGAACCAAATGGCTATTCCGCTGCCCTAGGAGATAGTTGATTTCCAGAGGAATTCCTATCCCATTCACTGAATAGCTGCTGAGAGTCCCCGTCCCGTAGGCATAGGAGAGTCCTACATTATACCCGAATCCGTGATTCCCTTTGAATCGTGAATCAAAAGACACACCGGCTATTCCGGAAGAACCAAGCAAATCAAGAGTAACGGATTTTGTTTGAGCTTGAGCAAAGACTGCCGATGTTAAAAACAAAATACTTAATAAAATGTTCTTCATAGTACAAAAACTAATACTTGTACTATATGATGTTCAAGAAATGTGCCACAGAACGCCCATCAATGCCGTTTTGAGGCAATCAACAACCCTATCCTTATGATACATTGTTGATTACAGAAAGGTTTTTTTTCGCTTTTCCTTGTAGCGCAGATGATAGCACCCTTAGAGGCCCTGACGGATAGAAATCTATCAATGTGACTTCTCAAAAGCATCCTTTACTTCATTCAAGATATTGTCTTTAAGGAGCTTTGCATAGTGCTGTGTGATTCTGGTTGTGCTATGTCCCAGGAGTTTGGCGACCACTTCCAGGCGTATCCCTCTATTCAAACACCTGGTAGCATAGGTGTGTCTGGCGACGTGGGAGAAGATAGGTTTGTCTATCACGCAGAGGTCTCTTATGGCTTTTAGATAGACATTGAGTTTGTGGTTCCCAATGATAGACTTTCTGCCGCAAACCCAAACCGCCGTAACGCACTGATATATAAAAGAAAAAACCGCCTCGCAGGGCAGTTCCGAAATATATATATTGTATTGACGATTGTCGGCCGAGTAGCGGGAGTGGGTCACGATCCCACGACCTCCGGATTATGAATCCGACGCTCTAACCAGCTGAGCTACCCCGCCGGGGTGGTTGAGATGGAAGGATTCGAACCCTCACTGACAGAGCCAGAATCTGTAGTGCTACCATTACACCACATCTCAATAGGTGTCCGCCCGAAAGCGGACTGCAAAGGTACAATACTTTTGCTAAAATGCAAAAATATTATCGAGAAATTTTCTCGCGGAGGGCTTCCCAGCTGTAATATGGCCCCTGCACGGGCTCCAAATCCATCAGCCTCACCTCGTTTTCGTTCATCAGCACCTTCACCAGAACGGGCTTTCCCGCCTTACGCGAGCGGTAGAAAACAATCTGCAGGTTGGCTGCGAACGGGCATACGTAGGTGGAGATGAAGTTCTTCCGCGCACCGTCCGTATCATATCGTTCGCCTACGCCTTCCACCCCGATATAGCTGCAGAGTGCCATCATGGGAAAATCGTGGGAGAAGCGCAGGTCGGCGGCAATCTTGCCGGATTCCAGCGCTTCGTTGGCCTGGCGGACGATCATGTTTACCAGCGGCTTGGTGCGTTCCATGCGGCTGTCGCCGAACGGTATGGAGTTGCACTGCCCGAGGTACATGTAATGATTAGTGTAATCCGCCCAGGCATAGACCAAGTCGAAGGGGAGATAGCGGAACATGTCTATGTCATAATCGAACGAGCGGCAGATGCACGCAACGGCGTTGATGTCTCTCGAGAAGGCCTTGGGATCCGGCACGAACTGCTTCGCGGCGGTAGTGTCGGTGAACAGCCTGCACATCATCTCCGGCAGGCCGTCTTTTATCTGGGCCTTGAGCGAATCCGAAATGTGGTATAGTCTGGGCCTTATCTCCTTGGCGGAGTCATTCGTTATCTCTTTCTGGATCTGTTCTCCGCAGTCCATGACGATATTCAACCTGGGGTCCAGTTCGCTGAGTTGGTTGGTGAATGCCGCCATGCTCACGAGGCAGCGGGGGATGGTGCTGCTGAACGCCCGCACATTCCGGCTTCCGCGGCGGAATACCCTGTGGAAGCGCTTGTACATGCGGTTGGCGATGGCACGGTGCTCCCTCTGCCCGCGTACGGTCAGGCGTCCGTCCATCCTGTTAGTGGCCTTATTTACCAATTCGGTTTCCATGAGGAGGGAATCGCCGCTTGCGGTCAGGATGCCCGCCTCTTTGGCCGCCGTGAGGGCGGAGATCACATGATCATAATGCTTCTGATCCCATCCCGAACGTGCGCCGTGACGTCCGTAATGACTGATATAGAAGGGCTTGTAGCCGCGGGGGGCTTTCGTGTCCGGCCCGGGCTGAACGGCCATTTCGTAGGGGCAGGTGTTGAGACTGGCAATCCACGGTTTCTCCGATATCGCGCGGGCGAACTCGGGGTTGGGGTATTTGCTGAAATCCTGAGCGCTCGCAAATACGGCGGAAACGGCCAGAACCGCTCCGGCAAGAAGAAATCGTCTCATAAAAACTAGAAATTGAAGGCTATGCCGACACCGGAATTGGTGCCTCCGAAAATCACCTCTTTGCTGACTCTCTCGCTGGCATTGTTATACCCTTCGCAGGTGGCTTTCATCTTTTTGTCGGCTTTCACGCGGATGGGGATGCCAAAGGCCAGAGCGCCTGCACCGAGCGCCGCTGAAGCCGCTCCTCCGCCGGCGAAGTATCCTGCCGGTTTCATGACCTCGTTCATGTCCGCCTGCCCGAGAGAGAATGCAGCGACCAGCACTCCAACGACTACATATCCGAGTGCGACAACCTCTGCTGCGGCTCCGACACCTATCAGCACCGACCCGCCTATGACCAGGCCGTTGCCGAGACGCCTTTGCCCGCGGAAGTCCGCCCATGCTTCGTTGTAATCAACGCCGTCGATGTTCGAAAGCAGCAGCGCCTGCTGATCCTTGTCCAGTACTATGCCGTCCAGCTTGATCTTGGTGCCCTTGCGGTGCGCGCCGACCATTTCGGCTACTTTGATGGAATCTTTCCGGGCCTTGCGCTCATCTCTTTTTGCTCCCGGCTCGGCGAACGCCGACAGGCAGGTCAGGAGCAACATGGACAAAACGAACAATTTCCTCATGACAATGTGGTTTTAAACAAAGGCAAATATACGAAAAATAACTATCTTCGCAGAACTAATGACCTTATCAGATGAAAACACAGCAGGAACTCGCAGCCATCGCAGGCAGATTTGCCATCAAGGGTAATATTAAGGAAGTGAAGCCCCTCGGCAACGGACTCATAAACGATACTTTCAAGGTTTCCGCGGACGGGCCGGAAGACTATGTGCTCCAGCGCATCAACAACGCCATCTTCCAGGACGTCGAACTCCTCCAGCACAACATAGAGGCCGTCACCCGGCACATCCGCGCCAAGCTGGAAGCCGCCGGCGAGGCCGACCTGGACCGCAAGGTGCTCCGCTTCGTGCCCCTGAAGGACTCTCCCAAGACATACTGGACCGATGGCGAGACCTACTGGCGCATCTCCGTGTTCATCCCGGACGCCCTCACCTTCGAGGCCGTCACCCCCGAATACTCCTACTACGCCGGCAAGGCGTTCGGGCGTTTTGAAGCCCAGCTGGCGGACATTCCTGATACCCTCGGCGAGACCATCCCCGACTTCCACAACATGGAACTGCGTGCACGCCAGCTTCGCGAGGCGGTTGCGGCCGATAAGGCCGGGCGGATGGCGGATTCCGAGGTGAAGGCCCTGGTGGAGGACATATACAAATATGAGGAGGAGATGACGAAGGCCGAGCGCCTGTTCCGCGAAGGGAAACTGCCCAAGCGCATCTGCCACTGCGACACCAAGGTCAACAACATGATGTTCGACAAGGACGGCAACGTGCTCTGCGTCATCGACCTCGACACCGTCATGCCCAGCTTCGTCTTCTCGGATTTCGGCGACTTCCTCCGCACGGCAGCCAATTTCGTGGCGGAAGATGATCCCGACACCGCCAAGGTGGGTTTCAACATGGAGATATTCAAGGCTTTCAGCAAGGGCTACATCGAGTCTGCCAAGGTTTTCCTGACCCCGCTGGAGCGGGAGATGCTGCCGTTCGCGGCATGCCTCTTCCCCTACATGCAGTGCGTCCGATTCTTCGCGGACTATATCAACGGGGACACCTACTACAAGATCAAGTATCCTACCCACAACATGGACCGCACCCGCAACCAGTGGGCGCTGTTCAAGAGTGCACTCGCGAAAGTGCCGGAGATGAAAGCCTGGATAGAATCCCTATAGGTTCTCGTAGAGGATGCAGGCGTAGCAGATGGGACCCTGGTGCTTGAGCATCAGGGTTACTTTTCCCTCCTTCGGAGTGAAGACGGTGCGGAAGGTGCAGTTGTTCTTGATGAGGCTGACGAGCTTGCCGGAACTTTCCTCGAAGGGACCGTCCTTGAACTCTTCAACCTCTTCCACCGGCTTGCCGTACTGCTTGGTGAGCATGCTCTTGAGACCGGAGTAGTCGTTCTCCAGCTTCACCCACGAGAGCCTCGGGGGGATTTCCGCGCGGATGGCGCAGACGATGCTGTCTGCTCCGGGGATGATGTTAACCTCCACGTCGGAGTAGCCGGCGAACTTGCCTATCACCAGCGGCACGCCGTCGTTGGTTTCTTCGTACTTAAAGCCCTTCTTCGCGAGGGCGGCGACCATTTCGTCTGCCGTGCCCTTGATCTCTACCTTATTGAAAGACAGGGGTTTCTGCGCGTTCGCGCCGGGGATCAGGAGCATTGCGGCCAGTGCCGCGAGGAGGATGCGTTTCATATCAGTTTTCGTTTGCCAATTCGAGGATGAGATTGTCGAGCACGGGCAGAAGATCCGCCTGCCGGCCGACAAAATTGTTTACCATTATGCTGAAGACGATGGTCTTGCGGGTGTCCCCGTCCGAAGGGAGGATATATCCGCTGAAGCATCGCACTCCGCCGAGGCTGCCGCTCTTCATGTAGATGCGGTTCTTTACCGTCACAGGTGCTTTCGGCAGGCGCGCGACCAGCGTGCCGTCCTTGCGCCCGGGTCTAGGGAGGGAGTTGAGGTAATCGTTGTATGAGGATGTGCGGGCCATGCCCCGCATGACGCTTACCAGGAATTCCGGGGAGACGAAGTTCTTCCGCGACAGGCCGCTCCCGTCCGCGAATCGCATCTGGGCGCTCGGGCCTGCCAGGCCGATGGGCGCGAGTGCCCGGTGGAGGGCTTCGGTGGCGGTATCGTAGTCGTCACTGCCGTTGTTCGCCTTGCCGATGGCCTTGATCAGCGTCTCCGCGCAGAAGTTGTCGGACTGGTGGTTAGTGATGGAGGCGATGTGATTGAGGCTCGCCGACTGCGCGATGCCCAGTACTGTTAAAGAATCAAGATATCCTTCCCCCGCCGCGCCAGTTACTACGATGCCGTTTTCTATCAGCCAGCGGCGGAAATGCATCGCGGCGGCAAGCGGCCCGTCGGGAAGACTGTCCCCCATCTCCCCGCGCCAGGTCAGCCCTGACGGCACAACCCCATCCTTCGTAATCTCATCCTCCGTACTCCAATCCGTATGCCTGCGCTCTCCGCTGAAGTAGCTGCCATCGCCCACGATATCCCCCTCTATCCGGCGTATACCCTTGTCTTCCAATACCTTGCGCCACTTGCCGAAGGGGACGTCCTCCTTGGGAAGATAGGTGAAAAGGTTGCCGATCAGCGGGTCGCCACCGCCGATTATGTAGAGGTTGCCGAAGAGGGTCGTGTCCCGGATCTCGCCGTCGGTGGCGAGCTGCGTTTTGAACGTGTAGTTCCGCCCGAGTTTGAGGTAGGCCGCGGCCGTCGTGATGAGTTTCATGTTGCTGGCTGGTGTCAGTCGCTTGCCCTTGTTCAGCTGCGCCAGCGTATCCCCTTGGAAATTCACGGCTAGTATCCCCCAGACGCTCTGCTCAAGGAGGCCGCCCTTCGCGTCAAGTTGCCGTACCGTCTTTTGCACGTTCGTCGAGAGCGTGGCGGCGAGGAGCAATAATGCGGCAATCAGTTTCATCGAATACAAATATAATAAATTGCTGATTTTTCCCTACCTTTGTTAGAGAACGTCCGTTTTGGGCCATAGTCATGCAGCAGCTAACTTGCTGTATTATAATTATTTACTATAGGGAGAATCGTCTGATTTTACCGATTTTGTTATGAAGAAAGAATTGATAATCAGCATTTTAAGTGCTGCAGTGTTTATGCTGATGTCTTGCAGGGCGCAGGCTCAGAACCATAAGATTGACGATAATACCCAGTGGGCGGTTGTGAATGTTAGCGATGCGTTCATGCGGGCGGAACCGCGATATGGAAGCGAATGCGTGAGCCAGACGCGGATGGGTACGCTGGTGCAGGTGCTGGAGCGCAAGGGGTACTGGGCGCGGATCAAGACTCCCGAGCCTTATGAAGGATGGGTGAACGAACTGGCGCTGGCCCCGACCCGCGAACTCAGCCCGGAGGAGCAGAAGGAGACCAAACTCTATGGCGCGACCCTGGCTCCAATGTCCCGCAAGGAGGCGGAGGAGTATTTGAAGGCGCCGAAGGCGGTCTGCACGGAAGATTTCCCCATAACCGTTTTCGTAAAGGGCCCCAACGTCAAGCTCCTCCAGGGGAATATATTGCGCCTGGACAAGGGTGGCTTCGACCGGAATGGCAAGATGACCGGCGTCATCCTCCCGGACGGAAGGAAGGGGAGCGTGATCAGCGGCCAGATACGCCCGATGAAGGAATGGGCCGCATTCAAGGTGGATAAACCGGATTCCATGCTGGTGAACAGCATCATCGCTAGCGCAAAACAATTCACAGGCTGCCCTTATATGTGGGGAGGGATGTCCCCGGGGCATTTCGATTGCAGCGGGCTGACGGGATTCTGCTTCTACATGAACGGCATCCTGCTGCCTCGCGACGCCTCGCAGCAGGTCAAGTGCGGCATAGAGGTCCCCATCGACCAGATGCAGAAGGGCGACCTGGTGTTCTTTGGAGATACTTCCGTGGGCCACGTGGCCATCTGCATCGGCAATCGCAAGATCATCCACGCATCCCAGCTGGTGCGCATCAATTCCCTGGTGCCCGGCGAAAAAGACTACTACGGCCGCAACATCCTCCATGTCCGCCGCATCATCGGCCATCTCGGCGAGGGCGAAATAAAGGCTGTCCCCATCAAGGACAGCCCCATGTATTTTTGCGTGGCACGTAACTAATTGATAATCAGAAAAATGATGGGTATCCTCCCCCGGCTCCAGCAAGGGGAGGGAGTTGTCTATCTGGCTGTAAACCAACAATTTGCCCGCCACGCCATAAAAACCGCCAGACAGGGACCAACTATTGTAAATCTTTTTCCGTTACTTTGCGTCTTGTTATCGGATGCATCCTTAAAACCATTCAAACAAAATGCAAAAAGACAAGACTCAATCCCGACTGAAGGACCTGGAAAACCTGGTCCTGAGTCAGCAGGACAGGCTCTTCGCCCTTGCATATATTCGAATAGGTAACCGTGCGGATGCGGAAGATATTTTACAGGATGTTTTTCTGAAATTGTTCCGTTCCGAAGAGAACCTGAGGCATGTCAACCGTCTGGAACACTATCTGATACGTGCCGTCTGCAACAAATGCAGGGACTATCAGCGCAAGAAGCAGTACAATCTTTTGCCTATAGATGAAGCTGCCCGGGTTGCGATTCCGGAAGAAGATAACGACATGCATGAGGAATACCTGAGAATAAGCAAGTTGCTCGAAGGCCTTTCCGAAGAACAACAGGAAGTGGTGAGGCTCAAGTGCACGGATGGATTGAAGTTCCGGGAGATAGCAAAGATCCTGGATATCCCCGAGGCTACAGCCAAATCCCGGTATCGTTATGCCATAGAGCACATTCAAAACAGTTTAAACATTTAGAACGATGAAACAGAACAATATCAAGGAAATTGAACGGCAGCTCACACCCAAATGCGAGTTTGGCGTTTCGGATAGTTTTGCAAAAAAGGTCCTGAAAGAGGCAGCCGGGCAGACCGCGGAGCAGGAAACTGCGCCGGCTTTCAGGTGGAAGAAAGTATTCGTGCCAATCGCGGCCGTTGCAGCCTGCCTGGCCCTTTTTATCGTGATAAAGCCGGTGGGAACTCCCGCGATAGCCGCGGAAAAGATCTTCGCCAGGGCAGCTGATTTCTTCAATACAGTGAGCGGATACCGCATCGAGTTCGGCGTACGCACATACTCCAATGATAATTTCTCTTACACCAATCCGGCCAAGAGTTTCGTCGATCACACGATGACCGTTGCCGCCGATGGCCGTTGGAAGTTGGATAAGGGGGGGCGTGTCGCTGAATATGACGGATCCTACATATATGTATGGTTCCCGGAAAAGGAGTGGGGCTGGAAGTTCGATCCGGACCAGACCGGTGCCATCTCTCCTTTTGAAAACCTTCTGGACCTTGGCGGCCTGATGCGATGGTTGGAGGGATATGTGGCGCTCACCAAGGGTGCAGACTGCCGGAAGGTGGAAGACGCAGAGACCGTCAAACTCATCCTCACAGTCCCTGCCCAGGGGTATTATGGCAACGATTACTTGAAATTCTCTGCCATCGACGAAAATGATACGAAGCAGACCTATGTCTTCAGCAAGGAAGATTGCCGCCTTCTGTCTGCCGAGATCGATGCGAAAGTGTTCGGTTTTTCGCGGACCATTCTTCGCGCAAGGGTTATTGATTACGATGCGACGATTACGGCCTCCTCCTTCGCCATTCCCGAAAGTATAGAATGGCTGGATGAAACCAGTGAATCGATTGCTGTGCGGATGGACGAACTGCCTGTGAATGAATATGTTGGTATCGGTGTCAACGAGGCTGTCGGTAAGCTTTTCAAGGCATTGAACGAGTGGAATGAGCCTGAACTAAAGGTCGTCCTCCGCGCCTATCCTCTTAAGCGCATCGAGGCCGGAGGCTTCAAAGGATGCAAGCTGATAAGCCAGGGGAATGCCTTCAAGTCCGGCACCTATGGAGGAGTATTCATCCCCTGTGAAGTGCAACTTGCCACAGGAGAAAGGAAGAAGATGAAACTAGCCTTCCGAAACGACAATCAGTGGCAATGCTGGGAAGTGGACGGTGGAATATAGTTGGCGCTTAACTAATTGATAATCAGTAAAATAATGGGTATCCTCCCCCGGCTCCGGCAGGGGGAGGATGTGCTCATCTAGCTGTAAATCAACACATTACCCGCCACCGCCAGTAAAGGCCCTGAGCCCCCGCAAAGAATAGAAATGCATAATTCAAATTAATTCACTATCTTTGCACGTTTTTAACACCGAATGATATGAATTTACGCGACATCAAGAAGGACATCGACTACGTTCTCAGCGCCTTCATCGAAGACTGCACCGTCTGCGCTGCAGTGAACCCCAAGTCCGACGACAAGGTCATCGCCGACCTCATGGAAGATGCAATTGACCTCTACAACGAGCTCCGCGACAAGGTGACCGTGAAGATCGAGGGTTCCAAGAAGGCATACTTCAACAATCTCCGCAAGGAGATCCTGGAGCGTACAGACGCCCTCTACACCAAGCTGAGCGAAGCGGTTTCGAAGAAGGCTGCGAAGGCGGAAGAGGCCCCCAAGGCTGAGAAGCCCGCCGCCAAGAAGGCAGAACCCAAGGCCGAAAAGAAGGCTCCCGCCAAGAAGGCTGAGCCCAAGGCTGAAGAGGCTCCCAAGGCGGAGAAGAAAGCTCCGGCCAAGAAGGCCCCTGCGAAGAAGGCCGAGCCCAAGGCAGAGAAGCCTGCGGCAGAGAAAAAGCCCGCTGCAAAGAAGCCTGCTGCCAAGAAAGCAGCCCCCAAGGCCGAATAAGGTCAGCTTATAAGCAAAGGAAGCGTCGGAGAAATCCGGCGCTTTTTTCGTCGCGCCGACAAAGAATAATTTATTATCTTTGTAAGTTATGACAATACGGACACTGGCACTCTCGGCAGCACTCGCACTTCTCTGCGGCTGCAACATAATAAGCTCCCTCGTCCACGACGACCAGGTGGTCGCCAGGGTCGGAGGCGAGCGCCTCTACCTGTCGGAACTCAGGAGCTACATCCCTGCCGGTACTTCCCCCGAGGATTCCACTGCCATCGCTCTCCAGTACATCAATTCCTGGGCGACCGAGCACCTCTACCTCAAGACCGCCGAGGCGCGCCTGAGCAAGGAGGAGAAGAACGTGGACAAGGAGCTGGAGGCCTACCGGCGCTCGCTCCTGCGCTACCGCTACGAGCAGCGCTACATCAACGACCGGCTCGACACCCTCATCACCCAGCAGCAGTTGGAAGAGTACTACAAGGCGCACGCCGCCTCCCTGGAGCTCGCCCGTCCCATCCTGAAGGTCCGTTTCGTGGATATCATGACCGACTCCCCCAACTACGACGAGATCCTCGCGAAACTCCCCTCCGAGGGCGGCCAGTCCCTCAAGGACCTGGACTCTCTCACCTATGTGTCTGCCCCCCGCTACTTCGACAGCTCCGACAAGTGGATGGATGCCGCCGTGCTCGCCCGCGAGTTCGGAACCGACTGGTCTACAATGATTTCCAAGATCAAAGACAGATACATCATCTTCAATTACGAAGACCGTGGAGAAACCCGTGCGGCCTATGTCTTTTCCATTCAGAGCAAGGGCCAGGCGCCCCTGGAATACTGCAGCGCTTCCATCCGGGACAACATCCTGAGCGAAAGAAAACGCGAGCTGCTGAAGAATTTGGAACAAGACTTGCTTAAGAACGCGCAGGACAAGAAAGATTTCATAATCTACAAGAATGAAGATTAAACTCACCATAGCAGGCCTCGCCGCCCTCCTTTGCATCATTCCCGCGGGAGCGCAGCGCTACAAGACCATCGACAAGAGCATCGCCGTGATCGGCAATGAACTCATCACCGTATCCGACATCGAAAACGAGATCCAGATGATGCGCGCCCAGGGGCAGGGCGCATCCGACCGCGCCGCCCGCTGCCAGCTTCTGGAGAACATGATGCAAAGCAAACTCTTCCTCATGCAGGCCCGCCTGGACTCCCTGACCGTCAACCAGGACATGGTGGAAGCCAGCCTGAACGACCAGATGGCCCGCGTCCGCACCGCCCTTGGCGGCGACGAACAGACCGAGGCCTACTTCGGCAAGAGCCTCTACCAGCTGCGCAAGGACTGGAAGCAGCAGTTCCAGGAGAACAGCCTAATCCAGCAGGAGCAGAGCAGCATCGCCCAGGCCATCCCGGAAATCACCCCATGGGATGTGAAGCAGTAT
>JAEEGI010007236.1_pt1 | contig 24878 bp, 21 predicted proteins | sample 8958751 | NCBI WGS metagenome assembly JAEEGI01 (sample SAMN16246545, study PRJNA631951) | gut metagenome | biome: gut microbiome; feature: rumen; material: KS-attached | host: Bos | place: Iran: Karaj | collected 2018-10
TAGCCACGATGTTCACATCGTCGAAGCCACTCTGGCGCATCTCCTCGGCTACACCCTCGGGAGAGAATACGTCGTAAAGACAGATTTCACTTGTCAGACCCATCATCAGGGCAGACTGAGCCATGTTTGAACCAATCATGCCAGCAGCGCCGACGATGGTCAATTTTTCGTTTGTTAAAAATGCCATAATTGTAACATTAATTGTTTGTTGTATTAAAAGTGCTGCAAAGATAAACAAAAAATCTCATGTTTACCCTTTTCTAATATTAATCTGTGTTAATCCGTTGAATTTGTGCTGCAATTTTTGTAATTTTGCGAACTTGAAATAGCAAAAAACAATAATGATTATGAGGACTAAAACATTTTTAGCACTGTTTGTAACCATGATGGCCACGATGGCTTGTCAGGAGTCAAAGCAGGATGAAAATGTGGAAACGGAAGAGTTTGATGTCCCGGAATGTGTGGTGACCACCCCGCCAGATTCCCTGCATCTGGATCCGTTCTATAAGAAATATGTGGATGTGAATGGTATCCCGCTGATTTCATCCCACCGTGTACCAGACTCTGCCATTGTGGCGGCTCACCGTACACTGTATGCCATGACGAGTATGCTGCCAAAGGCGGTGCTCGACTCTATGGTAAATAGAGGTACGCGCGTGGCTATCATGGCCCGTTATGAGGGAACGACGGATATTCCCGAGCATAGGGACCTGGCTAATGATACGACCTTGAACTGGGACTTGCGTGCCAGAGGACTCGGCGGCGACCTGAATCTGCCGCTGACTTCATGTGCTGAGGAGAATGTGCTGGCTTATCAGATTGACAAGTATCATGCCGAAGATATCCTGATTCATGAGTTTGCACACTCTATCCATCTGATCGGATTGATGCTGGCCGTTAAAGACTTCGACTCCCGTCTGAAGCAGTGCTATGAGAATGCCAAGATGAGGGGTATACTCGATGCGACCTACCGTATTACCGACAAGGAGGAGTATTTCGCTGAGGCTGTGCAGGACTGGTTTAACGTGAATGCTGAGATGGACCATGCCGACGGTAAGCACAACTGGTGTAACACCCGGGAGGAACTGGAAGAGTATGATCCTGATCTCTACAGCCTGTTGGCTGAATACTTCCCTAAGACCAATCTTCAGATCAGCAAGCATAAGAAAGTAAATGAGATTTTGAAATACTAACAGATCCGATTCTACAATGGCTATAACAAACATCAAGATTGGAAGAAGCACTTATATCCGCCGCAGGGCACAGTTGAAGAAGGATATGGGCAGCGGACTGCTGCTTTTCCTGGGAAACAACGAGGTAGGCATGAACTATGCTGACAACACCTATCCTTTCCGCCAGGACAGCACCCTCCTCTATTTCTTCGGGCTCGACTATGCTGGTCTGGCTGCCGTCATCGATGTGGATGAGGACCGTGAGATCGTGTTTGGCGATGAACTCACCATCGATGATATCGTCTGGACAGGTACACAGCCTTCGTTGAAGGATAAGTGTTCAGAGATCGGCATCAGCGACACGATGCCCATGAACGAACTGAAGAACTATCTCGATAAAGCCCGTGCCAAGGGTCAGACCATTCATTTCCTGCCACCCTATCGCGGTGACCACAAGGTGTGGCTCTGCGAACTGCTCGGGGTGGAGCCTGCTGCTCAGACGGCTAAGGCCTCCGTGCCATTCATCAAGGCCGTCATCGCCCAGCGTAACTATAAGGATGAGGAGGAGATCCGCCTGATAGAAGAGAGCGTCGACCTGAGTACGGAGATGCATCTGGCTGCCTATCAGACCGTAAGACCAGGTGTCCATGAGTCGCAAGTGGCTGCTGCTGTGGAGGAAGTGGCCTGCCGTCATGGCAATGCGCTGGCCTTCCCGACGATTGCCACCACGCAGGGACAGGTGCTCCATAACCATGGATTCATCCATCAGTTGAAGGAAGGTGACATCTTCCTGCTCGATGCCGGTGCCGAGACGAAGTCGCACTATTGCGGCGACCTCTCTTCGTCGATGCCTGTAGGAGAGAGGTTCACGGAACGTCAGGAGATTATCTATCAGATTCATCTTGCCAGTTTCCAGGCAGCAGTGGATACCTTGAAGTTGGGCGTGCCTTTCCGTGAGGCCCACATCGCTGCTGCCATGAAGATTGCCGAAGGTATGAAGGACCTCGGACTGATGAAAGGTGACCCTGCGGAGGCTGCGGAGTTGGGGGCTTATGCCCTGTTCTTCCCCTGCGGGTTGGGGCATATGGTAGGTCTCGACGTCCATGACATGGAGAATCTGGGCGAACAGTATGTGGGCTATGCCGAAGGTCAGGTGAAGAGCACCCAGTTCGGTTTCAAGTCGCTGCGCTTTGCCCGTCCCCTGGAGGTGGGCTTCGTCTTTACGATTGAGCCAGGCATCTATTTTATTCCCGAACTGATGGATAAGTGGCAGGCTGAACATCAGTTTGAGGATTTTATCTGCTATGATAAACTCGACGCCTGGCGGAACTTCACTGGTTTGCGAAATGAGTTGAACTATGTGATGACAAGGGACGGTGCCCGCCGCTTGGGTACTGTCAAGAAGCCCATGAGCCTTGAAGAGGTCTATGCCGCTAAAGGTAATCGTCAATAAACTAAAAACTCTAAACAAAATGATAGCACAACGTCTTGAAGACCTCCGCGAGGTGATGCGTCGTGAGCATCTCTCGGCCTTTATTTTCCCCAGTACCGATCCCCATCAGGGTGAATATGTCCCTGACCACTGGAAGGGGCGTGAGTTTATTTCAGGATTTAACGGCTCGGCTGGCACGGCAGTGGTGACGATGACGTCTGCGGCCCTGTGGACGGACTCCCGCTATTTCCTGGCGGCTGAAGAGCAACTGAAAGGGACTGAGTTCCAGTTGATGAAACTGAAGATGGAGGGCACGCCGACTATTCCTGAGTGGATAGGCAAGGAGTGCGGTGCGGGAGCCGAGGTGGGCATAGACGGCTGGTGCAGTTCTGCCAATGCCGTGAAGGACCTGATAGCCGACCTGCGTAAGGAAGGAGGTATCACCGTCCGCACCAATCTGGATCCGCTGAAGCAGATCTGGCGTCAGCGCCCTGCTATTCCTGAGAACCCCGTTGAGATATTCCCTATGGAATATGCTGGGGAATCGGCAGGCAGTAAGATTGGTCGTATCCGCCAGGCTTTGCGCAAACAGCATGCTGACGGGATGCTGATGTCTGCCCTCGATGATATCGCCTGGACACTGAACCTGAGGGGTACGGACGTCCATTGTAATCCCGTCTTCGTCAGTTACCTGCTGATTTCCTCGAATCGTGTCACCTTATATATCAATAAGGCAAAACTGACTCCAGAGGTGTCTGCCTGTCTGAAGGCAGAAGGCATCAGCGTGGAAGACTACGAGCAGGTGAAGGAGGGGCTGAAGGCATACTTTGAATACAATATCCTGCTCGACCCCGATGAGGTGAACTATACGCTGTATGAGGTGGTGAGGAGCAAGGGCCGGCAAAATGGTGCCCCTGCCACGGAAATCGTTGAGGAAGAGTCGCCCGTGAAGCGGATGAAAACCGTAAAGAATGAGACTGAGATAGCGGGTTTTAGGTCGGCGATGCTGAAAGACGGCATCGCAATGGTAAAGTTCCTTCATTGGCTTTCCAGTTATATCGGAAAACCTGAGATATCAGAACTGACAGAGATTGGTATCGATCAGAAACTGACGGGCCTTCGTGCAGAACAGAAGTTGTATCGCGACATCTCCTTCGACACGATTGCCGGCTATGGTGAACACGCCGCCATCGTACACTACGAGGCGACGCCAGATACGGATATCCCCTTGCAGCCGAAAGGTATGCTGCTGCTCGACAGCGGTGCCCAGTATCTCGACGGCACAACGGACATCACCCGTACCATCGCACTCGGACCACTGACAGAGGAAGAAAAGAAAATCTACACCTTGGTATTGCAAGGACATATTCAGATAGAACTCTGCAAGTTCCCCAGCGGCTCCAGCGGTACTCAGATCGACATTCTGGCCCGCAAGTATATGTGGCGGGAGGGATTGAACTACTTGCATGGCACGGGTCATGGTGTGGGCACCTATCTGAATGTCCATGAGGGACCTCACCAGTTCCGAATGGAGTGGAAGCCCGCCCCACTGGTGGCAGGTATGACCATCACTGATGAGCCTGGCATCTATCTGCCTGGCCGTTGTGGTGCCCGTACGGAGAACACCCTGCTCATCGTGCCCTATAAGGAAACGGAGTTCGGCAAGTTCCTGCAGTTCGAGTCGCTCACACTCTGTCCCATCGACAAGACTCCCATCATCCTTGAGATGATGCTGCCAGAGGAAATCGACTGGCTCAACCAATACCATCAGCGTGTCTTCGATACCCTCGCGCCCCATCTCTCTTCCGACGAGATGGAGTGGCTCCGCACCGCCTGCGCCCCCTTGAAGGTTCGATAATCTGTCTGATTTAGGGGAAAATGCATCTTTATTATATAAAATTTTGCAAAAGATTTGTTCGTTTCGTGAAAATGTTGTAACTTTGCACCCGCTTTTCGTGGCACCTGTGCCAGAGGCAGTAAGTTTAACATAAAATTTTAAAGCAAAAGACAAATGATTATTGTACCGGTAAAAGAAGGCGAGAACATCGAGAAGGCCCTCAAGAAGTTCAAGAGAAAGTTCGAGAAGACAGGGGTTATCAAGGAATTGCGCCGTCGCCAGCAGTTCGATAAGCCGTCTGTACTGAAGCGCCTGAAGATGGAGCACGCCATTTACGTACAGCAGCTTCGTACTAACGAGGAATAAAAAAAGTCCCCGAAAAATTTGGTGGTCTCAGAAATTCTTCGTAAATTCGTAGCCGAAAACAGAATGTTTCTAAAATTCTGTGAAAAGGCAAGAGAATGATAGACCAGTTTCTAAACTACCTACGCTTCGAGCGGAATGCGTCGCCGCAGACCGTGCAGACATACGAGGATGCCCTGAGGGAATTTGACTCGTATCTGACTTTTAGGGAAAGCGGGCTCTCTTTAGGGACGGTGGACACCGACCTGATTCGTGACTGGATGGAGAGTCTGATGGACAGAGGAAACAATGCATCAACGATTAATAAGAAGTTGAGTGCATTGCGTTCCTTTTTTCGCTTTGCCCTGAAGCGGGGACTGGTGGAGAAAGACCCGGCTCATGCTGTGACGGGACCGAAGAAGTCAAAACCCCTGCCGCAGTTTCTCCGTGAGGGGGAGATGGACCGTCTGCTCGACGATATTGAGTGGGGAGACAGTTTCAAGGACGTTCGCGCGCGTACATTAGTATTATTATTATATGAGACGGGCCTTCGCCGTTCGGAACTGACAGGACTGAATGATGCCGATGTGGATTTCGAGGTCGGCCAACTGAAGGTGACGGGAAAGCGCAATAAGCAGCGTATCGTGCCCTTCGGCGCGGAACTGGCTGAGACCCTCAGGCGATATATCGCGATGCGCGATGAAACGTTGAAGGGCGATTGCGATGCTCTGTTCCTGAGTGACAAGGGACATCGGATGACGGGTCGGCAGGTGTATCAGATCGTGCATCAGCATCTGACGGGAGTCACTTCGCTGAAGAAGCGTTCTCCCCATGTGCTGCGACATACTTTTGCCACGGCTATGCTGAACAACGGGGCAGGGCTTGAGAGTATCAAGAACCTGCTGGGGCATGAGAGTGTCAGTACGACGGAGATCTATGCCCACACGACGTTCGAGCAGTTGAAACGAGTTTATGAAGAGGCTCATCCCAGAGCCTGAACCTTATTATTAACCCTTTAAAAATTGGAGGTAACTATGGAGATTAAGATCCAGTCGATTCACTTCGACGCTACTGAGAAGTTAGAGGCGTTCGTCGAAAAGAAGGTCGCCAAGTTGGAAAAGTCATTTGAGGATATACAGAAGGTGGAGGTGCAACTGAAAGTAGTGAAGCCGGCTACGGCTCAGAACAAGGAGGCGAGCCTCTCCGTTGCCGTGCCTGGAAGCACGCTGTTTGTAGAGAAGACCAGTGACACTTTTGAGGAAAGTATCGACCTCTGCGTGGATTCCATGCGTGCCCAACTGCAGAAATTCAAGGAAAAATTGAGGAATAGATAAAAAAATACTCGAAAAGTTTTGGTAATTCAAAAATAAGTAGTAACTTTGCAGCCGTTTTCCGACAGGTCGTAAATCTGAAGAAGAGAGCGGCTGCTTAGAAAAGCCTCTTTAGCTCAGTTGGCCAGAGCACGTGATTTGTAATCTCGGGGTCGTTGGTTCGAATCCGACAAGAGGCTCAAAAGCGGGGACAAAGCCTTCCGCAAGGCTTGAAAAAGGCGGGAAAAGGCGCAAGCCGAATGGGTGTTTTCCAGAGTGGCCAAATGGGGCAGACTGTAAATCTGCTGTCTTTCGACTTCGGTGGTTCGAATCCATCAGCACCCACATCAAGAGACATGCTGCGGAAATAGCTCAGTCGATAGAGCACTAGCCTTCCAAGCTGGGGGTCGCGGGTTTGAGCCCCGTTTTCCGCTCAAAGTCGCGAGCAAGTGAGAGCAGTAAGTGAGTTTAACTGCCGAACGAGAGCGGCTTGGCGTTACAAAGCGCAACTCGCTGTAATAGCTCAGTGGTAGAGCACTTCCTTGGTAAGGAAGAGGTCCTGAGTTCAACTCTCAGTTACAGCTCTCTTGTTTGAGAGGAGGAGACTGAAAATTCAGAATTTATATACATTTAATAACAACAACAAAAATGGCAAAAGAGAATTTTGTGCGCACCAAACCGCACGTAAACATTGGTACTATCGGTCACGTTGACCACGGTAAGACAACTCTGACTGCTGCTATCACCACCGTTCTGGCAAAGCAGGGTCTCTCTGAGGTTAAGTCATTCGATCAGATTGACAACGCTCCTGAGGAGAAGGAGCGCGGTATCACTATCAACACCGCTCACGTAGAGTATGAGACTGCAAAGCGTCACTATGCTCACGTTGACTGCCCGGGACACGCTGACTATGTGAAGAACATGGTAACTGGTGCTGCCCAGATGGATGGTGCTATCCTCGTTGTTGCTGCAACTGACGGTCCTATGCCTCAGACTCGTGAGCACGTCCTGCTCGCTCGTCAGGTAAACGTTCCCCGTCTGGTTGTGTTCCTGAACAAGTGTGATATGGTTGAGGATGAGGAGATGCTGGAACTCGTTGAGATGGAGGTTCAGGAGATTCTCGCTCAGTATGAGTTCGAAGATGATACTCCTATCATCCGTGGCTCTGCCCTCGGTGCACTGAACGGTGTTGAGAAGTGGGAGCAGAAGGTGATGGAACTGATGGATACTTGCGACACTTGGATCCAGGAGCCTCCTCGTGCTACTGACAAGCCCTTCCTGATGCCTGTTGAGGACGTGTTCTCTATCACAGGTCGTGGTACTGTTGCTACTGGTCGTATCGAGACTGGTGTGATCCACGTGGGTGATGAGGTCGAACTGCTCGGTCTCGGTGAGGACAAGAAGTCGGTTGTTACTGGCGTTGAGATGTTCCGTAAGATCCTGGATGAGGGTCAGGCTGGTGATAACGTAGGTCTGCTGCTCCGTGGTATCGACAAGAACGAGATCAAGCGCGGTATGGTGCTCTGCCATCCGGGTCAGATCAAGCCCTTCAAGAAGTTCAAGGCTTCTATCTATGTCCTGAAGAAGGAAGAGGGTGGTCGTCACACTCCATTCGGAAACAAGTATCGTCCTCAGTTCTACCTCCGCACCATGGACTGCACAGGTGAGATCACTCTGCCCGCAGGCGTTGAGATGGTGATGCCTGGTGATAACGTGGAGATCACTGTTGAGTTGATCTACGCTGTGGCTCTGAACCCCGGTCTGCGTTTCGCTATCCGCGAGGGTGGTCGTACCGTTGGTTCTGGTCAGATCACAGAGGTCTACGAGGACTAATCCTAGTAAAACTAGTTCGACTAGTCAGACTAGATTCTTATAAAAAACAAAGCCCCCGCTCAAGGGTGGGGGCTTACTTACGGGAATAGCTCAGTTGGTAGAGCATCGGTCTCCAAAACCGAGGGTCGTGGGTTCGAGTCCTCCTTCCCGTGCGAAATAATAAAGATATGTTGAAGAAGATTATCAATTATTGCAAGGCTTGTTACGATGAGCTCGCTCATAAGACAACATGGCCTACACGCAAAGAACTGACGCATAGTGCAGTAGTGGTGCTCTCCGCATCACTGATTATTGCATTGGTGGTATGGGCTATGGACTTTGTGTTCAAGTCTTTCATGAGTCTGGTTTATCCGGCATAATATCTACGACAGAATCATGGCTCAGACAGGTAAGAAGTGGTATGTGCTGCGTGCAGTGAGCGGTAAGGAGGGTAAGGTCAAGGAGTATCTTGAGGCCCTTATGAAGAAGGATGAACTTCTTGCTGCCAACGTAGGTGAGATCTTGCTGCCGACGGAGAAGTATGCACAACTCCGTAATGGTAAGCGTGTGGTCAAGGAGAAACTTTTTCTCCCTGGCTATGTCCTTGTAGAGGCAAATCTCCAGGGCGAGGTGGCCCATACGTTACGCTTCATGCCAAATGTGCTTGGTTTCCTGGGTGGTCTTGATAATCCGACGCCAGTTCGTCAGGCCGATATCAATCGCATACTCGGTACGGCTGAGGATATCACTATCAAGTCTGAGGAGGTCGCTATTCCGTTCGTTGTTGACGAGGCGGTAAAGGTGACTGACGGTCCGTTCAGCGGCTTCAGCGGCATCATCGAAGAGGTGAACGCCGAGAAGCGCAAGTTGAAGGTGATGGTGAAGATCTTCGGTCGCAAGACCCCGTTGGAACTGTCGTATAATCAGGTAGAAAAGGAATAGGGCATAAGTTACGGTATGCCCAGTTTCTATTGTAGAAGGTTGCTTGTGCGACCTGATACGGTTCTGGGAGGCTTCCACTCCTGGGACATATATAAAATTCAATTAATAATAAACAGAAATGGCTAAAGAAGTTGCTGGATTAATCAAATTACAGATTAAAGGTGGCGCTGCGAATCCTTCTCCCCCCGTTGGACCTGCTCTGGGTTCTAAGGGTATTAACATTATGGGATTCTGCAAAGAGTTCAACGCCAGAACCCAGGATAAGGCAGGTAAGATTATTCCTGTCGTTATCACTTACTACACTGACAAGTCATTCTCGTTCGAGCTCAAGACTCCTCCCGCAGCCGTACAGTTGAAGGAGGCCGCAAAGGTCAAGAGCGGTTCTGCAGAGCCGAACCGTAAGAAGGTCGCCAAGGTGACCTGGGATCAGGTTCGTGCCATCGCAGAGGATAAGATGAAAGACTTGAACTGCTTCACGGTGGAGTCAGCAATGAAACTCGTGGCAGGTACAGCACGTAGTATGGGTATCACTGTAGAAGGGGAGTTCCCTGGTAAATAATTTATAACTTCAATTAAGACAATGAGTAAACTGACAAAAAATCAAAAGTTGGTCGCTGGTAAGGTTGAAGCAGGGAAAGCATACTCTTTGAAAGAAGCCGCAGAACTGGTGAAGGAGATCACTACCACCAAGTTTGAGGCTTCGGTAGATATCGATGTACGCTTGGGCGTAGACCCGCGTAAGGCCAACCAGATGGTTCGTGGCGTTGTATCGCTGCCGAACGGTACTGGTAAGGTCACTCGCGTGCTCGCTCTCTGTACTCCTGATCAGGAGGCTGCTGCTAAGGAAGCCGGTGCTGACTATGTTGGTCTTGACGAGTATATCGATAAGATCAAGGGTGGTTGGACGGATGTGGATGTCATCATCACCATGCCGTCGTGTATGGGTAAACTTGGTCCCCTCGGCCGAGTTCTCGGTCCCCGTGGCCTGATGCCTAACCCCAAGAGCGGTACTGTTACTATGGATGTCGCTAAGGCAGTGAAGGAAGTGAAGCAGGGTAAGATTGACTTTAAGGTTGACAAGGCCGGTATCGTGCATACGTCAATCGGTAAGGTGACTTTCACCGCTGATCAGATCTTCGAGAATGCAAAGGAGTTTATCTCTACTATCATCAAACTGAAGCCTGCGGCTGCTAAGGGTACTTATATTAAGAGTATCTTCCTCTCAAGCACTATGAGTATGGGTATCAAGGTCGATCCTAAATCAGTTGAATAACTCGTTAAAAGATTAGACAAATGAAAAAGGAAGTAAAAGATACTATCATCGTAGAACTCGGAGAGCAACTGAAGGCATATCCGCATTTCTATCTGGTCGAGCTGACCGGACTGGATGCTGCCAAGACAAGTGAGCTCCGTCGCAAGTGCTTTAAGAATGAGATCAAACTGCTGGTTGTGAAGAACACCCTTCTCCACAAGGCGTTTGAGGCTTCTGAGATTGACTACTCACCGCTCTATGACTGCCTGAAGGGCAACACCGCTGTTATGTTCACACAGACAGCCAATTCGCCCGCCAAGCTGATCAAGGAGTACAAGAAGGAGGGTATCCCCGCACTGAAAGGTGCCTATGCTGAGGAGAGCTTCTTCGTGGGTGCTGACAAGCTCGAGGAGCTGGTAGCTATCAAAAGCAAGAACGAACTTATCGCCGATGTTGTGGCTCTGCTGCAGTCGCCGATCAAGAACGTTGTCTCTGGTTTGAATGCTGGTGGTAAGATCCACGGCCTGCTTGACGCAATCGCTGAGCGTAACAAATAAGCGAAGAAAGTAAAATAGTAATAACAATTAAAATTTAAATACGAAAATGGCAGATATCAAAGCTATTGCAGAAGAGTTGGTAAACCTTACTGTAAAAGAAGTTAACGAGTTGGCAACAGTCCTGAAGGACGAGTATGGAATTGAGCCTGCTGCTGCAGCCGTTGCTGTTGCAGCTGGTCCCGCAGCCGGTGGTGAGGCCGCCGCTGCTGAGGAGAAGACTTCATTCGACGTTGTTCTGAAGTCTGCAGGTGCCGCTAAGCTCCAGGTCGTGAAGGCCGTTAAGGAGGCTTGTGGTCTTGGCCTGAAGGAGGCAAAGGATCTGGTTGACGGTGCTCCCGCTACCATCAAGGAGGGTCTGAGCAAGGACGAGGCTGAGAACCTGAAGAAGACTATCGAGGCCGCTGGTGCCGAGGTTGAGCTCAAGTAATCAAGAATTAGAGAATTAGAGAATTAATAGTGGTTGGGGACTCTCCAGTAGAGGGGCCCCGACCATTTTCTTGTTTCGACTATAGAGATTCTGACTATAGACTATAGATAATTAGTCATTTGAGATTCAGACTATAGACTATAGATAATTAGTCATTTTGACAATTAGACAAATAGAGATTAATGGCTTCAAAAATCATAGATAACAGAGTAAACTTTGGCAGCGTCAAGAATCCGATGCCGTTTCCGGATTTCCTTGATGTGCAATTAAAGTCGTTTAAAGACTTCCTGCAGTTGGACACTCCGCCTGAGGAACGGAAGAACGACGGACTGTATAAGGTGTTCGCAGAGAACTTCCCTATCACCGATACGCGTAACAGCTACGTCCTTCAGTTCCTGGATTACTATATCGATCCGCCGCGCTACACCATCGACGAATGTCTGGAGCGCGGGCTGACGTATAGCGTACCTTTGAAGGCTAAGCTGAAACTGGAATGCACTGATCCGGATCACGTGGACTTCCCGACGGTTGTCCAGGATGTGTTCCTGGGACCGATCCCCTATATGACGGCCAATGGTACTTTCGTTATCAATGGAGCCGAGCGCGTCGTCGTGTCTCAATTGCACCGTTCTCCCGGTGTATTCTTCGGACAGAGCGTGCATGCCAACGGCACACTGCTGTATTCGGCGCGTATTATCCCGTTCAAGGGTAGCTGGATCGAGTTCGCTACAGACATTAACAATGTGATGTATGCCTACATCGACCGTAAGAAGAAATTGCCCGTCACCACTCTGCTCCGTGCCATCGGTTTCGAAACGGATAAGGAGATCCTCGAGATCTTCGACCTGGCCGAGGAGGTGAAGGTGAACAAGAAGGCCTTGAAGGAGGTGCTTGGTTCGAAGCTCGCTGCCCGTGTGCTGAAGAGCTGGAACGAGGACTTCGTCGATGAGGACACCGGAGAGGTGGTATCCATCGAGCGTAATGAGGTCATCATGGAGCGTGAGACGGAGATCACTGAGGGTAACATGATGGACATCCTCGAGAGTGGTGCCCAGACGATCCTTGTGCATAAAGACGAGGCCATCGCCCAGGACTTCTCCATCATTTTCAACACGTTGGCCAAAGACCCGTCGAACTCTGAGAAGGAGGCTGTGCTCTACATCTACCGTCAGCTGCGTAACGCAGATCCTGCCGATGATGCCAGTGCCCGTGAGGTTATCCAGAACCTGTTCTTCTCCGACAAGCGTTACGACCTGGGCGATGTGGGTAGGTACAGGATCAATAAGAAGCTTGGATTGAACACAGATATGGATGTCCGCGTGCTGACGAAGGAGGACATCATCGAGATTATCAAGTATCTGATCCAGTTAGTGAACTCGAAGGCTGCCGTCGATGATATCGACCATCTGTCGAACCGTCGTGTCCGCACCGTCGGTGAGCAGCTGTCGAACCAGTTCTCTATCGGTCTGGCCCGTATGAGCCGCACCATCCGTGAGCGTATGAACGTCCGCGACAACGAGGTGTTCTCTCCCACAGACCTGATCAATGCGAAGACCATCTCGAGCGTCATCAACTCGTTCTTCGGTACCAACCCGCTGTCGCAGTTCATGGACCAGACGAACCCGCTGGCAGAGGTGACCCACAAGCGTCGTCTCTCAGCCCTCGGTCCTGGCGGTCTGAGCCGTGAGCGTGCAGGTTTCGAGGTGCGTGACGTACACTACACACACTACGGACGTCTCTGTCCTATTGAGAGCCCTGAGGGACCGAACATCGGTCTGATCTCGTCGCTCTGTGTGTATGCCAAGATCAATGAGCTCGGCTTCATCCAGACACCTTACCGTAAGGTGGAGAACGGTGTGGCCAACCTCGATAACAATGAAATCGTCTATCTGACTGCCGAAGAGGAGGCCGAGCACGTGATCGGTCAGGGTAATGCCCCGTTGCGTGACAACGGTACGTTCATCCGCAAGGTGGTGAAATGTCGTCAGGATGCCGACTTCCCCGTAGTGCCGCCTTCACAGGTTGACCTGATGGACGTCTCTCCGCAGCAGATCGCTTCTATCGCAGCCTCGCTGATCCCGTTCCTCGAGCACGATGATGCCCACCGTGCACTGATGGGATCGAACATGATGCGCCAGGCTGTGCCCCTGCTCCATAACGAGGCTCCTATCGTGGGTACTGGTATCGAGAAGCAGGTGTGTGAGGACTCTCGTACGATGGTGACTGCCGAGGGCGAGGGTGTCGTGGAGTATGTTGACGCCACGACCATCCGTATCCTCTACGACCGCACCGAGGACGAGGAGTTCGTCTCGTTCGAGCCGGCCCTGAAGGAATACCGCATTCCGAAGTTCCGCCGCACGAACCAGAACATGACCATCGACCTGCGCCCGATCTGTGAGAAGGGCCAGCGCGTGAAGAAGGGGGATATCTTGACCGAGGGTTATGCCACCGAGAATGGTGAGCTGGCATTGGGTCGTAACCTCCTCGTGGCTTACATGCCTTGGAAGGGTTACAACTATGAGGACGCCATCGTGCTCAACGAGCGCATCGTCCGTGAGGATATCCTGACCTCTGTTCATGTGGATGAGTACTCACTTGACGTCCGTGAGACGAAGCGTGGTGTTGAGGAGTTCACGGCTGATATTCCCAACGTCAGTGAGGAGGCCACCAAGGACCTCGACGAGAATGGTGTCATCCGTGTCGGTGCCCGCGTCGAGCCTGGTGATATCCTGATCGGTAAGATCTCGCCGAAGGGTGAGAGCGATCCCTCACCTGAGGAGAAACTGCTCCGTGCCATCTTCGGCGACAAGGCCGGTGATGTGAAGGACTCTTCACTGAAGGCTAATCCCTCGCTGACTGGTGTCATTATCGATAAGAAGATGTTCGCCCGCGCCATCAAGGACCGTAAGTCGAAGCAGCAGGATAAGATCACGCTGGCTAAGATTGACGAGGAGTACGATGCAAAGGTCGGCGACCTGAAGGATATCCTGATCGACAAGCTCGTTGAGCTGACGAAGGGTAAGACCTCTCAGGGCGTGAAGGACTACACGGGTGCAGAGATTATCACCAAGGGCAGCAAGTTTACGATCACTGCCCTGAAGAACCTTGAATATGGAGACATCCAGATCAGCAATTGGACCAACGACGAGCATAAGAACGAGTTGATTGGTCAGCTGATCATCAACTTCATGAAGAAGTATAAGCTGCTTGATGCTGAGCTGAAGCGCAGGAAGTTCGCCATCACCATCGGCGACGAGCTGCCCAACGGCATTCTGCAGATGGCTAAGGTCTATGTGGCCAAGAAACGTAAGATCGGTGTGGGTGACAAGCTCGCCGGCCGTCACGGTAACAAGGGTATCGTGTCGAAGGTGGTGCGTCAGGAGGATATGCCGTTCCTCGAGGACGGTCGTCCCGTCGATCTCGTCTTGAACCCGCTGGGTGTGCCTTCACGAATGAACCTCGGTCAGATCTTCGAGGCTATCCTCGGTGCTGCCGGTAAGCGTCTCGGCGTGAAGTTCGCAACCCCGATCTTCGACGGTGCTAAGCTCGACGACCTCGCAGAGTGGACTGATAAGGCCGGTCTGCCGCGTCTCTGCTCGACACACCTCTACGACGGTGAGACTGGTGAACGCTTCGACCAGCCTGCAACGGTGGGTATTACCTACTTCCTCAAGCTCGGTCACATGGTCGAGGATAAGATGCACTCACGCTCCATCGGCCCGTACAGTCTCATTACCCAGCAGCCGCTCGGTGGTAAGGCACAGTTCGGTGGACAGCGTTTTGGTGAGATGGAAGTCTGGGCTCTTGAGGCCTTCGGCGCCAGCCATGTGCTTCAGGAGATCCTGACCCTCAAGTCTGATGATACTGTCGGCCGCTCTAAGGCCTACGAGGCCATCGTGAAGGGTGAGCCCATGCCGACACCGGGTATTCCTGAGTCTCTCAATGTGCTGCTGCACGAGTTGCGCGGTCTGGGTCTGAGCATCACGCTCGATTAAAGGTGAGAAGGTAATTGGTAAATCGTAAATTTGTAAATCGTAATTTCACAATATGGCTTTCAAGAAAGATTCAAAAGTAAAGAGTAATTTCACTAAGATTACTATAGGCCTTGCCTCGCCCGAGGAGATCCTCGAGAGCAGTTTCGGTGAGGTCACCAAGCCGGAAACCATCAACTACCGTACCTACAAGCCCGAGCGCGACGGTCTGTTCTGCGAGCGTATCTTCGGCCCGACGAAGGACTATGAGTGCGCCTGCGGCAAGTACAAGCGTATCCGTTACAAGGGCATTGTCTGTGACCGTTGTGGTGTAGAGGTGACCGAGAAGAAGGTGCGCCGTGAGCGTGCCGGACATATCGAGCTGGTGGTGCCCGTGGCTCACATCTGGTATTTCCGCAGCCTTCCTAATAAGATAGGTTATCTGCTGGGCTTGCCTACGAAGAAGCTCGATGCCGTTATTTATTATGAGCGCTATGTGGTGATCCAGCCGGGTCCCATGGCTGGCAAGAAGGACGGCGAAGGCAATGAGGCATTGGGTTCACAGGTGTTCGACCTGCTCTCCGAGGAAGAGTACAACGATATTATGGACAACTATGTGTCTCCTGATAACGACTACCTCGACGACAATGATCCCAATAAGTTCATCGCCAAGATGGGTGCTGAGGCCATTTACGACCTGCTCGTCCGTCTCGACCTTGACTCACTGTCCTACGAGTTGCGCGACCGTGCCAACAGCGACTCTTCGATGCAGCGTAAGAACGAGGCCTTGAAGCGTTTGCAGGTGGTGGAGGCTTTCCGTCAGAGCGTTGAGAAGGGCATCAACCGTCCTGAGTGGATGATTATGAAGATCCTTCCTGTCACACCGCCGGAGCTCCGTCCGCTCGTTCCCCTGGATGGCGGCCGTTTCGCTACCTCCGACCTGAACGACCTCTATCGTCGTGTCATCATCCGTAACAACCGTCTGAAGAGGTTGATGGAGATTAAGGCACCTGAGGTGATCCTCCGCAATGAGAAGCGTATGCTTCAGGAAGCTGTCGACTCCCTGTTCGATAATAGCCGTAAGTCTTCGGCCGTGAAGAGCGACTCCAACCGTCCGCTGAAGTCACTGTCCGACTCGCTGAAAGGTAAGCAGGGACGTTTCCGTCAGAACCTGCTCGGTAAGCGTGTTGACTACTCTGCCCGTTCGGTGATCGTCGTCGGTCCTGAGTTGAAGATGGGTGAGTGCGGTCTGCCGAAGCTGATGGCCGCCGAGCTCTACAAGCCGTTCATCATCCGTAAGCTCATTGAGCGCGGCATTGTGAAGACGGTGAAGTCGGCCAAGAAGATTGTCGACCGTCGTGAGCCCGTCATCTGGGATATCCTCGAGAATGTAATGAAGGGTCATCCTGTGCTCCTCAACCGTGCACCGACACTGCACCGTCTGGGTATCCAGGCCTTCCAGCCGAAGCTCATTGAGGGTAAGGCCATCCAGCTCCATCCGCTGGCATGTACGGCCTTCAACGCCGACTTCGACGGTGACCAGATGGCTGTGCACCTCCCCTTGAGCAACGAGGCCATCCTCGAGGCTCAGCTGCTGATGCTCCAGAGTCACAACATCCTTAATCCTGCCAACGGTGCGCCTATCACCGTGCCGTCACAGGATATGGTGCTGGGTCTCTACTATATTACGAAGATCCGTCCGGGTGCCAAGGGCGAAGGCCTGACCTTCTATGGCCCCGAGGAGGCTATCATCGCCCACAACGAGGGTAAGTGCGACCTGCACGCCCTGGTGAAGGTGATCGTTGACGACCGTGTGAACGGCAAGCCTGAGCGCCATATGGTCGAGACCTCTGTCGGACGTGTCATCGTCAATGGCATCATCCCCGAGCAGGTGGGCTATGTCAATACCGTTATTTCCAAGAAGAGTCTGCGTGACATCATTGCCGATGTCATCAAGAATGTCGGTTTCGCTGAGGCCTGCGAGTTCCTCGACGGTATCAAGAACCTCGGTTACCGCATGGCATACCTCGCCGGACTGTCGTTCAACCTCGATGATATCATCATCCCGAAGGAGAAGGCAGAGCTGATCGAGAAGGGTAATGCGCAGATCCAGGAGATCACCGACAACTATAACATGGGATTCATCACCGACAACGAGCGTTACAACCAGGTGATCGATACCTGGACGCACGTGAACAATGATATCGGTAATGTACTGTTGGATCAGATGACCAAGGCTGACCAGGGCTTCAATGCCGTGTTCATGATGCTCGACTCCGGTGCCCGTGGTAGTAAGGACCAGATCAAGCAGCTTTCTGGTATCCGTGGTCTGATGGCCAAGCCTCAGAAGGCTGGTGCCGAGGGACGTGGTACCATTGAGAACCCGATCCTGTCGAACTTCAAGGAGGGTATGTCTGTGCTGGAGTACTTCATCTCCACCCACGGTGCCCGTAAGGGCCTGGCCGATACGGCTATGAAGACCGCCGACGCCGGTTACCTGACGCGCCGTCTGGTCGACGTCTCTCATGATGTGATCATCACTGAGGAGGACTGCGGTACGCTGCGCGGCCTGCAGTGCTCAGCCCTGAAGAGCGGCGACGAGATCATCTCCAGCCTGGCAGAGCGTATCCTCGGCCGTGTGTCTGTGCATGATGTCATCAATCCGAAGACAGGCGAGATCATCGTCGAGGCAGGTGAGGAGATCACCGAGCCCATCGCCGATGCCATTGAGAAGGCAGATATCGAGACCGTTGAGATCCGTTCGGTGCTCACCTGTGAGTCGAAGAAGGGTGTCTGTATGAAGTGTTACGGCCGTAACCTCGCCACCCGCCGTATGGTGCAGAAGGGTGAGGCTGTCGGTGTGATTGCCGCACAGGCCATCGGTGAGCCGGGTACACAGCTGACGCTCCGTACGTTCCACGCCGGTGGTGTGGCAGGTAACGCTGCCGCCAACGCCAGCATCGTCTGTAAGTACGACCACGCGCTGATCGAGATGGAGGAGGTGCGTACCGTTCCGTTCGATGAGGACGGCCGTGAGTGTGAGATGGTGGTCAGCCGTCTGGGTGAACTCCGTTTCGTCGACCCGAACACGAAGATTGTGCTCTCTACGGTGAACGTGCCTTACGGTTCTTCTCTCTACTTCAGCAATGGCTCTGAGGTGAAGAAGGGCGACAAGATTGCCCAGTGGGATCCGTTCAACGCCGTCATCGTCACCGAATATGCCGGCCGACTGAAGTTCAACGACGTCATCGAGGGTGTCACCTTCCGTGCCGAGACCGACGAGACCACTGGTCTGACTGAGAAGATCGTCACCGAGTCGAAAGACCGTTCGAGGGTTCCGACCTGCGATGTCATCGATGCCAATGGCGACGTCATCGGTACCTATAACTTCCCGGTAGGCGGACACGTAGTCGTTGAGGACGGCCAGACCGTCAAGACCGGTGAGACACTCGTGAAGATTCCGCGTGCTGCCGCCAAGGGCGGTGATATCACCGGTGGTCTGCCGCGTGTCACCGAGCTCTTCGAGGCTCGTAACCCGTCGAACCCCGCCATTGTCTCTGAGATTGACGGTGAGGTCACCATGGGTAAGGTGAAGCGGGGTAACCGTGAGATCGTCGTCACCTCGAAGACCGGCGAGCAGCGCCGCTACCTCGTATCGCTGTCGAAGCAGATCCTGGTTCAGGAGCACGACGCCGTGCGTGCCGGCACCCCGCTCTCCGACGGTGTCATCACGCCTGCCGACATCCTGGCCATCAAGGGCCCGACCGCCGTTCAGGAGTATATCGTGAATGAGGTGCAGGATGTGTACCGTCTGCAGGGTGTGAAGATCAACGACAAGCACTTCGAGATCATCGTCCGTCAGATGATGCGCAAGGTTCAGATCAACGAGCCTGGCGACACCTCGTTCCTTGAGCAGGAGATCGCCGACAAGCTCGACTTCGCTGAGGAGAACGACCGTATCTGGGGTAAGAAGGTGGTCACCGACGCCGGTGACTCCGAGAACCTGCAGAAGGGTCAGATCGTCACTGCCCGCCGCTTGCGCGATGAGAACTCGATGCTGAAGCGCCGCGATATGCGACTGGTCCAGGTGCGCGACGCCGTACCTGCCACGTCTACGCAGATCCTGCAGGGTATCACCCGCGCCGCTCTGCAGACCAAGTCGTTTATGAGCGCCGCCTCCTTCCAGGAGACGACGAAGGTGCTCAACGAGGCTGCCATCCGCGGTAAGGTGGACTATCTGGAGGGTATGAAGGAGAACGTGATCTGCGGTCACCTCATTCCTGCCGGTACTGGTCTGCGTGAGTTCGAGAAGATTATCGTGGGCTCCAAGGAGGAGTACGAGCGTATCCAGGCCAACCGCAAGAACGTGCTCGACTTCGCAGAGGAGACCGTCCTCGATGAGAAGTAAATTCTTTTTTCAGAATATGAACGAGAACGAACAGAACAAGAAGGGCCTGCAGCTGGAACTGGCGCAGGAGGTGGCCCAGGGCGAGTATGCCAACTTCGCCATCATCACCCACTCGAGTAGTGACTTTGTGTTGGACTTTGCACGGGTGCTGCCCGGTGTGCAGAAGGCACAGGTGAAGAGCCGAGTGATCTTGGCTCCCGAGCATGCCAAGCGGCTGCTGGGTGCACTTCAGGAAAACATCATGCGCTACGAAAAAGCGTTCGGTCCGATCAAGATTCCGAACCAGGAACCGCGCACGATTGCCCCATTTGACCTCTCAAAAGGCGAAGCCTAAGAGCAAATAGAACTTAAAGATTGTAAAAAGTGTTATATCTTGTTAATTGTTGCAAGGTATGGCACTTTTTCTTCATTATATATTAGGTGGAATCGGAAAATAGTTGTACCTTTGCAGCCCGAAACGCCCTTCTGGGAAGAAGTGGGCGCCGTAACATGCTGAAAATAAACAATATATACATATATAAATTAATAAATTAAAAGTATTATGCCTACAATTTCACAATTGGTAAGAAAAGGCAGAAAGGTGATTGTCGACAAGTCAAAGTCACCCGCGCTGGACAACTGTCCTCAGCGTCGTGGTGTCTGTGTACGTGTCTACACAACGACACCTAAGAAGCCTAATTCGGCTATGCGTAAGGTAGCCCGTGTTCGTTTGACCAACCAGAAGGAGGTCAACAGTTACATTCCCGGTGAGGGTCACAACCTGCAGGAGCACTCTATCGTGCTCGTTCGCGGTGGTCGTGTGAAGGACCTCCCCGGTGTACGTTATCACATCGTCCGCGGTACTCTCGATACCGCCGGTGTAGCTAATCGCCTGCAGCGCCGCTCTAAGTACGGTGCCAAGCGTCCCAAGGCCAAGAAGTAAATGACCGGAGATGGTCATTTGGCCGACCTTTTGAAAGGTAAAAAAGTAAAAAGGTGAAAAAGTAAGAAACAAAATCCGTTTTGCTGGAGTTAATGTTATAAGGTTGAGTAAATGCTCACGTGAGAGCGTTGAAGAACAAGTAAGAACAGCCCTCAAGCAGAATTTAAACATTCAAAACAAAAATGAGAAAAGCAAAACCCAAGAAGCGTGTGATCCTGCCGGATCCCGTCTTCAACGATCAGAAGGTGTCTAAGTTCGTGAACCACCTGATGTACGACGGTAAGAAGACTAAGTCGTATGAGATTTTCTACAATGCACTGGAGACAGTGAAGGCGAAGATGCAGAACGAGGAGAAGTCTGCCCTGGAGATCTGGAAGCAGGCCCTCGACAACATCACCCCGCAGGTGGAGGTGAAGAGCCGCCGTATCGGTGGTGCAACTTTCCAGGTGCCTACGGAGATCCGCCCCGACCGTAAGGAGAGTGTCTCCATGAAGAACATGATCTCGTTTGCCCGCAAGCGCAGTGGCAAGTCAATGGCCGACAAGCTCGCCGCTGAGATCATGGATGCCTACAACAACCAGGGTGGTGCCTTCAAGCGTAAGGAGGATATGCACCGCATGGCTGAGGCTAACCGCGCATTTGCTCACTTCAGATTCTAAGATAGGTATTTTAAAGGTAAAAAGGTAAAAAGGTAAAAAGGATAAACTCAAAATGGCAAATCGCGATCTACATTTGACAAGAAACATCGGTATTATGGCTCACATCGACGCCGGTAAGACCACCACCTCTGAGCGTATCCTGTTCTACACAGGTAAGACGCACAAGATCGGTGAGGTACACGATGGCGCAGCCACGATGGACTGGATGGCTCAGGAGCAGGAGCGTGGTATCACCATCACCTCTGCTGCCACCACCTGTAATTGGACATGGAACAACAAGACATTCAAGATTAACCTCATTGATACTCCGGGACACGTGGACTTCACCGCTGAGGTGGAGCGTTCGCTGCGTGTGCTCGACGGAGCCGTGGCTACCTATTCTGCTGCCGACGGTGTACAGCCTCAGTCTGAGACCGTATGGCGCCAGGCCGACAAGTACAACGTGCCCCGTATCGGTTATGTGAACAAGATGGACCGCTCTGGTGCCGACTTCTTCGAGACCGTGCAGCAGATGAAGGACATCCTGGGTGCCAACCCCGTTGTAATCCAGGTGCCCATCGGTGCTGAGGAGAACTTCAAGGGTCTGGTGGACCTGATTAAGATGAAGGCCATCCTGTGGCACGATGAGACCATGGGTGCAGAGTACGACGTCGAGGAGATCCCCGCCGACCTCGCTTCTGAGTGCGACGAGTGGCGCAACAAGCTGCTCGAGGCCGCCGCTGAGTACGACGAGGCCCTGATGGAGAAGTATTTCGACGATCCCAACTCGATCACCGAGGAGGAGATCATCGCCGCCATCCGCAAGGGTACCATCTCGATGCAGTGCACCCCGATGCTGCTCGGTTCTTCGTATAAGAACAAGGGCGTACAGCCCCTGCTCGACTACGTGTGTGCTTTCCTGCCCGCACCTGTCGACGTGGAGGTGATCAAGGGTACCAACCCCAATACCGAAGAGGAAGAGGATCGTGAGCCCTCTGACGACGCTCCCACCTCTGCCCTGGCATTCAAGATTGCCACCGACCCGTACATGGGCCGTCTGGTGTTCTTCCGTGTCTATTCTGGTAAGGTGACTGCCGGAAGCTATGTCTTCAACCCCCGTTCGGGCAAGAAGGAGCGTATCAGCCGTCTGTTCCAGATGAACTCCAACAAGGAGATCCCTATGGAGTCTATCGATGCCGGTGATATCGGCGCAGGTGTAGGTTTCAAGGACATCCGCACGGGTGACACCCTCTGTGACGAGGACAAGCCCATCGTGCTCGAGTCGATGACCTTCCCCGACACGGTGATCTCCATCGCCGTTGAGCCGAAGAGCCAGGCCGACGTCGCCAAGCTCGACAACGGTCTCGCCAAGCTGGCTGAGGAAGACCCGACATTCACCGTCCGTACCGACGAGCAGAGTGGTCAGACCATCATCTCTGGTATGGGTGAGCTCCACCTCGACATCATTATCGACCGTCTGAAGCGCGAGTTCAAGGTAGAGTGTAACCAGGGTAAGCCCCAGGTGAACTACAAGGAGGCCATCACCAAGACCGTCATGGGCTACCGTGAGGTCTATAAGAAGCAGTCGGGTGGTCGCGGTAAGTTTGCCGACATCATCGTGAACGTCGGTCCCGTGGACGAGGACTACGATATCAAGGAGAACGGACCTCTTCAGTTCGTCAACGAGGTGAAGGGCGGTAATATCCCCAAGGAGTACATCCCCGCCATCCAGAAGGGTTTCGAGGCCTCTCTGAAGAACGGTATCCTCGGTGGCTATCCGATGGACAGCCTGAAGGTGGTTGTCGTCGATGGTTCGTTCCACCCCGTGGACTCTGACCAGTTGTCGTTCGAGGTGGCTGCCCAGATGGCCTACAAGGCAATCTGCGCCCAGGCCAAGCCCGTACTCATGGAGCCTATCATGAAGCTCGAGGTGGTGACACCCGAGGAGAACATGGGTGACGTGATCGGCGACTTGAACAAGCGTCGTGGTCAGGTAGAGGGAATGGACGAGGCTCGCAGCGGTGCCCGTGTCATCAAGGCTCAGGTGCCCCTGTCAGAGATGTTCGGTTATGTGACCGCCCTCCGTACCATCACCTCCGGTCGTGCTACCAGCTCGATGGAGTACGATCACCACGCTCCTCTCTCCAGCGCACTGGCCAAGGCCGTGCTCGAGGAGGTCAAGGGCCGTGCAGACCTCGTATAAGATCATTTATCAAGAATTAGAGAATTAGAGAATTCGTTTGCTGAGGATAAGACAATAGGAATTGTAAGGAATTGGAAATAATTCTCAAATTCTCAAATTCTTGAATAAAAATACATGAGAAGCTCCGCTGAGCAAATGACTCTTTAGCGGAGTAATCATAAAGTTCAAAGTTTAAAGTTCAAAGTTTAAAGTAAAAATTATGAGTCAGAAAATTCGTATCAAGCTGAAGAGCTACGACCACAAATTGGTCGACAAGTCAGCAGAGAAAATCGTGAAGGCTGTCAAGGCCACAGGTGCTATCATCAGCGGTCCTATCCCCCTTCCCACACACAAGCGTATCTACACCGTGAACCGCTCTACCTTCGTCAACAAGAAGGCTCGTGAGCAGTTCCAGCTGTCAGACTACAAGCGTCTGATCGACATCTACAGCTCTACCGCAAAGACTGTCGATGCCCTGATGAAGCTTGAGCTCCCCAGTGGTGTCGAGGTTGAGATCAAGGTATAGTACCCTGCATCCAACGGATAGAATGAAGCCGAAAGCCACAGGGCTTTCGGCTTCTTTTTCAAGATCACTATAAACCAACAACAGATATGAAGAAGATTGTTTTTATTGTAATGACTTGTGTGCTGGGTCTGTCGGCTCAGGCGCAGAGCACGTGGAGTTACGGCGAGCATCAGTACACGATGAAGGGCAACCTGACCGCCGAGAAGTATAACAAGAACGCCACGGGCGTGGTGACCTTCACCAACGTGCCGAAGGACTATGAGGAGTTTGAGGCGCTCTACAAGGAGTTCCTGGGCAAGACGCCCCACGGTACGGCTGCGATGATGCCGATGGCAATGGAGATCTATGGCCGCAACCGTGAGGAGGGCCTGCGCTGCATTCAGTTGATCTGCTGGCCGTCGAACGTCAACTCCGTCGTGTCGCAGCTGAAGCAGAAGTACGGCACATCGGAGTATGCCCCTGCCAACGACGGCTATCACCAGCGTTATCTGCCTGCCGCCGTGTTGAAGGGTGCCACACCGCAGAACGGCTATTCGCCAAAGCGTCCCTATACGGTAGAGATGAAAGCCAGCGTGAACAAGCATCAGGATCTGCAGTTCTCCGGAGAGGGTAGGGTGGTCTATCTGTATATCATGGGCGACGGCTGGGATACCCACCAGCGGAGTGTGGAGGTCATCAAACAGCCGGACAGCGAGCTTCATCAGGTGTTCAACTGCCCCAGTCTGTACACCCAATGCAAGCCAATTCGTGGACAGTGGCAAGGATTGGAATGATTATCAGTTCTTGAAAGTATAAAAAATCTTAAATATTCAATGAGGCGGGTAAAAAATGTTGCCCGTCTCATTTATTATATGTACCTTTGCACCCGCAAAAGTGCGTATTGCGCTGGCCCGAGAGCTATCAATACCCTGATAAAGAGCAACTTAGCCTTCAAAAATGAAGCGGTTGAGGTTCCTTTTTAAGTGGGTTTGTGTGCCTCGGATGGCAAAGATGACACTTAAAAAGGAATTTATTATATTTATAACATTATTAATTTTAAACTGAAATGCCAGGATTAATTGGAAGAAAAATCGGAATGACATCCGTTTTCAGTGCCGACGGTAAGAATGTGCCGTGCACTGTTATCGAAGCTGGTCCTTGTGTTGTCA